>FWWM01002693.1_pt1 | contig 46851 bp, 36 predicted proteins | sample 2228351 | NCBI WGS metagenome assembly FWWM01 (sample SAMEA103939774, study PRJEB20133) | metagenome
AAGTTGAAAACAAGAAACAGGGTTCCACGAGGATCTCGTCGAGCGGAAAAATTGCTGAGGCGAGGTGCATATTTTGAGTGAATAAGTAAAGCTCGTCACGATATTGCCTTTCAGTGTTCTCTGTGGATCGGGTCTTCAATTGGCTGTATTGCATCGCGAACCGCGGGAAAGCATGCTGGAGCTTGGGGAGCAGAGTTCTGAGAATCCCAAAAACCAAAATGCCAGTTAAGAAACCGATCCAAAATGACAGACTTTCGAGCCTGAACCCGTTCATAATTTCACTCATTGGTTCATCCGAAATACAAGATCCGGTTACAGGTTGAACAACGGGTTATTGAATTGGGATTTTGGGCGAGACTGAACAGCGCGGCGGAAAGGGTCGACCCGCAGGCGGAACAGGTACGATCGACTATTCTGGCAACGGCGATTCCCCCGCGTTGAATGCGGAGCTGTCCATACAATTCGGAGTAATCAATCGGGATGCTTTCACAGATCGCTGCGCGTTCTGCTTCCTGTCTGGTGATGTCTTTGATGAGCGATTCGCGTTCCAGGGACAGTTTAGAACGGTTCAATTCGAATAAAGCCAATGCTTCCGAGTATTTTTGCTTTGACGCATCGAGAAGAGCTTCGGTTTCCTCGAGTTCGATCATCGCTTCTAGCTGACGATCCTCGAGTACAGTCAGATACCTTTTTAGGGCTGAGGATTCATTCTGCAGGTCTTGGAGTTCTTTGGGGTTCTTGATCTTTCCACCATAAAGAGCGCTTTCGACTTCCTCGATTTTGGCACGTTGAGCACCTGACTGCTGTTCGAGGCTTCTCAACCGATTTAATGCTTGCTGATATTTTTCTTCGGCTTCTTGAACCTCGATTTGGATTGCAAGCAGCAATGAATCATCTTCCAGTTTGCGCTCTATTTCCTGTAATCTGAGTCGGCTCCTGTCTAGTTGACTGTCGATTTGCTGAAGTCGGAAAAGTTTAAATACCTGGCTCATACTACGATTATAGAAGGCGCGAGAGAGATCGGCAAGCTATTTGTGCTCGATAACAAGGTCTATATCATAGCGAATGATGCATCGTAATAGCCTTACGGATCTGTCATTGCGAATCTTATGGTCAGGTCATTCGTGTACAATCATTGCGTCATGAAGATTGCCAAATTAAATTTCAAGACCCTCGTTGTAATAGGATTTCTCATCGTCGTCACTTTCCCTTATGTTTGGGCGGAATTACTGGAGGGCCAGAGTCACGTATTCAGTGGATTCCTAATAAATCCGAAAGATGGATATTCTTATCTGGCGAAAATGCGCCAGGGTTTTGAAGGGAATTGGAGATATACGTTTCCTTTTTCTAAAGATGGTGGTCAAGGGGCATATCTTTTCCTGTATTATCTATTTCTAGGGCATCTTGCCCGAATCGCTCATTTGGACCTGATATATATTTACCATCTTATGCGGTTATTAAATGCGGGGATTCTCGCAATTATCTTATGGAATTTTTATCAGGGGATAATGGGAGAGGAAAAATATATAAGACTGGCTTTTGTCCTCGCACTCTTTGGTTCGGGCTTTGGATGGTTCAGCTCACTTCTAGGGTATCAGACTTCAGATTTGTGGGTCTCAGAGACATTTCCTTTCTTATCATCTTATTCGAACCCCCATTTTCCTCTCAGCCTGGGGATCATGATCTGGCTGATGAACCCTTCTCCAAGAGTAAACAACAACGGTAACAACCAGGGGATTAAAGCCTGGATAGTCATCGCTGTCTTGGCGACTGTGCTCGCAGCGATTTCGCCATTCGCAGTGATTATGGTGGTGATAATAAATGGTGTATTGGTGGCTTGGGAGATTAATGAGGATGCAAGACGCTATAAGGAATGGATGGGTGTGGAGCGAAAGAACTTACTTGCGTTTAAATCAACGGGGCTGAAAAAGCTACTGTTAATTTTGATGTTCAGTGCGCCGGTGCTCTTATACGATTGGTGGATCTCCAGAGTAGATCCTGTTGTGGCAGGTTGGTCAGCACAGAACATTACCCATTCACCACCTATATGGGATTTTATTATATCCTTTTCACCGGCTCTCTTGATTGCCATACCGGGTGGGATAGCCGCATTGAAGGAGCGTCGACGAGACACTCAGATCCTATTGGTTTGGATCTTATGTGGTTTAGGGTTAATTTATTTTCCTTTTGGACTACAACGCAGATTCATGCTGGGGTACTTTATTCCTGTAGCGGGCCTAGCCAGTCTTGGACTGAAAGAAATCAGTCGTTTTATCCCGGGGAAATCCTGGCTGCTTTCGCTAACGCTCCTACTATTGTCTATCCCGACAAATTTGCTCATCATCATGACAGCGAATTACGCAGGCATTCGACATGATGAAAATATCTATTTGTCTGATGCTGAAAATACTGCATTGACATGGTTGAAAGAAGAAGTGCCTGGTGAAGTGATCGTGCTCGCTGCTCCCCAAACAGGTCTTATAATCCCGCCACTGACCGGGCATCGCGCACTCTATGGGCATCCATTCGAGACGATTCGCGCAGATTACTGGGAGAAAGTCGTTACAGACTTTTTTCAAGGAACTTCAGATGAAACTGTGCTGAGCCAGGTTGATTACATTTATTATGGTCGGCATGAAAAACTGTTGGGTGGAGCAATCTCAGAAAATCGGCTGAAAAGAGTATTTGAAAACGAGGAAGTAACGATATATAAGGTAGAACGTTGATTGCAGATACAATAAGGAAATTTTGCTAATAAATCTCGCCAAATTTATTTAAATTCAGAAATGAGCGTGCGATTGCGCATAGACATAGCAGGTATTATTTATTTTATGTGCAAGGTTTTGCAGAGATATATCATCTTTGTGTTGCCATTAGTAATTCTGGCACCTGGGGTTTCGAATTTCCTCTTTCCGGGATCAGGATCGCCATATACGGATATCTTGATCTCTCATTACCCAAATGCGCGCTATCTGATAGATTCAATCAAACGATGGCAAAGTGTTCCTTTGTGGTCTGATAGTATCTTGGGAGGGTATCCATTCATTGCCAATCCGCTTTCAGGGCTATGGTACCCTTTTGGTTATCTGGCCTATCTCTTCCCGCTTCCGTTTGGTTTTAATTTAGCGATGGGAATACACATGATTTGGGGGGGCTTTGGCATGTACCAGCTGTTGAGAGGGGAAGGTGCTTCACAACAAGCGGCTCGATTTGGTGGCTTGATTTTCTCGATTCTGCCGAAATTCTATGCACACATAAGCGCTGGACATCTCAGCCTCATCTATGCAATCCCATGGACCCCGTGGTTATTGGCGATCGAGAGGGGTGGTTTGCATACCGGAGCACTGATGACAAGGAAATATCTACCCGGGATATTGATCGGCCTGATATTTCTCGCAGATCCACGATGGGCACCCTATGCGGGGATTCTGTGGCTAGTATACAAAATTGCGCATAGATATGATCAAGAAATTAGGACACACCTTCGAGTATTGTTGACAAACGGCATTAGTTCTTTGATAGTAACTGGGCCAGTCTTGGTACCTTTCATCGAATTCATTCGTTTTTCAACGAGGGCTACATTATCTAATGAGGAGAACCTTGTTCATTCACTCACGCCTGCGGGGCTTCTCGGAATTCTCTTACCTGATCCTCAGGGTTATCACGAATGGTGCACATACCTCGGAGGAGCGGTGTTCATCCTGTCAGCAAGTACAGCCATATCTTGCTTACATGATCGGCGGAGATCATTCTGGTCGATGGTCCTGGTGAGTAGTCTTCTGCTCGCTTTAGGTGAGTATTTCCCTCTGAATAAGTTTATCGTGGAATTACCAGTGTTCAATCTTTTACGCGTACCCGCCAGAGCTCTATTTATAACTGGTATGAGCTCCAGTGCTCTGGCAGCATATGGTTTCGACACCCTTCTCTATGCAGGTCACTTTCGCTCATACCATCCACTGAGAACCTTTGTCTTCGGTGTGAGTGTTTTTTCGCTCCTGCTCATGATCGGAATATTATTTAGTTCCGGGTCCTTAGGTTGGAAAACCACGTGGGGGCTGGCATCCGTAATCGCAGGAGGTCTTTGGGTAAATTTTCGGTTATATTCCCGGTTCAATGAACGCGTTTGGGTTATTGGGATGCTGTTATTCGTCATCCTGGATTTGGGGATATTCTCCAGAATGAGTTACATTCCACATGCACCAGAAGATGTTTTCAGGAAAACTGAAGAGCTTGGGAAATACTTAGCGAATAAAACTAGCCTCTTTCGGACTTATTCTCCGTCATATAGTCTGCCGCAGCAAACAGCCGCCAGATTCTCATTACAAATGAGCGATGGTATTGACCCCATGCAATTGTCCGCTTATGTGGATTACATGGCCACAGCGAGTGGAGTACCCAGGTCAGTATATGGAGTGACGGTTCCAGAGTTCGCAGGCGGAGAACCAACATCTGATAACAGAAAATATAAGCCGGATGCGGAGTTGCTTGGCAGATTGAACGTTGCTTACATAATTTCAGAGTTTGACATAGAGAGCAGGGACCTTTTGCTTGAACAATGTTTCGGTGATACACGAATTTATAAGAACCTTAAATCAAGACCAAGAGCCTGGATACAACCAAATTTGGAAGATTCTTCATTGGAATGGCGGGAAGTCGAGAGCGTCGATTGGAGACCGAATCAGATTGAAATTTTTGCCAAAGGACCAGGTTTTCTTATCCTTTCCGAAATCACTTACCCGGGCTGGATAGTTTCTGTCGATGGAAAACGCCAGCCAATACTATCTCCTGACGGGATTTTGAGAGGTGTTTATCTAGATCCTGGCGAGCATCGAGTTAGATTCGCCTATCTGCCGATCAGCCTCTATTCTGGAATATCTCTCTCGATGATTGGCATCCTCGGGTTAATGGGAATCAGGAGACTGACTGTAAGGAATATTTGAATTACCCAAAATAACGAGAGAGGGAAATCTTTTAAGCAATGGCCGGGAGTTCAGGTTACAGACAGATAGACATCGGGGAGAAACAATGGATATTTATGTATTCTATCGTCGTTCTCACTTTGACAAGTTTGCCTTATCTCATCGGATTCTTCGAAGAAACTCCCGATTGGAGATTTTCTGGGTTTGTTTTCAACGTCGAGGATGGTAATTCCTATATTGCCAAAATGCTTCGAGGGGCCAACGGCGATTGGCTTTTCCGATCGCCTTACTCGTCTCGAGAACAATCGGGTGTGCTGGCATTTTTCCCTTACATCGTACTTGGGAAAATGGCATCCGGTGTTGAAATACATACACAATTGGTGGCACTCTACCAGCTTTTTCGGTGGCTGGCTGGACTATTTGTGCTTTATTCAACTTATACGTTTCTCGCGTTGTTCTTCGAATCAATTTGGATGAGACGGCTTGGATTGGTTTTCGCCACACTTGGAGGCGGCCTTGGCTGGCTGCCTGTTTTCCTTGGGTATCCGCGATGGCTGGATTCACTACCCCTCGAATACTATTCGCCGGAAACATTCGGATTTTTGTCAATTTATGGACTCCCTCACCTGGCAATGGCAAGGGGGCTGCTACTGTTTGCGCTAAGAGAGTTTCTGTTAGATGATTCGACTAAATATCGCGGATTGATCATTGGGCTGACAGCTGTCTTGGCTGGATTGTTCCAACCACTTTCGGTTGCGATTCTTGGTTCATTGATCACCTTGTATTTAATCGTGACGTTTGTCTGGTCGAGGATTCAGATCGTCTCCAACCCCGAGGTCGGAATATACTGGAGCGGTCAAATCAAGGTTTCATTAGTTGCGTGCCTGGTTGTTTTGCCATTCGTTGCTTACAATTTGATCGCTTTCAGGGATCCATACGTGAGACAGTGGACAGCGCAAAATGTTATCCTGTCCCCACATCCGCTCCAGTATTTATTGGCTTACGGCTCCGTGCTTCCCTTTGCTGTTGTCGGTGGTTACAAGGTGATTGCAAATACTAACTGGAAAGGTATCCTTCCGGTTTTATGGGTTGTGATGCTCCCTATCCTAGCGTATTTTCCTTTCAATTTACAACGCAGATTGCCCGATGGAGTCTGGGTTGCCATGCTATCATTGCTTTTTTATGGGTTAGAAAGGTTCAAAAACGATAAAGTAAGAAAAAGGTTAAGCATCGTTTTATCGTTATTGTTATTGCCATCTTCACTGTTTCTGCTGGCAGGAGGGATAAGAACTGTACTAAAAACCGAATCGCCGGTTTATGTCCCTGGTTCTCAGGTTGCTGCGTTTGAATTCCTGGCGGGATATGCGGAGCCCGATTCTGTTGTATTGAGTTCATATAGAACCGGAAATTCTCTGCCAGCCTGGGCGCCTGTTCGGGTGGTCATCGGACATGGACCCGAATCAGCTGGGCTTAATGAATTGCTTCCCGAGATTGAGAAATTTTATTCTCCTGAGACGAGCAACCAGGAGCGGATATCTTTGCTCGATCGGTATGCGGTTGATTATGTATATTGGGGAGAGTACGAGGGCGATTGGGGGTTCGAAGAGGGGGATTTTCTAAAGGTAATATATGATCAAGGGGGAGAGAGAATCTATCAGGTATATTTTAGCGGACAGATTGACGATTCACCTTCGACCTGGATAAAGAAAAAACAAAATAATTTACCCTGAGAGATCCCGGAAGAAGAAGTCGCAAAATTGCATTATCGTTACACGCATGTGTATGGTCAGTAAAAAGTAATAATTATGGTAAAACTGACAATTGTGTAAGGCGGGTTTTATTGATAAAATAGTTACAAGAAAATTATTAAATCGTTATATTTCTTATTGCCTCCGGAGGATTTAGATGTTAAATCTCCCGCTGGATTATCACGATTCCGGCGTCTCCAGGAAGGGTGTGGACCTCGATGCGGTGAGATCCAAACCCTCGGCTAACCGGGCGCTAATTATTGACGACGATCCTGATACTGTGGATCTGATTAAGATCATCTTCAGAAATGCGGGAATGGATGTCATCGGAGCTTATAATGGCCCTGAGGCAATCGAAAAGTGTGCCGATCTACAACCGCATGTCATTTTGTTAGACCTGATGATGCCAGGCATGGACGGTTGGGAAACTTATGACCGGCTGCGGCGAATGACGGATGCACCGGTCATTGTCGTCTCTGCTGATACCAAGAAGGATCATGTTGTCCGTGGACTCGATCTTGGCTTCGACGACTATGTCACCAAACCCTTTTATGCACCAGAGCTTGTTGCGCGGGTCAAGTCTGTAATGCGTCGAGTTGAGAAGGTCACCCCAGCGACTTTCCGTGAGTTTCCCGAGATAGGTCTGACCATCGATCTCGAATCGCAGGAAGTGAAGTTAAATGGCAAAGACATTCATCTCTCTGTCCGAGAATTTTCGGTGCTCAATGTCCTAGCAAGAAAAGCCCCACGGCTTGTTCGTTATGACGAGATCGCAAATGAAGTATGGGGGGATGACAGCGATAAAATCCGTAATCGAATAAAATATTTGATCTATCTGCTCCGTCAAAAACTGGAAATCGACCCCGATCGACCTCAATTGATTTTGAACCGGGAAGGTTTGGGATATTTATTGTATACGGGATAATCTAGAATTCTCAGACATCAAACCAACCGATTAACATTCTGATCATTGTAATTTAACTCGGCTGTCCTAATTTGAGATAGGATTGGGGGATAGAAAAAGACCTATAAGATCGATTATAACCTCATACAAGATCAGCCATAGGGCATCAATCCTGTGTGCCAGATTTATGCATTGATTTGATATCAACATATATCTGATAGAATTCATTTCGTCATGAATCGACGATCTCTGGATCTTCCGTTCTTCTTTGTTGTGTTTACACCAGTTATTTTATTCTCTCCGATCATCTTTACCGGCAAAGCGCTATTCTGGGGCGTTCCCTCAACCCAGTTCATCCCCTGGTGGTCTCTGGCATGGGAATATGTCAGGGCTGGTAGCGCTCCGCTTTGGAATCCATATTCTGGGATGGGAGCGCCACTCCTGGCGAACTACCAGAGTGCAATCTTCTACCCACCTCATTGGTTCTACTTATTGATGGATTCGATCGGCGGGATTACCTGGATGGCATGGACGCAAGCAATCCTTGTCACCATCCATCTAATCTGGGCGGGAATAGGGATGGTTATCTTTATCAGGCGTTTAGGCTTGAACGAGGTCGCCCAAATCATTGGTGGACTTGCGTATGGAATGAGCGGTTATCTAGTTGCCCGGGCAGGATTTTTCAGTATCAATGCCTCCGCGGCCTGGCTCCCCTGGATGATGGTTGCAGTAACCGATATTTCAGAGATCTATATAAACGATGGAAAATATTCAATCTCAGATGGTGGATCGCATCAAAGAAAATTGGTTCGATCGATAAAGTTTAAGAGACATAGTATTTTTTCAATTTACTTGGGACTGCTCTTGTTATCTGGCCATGCCCAGACCACCTGGTATATTCTGATATTCGTCTCTAGCTGGTGCGTATATTTATTCGTATCCTCCGACAGGGCGAGAATCTTGCGTACAGCAGCACCAACGTTGATCGTGGCAGCTTGTTTCGGAGTTTTGCTCTCCGCAATTCAGTTGTTACCAACAGCTGAATATCTCTTTCAATCACAACGTGCCAGCGCAGTCGATTATGAATTGGCAATGTCATACTCCTTCTGGCCCTGGCATTTTCTCACGTTCCTGGCTCCAGGTTTATTTGGCAATCCAGTGCAGGGAAATTATTGGGGATATGGCAACTACTGGGAGGATGCGGTTTATATCGGTTTACTCCCTTTTATTCTTGCTGTATCAGGCATTCTTCTCTGGGTGAGGGATAAGGTAAGGGGCTTGCGGTCATCCATTAAGGTCTTCTTTATCACAGTGATCGTGGTTGTGCCCATCCTGGCATTAGGCAGAAACACATCTATATTCCCCTGGCTTTATAAGAATATCCCAACTTTCGATATGTTCCAAGCTCCGACCAGGTTGATGATTTTAGTGGTTTTTTCATTAGCCGTTCTGGCTGCATATAGTGCCGACGGTTGGAGGAGACCTTATGGAAGAGCTCTTTATTGGACCAGATTGAGTTTGATGGGATCTATTGCGATTGTCGCAGGCTCAGCCATGGCAAGCTGGTTATTCAGGTTTTTGGATATCAATGTCGAACCATCGATCACAACGGCTACCCTTCTAACAGGAATCTTGGCATTCGGTTCAGTTCTTCTCACTCTATTCGCACCAGGTACATCTAATAATAAAAAAGCCAAATCGAAGCTTTCTGGATTTTGGAATTGGGCGGTTGGGATCTTTGTTGCCGGAGACCTTCTAATCGCAGGGTGGGGTTTAAATCCGGGAGTCTCGGTTGATTTCTACAAATTCGAGGGTTTAAGAGAGTCATTGAAACAATCGGCTTACTCTGATGGTCGGATTTATCTCAGCAGAACAGATGAAGAGTACCTAAAATTCGACCGGTTTTTTCGTTTCGATACTTTCAATCCCTTTACCGAGGGAGGCAGTTGGATCGCCTTAAGGGAATCACTTTTGCCGAATTTGAACGTCATCGATCGTATCCCCTCGGCGAACAACTTCGATCCATTAGTACCGTCGCGATATGCCAAATGGATGGCTACGGTGGAAAGCAGCAGTGGGGAAAGAAAAGAAAACCTTTTAAGGGTAATGAATGTAAGCATCATTGAACAAGTGGATAAGAATAGCAATGGGGATTTAAAATTTATCCCTTCAACATCGTTCAGACGCATTCGATGGGTTCCCTGTTCGATCCGGGTTAATAGTGGTGAGGAAGCTCTGCGAATAATAACCGACTCCGATGTAGATTTCGAGGCAAAGGTTATACTCGAAGGGGAACCCACCCAGACCGATGACTCATGTAAAGGAGATGATGATACGAAGTTGGTTGAATTGAGAAATGATCCTCGTAATATGAAATTGGAAGTCGAAGCAAAACAAGATGGGTATCTCTTTATAGCGGATACCTGGTATCCTGGCTGGAAGGCGTATCTGGATGGCGAAAAAGTCGAGATCTTGAGAGCAAATTATCTTTTCAAAGCAATTCCCGTACGCGCCGGTCATCACGAGGTAGAAATGGTATATAAGCCAGGATTGTATTACCTGGGAGCAACACTCAGTGGAGCTGCATGGATCGTCTTGATTTCGGTGATGCTCTTCTTGGTTAGGCATGGTAATATTCAGACTTAAATTGGATATCGGTAATCTATTGGGAGTGAAGGATGATCAATGTTCAGGATTTCTGTAGTCGTTTGATAGATAATATTGAAAAGGTGATCGTTGGGAAGCGCGAGACCGTAGAACTGGCGGTGATTAGCCTCCTTTGCCAGGGCCACTTATTGATTGAAGATGTCCCGGGAGTAGGAAAGACGATGCTGGCTCGCAGCCTTGCGAAATCCCTTGGGTGTACTTTCAGCCGGATTCAGTTTACACCGGATATGCTTCCCAGTGACGTCACAGGCGTGTCTATCTATAATCAAGTCAAAAGAGAATTCGAATTTCGCCCGGGACCGATCATGGCGCAGATCGTACTGGCTGACGAGATTAACCGTGCAACCCCCAAAACTCAAGCTGCACTGTTAGAAGCAATGGAAGAGCGTCAGGTAACGGTTGATGGAGTGTCTCATATTCTTCCGAAACCATTCATGGTTCTGGCGACTCAAAATCCGATTGAATATGAAGGCACATTCCCACTCCCGGAGGCCCAGCTTGATCGATTTTTGTTGAGGGTTCGTCTTGGGTATCCGCGTGAGGACGAGGAGATTCAAGTTCTCGATCGACAGCAGTATCGCCACCCGATTGAAGACCTTGAGAAAGTCGTATCGGACAAAGAAGTTATCGAAGCTCAGGAGGAAGTTAAGAAGGTGTTTGTCTCTGAGAGTGTAAAAGAGTATATTGTTGAGATGTCCAGACGGACACGCGATTTTCCTGATGTCTATCTTGGGGCAAGCCCGCGTGGAAGTCTCACACTCTTTAGGGCCGGGCAAGCGAGGGCAGCGATGTATGGAAGGGAATTTGTCTTGCCAGATGATATCAAAGCTCTCGCCGTTGCTGCGTTAGGGCATCGTGTCATTCTCGGACCGGCAGCTCGGTTGAGGGATGTCAATGCTGAAGACGTCGTTCAAGAAATTCTTGGCTCAATCCCAGTTCCAGGAGGAGAGGTCGCCAGAGTAGTGAGCTGATGTCAACTGGTGCAAGAATCGTCCTGTTGTTGTTTGTGATAAGTGTGATTGCAGGGACCGTTTCGGGTTCCGAATTATATTTTCGCATCTCTTATCTTTGGGGATTACTCCTGTTATTTAGCTGGCTCTGGTCCTGGCATTCTCTGCGTGGCTTGAAGTTCTCAAGGAAGCCGAGGCTTACTCGCGCACAGGTCGGGCAAATTCTTGAGGAAAGGTTCGATATTGACAATGAAGGCCGATTGCCACGTTTCTGGTTAGCAATCCGGGATGAATCCCCGCTCCCAGGTTCGCAGGGATCGCGCCTTTTTCCCATTATCGAAGGTAAACGAGGCAGAACCTATCTTGCTCGTACCCGTCTCACTCAAAGAGGGATATTCTCTCTCGGACCGACAACTTTAGAGACGGGGGATCCATTCGGGTTGTTTCCTGTCAGCCGGACTTTCACAACAGAAGAATCGATTTTAGTGTATCCTCTAATGGTGGAGATATCCAAATTTCCAAACCCTGCTGGAATACTCCCAGGGGGAGAAGCGCTTCGAAGGCGAACGGCACAAATTACACCGAACGCAGCTGGTATTCGGGAGTACGAACCGGGCGACCCACTGAGTCGTATCCACTGGATAAGCACCGCGCGGCGGGATAGATTGATGTCTAAAGAATTCGAATTGGACCCGCAAGCAGAAGTTTGGATATTCCTTGACGCAGACAGGACGGGTCAGGCATCGATCCAATCCTGGATCAAGCAGAAGCCAAGCGGAGATTTATGGCGATCAAAATATGAATATACACTGCCTCCATCGACAGAAGAATACGCGGTAAGTATTGCAGCTTCACTCGCGCGCTATTTCTTGCGACTTGGCAGATCGGTGGGGTTCGCCAGTGCCGGGCAGGCGTTAACTGTCATACCACCTGATCGGGGGGGAAGGCAGCTTGGAAAAATCTTGGAATCTCTGGCGGTGCTAAGAGCAGAGGGAGAGCTTCCACTGTGGGGACTGGTTGAACTGCAAGCTCAGCACATCCTACGCGGCAGCAGCGTTATACTCATCACGCACTCGGTCCAAGATGAGATCCCTCTAACCGCGGATTATCTCACTCGCAGGGGTTTACGACCAGTCGTCGTGCTCATCGATGCGAGCTCGTTCAACGGTCCGGCTGGAACAGACCGATTGGCAGCCATGCTCGGTTTCTTGCACATTCCTTTCCGGATTGTCAGAAAAGGGGAGCAATTAGAATTGGCATTATCGAACGACTATTCATATCAACGAACTTAATCGATTCCTCGAGGGCATATGATTTCCCGGCTACATCAATTACTGATCGGTCCTCCACTGCCAACCCAAGCAATTGCCCATGAAAAATTGAACAAAATAAGAGCCCTGGCTGCCTTCTCACCAGATGCTCTTTCATCAATTGCTTATGCCAATCAGGAAATATATCTTGGTCTGGTGGTCGCAGGCAGCATTGGATTAAAGATGGCGTTGCCGATCGGGATTGCAATTGCGGGTGTTTTGGGTTTGGTAGCTTTATCTTATTATCAGACTATCCATGCCTATCCTTCAGGGGGAGGTTCCTACACCGTATCTAAGGAAAATCTTGGTATAACTTCGGGGCTTATCGCTGGCGCAGCTTTATTGATAGCTTATCTCCTCACCGCCGCAGTGAGCCTGACGGCAGGAGTCGAGGCGATTGCATCGGCCTTCCCCGAAATTTGGCCTTTTCGCGTCGAAGCTGCTTTATTTTTATTATTAATCATCACAATAATCAATCTACGCGGTGCCAGAGAAACCGGAGCTTTCATGGCAGTTCCTGTCTATTTATTTTTGACCAGCTATCTATTAATGCTTGCTTATGGAGGCGTCAAGTTTTTGACAGGAAGATCATCACAGATTGGGTTTGCGCCACCGGTCGCAATTCAGAATCTTAGCCTTTTTCTGATTTTGCATACATTCTCTTCAGGATGTACAGCGCTGACAGGGATCGAAGCGATCAGCAACGGAGTTCCGGTGTTCAAATCTCCAGAAGCCAGGAATGCCGGGCAAACCCTGGTTGTAATGGCTCTCTTGATGGGATTGCTCTTTCTGGGAAGCATCGGCCTCACGCAGGTTTTTGGCATCGTTTCATCACCAAATGAAACCATCCTGTCTGCGCTCGCAAGATTCTTATTGGATTCAAGCCCGTGGTATTACTTGATCCAGGCAGCCACTTTATTGATCCTTACCGTAGCAGCCAATACAAGTTTTACTGGCTTTCCCCGTCTCACAGCAATTCTAGCCAGGGATGGATTTTTGCCCAGGCAATTTACAGGACTAGGTGAACGGCTGGTATATGTCAATGGAATTGCAGCTTTGTCAATAGCGACTGGAATTCTGATTATCCTTTTCGGTGGTGATTCTCATCGTTTAATTCCGTTATTTGCTATTGGTGCATTCCTTGCCTATACATTTTCCCAAAGTGGCATGGTGATTCATTGGTGGCGTTTAAAAGGAAAATATTGGTGGTTCAAGCTCATGTTAAACGGGATCGGTGCAATTGTTACAGCCGGGACATTCCTAGTGATCGGCGTAAGCAAATTTATAGAGGGGGCCTGGATTACAATGGCATTAATCCTATTATTCATTCTGGCATTTAATCGCATTCATGCTCACTACCAGACGATCCAACAAGAACTCTCACTCCGAGGGATACCTCCTTCCCTTAGGCCATTTCCCAAACCACGAATTGTGATACCTATCTCTGGTGTACATAGAGGAATCATCGATTCTGTCGCTTTTGCCCGGTCAATTACTGATGATATCACTGCAATTTATATTGAGCTTGAACCAGGTACGGGTGAAAAAGTTCGGCGACGCTGGGAACGCTTGTGGCCGGATATTCCTTTGCATATCGTACCCTCGCCTTATCGGGCAATAATTCGTCCACTCATCGATTATTTGGACTATTTGGACGAGCAGGCAGGTGATGGGCAACAAGCAATCATAGTTCTTCCGGAGTTCGTGCCGGCGAAGTGGTGGCATTCATTACTTCATAACCAAACTGCCTGGATGATCAAGGCAGCCTTACTGTACCGCAGGAGGCATTTAGGCTTCCAAAGGGTGATCATCGATATCCCCTATCACTTGAGGAAGTGATTTCCCCTGATAGGTCTCGATCATGCTCTATCCAACGCCTTTCCATCCCAGGACATCTGCGCTTTGTGAGACGCATGAATGGCGCGAATGGGCGGGTTATATGGTGGCAGCCGCGTATTCTCATGCGTTTGACTATGAATATTATGCCATTCGCAATTCTGTTGCACTCATAGATGTCTCTCCCTTGTTCAAATATGACTTCAAAGGAAGGGATGCTGCGGCTGCTTTAGATAGGATCGTCACAAGAAATATCAAACGCTGTCGAATTGGACAGGTGATGTATACCTGTTGGTGTGATGATGATGGGAAGGTAATCGATGATGGCACGGTGACCCGGCTTGCTGAAGATCATTTCAGGGTTACCTCGGCTGAATCTAATTTGGTCTGGTTCGAAGACTGCAGCTTCGGCATGGATATTCAAATTACCGATGTGTCCGAAAATCTGGCGACTCTCGCGGTCCAGGGACCGGCCTCCCGGAAGGTATTGGAACATGTAATTGAGGATATCAATCTAACTTCACTGAAATATTATCAAGCGATCCAGGCGCGGGTTGGCGGGATAAATATTATCGTGAGTCGCACAGGCTATACGGGGGATTTGGGGTATGAACTCTGGATTCCGGCTGAGAAGGCGGTCATGGTGTGGGATCGTATTCTAGATTCTCCATTAGGTAGCTGGGTGACACCTGCCGGAATGCTTGCGCTGGATCTAGCCCGCATCGAAGCGGGTTTGATCCTCATCCAGATCGATTATATCTCTGCACGAAAAGCTCTGACCGAAAATGAGAAGTCATCGCCTTTCGAGATCGGATTGGGATGGACAGTTGATTTAACAAAAGAGAATTTCGTCGGTAAGAGGCACCTACTCGAGGTGGCGAACAAAGGATCACCCTATTTTCTTGCTGGTTTGATGGTCGATTGGCGAGATCTGGAAAGGGAGTTTGCTAGATTTGATCTCGTCCCGCAGGTTGCTGGACGGGCGTCACGTTCTCCAGTGCCAGTTTACAGGCGAGGAAAACAGGTTGGTTATGTGACCAGTCAGGCTTTTTCACCTCTCCTCAAGAAATACATTGCCATTGGGAGCTTCTTACGGGAGAAAGTCAAAACAGGGGATTTCGTGGATTTCGAGATTACAGTGGAATATCAGCGCCGACATGTTAATGCTCAAATCGTGAAATTGCCTTTTTTCAATCCTTTGCGTAAACGCAACTGATTGTTTACCTTATATTGTGGTGAATGTAAATGGCGGAAGATTATGATGTTATTGTTATAGGCGGCGGGCATAATGGGCTGGTGACATCCGCATATCTTGCAAAAGCAGGTTTGAAGGTCCTTATCCTTGAGATGAGGCATGTCATTGGGGGTGCTTCTGTTACAGAGGAGTTTTTCCCAGGTTTCAAGTTTTCTGTTTTTTCATATGTGGTTAGCTTGCTCAGACCGGAGATCATCCGTGATTTAGACTTGCCCACCCACGGATTGATGATCCTTCCCCTAAACAGCACTCTGACTCCCTTGCCAAATGGAGACCGACTTTACCGAGACGGCGATCATTACCGCACCTATAGAGAGATTGCCAGATTTTCCCGCCGTGATGCCGATGCATATGAAGATTATAGCAAGACCATGTATTTTATGGCAAAGGCGGTCAGGCATATCCTGGGGGTCGTGCCACCTGACTTGTCGAAATTGGATATAAGCGGATTATCGAACTTAATCTCTCTCGCACGCAAATATCTAAACCTTAACCGCTCGAATATCCACACGCTTGTCCGCTTAATGACGATGAGTTCGGCAGATTTCCTGGAGAGATGGTTTGAATCCGAACCATTACTTGGAACACTTTCGGCTAGTGGCGTTATAGGAACTTTGTTGGGACCCAGATCGCCAGGATCGGCTTATGTCTTGCTCCACCATTACATGGGAGAGATAGATGGCGTATTCCGGGCATGGGGATTTGTCAAAGGAGGCACGGGAGGAGTCGCCGAGGCTCTTGCCCGAGCTGCCAGAAGCTTCGGAGCGGAAATACGCACGGATTCACGGGTGATTCAAGTGATTATCCAACAAGGAAGAGCAGGCGGAGTTGTGTTAGACACTGGAGAGGAGATCCATGCCAGGGTTGTGGTATCGAGTTTGGATCCAAAGCAATCACTGTTGAAACTTGTCCCAGGTGCAATGCTCCCGGATGAGATAGTTCAATCGTTGGAAAGATACACCTTTCGTGGTTCATCTGGGAAAGTTAATCTCGCTTTAGACGGTCTCCCAGAGTTCAAATGCTGGCCAGGTCAGGGACCTCACCTGCGTGGCGCAATCTCGATCAGTCCAAGTGTGGAATATATCGAAAGAGCTTATGATGCTGGAAAATACGGTACCTATTCGCGAAGACCTTATATTGATATCGTGATACCTTCGATGATCGATCCAGAGATGGCGCCTCCTGGCAAGCATGTCATGTCATGTTTTGTGCAGTATGCTCCATATCATCTGAGGGAAGGCGATTGGGAGTCCAAACGTGAGGAATTTGGCGATGCTGTGATCGATACCCTATCCGAATATATCCCCAATCTTAATGAGCTCATTCTATTCCGTCAGGTTCTGACACCTCTAGATATAGAGAACATGATCGGACTTACGGAGGGAAACATCTTTCAAGGAGAGTTGAGCTTGAACCAACTGTTCTTTCTACGACCTGTACCAGGAATCGTCAGATATCGTAGTCCAATTAATGGTTATTACTTATGTGGGTCGGGGACTCACCCCGGTGGTGGGATTAGCGGTGCATCAGGTCGCCTGGCTGCATGGGAAATCCTTAAGGATCTCAAGCGATGAGTTCAACCCTGGAAAAGAAAAATTATGATGTCCAAATAATAGGCGGTGGCCACAACGGTCTGATTGCTGCCGCATATCTAGCAAGGGCAGGTTATCAGGTATTGGTCCTCGAACGAAAAGGAAATCTCGGCGGTGTTGCTGTCACAGAGGAGGTTTTTCCCGGGTTCCATGCAGACATCGGAGCAAACGATGCTGGTCATTTTCCGCTTCGATTTGTCGAGGAATTCGGTCTCAGAAAACATGGATTACAGTTTATTGATAGCCCGGTGCTTGTGTTTTCACCTCAACTTGATGGAAGTGCATTTACATTATGGAGGGGTGAAAGAAGGATACCGAGTGACCTGACCAGTTTTTCACAAAATGATGTTGAACAATATGAACGATTTAGAAACTTTTTATTGCCATTTGTCGAAATCCTGCGAGAGATTTTTATGCTCTCACCACCGAAAATACCTGATATCGACCGTCAGGATATCATATCGTGGATTAAATTCTATTTAAAGGCGCGTGGTTATGGCAATCGGATTATCTTGGAACTTCTACATATCTTACCAATGCCATTGGTCGATTTCTTGAATGAGTGGTTTGAAAGCGAGATCTTGAAAGGCGTAATTGGTTGTAAACCCCTTTCTGGCGTTATGCAAGGTCCGTACGCGCCAGGCACCACAGTCCTTTTTCTATACAAAGCGATCGCTTCAAGCGATTTAATAGCAGGAGGTTGCCGCCTAGTACGCGGAGGAATGTCCCGTCTGATCTCTGCCCTGGAGAAAGAGATCCGCAGTCTTGGAGCCACCATTCAAACGAATTCAAAAGCCGAAAGAATTCAGATTGAAGATGGTCGGGCTACAGGCGTGATACTCGAAGATGGCACATATATTCGCTCTAAGGTGATCCTTTCCAATGCAGATCCTCGAACGACATTTTTTGATCTGGTAGGTACTGAACATCTCGATGTCAAGGTTGTGCGAGAGGTGAAGAACATCCGGTATCGAGGATGTGTCACTCGGGTGATCTTAGCTCTCACAGATTTACCCCGATTCAGCTCTGCCCTCCAGCGAGCGAGTGACGAAAAGGAAGGCACTCTTCTCAGTGGGCGAGTGGTGATCTGCCCTAGTCTGGATTATCTCGAACGAGCCTATGATGATGCAAAGTATGGAAGAATCTCAAATGAACCTTATTTAGAAATCTCGATTCCGACAATATTGAATCCCTCCTTAGCACCTAAAGGACAACATTTGATGGTCGTTAATGTCCAATATACCCCTTATCACCTCAAGGATATAAATTGGGAGCAAGGTTCTCATATCGTGAGGGAGAAAGTGATCGCAATCCTGGAGAGTTACGCACCTGGGATCACTAATCTCATAACCTATGAGAAAATTATCACGCCCAGAGACTATGAGCATGATTATTACTTACCCGAGGGCGATCCCTCCCATGGACAGATGGCGCTCGATCAATTAATTTTTATGCGTCCATTTCCAGGGGCATCTGGTTATAGAACACCGATCAAAGGACTCTATTTATGTGGTTCTGGGTCTCATCCGGGTGGAGGGGTCACGGGAATACCTGGATACAATTGTGCGAGGACTGTTGTTAGTGATCTCTCAAAGGTTTCCGGGCGATCTGAATAATCGTGAAAAGCAGGATTCCGAAAATTGCAGATTAAATTTTCCACCCGCTTGAGATCTGATTTAATCCTATTGCTGGTAGCGGTTATCTGGGGGACAGCATTTGTTGAACAACGGGTTGCAGCTCAGCAAGTCAACCTATACATATTCAATGGGTTGCGCTTCACACTCGCATCTGGCTTTCTTATTCCTTTCCTGATAAATATGAGAAAACGCATCTCTATCCGGCTTGATCGGAGAACCAGGATAGGGATTGTGCTGGCAGGGATAGTTCTCTTTGTTGGAGCGGCACTGCAACAGGCTGGTTTGGAATCGACCACTGCAGGCAATGCAGGATTCATAACTGGTTTGTATGTCGTATTGGTCCCACTATTGTCAGCTGTGTTTTTCAAGAAGAACCCGGGTATAGTAAATATATTGGCTGCATTGATCGCAGCCACTGGGTTGTTCATGCTCAGTACCGAGGGAAGTTTTGCCTTAGCACCGGGCGATGGTTATGAATTGGGCGGTGCGCTGATGTGGGCGATGCATGTCATAATGATTGGAAGCCTGGCACAAAAAGCTCACCCTCTTCAGGTTGCGGCCGGGCAAAATATCGTTTGCGGTGGTTTGAGCCTTTTGTTTGCGATTATCGGCACCAGGCAGGATCCCTGGCAGGGGATTGCAGAGACATGGTGGGCGATCATTTTCACCGGCCTGTTTTCGGTGGGCTTGGGATATACCCTGCAAATCGTCGCTCAAAAAGACGCCCCTCCTTCCGATGCAGCTGTGATTCTGAGCTTAGAGGCGGCGGTTGCAGCATTTGCTGGATGGTTGATCCTCGATGAGAAGTTGAGCGTGATCCAGTTATATGGATGTTTGTTGATGTTAGGAGCGATGGTCATGGCACAGATGGGTGGTCAAATATATCGAGAAAGCAGGGATTTTAATGCCGAAATCAAAGCATTAATGTCTGATTCCGAATTGTAAGCTTGAACGGAGATGCGCATCAAGGGAAGATTATTCCAGATGTAGACTGGTACTTCAATATTATATTTGTGATAAAGCATGGATTGGAGAGGTTCCGGTTCGACCTGTTCTGGAAGTGTAACGGATACCATCTGACTGAACCATGTTTCCGTGTCGAGTGAGATCGCGCTACATCCGGTGATAGCATTTATGTATGTGCGTGCAGCAGAAGCCAACGTGTGGCATTGTGCGCGATATTTAGGCCAATCATGTTCTTTCTGAAAATCGATAGCTGCCGGAACGGAAAGAAAAGCAGCCAGGTCTCTGGTGCCTTGCCACTCGTGGTAATCGATGAAGCGTGATACACCCGGTTTATCACTTTCATACCCCCAGCTCACGACGAGCGGTTCGAGAACATCCTGGATGGAGGGATGAGCGTATAAGAAAGCCGAGCCTTTCGGTGCGCATAGCCATTTGTGACATGCTCCGACATAAATATCTGCGTCTATCGATCGTAAATCGAGCTCGATCTGTCCGGGGGCGTGGGCGCCATCTACAATTGTCAGGATACCCATTTGTCTTGCTCTAGTGCAAATTTCCTTTACGGGAAAGATCAATGCAGTGGGGCTGGTAATATGTGAGATGAAGATCACCTTTGTGTGTGTAGTGACCCCAGAGAGAAAATTCTCGACAAAATTATCAACATTTTCTACAGGGGTCTCAATGGGCTTTGAGATGTAAATTGCCCCGGTCTTTCTGGTGATGAACGTCCAGGTCCGGTCCATAGCCCCGTATTCATGATTTGTGGTTAAGATCTCATCTCCAGGTTTAAGATTTAAACTTCGAGCCACCATATTGATAGCGGTGGTCGGGTTGGGAAAATAAACCAGATCTTGTGGATTCACACCAAGAAAATCGCCTAACCGGGCACGTGATTCAGCCATGAGATCGCTTGCTCTCCTGCCTAGGAATTCGACAGGTTGCCTCTCAAGCTCCCTTTGCCACGCTTGATATACCTCGAACACTGGTTTCGGACATGCGCCAAAAGAACCGTGATTTAGATATATTATGTCAGGGTCGAGTAAGAATTCGTTTTTTATACTATTCATGATTATGTTGAAATAATAAATTTTGCCAAGTTGAGCACACAACCCGAAAAATTTTGGCTATTGTAGAACTTTAGGCTGGAACTGAGCTCTCCAGAAGTTTCTTGCAATAGAGGGACCCACATATCACAATCGGCGATTTCCGCTTCGAGGTGAACCTTCAAGGCGTCCATTACTTTACCAGAAAAAGATGTCAACTTGAGGTAATCTTGCTGAGCCGTAAATTTCTCGCGCTCCAGGCTCACGAGAATGTGGTTTTTCTCTTTGGGCACAATTATGATTCAACTATGCTGCCAGGAGCAATTGTTTGGATTTCTCCTTTTACAATTGACCGGATTCACCCCAACTTCGTAAAAGCATGCGGTAGTGTGGATCCTCATAACGCCGGAGATCGAATGCTGGTGCATAACTTGGGAGTGGTTTGTTGGTTATATGAAGGGCAAGCAATTCGCCAGCGGCAAGAGCGGCCATGATCCCATAACCAGATAATGCGCCTAAGATCCAACCGCCTTCCACCGGAAGAGGGCTGATAAGCGGGCGGTTTTCCGGAGTCTTCGTGTAGTAGCCACCATCCATGGTTGGGCGGGAGGACTTGCCAATGTAATATTTCAAATCAGGGATCATTGTCGTTAACCCGCGCAACACGATCTCCGGGTAATATGGATCTAGCGGAGGAGGGATGATCGGTTCGACTAGTTTGCTTTGGTATTCCCACAGCATAAGTATGATTGGGCTCTCAACAGGGCCTTCGGGTCGGGTGTGAACTCCTGGGGGAAATTTTTCTAACAACCAGTTCAGGTTATTATCTTTCTCGATGATCTGGACTTCATCGACATCCCAGCAAAGATTTTGAGGGTCGGACCATATCAACAATGGCGCCGTCCTCGGGAGGACACCGAGATAGTCTTTGAAACCGACTTTCAGATGTAGCTCGGTTGTCACTGGCAGGTCAATTCCCATCATTCTTCCAACGGATTTCAAAAATGGTCCTGCTGCATTGACCAGATGGTGGACACGAATTCTTCTACTACCGTCGAGTGTGATGGAGTTTATTCGATTGTCGAGGATTTCGACACTGGTGAGCTTCGCTTGAATAAATTCGACTCCAAAATTCAACGCCTGATCAAGCAGATATCTACCGAGCTGTTGAGCGCTCAACCAGCCAGCTCGCCGAACATGCAGGGCTGCAACAGTTTGGTCTGAAAGGAAAGGATAGATTTCCTGGATCAATATCTTGCTCGAAATAAAATCGGCGCCGGTTGATTCATCATCGAGCCCTTCGGGCGCCGCGAGATGATAAGATGAATTGGTTAATGAATTATGGATGCGAAGAGGACCGGCACCCAGGCGAGAAATTTTTCTGGCACTGGAAAGCAATACCTCCGCTTTTTGGGGGTCAGAGGTCAGATAGAGATAACCTCTACGGTTCATATTAAAAATATTTCCTGTTGCCCGGGCGAGTGATTCCATCAGATCGATGCTGCGGTTCATCAACCGTACCATTGCATCATCAGGTCCTGGCCACCAGTTTCGATAACACTCAGTCGATTTATCACTGGTCAAAGATAAGGGTGGTCCAGAGTCGATCAAGAGGATATCATTCACTCCGTGGTTGACCGCCAGGTGAAATGCAAGGCTAACCCCTGCAATCCCCGCGCCACAAATGGCTATGTGGGCCAATTCAGGCATATCGTCTAATTAACCCGTCGAAGATTTTTGAAATCTATTTCAGTTAACCATCGAGCTCGACATAAATTCGCTTGTTGATTTTACCCTTACTTTTATAATCAGTTATCCGGATCCTACCCACTTCCCTGGTGTTCCTGACATGGGTTCCACCATCGGCCTGGAGATCAAGACCCACGATCTCCACGACCCGGACTTCGAGGATCCCTGCCGGCAGGAGATTGATTTTCGTCCTAATGAGATCTGGAATCCCGAAGGCGATTTCTCGGGGAAGAATTTCCACCATCACAGGCCTTTCCCGTTCGACTTCTTTATTAACCGCCGATTCAATCGATTCGACCAAATCCTTGTGCATGGTTTCAAATTCAAAATCCATCCGTCCTTTCAGGGGCTCCATATCACCCCCAGTTACTGATGCGCCATAATCCCTAAAAATGACACCGCAAAGGATATGCATGGCGGTATGCGTTCGCATCAACTTATATCTGCGATCCCAATCGATCTCTCCCTGGACGAAGCTTCCAATCGGTGGTAATGGGCTGTTCGGTGCCAGGATGTGAATAACCGCCTCATTGATTCTTTTCACCTGTTTAACGAGAAGTACATCATCACCATAGATCAGTTTACCTGTGTCATTAGGTTGTCCACCACCGCCAGGATAGAATGCGGTCTGGTCGAGGATAATTCCATGATTTGTCTTGTCAATCTCAGTGATGGTAGCAGAGAAACTACGCAGGTAACTGTCGGTTTGATAAAGCAATCGAGTCATAAGCGCTCCTTGGTGAGGGTTTGGTTACAGTATAAAGAAAAAAATTAACGGGCGCAAGTCAACGCTCGGCAAAATAAAAACTTTCCGGATATTGAAAAATTTTTGTCGGTGAAGGTTGTTATCGGTTAAAATCTGTTTGAATCGGCAGGCTTTGTTATTGAAAATGGGCTGCTGATAATACAATAATACTGACTAGTCAGTTCAGATCAAAGGAAGGAAACGCAAATGAATATATTCCAAGTCAAGGACCTCAGGCAGGTATCACATGACTGGTGGAGAAAAATTTCAATTTGTTATGTACCAGGTCCACGCAATCTATTACTCGATGAGGTGGGAAAAAATTTACTCGATTGTTTTCGAGCAAACGGACATCAGATTCACCAGGTTCCAGGAAGCGCAACGGATGTAATCCTGACCACTGCGCTGTTTGGTCAACCAATTCGCTGGCGAGAAGCCATGCTTTTCACTGCACGCCGACGTTACAACATGGATCATACTCCGACGATCTTCACCTTGGTCCATGCCACGCCTGAGGCTTTCAAGAGCACATTAGTGAGGTTTGAACAGATCCTCGAAAAATATCCTCCTGAACCGAAAGATTATGCCTTTCCAGGGTTGGCACCGGAGGCTTATAAAACCCTTTATGAGCAAGGCAAACGCGGAGGAGCAATGCTTGCGCTGCTCAGGATGGTGCAAACACAGGCCATGAGTATTCGGGTGATCTTGATCGTTGGAGAGAGTTACCCAACAGAGGCATATACTTTCGATTTGGTTGGCGCTCATCCAAGGATAGATGCAGCGAATACCGAAAACTTCTATCAAGATCTTGTTGGAAGAATAGTCACTGCGGTGAGCACCCATGAGATCACTGCACACCGTGTGATTGATGAGCCGCTTCCATGGGAAGTGTGGGAGAGTTTGAGTACTCCAAAAGCAATGCGAAGGGCCGGTATTGAACTCGGAAAGCGACAATTCTTCACCGAGATGGTACGTGTGACCAACCTTGCCGCGGTCCCTGCGGTGCCAGATGCTATCTCAAGTCAATATAGCGAAGGGTGTTTTGCAACCTGGGAACCTCGCATCAATGGTTTGATCACGACAGTGACTGGTAGCGCGCGCCCAGTGGATAAGGATAACCTGACAGATGACGAACTGGCTATCATTGTCGGCGTGAAGCCAGAGGGAGATGGCGCATTGGTCAGGCATGTTATCGGCAAAAGAAATGATCCGCCATCTTCTGAGGCTGTTGAACTGGTAGAAATGGATGAAGGATTACCCAAAATCACATTATCTACCGGGGAGGTCGTTCCGGTCACAAGATCGAAATTGCATGGTCACAGGGGGGTAAAGGCATATCACCCCGATTGGGTGGAACATGTTTACCTGGATGAACCCTATTATTATTATCCTGTCAGCTGTTCAACTGAGGCGCAAGCCAGGGCTATCAAGGCAGCATTTTCACGCGCTGAAGCGTTGAGAAATCCTGAGGACCAAAGGCAGGTGGTATTCACGGTTCTCCCTGGTCATGGGATCGTGATCGTCGAGAAATGGTCTACAGACAAGCTGCCGTTTCAGGTGATATGGGAATATATGGATGCTGGATACATCGAGGTCGCCAATTTCGTCCCCCAAGGTTTGATCTCATACGAGAAAAAGGCGGACGGTATGATGCACTTGAGATTGCTCAATGAATTTCAGGCATAAGGCCCTCGAACATCACTCGATTCCAGGATAAGGACAAACATAGTTTGGGGTAATAAAAAAACTCTTATCTGAGTCTGATCGAAGAGGATTGCCACTCCTGGGGGTAGCTCTTCTGGCAGCCTCTACCATGATCCTCGAAAGTTGTCTGACGCGCTTTCTGGCAGTTGCCCAGTTCTATCATTTTGCATTTTTGGCGATCAGTCTGGCGTTGCTTGGATTTGGGGCAAGCGGAACGATATTGGGGTTTCTTCAGATGCAAGCTGAAAGCGAAAAGGAGGACAGCAAGGGGATAAATGTCAGAGGGTTGCTGAGTCTTGCGGGGGCAGGTTTTTTCATATCTACAGGGCTGGCGTATGTGATTATCAATTTTCTCCCCTTTGATAGTTACAGTATTGCCTGGGATCGAAGGCAAATTTTCTTATTCTTTTTGTATTATCTGGTCTTAACGTGCCCTTTTTTGTTTGCAGGATTAGGAATCGGGGCTGCTTTGTCCGTTCATCTCGAAGCAAGTAATCTTGTTTATGCGGCAAATCTGTTTGGATCAGCAGTCGGTGTGCTCTTAACCCCGATTTTTATGTGGATGGCAGGAGTTCCAGGGACGATATTAATCGCCGGTGTCCTGGTCTTATTTGTCGTTCAAGTGACTGGCGGAGCGTTCATCGAGAGGGTGAAGCCCGCTCTCTGGATCTGCGGAAGTGTCCTTTTTCTCTCATTCTCAATCCTTGCTGGGATGAATTTACTTGGCAGATCACCCTTGGGTTTGAGGCTTTCCCCATACAAAGGTCTCTCCCATGCTCTTCGTGTTCCCGAGGCGATGAGAATTTACGGGAGATGGAATGCAATCTCCCGGCTAGATGTTTTAAAAGGGGCAGCTACTCGAGCGTTTCCAGGGATGAGCTATACCTTTTCGGGCAATTTACCAGAACAATTCGGTATGGCAATCGATGGGGAATCGTTGATGCCGGTCCCCGTCCATCCTACCAGCCAAATTAGGGCAGGAGAATTTTTACCCGAGGCGATCGCCTTTCGGTTAAGACCCGGAGCTGACACGCTCATCCTTGAACCCCATGGTGGTTTGGCAGTGTGGCAGGCTCTTGCTGGAGGAGCGAGGAGAATTTCAGTTATCGTTTCCAATCCCGGTGAAATCAAGGCAATCAACCTCTCTGTCCCCGAGGAAAGCGTTTTCGAGATATCTCCAGTCGAAATCGTCTACGAATTGCCCAGGATATTTCTCCACTCCCGCTCCGATCGATACTCACTGATAATGGTGCCATTGACCGATCCGTACCGTCCAGTAAGTAGTGGTGCATACAGTCTAACCGAGACTTATCTATACACAATCGAGAGCTTTCAAAATATGCTCTGTAGACTTTCAGATAACGGGATATTGATCGTTTCGCGATGGCTGCAGACGCCGCCTAGTGAGGAGATCAAACTGCTCGCAACCCTGTTGGAGGCATTAGAAAAAACCGGGACGAGCGATCGTGAAAAGACACTGGTTGCCTTCCGAAGCATTCAAACAATTACCGTGCTCGTTCAGCCAAGAGGCTGGAACGCTGATGAATTAATGAACTTGAGGGATTTTCTTGAAGAGAGAAAATACGATCTTGTTTGGGCACCCGATGTAAAGATTGATGAAGTAAACCGCTTTAATGTTTTACCGGAGCCTTATTATTATCTGGAATTTAATAAACTTATCACAGCTGAAGATAGATCTGATTATTATTTTCATTATCCATTCGATGTCAGACCGGCTACAGATGATCGCCCCTTCTTCTATAATTATTTCAAATGGAATCAGACCTTCCAGGTTCTTTCTATGCTTGGTCACACCTGGCAGCCTTTCGGGGGATCTGGTCATCTGGTATTAATTGCGCTCTTGTTACTTGTGATAACTTTTAGCATTGTCCTCATAGGTCTCCCGCTCATCTGGGACAGATTTTTCAGGTTTCGAAGGAAAAAATATCTCGAAAATGCCCCAGAACAGGCTAAACCAACCTCATCCTGGCGTTTGATATTGTATTTTGGTGGAATTGGACTTGGTTATCTCCTGGTGGAGGTACCGCTCATTCAGCGTGCGATCTTATGGTTTGGAAATCCTGTAATCGCATTCACCATCATTGTCACTGTTCTATTGGTCTTTTCTGGACTGGGAAGCAATTATTCGAGAAAGATGTCTTTCCCTTTATGGGTCATCATAACTGGCGTGGTAGGATTAATCACAATGGTTATGCTGATGACGAATTGGATTAATGCCAGTTTGTTAAGTCTACCGATTGCGATCCGCGTTTTAATCGTGATCACAATCATCGCACCATTAGGATTTGCAATGGGTTTTCCATTCCCGTCAGGGATGAGGATCCTGGTTTCTTCTGGAACAGAAGCAGCAGTGTTAGCCTGGGCAGTCAATGGATGTGCTTCAGTGATCTCTGCAGTTATGGCGGCGATCCTGGCCTTAGATTTTGGATTTAATTTTGTTCTTGTTATGGGCGCGTGTTCTTATGGCCTGGTGATTCCGGGATTGATGAGCCGCAGAGACAGTCACATGATCTAGGATCAATGAGTACCGGTGAGAGGGACAAACATCACGCTTCCCAGATTCGTGGCCTGAAGTTCATCCTCAATTTTCTCGAACAGCCATAAGGTCTGAATGAATCCAACCGGACCGATGGGTATGATCATCCTGCCGCCATCCTTCAACTGCGCTGCTAAAGGTTGAGGAAGATGATCTGGGGCAGCAGTGACGATTATCGCATCGAACGGAGCTTCCTCCTCCCATCCAAAATAGCCATCGGCATTCCTCACATGAATTTCCTCGTATCCCAACCTTGTCAATCGTTCTTCAGCCTGACTGGCAAGCTCAGGGATGATCTCGATGGTATATACATTCGCGTCGAGTTCAGCCAGGATGGCAGCCTGATATCCGCTACCTGTGCCAATCTCCAACACTTTATCTCCCTGTTGAACCTGAAGGGATTCGGTCATAAGGGCAACAATATAAGGTTGTGATATAGTTTGGCCGTAACCGATAGGAAGAGGTCGATCATCGTAGGCAAAGGGGATCATGTCTTCGGGTACGAATAGATGACGAGGAACGACACGCATCGCTTCTAGCACAGCTTCATCGCTGATGCCGCGTGCTAATATTTGTTGTTCGACCATTTGCCCTCTTTTTATGCGGAAAGACTCCGGTTCAGTAGGCTTTGGTGCAGTCGGTAAAGATGTCTCCAGCACGTCGGTTGAACCTAGAACCGTTTTTGACGTGGGTTGACATGCCTCCACAATCCAGAGAGAAACTATCGATAGCAGGATAAAAGATAGTGATTTTGATCTTATGAATTGCATCACATCCGCAGATCGACTATTCACTGGTTGAAGTCTGAAGAGTAGGTAATTGAAAGATTCGTTGACTATAAAATAATACAATTTGATCAAATTGACTATACCATAATCCGCCTGTACAATTGGCGAAAATAAATCTTAGCTGAAAAGACAATGGAACGATTAGTGTATTACTACCCGGCAGGTCACGAAGCGCATTTCGAACGAGGTCACCCGGAAAGACCGGAACGTGTAGAAGCGATCCGCTCGGCATTGATCGAACAGGAATGGTGGGAGAGTTACCGGAAACTAGATCCTATTGTCATACCAGATGAATTATTGAAATCGATTCACTCACCTTTCTACCTGGATGCACTGCAAAAAATCTGTTCCAGAGGGCTGCATTTCGACGCAGATACGTATACAACGCCTGCCTCCTGGGATCTGGCTCTCAGAACTGCAGGGGGAGCGCTGGCGATTGCAGAAAATGTGTGGGAAAGACGAGCTGATAAAGGATTTGGATTGACAAGACCTCCAGGGCATCATGCCACAAAAGGCAGGGCGATGGGATTTTGCTTGCTGAATAACATCGCCCTCGCGGCTCAATATCTCTTACAAGAAAAAGGCGCACATCGTCTGGCTATTATCGATCTCGATCTGCACCACGGCAATGGCACTCAAGAATTATTTTATAATCGCAAGGATGTCTTTTATATTTCAACGCACCAATATCCCTTGTATCCAGGCTCCGGATGGATAGATGAGATCGGTACAGGGGAAGGGGAGGGATATACTGCTAACTTCCCCTTACCACCATTCTCTGGTGATACGGCATTCTTGTCAATCATGGAGGATGCCATTTTACCTTTGCTGCATAGGTACGAGCCAGAAATGATCCTTGTCAGCTACGGCTTCGATCCTCACTGGAAGGACCCATTGGGAAGCCTGTTGCTAACGGCGAAATGCTATGGGAAGCTTATTAAAAAATTGGTGGAATGGAGCATTACAAACTGTCAAGGACGATTGGCTCTTCTCCTCGAAGGCGGATATGATCTGGAAGCTGCGCAAAAATGTTCTCTCACAGTCGTCGCGGCACTTCTTGGCGAGCCTATCCCTGAGTTTCCTGACGACGATCCATCATCGGAGGGACATCAAGAGACTAATGCGTGGCAAAGTATTTTTCGGAACTCCTTGAAGCAATGGAATCTTTTGGAATGATCACGAATTCAACATACGTGAGGTGAATATGGAATTAAAGCAACAGGCGGTCAAGGTCAGGTGGGTGGAATCGAATTTAATGATAGGGGCTGATTCTCGGGGAACACCGTTAGCGATTGGCACCTGGCCAGAACAAAATCCAGAATGGAGAGGCATGAAGGCCTCCGATTTACTGCTCCTTGCTGCAGCTTCCTGTTCGACTTTTGATGTAGCATCCATCCTGAATAAACAAAGAGAGCCTTTGGTGAGCATCGAGACCATTTGTACAGGCCAACAACAAGCCGATCCACCTTTTAAATTTATCCAAATCCACCTGCATTATGTGGTAAAAGGAAATGTCAATCCGGAACGTGTTGCACGTGCTATCCAGCTTTCAGAGGAGAAATATTGCTCGGTAACGAATACGCTGCGTGGATCAGTAGTGATTACAAGTGATTTTGAGATCCTAGGATGATTGAGGTGGAGAAGATGCAAATAAGAATAACGGAAGCGGAATATCGTGAGAGGCAACAACGGCTGGCAGATCACCTCATAAAAACTGATTTATCTGGGTGTGTTCTGTTCGATAATCACTACATTCTTTATTATACTGGTTTTGTTTTCATCCCAACAGAAAGGCCACTGGCATTTGTGATGAATCCCAAGGGAAGGACTGGCTTGTTCGTTCCGCGTTTGGAATTGGAACATGCCGAATCAATTTCATTTGTGGATGATGTGGATTACTATTTTGAGTACCCTCATGAAACACATCCGATGAATGTGTTGGTAAATATAATGGAAAAATATCAAATAAAAGAGAAGATCGGTGCCGATTATGATGGGTATCCCTGGATTCTGGGATATCAGGGACCACGATTAAGTACGTTGATGAAATCCGAGGTGATCAAAATTAATGGGTTTATTGAGAAACAGATGATGATTAAATCTCCGGCGGAGATTGAACTCATCAAAGAGAGTGTCAAGTGGGGTAATTATGCCCATACATTGCTGCATCGGTATACTCGAGTCGGGGTCAGCGAAACCGAAGTCAGCCAGAGGGCAAGCGCCGAAGCACAGCGAGCTATGCTCGATACCTTAGGACCCATTTATCAAGCGCAAAGCCCTTTCTCTCAAGGTGCTCACGCCGGGTTTCGAGGACAGATAGGCCGGAAGGCAGCCATTCCACACGCTTTGGCCGGGGATATTCGCTTTCAGGTTGGTGATGTCTTGGTGACAGGTGCTTCGGCTCCAGTCTGGGGTTACAACTCCGAGCTGGAAAGGACGATGATCATCGGGCCAGCCAGCCATCGACAGAAACAGATGTTTGATGCAATGCTCGAATTACAGAATATGGCATTCGAAACGCTCAGGCCAGGAATTCCCTGTGGAGAGATCGATCTTAAGCTACGGCGGTACTATGAAAGCAAGGACCTGATGTCATTTTGGAAACATCATGTGGGACACGCAATCGGACTTCGCTACCATGAAGGGCCTTTTCTAGACATTGGTGATCAAACTGAGATTCAACCCGGGATGGTGTTCACCGTTGAGCCAGGTATCTATGCTCCCGATCTGGGAGGTTTTCGGCATTCGGACACCGTACTAATCACCGAAAAAGGGATCGAAATTCTGACTTATTACCCACGCGACCTGGAAAGTTTAACAATCCCGATCTGACAGTGTGTCTTAAGCAGAATTGATTTTCAATCCCTTTCGAACCTGGTCCCGGCACACGATAATACCGCGAGAGAGGATTTCCAACGGATGTCTCAAAAGATCAAACTTGGTTCTCGTTTTGAGGATGCGCTTGTGTATGCAACGCGTATACATGCCGAGCAGACTCGCAAGCAAAGCGATGTCCCTTATATAGCACATTTGTTGGGGGTAGCGGCGTTGGTTTTGGAGGATGGGGGAGATGAAGATGAAGCCATAGCGGCATTGCTGCATGACGCCGTAGAAGATCAAGGCGGGTTCAGGACTTTGGAAGAAATCCGGACAAAATTTGGGGACAAAGTCGCGAAAATCGTTGAGTTTTGCACTGATGCGTATACACAACCCAAGGCAGCATGGCGTATTCGAAAGGAATCCTATCTCACCTCAATTCCATCTGGAGACAGATCAGCCTGGAGAGTTGCTCTCGCTGATAAAGTTTATAACGCACGAGCGACTTTGAGGGATGTGATAAGAGAAGGCGATAGAGCCTGGAATAAGTTTAACGGTGGAAAAGAAGGCACACTTTGGTACTATCGAGAACTTCTCAATCGATTCGGCAAGGTATATCGTGGTGATTTGTTCGAGGAATTCAAGGAGATTGTCGAAAAATTGACGGAATTAAGCGGTGAATGATCCGGTATGATATCGTTTGTTATAATCCTATTTCATGGATATGATGCATGGAATTTCTCCAACAATAGTTGCGTTCGTTAGCGATTTGATGTCTCAGGTTAGAATAGAAGAAGCTGCTCATCGAGCAGGTTACTCCATCCGATTTATCGATCGGAAGGAGATTATTCCAAAAATTACTTGTGATGTTCATGATAATCAGATCGCAGAACCATTGTTCAATCGAGATGGAGATTTGATTGAGGAGGTCTCGCGCATCAATCCGATTTTGTTGATTTTTGACCTGAGGAACGAACTCATCCCTTGGGCAGAATGGATCGAGATCCTCAGCACTAATCCAGCGACCAGGCGCGTACCGATCATCGCATTCGGTCCGCATGTTGATACCAGGGCATTCACCATTGCTAGAAATGCTGGAGCTAGAGCAGTATTTGCCCGTTCTCGCTTCATGAACGACATCTCTGGCCTGATAGATAAGTATGCACAGCGAATTGCCCATGCACACATCTTCAATTGGTGCCAAAAGCCATTGCCGCCAAGCGCGGTCAGAGGCTTGGAAGAATTCAACCGTGGTGAGTATTTCACTGCGCATGAGTTATTAGAAGCTGCCTGGATGGAAGAGGGACATCCTGGTCGCGAAATGTATCGGGCGATACTTCAAATCGCGGTCGCTTATCACCATATCATTCATCTGAATTTTAACGGTGCAGTGAAAATGTTTCTAAGGGTACGGCAATGGATCAATCCATTACCTGATTCATGCAGAGGTGTTGACATAGAAGAACTTAGGAAGGATAGTGCGACGGTTTATGCAGAATTACAACGCTTGGGACCTAAAAGGATGCAGGAATTCGACCCTGGTTTGCTTAAACCTGTTCGATACCGATTGCATTCTCAAGACAGTTAAGCAATTGGGATAATTTCTTGAGAGGAAATGAAAGAAATTATGGGAGATAAGATCGCGTTAACCGGGATAAAACCCTCTGGCACACCCCATATCGGGAACTATTTGGGGATGATCCGTCCGGCATTAGACCTAGCCGAACGGTATCAAGCTTTGTACTTTATCGCGGATTATCATGCTTTGACGACCGTAAAAAATGGAAAAGAGTTGAAAGAGCTGACTTACGAAGTAGCGGCAACCTGGCTAGCCCTTGGATTAGACCCGGAAAAGGTCGTATTTTACCGGCAATCTGACATTCCGGAAGTTACAGAGCTGACCTGGATACTGGCGTGCTTCACACCCAAGGGGTTATTGAACCGTGCCCATGCGTACAAGGCGGCGGTAGACGAAAACCTGGCAGCAGGAGAAAGCCCAGACGAAGGGATCAATGCCGGGTTGTTCTTTTATCCGGTTTTGATGGCAGCGGATATCCTGCTATTCGGCACACATTATGTCCCGGTAGGATTAGATCAGAAACAACATATCGAGATCACCCGAGATATCGCTCAGGCGTTCAATAAGAACTATGGGAACATACTAACCATCCCTGAAGCTGTGATCAGGGAAGATGTGATGACGATCACAGGGATCGATGGTAGAAAGATGAGCAAAAGCTATGACAATGTGATCCCGATCTTTGCGCCACCTGATAAATTGCGCAAGGTGGTGATGCGCATAGTCACCGATTCGCGCCGGCCAGAAGAACCCAAGGACCCCGAAAAGGATAATCTTTTTTCTATCTATCGTTATTTTGCCTCGCCCGAGGATCAGGAAAGGATCAGACAGCGCTATCTTTCGGGTGGACTGGCTTATAGTGAAGTTAAGGAAGAACTTTATGAACTGCTTTTGCAACAATTCGGTCCCGCTCGCCAAAAGTATGAAGAATACCTCGGGGATAAATCATATCTTGAAGAAGTGTTAACCCGTGGTGCAGAAAAAGCAAGAAAGATGGCGAAACCCCTTATGGAGAAGGTGAGGGCTGCTGTCGGAGTAGATTGAAGAACAAGTGACTGTTCTAAAAGTACGGGGTCTCCACGAGACCAAATGCAGGAGACCCCGTTAACTTGTTCTTCAGCTTTTGAGTCGAATGGTTTGCCCAGTTAGATCTGTATGAATCTCAAAGGTTTTCGTGCCTGCCTGGAGGATTATCCGCCAGCCAGGGACGATAACTTCTGCACAAAGTTCTCCTTCATCAGGCAATCCGAGACAGGAATTTGGCCAATCAACTTTCTCAGCCGATTTGAGAGCTATATCTGACACAGGCACATCGATAAAATTGCTGAGAAAACGCATTGCAGCAATGATTGACACCGGTTTATCGAGATCGAGACCTGGTTTCCCTCCGATGATCTCAGCACCTTCAGCAAGCCGAAGATTTCGACCAGATTGATCACTGTGATATTCAAAATCTTCGTTGATGGCTCGTAACCTGATCAGATATCCAGGGGTGATTACCTGGAGGCAGGCTTCTTCTGGTCTTCCCAGTCCAAGGCAAGAATCAGACCAGGTAACCTCCTCGTAAGACAAAACCTCGATCTCATCCTCGGAGATGCCTAATCTGAGAGCCAGGTCCTGGATAGCTGCAAACACGGCTGGTGGCAACTCTGTAGGAGTTTTATTCGCATCTGGCATTGAGTGCCCTCTGGCGATCGGTTCTCCAAATGTGTCGTTGATTGCATCGATAACTGATTCATCGGTACCAGGGTAAATCACGATCAAATCTCCGGAAGCCCAGATATATGGTGGAGTGATCCATTCGATTTGATTATTGCCGATCACCGATCCATCACTTGAGATCAGGTGAGAGTCTTTTTCCCGGGATTCCTCATCTGGATATTGAAATACCTGGATGTTTTCTCCATTGAGAGAGAGCAGTATGCCTTGCACTGTAAAGAATGGCTGTTCGATGCTCTGAGTTATTTCGACCTTCAAGCCCTTTTTCTCGAAGTCTTCGATGAGACGATCAATTGATTTTATATCTTCACCTGTCGGTTTCTCTTGCACCGGGGGCTCAGTACCTTCCACGCCTGATACTGGAGGTTGATCTGCCGGAGAACAGGCGAAAAGGAATAGAATAAGGAACCCTGTTAATATCACAGAAAAAGTATTTAATTTGCGCATCAATAATCTCCTTTTCGTGGCATTGAGCTAAATTTGGTAACTACCATATCAAATTGACGTAATTTGAGCAGGATAAGTTCCGAATATTGAACGACTGAAGACCGACAGAGGAAAGAAGCATTTGGTAGTGTTGCCTGAATCAATTACAATAGCAAAGAGCAGAATATTTAGAGCTGAGTAGATCACAAGGAATAGCGTGAAAAAGTTGGTCATGAAAAGTTACAATGTGCATGTCCATCCTGCGGAAGTCTAAATATGGGTTTGAACAAAGTGTGCATAATTGTGGACCACCCCAACCAAGCCAAATCTAATTCGAAATTTCATTTGGACAGAAAATCTCCGTTGAACCACAGTAGAAGGTAATCTAAACTATGCAGCCCATACTGTCGATTGATCTAACCACAGGTAAGAAAGAGATCATTGAAATACCTATAGAATGGAAACAGGATTATCTCGGTGGAGCCTCTCTAGCCGCTCGAATCTTGTATGATTATTTATATCCCGACTTAGAACCTCTATCGCCAGAATCTCCGTTGTTATTCCTGAACGGTCCACTCTCAGGGACTGCGGGACCTGCTGTAGGGCGCTTCACAATCTGTGCCCGGTCTCCTGCGACGGGCCTGTGGGGAGAATCGAATTGCGGGGGATTCTGGGGGGCGCAGCTTCGCATGACCGGGTTTGATGGATTGCTTCTCCGAGGTAGGGCAGATCACCCGATTTATTTGAGTATTATCGGGGATCAAATCGCGATCGAAGACGCCAGCCACCTATGGGGGTTGGAAACATATCAGGCTCAGGATGTGATCCGATCAGAGCAGGGAAGCGATTCTATTAGTGTTGCCACCATCGGCCCTGCCGGTGAGAACCTAATTCCATTTTCGTTGATCCTTTGCGACCATGGCAGGGTTGCAGGACGGACTGGTATGGGCGCTGTGATGGGTTCGAAAAACTTGAAAGCAATTGCCGTCAAGGGGAATAGGAAAATCCCCCTCGTTCATCCGGATCGTTATGAGGCTATTCGATCCGCAGCCAACCGCGACTTGAGGGATGATCCCGTCTCTCGGGTTGCCCGAGAACTGGGGACAGCCAGTGTGGCAGATTATTTCGATTACCTCAAGGAGATGCCTAAGAAATATTTTCAGAGGTGTTATCTTGAGGGAGAATTGAGCATATCAGGAACGAATATAAAAAATACCATATTGTCAGGAGTGAGCGCCTGTCATGCTTGTGTCATTGCCTGTGGACGCAAAGTCAAATTTTCGGATCAGAAAAGCAGAAAAGGCCCGGAATACGAAACTCTAGTCGGTTTTGGGCCAAATTTACTCATCGATGACTTGGAGAAAATTACACTTCTCGGAGAAGCTTGCGACCGATTGGGATTAGACTCGATCAGCATGAGCAATGTCATCGGATTGGCATTCAAGTTGTTTGAAGCCGGGATCATTAAAGAAAAAGATACTAAAGGGTTGAAACTCAAATGGGGAAATAGCCAGGTGGTCGATACTCTCATTTATAAGACCGCGATGCGTCAAGAATTCGGAGACATCCTGGCACAGGGTTCAAGATCTCTCGCCAGGTATTATGGTGTCGAAGATGAGGCGGTTCAAGTCAATGGTCTTGAAGTTGCTTATCATGATCCTCGCGGAGCTTCTGGAATGGCGTTGGTTTACGCCACATCTCCGCGCGGTGCCTGTCATAATCAATCGGATTATTTTCTGGTCGAGATAGGTCAATGTTACCCTTCATTGAACCTGGAGTATTATTCACCTACTGGGGGTTCAGAAAAAGCCGCTAATGTGGCCAGGCATCAGAATTGGAGGACGCTCTTCAATTCGCTGGTGATGTGTTTCTTCGCGAATGTCGCACCGGAAACAGTGCTTGATCTTATCAACGCTGCCACGGATGTCAATTGGGCTTTAAATGATATGTTAAGAGCTGGTGAACGAGCATGGAACCTGAAAAGAGTGATCAACCTCCGCCTGGGTCTCACGAGGGCAAATGATACATTGCCCAAAGCTTTCCTACATCCTTATCTCGATGATCAGGATCAACCAGGGAGTTTTGTCCCTAAATTTTCAGAAATGCTTGCGGCATATTATGATTTTCGTGGCTGGGAACCCGAAACAGGCTTTCCCACACCTGCGAAGTTGACCGAGCTTGGCTTGGAGTGGACACTCGAAAATTTAAGAAATATATCGTAACGACCGAAAACTTTGGTACGGGAAAATTATCTAAGACGAGGGAATAGGATATGGCGGAAAAATTAAAGATCGTCTCGGTCGAAGAAATGAGGACAATAGAACAAAAAGCCAATGACAGTGGGCTGACATATGAAAAGATGATGGGGCATGCCGGGAAAGGCGTTGCCGATGTGGTCATAAGTCGTTTTGGGAGTTTAGATAAGAAAAATGTCTTAGGTTTGATCGGCTCAGGTAACAACGGGGGAGATACCCTCGTGGCACTCGAAATACTGGCGAAGTCCGGATGGAAGGCAATTGCGTATCTTCTGCGTCCGAGAGACGAGCATGATCCTTTGTTGGTACAACTAAAGCAAAGCGGTGGTTCGATATATCAGCTCGAGCATGATCCGGAATTCAAGATCCTCGATGAGATAATCAGCACCACTCAGTTGATCCTCGATGGTGTGTTGGGAACAGGGATTAAGTTACCATTGAAAGGTGCACTAGCTGCAGCGCTGAAGCACATTCGTGAAAAGCTCTTCCGGATAGAAGGTCGTCCGATAATCCTTGCGGTTGATTGCCCTTCAGGTATCGATTGTGATAAAGGTGAAGTTGCTGAAGAGACAATTCCCGCTGATTTGACTGTCACGATGGCTGCTGTCAAACAAGGTTTATTACGTTTTCCGGCAAATGACTATGTTGGGGAGATCGTTGTCGTCGGTATCGGGTTGGAAGATCACACCGAAGAAATTCCGGAGTGGGAGAACATTAACCGGTATTTGACCGATCCCATGTGGGTTCGGGAAATACTCCCTCGCCGTCCCCGGGATGCACATAAAGGGACATTTGGGACAGCGATGGTCGTTGCAGGTTCTGTGAATTACACGGGAGCTGCATTACTGGCAGGAAAAGCGGCATATCGTGCTGGGGCAGGTTTGGTAACGCTCGCCGTTCCCAGACCACTCCATGAAGCCCTGGCAGGACAATTCCCGGAAGCAACCTGGTTGCTACTCCCACATGAACTTGGCGTTATTGCAGCAACTGCTGCCGACGTGCTGCTGGAAAATCTCGAAAGGGTGACCGCGCTGTTGATTGGGCCGGGGTTTGGGCTTGATCCGGAGACCAGAGATTTCATAGACCAAATTACGGGTGGGGGTCAACAAAATAGAAAATCGGGAATCGGTTTTATCCCCTCGATTGTCAAGGGATCCTTATCGCTCAAGGACAGGAAAATTCCTCTGGTCATCGATGCAGATGGCTTGAAGCTGTTGGCGCAACTTATGGACTGGCACGAACGCTTGCCCGAAGGTTCGATCCTGACCCCGCATCCGGGAGAGATGTCAATCTTGACTGGACTTTCGACGAGTGAGATTCAAGCCGATAGAGTCAAAAGTGCAGAAGATTTCGCCCAGAAATGGCAGCATGTCGTCGTGCTGAAAGGCGCCAATACTGTGGTTTCAGAGCCAGAGGGTCGAACTGCCGTTATTCCAATTGCCAGTCCTGCACTGGCAAGAGCCGGGAGCGGCGATGTCCTGGCAGGGTTGATCGTTGGATTACGAGCACAAGGGGTTCCAGCATTCGAATCGGCGGTTGCCGGCAGCTGGATTCACGCCCGGAGCGGAATACTGGCAGCCGATCGTTTAGGAACAACCATTTCTATGCTGGCTGGAGATATCCTTGAGGGAATCCCGGAGGTCTTCAGGGAATTGAAAGTGTAATCCCCCTGATGTAATTCCGAGGGGAATTAGAAAAGGTGGTAATTAACCACCTCTTCATGGCTACAGGGAGAGAATTTTGGACGAGAATATCCAGGTTAGGATGGTGCTTCTTCTTCACCTGTTTTCTTTGCCGGTTTTTTAGTGGCTTCAACCGCAGCCTGGATGCGTTGAACCTGCTCTTCGTATAACTCTTTACTCCGTGCCTGTAATTCCTCGGCGCGTTTACGAGCTTCTTCAGCGGTCTCTAGGGCACGATCGCGCAATTCAATACTCTTATCCATAATCAGTGAGCGTGTTTCTTCTCCTGATTGTGGGGCAAGAAGCAAAGCCACGCCAGCTCCAATCAAACCGCCAATAACAAATCCTGCCAGGAAGGATCCCAGATCACCGTCTCTGTCTGCCATTTTGTTTCTCCTTTCTTGATTTCAGGATAATAGAAAGATAACCTTGCTATCAACGTTTCTTGCGTCTGATACCGATCAGCTCCATTAATCGATAGAGCGCAAAAACATACTCGTTAATCTTTATCACCGGCTCGGTCAGATTTTCGCTTAGAAAAATCGCGGTTCCTCGAAGGGTGTTCGCTGTCTCATTAGTTGAATCCAGGATTGGCTTTATTTCGTTTTGTAATAAATTGATCAATGCAGCTAACTGTATTATCAAGATAACGAGTGTCAGACCGAGTATCATGAACTCCAGGGCCATGAAGATGATCACGATATCCCTGATTCGTTCAGTTGGTGCAGATGGATTGGCCAGTAAAATCGCGCCAATAACAATAATACTGATGAGAAGTATCGTACCTGAGATAATGCCAATAAAGATAATTCGTTGTTTTCGGGAAGATTCGTCGCTTTTCGGACTCTGTAATGTCTCCGCTTCAGTTCTGTCAGAGTAATGTAATGTTGATACCTCAGTATCCATGATTATTTCATTATACCACAGCAGATTTTTACTGTATTAAACCTTAAATGAAATTGCAATCATTAGGATAATTATTCAAAATAATTCGCAATTAAACCAATTATTGGGATTCCGGAGAGCCAAATAACTTGCGGAAGAGCTCGAGGGCTGGTTTTCCTCTAGGTGAAATGGATGTATCCTGAATCATCACGGGATAATAATACCCGCGCGCTGTGACGCCCTAAATCCACTCACGTTGTAGAGATGCTGTTAACACAGCCTTATACGCCTGGTATTGTCCCTCAAGGTCGAGGGTTGCTGATTGATAATCTGTGTAAGCAGGCGAGTGACGGGACAAGTCGAGGCAATTGGGAGAGTTTTCTGACGATAGCTCATTCACACAACCGTCCAATGCACCCTTTGCAGAAGGATAAGTTATCCCAATAAGAAAAGATTTTCCCGTGGTGATTTGGATTGGAAATACTTTTCTATCGAGATAATCACCAGCAACATTGGCAAAATCGTCTGTGGTGCTTTCCGATGAGCGTGTAAGAGGCAGAGACCAGATAAGGTAAAAACGATCGATAACATCCGAGAATGGTGGAGGCGTGAGCTTGACCGGTTTAGCGGTTAGCGCCCAATAGATCTCACCACTGAAATGATTTCGCACCTGCGCTATAATCTCTCGCCAACGTTGCTCGGCATCACCAGGAAGGCTTGCGGTCGAATCATCCAGTATTCTTCCACCTGGCAGGGAAGGTTCAAGCCAGCTGCCCCCAAGGATAATACCCTGGACGTCAAATCTCTCGGCAAGATCCGCATGATAGATGACAAAGTCTTGATATCTCTCAAACCAATTGTTCCACCATGTGAAATCAAGTGGAGCACTCAGCCACCAGCTTCGATAATCGGTTGGAAAATTGGGTTGTGGGAACAAATATACAGCCAATCCCAATTCTTGAGCATTTGATACAATCTCATCAATATCACTCCAGAGCGGATCCTGATTCGGGCGAATTGTAAATATAAGCGGGTTTTTATTCGTGAAGGTCCAGGAGGGAGTGAGAACCAATGTGTTGATTCCTAATTGTTTTATTTCTGATAAAGCAGATCTCGTGCGCGATTTATAATTGGGATGATAATCGTGCGTCAGCTCGATGCCAGAAATAAAACTATCTTTCATCGACCCAATAGATATCGAATCCTGATCATCGAATGAATGTTGGGGAAGGAGGCGGCTCCACCCATAAACCCGGTCTTCGATAATCTGTCTTGTCTCGGAAATATGAATGACTCTCCCTACTGAATCATTCCCGCTGGTCATTGCGTCATCTGCCTGTCCACAGAGGTCGTTTCTACAATAACGGTAGGAGAGCGTTTCTTGACTGGATAAAGGGCTAACCAATAAATATGCCCAATGGTTATCACCTAATGACCACATGGGTAGAGGTTCCATCCAGCCAAAAGGGTTGAATTGGATCGAAACAAATTCATCCGCTGGGGTATTTTCTGGCACATGCACATCGAACAAAACCGGCGCGGCTGAAGGATTCTCTCCCCATGATTCGATGATGTCCTCAAATTTAGTTTGCTCTTTGGTGATGATTACATTGTGCAATTTAAATTCACCATTAATTTTATGTTCAGCATTCCAAAATCCATCACCGAAAGTGTACTTGTACTCAAGATATGCGCCAACCGGAAGAGATAATTGGAGGGTGTATGTTCCATCTGGCTGAGGATTCAATACCGGCATACGGGAAGGGATCGCGTTCACGCCTCCATACAAATCAGCAAAAGTATTACCCAGCTGATAAAGATTTCCAGCCATTCTGATCGGGATCCCCGGTAACGTTTCTGGAGGCACATGGACCACGAATTGCACGTTCGTGTATTCTGAAGGTTGAAGTTCGATTGTGGCCGGTGTTGTTGCATCGGGAGCAATCAGCGCACCTTGTTGAAAAGTGCTAAAGGAGCCATCAATAGCATAAATTACCAGGTTATGGGTTCCGGGAGGTAAGCCTTCAAGGATGAATCCCCCATCTGTGCTCGTAAAAGATTGGATACCACCTGCGGTAGCGAGCAAACCGACAAGTGGCGATCCATCCGAATTGGATTTAACCTGCCCGATGATCCTCCCTGTTGATCCCTTATAAGGCAGATCGGTCCATGCACTGATAATATCCTTGACTACCGCTGGATTGAGCACATGAAAAAGTCGATAACGAACTGGTTCTCCTAATGTGGTCTCTTCATTCACTGGATAGTTTCCGTACCTTGAATAACGGTATTTGATAATCGAACCAACCATTAATGGGAGTGCAATAGAAACCACATCAGGAGAGATATATTGCATCTGGTGACGTCTGACATTGAGCGCTAAACCCGTCACTTCATCAAGGATTTCGAGGAAGATCGCCTGATCGGGAGGAGTCCCTGGAGGAACCTGTGCCTGAAATGTGACAACTGCCAATGGGGTAAGGTCATTGTTTACCTCAGCTGACGCTGGCAAATGATTTGCTGGAGGAGCTTGGTCTGTCCTGAAACCAGGGAAGTTGCACCCCGTGAGGGCTAACACCATTAGTAATTGAATTACTTTCCGCAACAGATTCAAATTGTCGGGCATTTTAGGAATTTGGACCCTTCTATGATGCTGGACGGAAATAAGCAATATCAAGAATAGAGCCTTGCCTTTCAGCCTGGGGTTTTAAGACAGCTTCGAACAACATCCCGATCTTCACCTGGTCAGGCTCGATTTCTTCGAGGACATGGATCAAACCGCCATCTCCAAATCGGATAAATCCTATTATCAGCGGTTTTTCTCGCGGGCTGCCATCTAGATTCACATGCAATATCGTGAAAGTGGTTAATTCCCCTTGGATCCCCATATCAAGCCATTCTGTGATCTCATGCAGGCAGCGTTCACAGAAAATTGTGGCTGGGACGTAAGTTCTTTGGCATGAACTGCATCGTGAACCCAAGATCCGGCCAGAATCCTTGATCTCACCAAAGAATCGCTCACCTGCCACTCCAAAGGTGTATCGGCTGGTGACTGGAAGGTTTCCAAAATAAGCCGATTTTGTTTCAGGATTGCTCATACTTGCCCTCCGATCGGTTTGAAATAAAGGATATCGGTGATATCCCCGATCCTTTCTGAAGCAGGTTTCCATACCGCCTGGACCCGCATACCGATTCTCACATCATCTGGTCTGACCTCGGAGAGTTTGTGGAGGATACCGTGAAGGGGTGAAGCGCCGTCGATTTCAATGACAGCGGGGATTTCGGGTATTTCGATGCGTTTCACATCCCAGGTTACATAACAGAGGGAAAAAGTCATCACAGTACCGGTATCTTTTAGCGGCACATAGGTTGTCATTGGACGGAAACACCATTCACAAACGATCCGCGGTGGAACCACGGTCTTTCGGCACGTGGAACAATAAGCACCCAGGATTATGCCTTTTTTCAAAGCAGACAGATATTCTCCAATGGCGATCCCAGTGTCCCAGGCAAAATCTCCTTTCAGTTCATCATAGAAAGAAAGAACTTTCCCTGAAAGGATTTCTTCTTCGCTCAAGGGTGTCCCAGGATAAGATTTGAAGTGTATTGACATGGGAAGACTCCTCAACGACCTAAAATCACGACAGTTCCGACTTGCATCAAGTCACCCCAAGCCTGAGCAAGGCCGCGACGAGGTTGCCCAGGAACCTGGCGGGCGCCAGCTTCACCGCGCAGCTGCCAGAAGATTTCAGCGATCTTCATCAAACCGGCTGCTGCGATGGGATTTCCTACGCCCAATAAACCTCCAGATGGGCAAACTGGCATATCCCCCGTTCGTTCTGTTACTCCATCAGCTACCAGTTTAGGTGCCTGTCCCCGGTCTGCGAGTAACAAACCTTCCAGGTGATGCAATTCTTTATAATCGAATGGGTCATAAGGTTCGACAATATGAATTTCACGGCGAGGTTCTTTAATCCCTGCCATTTCATAAGCCATCCGGGCTGCATATTCAACGTACCTTGGATAAGCTAGATCTCTGTTTGTCCAATATGCAGTATCCAGGTTCCAGCCGACCCCTTCGATCCAAACCGGCTTGTCGGTGATTCGTTTGGCAACATGTTCGGCAGCAAGGACAATTGCGACTGCACCATCAGTAACCGGGCTGACATCCAGGCGGTTGACCGGCCAGGCGAGAACCTCGGAATTCAGTACGTCCTCAACCGTGATGTTGCGATCACCAAGTAAAGCGCAGGGGTGGTCAGCTGCATTGCGTTTGTTTTTTACTGCGACACGGGCGATATCTGCCTTGGAGATGCCATAAGTCTGCATGTAGCGGTTCATTTCCAGGGCAAAAATCCATAAGAGATTTGGCTTTAAAGGTCTTTCGGTTGTGTGGTCAAAAATCGTCAAAAAAGCTGCCTGAGCATGGGGGTAATAACTGGACATCTTTTCTTCAGCGACCACGAGGACGATGTCGAAAAGTCCGGAGGCGACATGATACCAACCCTGAATCGGTGCAAAAACACCGGTTCCTCCTCCCACATAGGAGCGCATATAAGGCTTCCGCCAGCCTCCAGCGCCATCGCTAAGATATTCGCCTTTCAAGTGCAGGCCATCAAATGCATCAGGTGCACTGCCCATACAGACAGCTTCAATGTCATCCAGGGTTAATTCACAAGATTCCAAAGCCATTCGTGCCGCATACCAGGATAATTCTTTACCGGTTTCGAGGGCGCGGCGCATGAATCTGGTCATACCTGCGCCGACAACAGCGACTTTGCGCATAGCCATTGTGGTGTTTGCCTCCTTCTAATTGCTCAAGATCACAACTGCTCCGCTCGAGCTTGGCACTCCACGCCAGGATTGGGCAAGTCCGACATTAACATTTTCAATCTGAATAGCTCCCGCTTCTTCTCGCAACTGGATTGCGACAGCCAGCGCTTTTGCAAGTCCGTTTGCATCGAGGAGGTCACCAACCCCCTGACTTCCTCCAGATACATTGACCGGAAAACTGCCATCTTTGTCCGTGAATCCGTCTTCGACGGCTGCACCGGCTTCCCCTGGAGCAAATATACCTAATGCTTCCAGGGATTGAAGCTCTTTATAGGCATAAGTATCATCAACTTCGGCAAAGTCTATCGCCTGAGTCGGATGTTTTATACCTGCCAAGCGGTATGCCATTCGGGCTGCCTCCTGGGCATAGACTGCCCGAGACCAGTCTCTATATTCCAGGCTGGCGGAATCGTTGCACCAACCAACACCAATGATCCAGACAGGTTTCTCACAAATCTGTCGTGCGACTTTCTCTGAAGCCAGCACAAAAACGATCGCCCCATCAGAATGTCTCGCAACATGGTTTTTCCCCAAAGGCCAGGACAGATCACCTCCGGCACGCACATCCTCATGGTTCAAATCCGCACCATAGGGTGCTGAGGGATTAAACAGGGCATTCCGCCGATTCTTAATGACAACCTGTTCGCATTGTTCAATTGTCGTGCCGGTTTCGAAAAGATACCGGTTCATCTCCATCCCGGCAATAAAATGGCTGTTCAGACGCAGTGGGCGATTGAGGACTGGGTCTTGCGCGTAATATGTAATCTCGGGCAGGGTAAGGATGTTCGAAGCTTTGGAATGTGCTTCAAGGGCAACAATTTGAAATTGACCTGTCCGGATCAACATATACGCTGTCGCCAAGCCGTGAAGGCCATCGCCAGCAATGGTGTGCATGGATTTGAGAGCTGCACCAAGTTGATCGGGTGTATACTCATCAAAAATGCTTGTTCCCTCATGAAAATCTTCAGCGACGGTGACGAAGCTCTCGATGTCTTTGCGAGGATCGACACCAGCATCAGCATATGCCTTCACAGCAGCTGCATATATCATTTCTTTGTATGAATATTCCGGCGATACAGGTCGGAAACCCGACCAGCCAATCCCAATTATCGCAACTCTATCGTACACTGCTATCCTCCTTGATATCGAACAGGTATTATTTATCGCTGTTCAATCTAATGCAGAAAACATATTTGCCTTCTCTAACAAACGCCTGGCAGATTTAATCAAAGGTGCATCGATCATCTTACCATCAAGAACGAAAACACCGCTTCCAGACTTTTGATGACGTTCATATTCGGAGATAATCATAGTGGCGCGCGCGATCTCGTCTTGTCCGGGAGTGAAAGCCTCCATGACAATGGGGATCTGGTTAGGGTGTATTATCTGTTTTCCATCAAAACCAAGACGTGCACCCTGCCAGGCTTCTTTCCTTAACCCCTCTAAATCTTGAATATCAATGAAGACCATATCAATTGCCTGTAAATCGAAAGCCGCGGCATATAGCCTGACCGCGCTGCGAGCATAGAAAATTTCCCATCCTTCTAGCGACCGCTTGGCACCGAGCTCGCCAGCCAGATCTTCTGCACCGAAAATAAGCGCCGTCAATCGGGGGCTGCTACTTGTGATTTCTCGAAGGTTGATTATCCCCATCGCAGTCTCTATAATCGGTATGAGTTTGATGCTATTAGCAGATAGATGATTTTTCTTTTCGAATGAGGAAATCTGATGATCAACCCAGGCGATTTGACTGGCTGAATTAACTTTCGGGATGACTATTCCATCGGGTTGACAGGGTAAGACAGCCTCGAGGTCCAAAGATTCCAGACCAGATCCGATCGGATTAATGCGTACCAAGCGTTCTGAGCGACCAAAATCAAGAGCAAGTAGTGAATTGGAGATCGTTTCACGAGCGGTTTCTTTTCGGCTGTATGCCACACCGTCTTCTATGTCCAGACAGATGCAATCGACATTCAACCCGGTAGCTTTTTGAATTTTTCTCAGGTCATCTCCAGGAGTGTAAAGGAAGGTTCGGCGAGGGCGCATTGTATATTCAGCTCAAGGTGGTTAGATCATGATCGTTAGGTTTCGAGTTTCGGAGTTTTGGACAGGCGCGACCTCTCAGCGATGGAGGCAAGCAAGATGCTGAAGAAATACAACACGATCATTGGACCGAGGACAAGGGACATACTGATGGGATCGACGGTCGGGGTGATTGCGGCGGCCATGACTGCCAGGATGACAACTGCCAGGCGCCACTGAGATGAAAGTGTTTTGGCTTTGAT
>FWWM01002694.1_pt1 | contig 46837 bp, 46 predicted proteins | sample 2228351 | NCBI WGS metagenome assembly FWWM01 (sample SAMEA103939774, study PRJEB20133) | metagenome
CTCAAGTCTAATGGACTGCCCCTGTAAAGCCCGACCCGGTAAGAGATTTTTGGCTTGGCCCTTGACATTTCCGGGTTTGGCCGCTAATATGTAACTACTATGGGACAGGAAAAAAGAAAACACGCTCCAAGAATTGTCCCCATGAGGGACCTCAAAGAGGACTATCCCCGCAATCTGCAGGTGGCTCTCTCGGTTTCCATCCTATCTTTCATTCTGCTTTTCAGCCTGGTGAAGGGATTGAGGATAACACCGTATTCCAGGATGCACGCCGAGAATATCACCATGATAGAGGAAATGGCCGCGCTTGAGGACATAACCGTTCCCCCGCCGCCGGTCCAGCGCCCACAGGTTCAAGTAGATGTCGCTGAGCCCGGCGAAACCCCCGATGAGGTTGATGTCATCACGGACATAAACAACCTGGACTTCGGGAACATTGACATCACGCCCCCGCAGGTGGACTCGGTCTACGAGGTCTACGCTGTGGAGATAATGCCGGAGATAACCGCTTTCGTGACGCCTGCATATCCCGAGGTGGCGAGACAGGCCGGCATTGAGGGCAGGGTCGTGGTCCAGGTCGTGGTTGATGAGACAGGGAAGGTGATCCCCGGCACAGAGCGAATCCTCACCTCAACCAACGATGTCTTCAACGAGCCGGCCCTTTCTGCGGCCCGGGACTGCACCTTCAAGCCGGGCCAGATGGGAGACAGGGCCGTGAAGGTCAGGGTCAACATACCCTTTGCATTCAGGTTGAAGTAGGAATTTCTGGAGAGGGGCGGCCGATTTCTCAGGTTCCTTGCTTTAAGCTGATCATATACATTATAATATTCGCATGAAGGATCAAAATCTGGACAGCCTGGTTGCTTTTCACAAAGCGCTTTCGGACCAGACAAGGGTGAGAATAGTCAACCTTCTCATTGAGTGCCCTTGTTGCGTCAAGGAGTTAACCGAGGCCCTCGGCATAGCCCAGTCAAGGGTTTCCCAGCACCTGAATGTTCTCCGTCACGCTGGCATGGTTAGCGTTTCCAGACAGGGGACATCCAGGCGCTACAGCCTTGAGACAGGGGCTTTTCCTCCGGAGCTCTTTGATTGCGTCAGGAGGGCGAGGGAGAGTTCGCCGATCTTGATGGGGGATTTACGGAAACTTAAGCCCCTGATAGCTTGATCCAAAATTAATCTTTCCATTATAATATTAGAACTAACTAATATAAGGAGACAGCCATGAAGGCTCTCAAAGGAGAACAAAAGGCCTGGTTGGAGGAGCGCTTTGGCCCGCGGGTCAACTTTTCCAGGCGAGAGCGTTCCATGTATAGCCACGACATAGGCTCAATCCCAAGCCTAGTGAGGCCTATTCTTGGGAAGGCCATGCCGCTCGCTGTGGTCCAGCCTCAATCAGAGGAGGAGATAGCAGAGATCGTTCGGTGGGTAAAGGGTCAGGGCATTCCCCTTGTTCCAAGGGCTAAATCCACATCCGGCTACGGCGGAGTTCTTCCCGTCAAGGGCGGAATAGTCGTTGACCTCGTGAGGCTAAAGCGCCTCATCTCAGTGGATGGCGATGTGGTGGTTGTTGAGCCGGCCATATCCTGGAAAAAGCTGGACGAGGCTCTGGCTGACCGCGGACTAACCCTCAGGCTTTATCCCTCTTCATACCCGTCCTCAACCGTTGGCGGGTGGCTCGCGCAGGGCGGCGCTGGTTTTGGTTCCTGGAGGTTCGGCTGGTTCTCGGAGAATGTCGTTTCCGCGAGGGTTGTCCTCCCGGATGGCACCATCCGCGAGTTCTCTGGAGACGAGCTTCGCATCATTGCTGACGCGGAGGGTATTACAGGCATAATAACCAGGGTCTCCCTGAGGGTTATGCCCATTTCTGAGTTCAATGTCACGGCCATAGCCTTTGACCGCCCCGGAGATGCGGCCGGGTTCATCGGCTCGGTTGGCACGAATGGTGTATGGTCTCTTACCCTGATAAACCCGGAGATGGCGGGGCTCAGGAACATGGCTCCCCTGAGGACCCACCACGGCCATCCCGTTGAGGAGAGGGTCATCCTTCCGGAGAAATACATCGTTCTCCTCGCGCACGAGAAGGGCCAGGATGCTTTCTTTGAGATAGCGAAGGCCCACCGCGGCCAGTTCCTTTCCCCTGAGATAGCCGAGCACGAGTGGGCCGAACGCTTCCACATAATGAAGATAAAACGCCTTGGGCCGTCGTTCGTTCCCGCGGAGGTCGTTGTTCCGCTGGGGAGCCTCTCCGATGTCCTCTCTGATATGGAAAAGAGTCTTCCCTTCCTCGCGATTGAGGGCATGGGGGTCTCCGGCAGGGAAATGGTTCTTTTGGGCTTCATAACCCACGACGAGAGGAGCTTCTGGTTCAATGCCTCGTATATCAACGCGCTGACAGCGGTCAAGATAGCCGAAAAGCACGGCGGGAGGCCGTATTCAACAGGAATATACTTTACCCCGTGGGTAAAGGATGTTCTCGGCCCGGAAAAAATCAAGGAGCTTGCTGGTTTCAAGGAGCGACACGATCCCTCTGGCATAATGAACCCCGGGAAGGTTCTCGGCTCAAAGCTCTCCTGGTTCATGGGGCTGGCGAGGGCGTTTGAGCCCATAGCCAGGCCCTTTGCTGGGGTAGGAAGGCCTTCTCCGGCCGAGAGGATAGGCTCCAGGCCGAAAAAGAGCGTTCCTCCGGATGTCGCCTGGTATGCCTACTCCTGTTCCCAGTGCGGCTTTTGCGTTGACACATGCGATCAATACTACGGCAGGATGTGGGAGAGTCAGTCCCCTCGCGGGAAGTGGTTTTTCCTGAAAAGGCTCCTTGAGGGTGAGGAAAAGCTTGATCAGGAAGCAGTCAACACCTTTATGGTTTGCACGACCTGCGAATACTGCAATGTGATGTGTTCCGAGGGGCTTCCCATAGAACCCAGCTGGCTCAAGCTCAGGGGCGTGGCGATTGAGGACAGGAAGATGATGACCATCCCGCCCTTTGAGATAATGGCCGCTTCGCTTGAGCGCAACCTGAACATCTGGGCGCACCTCAGGGAAAAGCGCGATGAGTGGGTTCCGGATGATGTGCGGCCGCACATAAAGGAACGCGCGGAGACGATGTATTTCGCGGGATGCACCTCCTCGTTCGTTGAGAAGGACATGGCCCAGTCCGCCGTAAAACTCCTCCGAGATGCCGGGGTTGAGTTCACCACCCTCGGCAAGGACGAATCCTGTTGCGGCCTGCCGATGTTCGTCGCGGGAAAGTGGAAGGAGTTCGGCGATGTCGTCAGGCATAACATCACCGAGGCCAAAAAGCGCGGTGTCAAGACCGTGATAACCAGTTGCCCCGCGTGCTGGCTTTCCTGGCACACCTACTACAAGGAGTGGGCCAAGAAGCTCGGGCTTGAGCACGATTTCAAGGTTCTTCACTACTCCGAGGTGCTGGCGCCGAAAGCAAAGGAGCTCGGTTTTCGTGAGGTGCCCGAGCGCGTAACCTTCCACGATTCCTGTCACATCGGGAGGGCTGGAGGGGTATATGAACCCCAGCGCGAGCTCATAAAGGCCATTCCGGGCATTGATTTCCGGGAGATGCGCCACAACAGGGAGCAGGGGCTTTGCTGTGGCTCTGTTTTAACCCTCATATCAGAGCCGGCCGTCGCGGCCGAGGTTGGCAAGGAGCGACTTGACGAGGCAAAAGAGATAAACGCGGAGAGGGTCATCACCGCTTGCCCGTGTTGCCGGTTCCAGCTCACCGTCACGAAGGACAGAAAGGGCATCCCCATTGAGATAACAGACCTCGCGACTTTCCTCGCCAGGGCAAAGGGCTACGATGTCAAAGAGGACAGGGACTACATGCTTTCATCGTGGGCTACCTTTGAGGCCATGATAATGCTCATGAAGCCCCAGAACATGGCCGCGCTGATGAAGGAGATGTTCCCGCAGATGGTTGATGCTATGCCGTTCGGCATGGGCAGGATGATGAGGTTCATGGGCAAGCTGGGCCCGGTTGGCAGGGGGCTTCTCATCGCGATGAAGCCCATGTTCCCGGTTCTCTTTCCCATACTCCTCCCCATGATGATGCCGAAGCTCCACCCCACCATGATTGAGCTCATGGCCAAGCGCGTTCCTATGCCGGATTTCATGGCCGAGCAGATGCCTGATCTCGTCCCCAAGGCCATGGGCAACCTCATGCCCCACCTCCTGCCGGATGTGGTTCCGCTGGTATCCCAGCCTCTGGTTGACTATTTGACTGGTAAGGCAAAGGCCTAACGAGTTAGGATCAGATCCGTTATACCCGTTTTCTGCGCAGGATACCCTAACAGCACAAGATTTTATTCATTTCGGTCTAGGTCGGACTTTCCAGTCCGACTGCAGGCAAAACCTGCCCTGGTGGGAGTGGCATTCGGCGCCTCTATAATCCGCCCCGGTAAAAAGCTTCGGGTTCACGCAGGAGGGGTAGTCAGAAGCCTCTCAGCCTCCCATCCTCAAGCCTGTAGGCCCTGGTGAAGAACGGGATGAAGGCCTCGTTGTGGGTGACCATTACTATGGTCAGGGATTGAATACGATTCAGCGAGGACAGGAGTTCCATGAGCTTGAGACCCGACGCCTTGTCCAGGTTTCCGGTTGGCTCGTCCGCCAGGACGACCGAGGGGCCGTTGACCAAAGCCCTCGCTATGGCAACCCGCTGGCTCTCACCTCCGGAGAGTTCCTTTGGAAGGTGATGGGCCCTCTCGGCTATACCAACGGCCTCAAGGAGCGCGGTGGCCCTGCTGAGTATCTCCTTTCTCGGCCTCCTGGTCAGCAGGCCCGGAAGTATGACATTCTCAAGCGCGGTCAGGTCAGGAAGAAGGTGATGGAACTGGAATATGAAGCCTATCTCGCTGGAACGGAAGTCCGAGAGCTCCTGATCGGACATCCTTGAATAGACGCTCTGGCCCAGGCGAACCTCGCCGGATGTCGGAATATCAAGGGTTCCGAGAATGTTCATGAGGGTTGTCTTGCCTGAGCCCGATGGCCCGGTTATGCCGACGAATTCCCCGAAATTCACAGTGAGGTCAAGGTCCTTGAGGACAACAAGCTCTTCGTGCGGTCCCCTGTAGACCTTTGTTATGCCTTTTGCAACGAGTAGTTCGCTCATCTCCCCTTTGTTATAGCCTGCGCTGGCTGGAGCCGGGCGGCCCTCAGGGCGGGTATGAGCGCGGCACAGAAGGCTATGGCCAGAGCGGCTATTATTATATAGACTATGTCCGAGACCTGGATGAGGACTGGCAGGCGGTCTATGAAATAGACATCCGGCGGAAGCTTGATTATCTGGAAGCGCTCAACGATCCAGGATATTCCCAGTCCTACCCCTGTGCCGAGGCCAGTTCCCAGGATGCCCAGCAGGAGGCCCAGGGTTATGAAAACGCGCGCGACCGATCGCCTTGTCATGCCTAGAGAACGCAGAACGCCTATCTCCCAGGTCTTTTCAACAGCGAGGGTTGTCAGGGTGGTTATGATGTTGAACGCGGCCACCAGGACGATGAGGACCAGGATGATATACATCGCTAATTTCTCCAGCTTCAGCGCGGAAAACAGGGAGTAGTTCATCTGTATCCAGGAAAGGACCCTGAACTGCCCCCCGAGCGCTTCGCTTATTTCCTTGGCATACGCTTGCGCGTTATACGGGTCATCAACCAGAACCTCTACCCCGGTAACCCCCTTCATATTCGCCACCTGCGCGAGCTCGCGGGTGTCCATGAAGGCCAGGTTCTCGTTGTAATCAAAGAGGCCCGCGTCAAATACCCCTGAGACCACGAAGGCCCTTGTCCTGAAGGCCGGGCCTATTGGCGTGGCCTCGCTCGCGCCGTAGAAGATGACCGTGTCCCCCACGAAGGCGCCGAGGCGCTGGGCAAGGCCCACGCCCAGGACAACCTGTCTGTCCCCGAGCTCAAAACTTCCGAACTTGATCCTCGCCTGGATGTCCTCAAGGCCAACGCTTTTCCCGGGTTCCACCCCCTTGACAACTATGCCATCAGCAACCCCCTTTCTCTTGAGGATTATCTTGGTGAATACATAAGGGCTTGCGCCCCTTACCCCCTTTACCTTTGTTATTTCCCGCGCGACCGAATCAGCGTTTTGCATGTCCCCAATGTAGGGGATTACAACCAGGTGCGGGTTGAAGCCGAGTATCCTTTTTTTCAGCTCCTCCTGGAACCCGGACATCACGCCTATTACCACTATGAGGGAAGCTACGCCGAGCCCTATCCCCAAAACAGCGAACGACGAGAAGAACGAGAGAACCCCCTTCCTGGTTGCCTTCAGGTATTTCCAAACGATAAGAAACTCAGCGCGGTTCATGCGGCCTCAATTGTGGGAACGCTATCACATCCCTTATGGATGGCCTGTCCGTGAATATCATGGTTATCCTGTCCATTCCTATGCCTATGCCGCCTGTTGGGGGCATCCCCCTTTCAAGCGCGGTCAGAAAGTCCTCGTCAACCTCGGAGGGTATCTCCTCGTCCCTGAGGGCCGCGTCGCGCTCCATGTTCTCGCGCTGTATTATTGGATCGTTCAGCTCGGTAAAAGCGTTCGCGACCTCGGTTCCCATGATGAAAAGCTCAAACCTCTCAACGAGGCCTTCCCTTGTCCTGTGAGGTTTTGCCAGGGGGCTCATTATTCTGGGATGATCAATGACAAAAGTCGGATCAGCTATGTGATCCCCAACCGCTACATCAAAGAGCTTGTCCAGGAGCTTTGCCCTGTGAAGGTTTTTGGGGTTCTCAATCCCTCTGTCCTTGGCCACCCTTGCCAGATCGGAATCCGGAGCGCTCATCACATCCAGTCCCAGGGCCTCAGACAGCGCGGTCGTGTAATCCAGCCTCCTGAAAGGCCTGGAGAAAGAAAGAGTCTTTCCTTGATACTGCACGCTTTCTGAACCCGTGAGTTCCAGTGCCAGCCGGTTCAAAAGCTCCTCCGCCAGCCCCATCATGTCGCTGTAATCCCAGAACGCGGCGTATGCCTCAAGCATGGTGAATTCCGGATAATGAGTCCTGTCTATTCCCTCGTTCCTGAAGTCCTTGCATATCTCAAAGACCCTCTCATATCCCGCGACCAGGAGGCGCTTGAGATAGAGCTCGTCCGCTATGCGTAGAAAGAGCTCCGCTTCCAGGGCCCAGCTCCGTGTCCTGAACGGCCTCGCGGCCGCGCCGCCATATAGGGGCTGAAGCGTAGGGGTTTCAAACTCAACAAACCCCTTCTCGCAGAGAAACTCCCTGGTCAACTGGGTTATTTTTGCTCTCGTGAGGAAGACCTCTCTTTCGGCCGGATTAGCGATGAGAAAAAGGGGCCTGTCCCTGTAGGCGAGTTCCGGATCCTTGACACCGTGCCACTTCTCCGGCAGGGGCAGGAGTGCCTTCGCGAGCAGGTGGTATCTTTTTGCCCGGACGGTCTTCTCGCCGGTTTTGGTGGTGAACGGCGTCCCCGTGACGCCCACGAAATCCCCTGGATCAAAGAACCTGTCAAAGAATTTAACCGGGTTTTCGCCGCTTATAAGCGGCTCGGTTTCCCCATCAAGGTATATCTGGACCTCGCCGGATTCGTCCCGCAGGTGCGCGAAGAGTATCTTGCCGAACCTGCGCTTTACCAGCAATCTCCCCGCTATCGTGACCTCCCTCCCCTCCAGGTCAGCGTAGCGATGGTGGATGTCCCAGGCCAGGTGGACGCGGCCGAACGAGTGCGGGTAAGGGTTTATGCCCATTTCCCGGAGCTCCCTTAGCTTCGCGAGACGAACCTGGTATTCCTGTGGTTTTTCCATCAGGCCGAAATTATACCGCAGGGACAGGTTCTCATGCCTGCCTCATTCACCTGAACCCAACGCGGTTCTGCAGTCTTGAACCAAACATGGGCGCAAACAGCCCGAATCTGTCCTCGGCCACGACACTCCTTCCCTGGCCATCCAGCTCCGCCCATTTCTCTGACTGGGGGAACTGGTAGGAGTAATAGCTCATCAGGCTAACTTTTTCCCCGGTGAAATAATCCCTTAGGGCCCGTGGGAAGGTCCTGTGCTCGCCAAGGTGCAGTGTTCCGATTGATTGGAATAGAACCGAGAGCAGGATTATCAACGAGGCCATCCACGGCCTACCTGCCTCTCGCCAGGCCCTCGCGAGGGCCAGGAAACCGATTGCCAGGATCGGCATCACAAGCCTGAGCTCGCCGGGGTGGATGAAGCCGGGGACCGTCGTGAAAAGGTAAAGAAACAGGAGGGCCTGGGCCCAGACGAAAGCGCGGGGCCAATTCCTTTTGAGCGCGTCTTTTGCCATAAAGAACAGAGCTATCGGCAATCCCGCGAGCCAGAAAAGCGGCCCCGCACCGCCCTCGTATGTGCCGAGGCCTATATCCCTGAATGGAAAAACGATTACCTGATGAAAGGTCGCGAAATACTGGTAACCATAGGTGTATGGTGATTCCTTTCCCGGAAACAGGGCCCATGGCCCAACCCTGACGCATATATCAAAGAGGGGGCTTCCCAGGACAATCCAGTTCCTGATATACCATGGGAACCAGAGCGCGAGTGATAGCCCGGTCGTTATTGCAAACGCAAACATGTCCTTTTTCCTCATGGCCAGAACGAAAAACGCTATCATGAACATGGCGTAGAACACCAAGCCCGTGTATTTGACCCCTGCCAGGGCAGAGGCCGCGATCATTCCCAAGCAAAGCCTGGCTCTTCCCCCTTCCTTCCAGTAGTTGTGTAAAAGCGCGAGCGCGCCCAGATACCAACAGCAGAACCCCCAGTCAACATAGTTGGTTATGGCCTGCGCGAGGCCAAGGGGGGTCAGAAGCATCAGGAGGAACGCGGTTGTTCCGTCGTCGCGGGATAAGGCTTTCATGGCCGGAAAACAAAGCAGGATGTAAATAAGGGGAGAGAAGCCCAGGAACCTCTGCGTGTGGGTTATTGCGAGCTGGAGGAGATAAAGGGCCTCGCCGTTAGCGGGAAAGGCAAAGCCAGCGTTCTCCTTCAGGATAGGGTAGGGGAGCAGGGCTATCCTCCCTTCCTGAAGCCAGTAGAGGGGATTGGTCAGGTGATAACTGAGACTATCCCAGCCACGAGGGGGCATGACCCATGCCTCTATTGTGAGAAAGATGAGCCAGATACCCGCAATTATCCACAGGGATATCGTGAGGCCGCTTTTCGCTCCTTGTTCTTTTTCGGTTGATGGCGCGGGCGCCCCGGATATCAGGAGTGATTGGAATAGGCTTCCTGATTTGGTTAACCAGAAACCAATAACGGTGTGTCCCGCGATGAACGCGAGGAGGATGGCCGATAGGGCCCAGGGTTTCAGGAACCCCAGGAAACCCAGGGTTATGACCGCGAGTATGTTCTCGGACAGGAAAAGGACTGCCCCGGCCAGGAGCCTTTCAGGGCCCCTGAGCCACCTTGATACAGCCAGCGCGCCGGAGAGGACACCGGCTGTCATTAGCAGGATGAAGAGAGATTCGCGGAGGAGGATCATGGTTTAATGTCGTCAGTGCCATTCGTCCGGTTTGGCACTACCCCGTTCCCCCCTTCGCCGGGTTTTCTTTCTTCTCGTCAAACCACCTCCTTTTTATCCAGAGGCCGACGATCCAGAAAAGGGCTATGCCTATGACCGAGGCTATGCCGCCCCAGATGAGGGTCTTGGTATCAAAGAACCTGAAACCTCCGCCCCAGAGGATAACGAAGAGGTCGCCGGGAATCCTTATGCCAAAGAGAATGAGGAGATAATACCTGAAGGGAACCTTCAGGATGCCGCAAGCGTAGCACATCGCGTCCTTTGGCAGGCCGGGCAGGGCAAAAGCAATGAAAACCAGGAGGATTCTCTTCCCGGATATGTATTTCTCGGCCTTGTCCAGGTTGTCAGGGCCAACTATCTTCGCGACCACCGGCCTCCCGAGCTTCAGGCCTATAAGATAAACTATCAGCGCGCCAATGAGAAGACCAACCGCGTCATAAACCGCTCCCCAGAAGAACCCATATAGGTAGCCCGATGTCAGCGGTATAACATGGCCCGGAACCGGCGCGAAGACCATCTGGGCAATGTGAAAGAAGACTATGAACAGCGGCCCCCATGGCCCAAGCTTTTTCACGAAGCCGGAGACATCGCCGGCGAAGAAAAGGACCCAGACGAAAAAGGCTGTCAGGAGGAAAAAGAAGATTATCCCGACTATCCAGCCTACTGCCCTTTGAACTCTGCCTTCCTTTTCTCCAAGAACGCGGTCAATCCCTCTTTTGAATCTGCTGTCTCGCATAGTTCGCCGAAAAGGCGCGCCTCCTCTTCAAGCCCTTCGTCCATGGGCATGTTCACAGCGTTACAAATGGAACGCTTCGCCGCGGCAAGCGCCAAGGGACCCTTGCTGGCTATCTCGTTGGCAAGCTCCTCCGCCTTTGCCATGAGATCATCTGGCGAATATACTCCCTGGAGCAGGCCGGTGCACATGGCCTCGCCTGCTGTTAATATGCGGCCGGAGAGTATCATGTATTTGGCCCAGCCAATACCTGTGTTCCTGACCAGGCGTTGTGTTCCTCCATAGCCGGGTATTATCCCGAGGTTGACCTCTGGTTGGCCGAGCTTTGCGTTCTCGGACGCGAGCCTTATGTCGCAAGAGAGCGCGAGCTCAAGCCCTCCACCCAGCGCGAACCCGTTTATAGCGGCTATCCAGACCTTCGGGGATTGCTCTATTTTGTCAAAGAGCCTCTGGCCACGGCGCATCTTCTCATAGCCGGTCTTGCCGTTTAGCTCCCTGAGCTCGGATATGTCCGCGCCCGCGACAAAGGCCTTTCCCTCGCCAGTGAGTATCACGGCAACAATATCCGGGTCGCGGTTCACCTGGTCAACGATCGCTTCCAGTTCGTCCAGGACGCCCGCGTCCATCGCGTTCAGCTTCTCGGGCCTGGACATCCTTACCATAGCTATCCTGCCGTTCTTTTCAAGGTTTATAGCGCTCATTTTTTCAAAGCCTCCTTCTGTCGTTCCGTTATTTTCTTCGCGGCGGAGGTTGCCACCTCAAGCATCCTCGCCACCATACCCGGCTCCAGCAAACCCTCTTCCGAGCTGATCTGGACCTCAGCCAGGCTTCCCTTTTCAGAGATAACAAAATTGGCATCCGCGGCCGCGTTCAGGTCCTCGTTATAGTCAGGGTCAAGAAACAGCTGTTTCCCAACCAGAGCGACCGAGACCCCTGCCAGGAATTCCCTGACCGGGAGGCGGTCCAGTATCCCCACCTTTTTCATGTGCTCAAGCGCCCTGACCAGCGCGACGAATCCCCCGGTGACCGACGCGGCCCTGGTCCCGCCGTCTGCCTGGATTACATCGCAGTCCACGGTTATCGTGAACCCGTCAAGCGCCCCGAGATCCACCCCCGCCCTCAGGGAGCGGCCTATCATCCGCGCTATCTCCTTTTCCCTTCCGCCCAGCCTGCGCTCCTTGCGCTCAGGAACCGCCCTGGGAAGGAGCGCGTATTCAGCGGTTATCCAGCCCTGGCCCCCGCCGGAGAGCCAGAATGGCACCCCCTCCGAGACCGTAGCAGTGCAGATAACCCATGTCTGACCGTATTTGACGAGACAACTACCCTCCGGGTCCTTCAGGTAATCCGGCTCTATTGATATGGGCCTGGGCTCATTCCAGCCCCTTTCTTTGCGCATGGGGAAATTATAAAGTGAGCGGAGACCTCCGAAAAACCAAACAGAAACAGAGAGCTCTGATAAAGTAGCAATAGCTTACTGAACCAGACCAACCCCTATCTGCCCTGAAAATCAGTCTCTAAGAGGGGCCCCTGAAAATCCCGCCACGAGAGCGTTTCTGCGGGAGGATGAATTTTACAGCACCGAGGCCTATGATCAGCGTAAAAGATAACTCGGGATTTTCGGGGGTTTCAAACATGGGGATTGCGAATGGTTGCCTCACCCCCTGCCCTTGCTTTATCCTTTGCCCATGAAGAACAGGGGCAACCTGATTCTCATAGTTTTATTCTTTGCCCTGCTCTCCTTTGCCATGTGGAGATTCCTGTCCGTCAGGGAGGAGCTCCTCGTTACCAAGGTAACGGAGAACATGTATACCCTGCAGGGAAAGCTTGAGGAGTTCAAAACCCTTGCGGGTGCTTATCCCGTTGATCTGGCGCTGACCGTTGGCGAGGCCGTGGATACCCTGGTTAGCGATTACTCGGTCGCGGGTGAGATTGACGCAGTGGGCATGGAGAATCCCTTTGGCGGGGACGCGTTCCTTGCCCTTTCTGCAGGCTCGGAGGTCCCCGGCGAGGCGATCCCCGGCCTTGTGGTGTATGTGCCCCTGGATACCCTGCCAGGCGGAAATCTCGCAAAATCCTACAGGATAGTTGGCTACAACAGGTCAGGCCGTAAACTTGGACTCACACTTTCGCCCCCTGAGGCTTCCGAGGAAATCGTGCCGGTGGAGAGATGAAAGAGCGACTGAGATCAGCACTTGAGACCGGCATTTCCTGGAGGGGTTTGATCTACGGCAATATCGTGGTGGCGTTGGTGGCGGCCCTGGTTTCCGTTTTCGTGACCCCATACAGGTATACCGCGCAGGCAGTCCTGATGCCATCTATTGACGAAGGAACGGTCGTGCTCCTCGGCGGAACCGTCGCTTCCCAGGGCGGAATAAGCGCGATGATCGCGACCGGCGGGATGCTCACCACCCCCTCGGACATATACTATGACCTCCTGAACTCCCGCTCTGTCAGGGAAAGCCTGATTGTTCGTCTCAGCCTGGACAAGCGCTACAAGGACAAGACGCTGGATGACGCGCTCATCACCCTTGAGCGTCACCTTTCAACCAGGATAACCCCATCCGGAATGATAATCCTTGAATACACTGATAGGGACCCCAGCCTGGCGACCCAGGCTCTGGACAGCCTCATAGACATACTTGACGAGTTCAACCAGCGCCTCATAGTCACCAAGGGCGCGAAGATGAGAGCCTTCCTGGAGGGCAGGCTCGTTGAACTGGATGATTCCATGCGCAAGGTTGAGGATTCACTGAAGAGATTTCAGGCAAAGCACAAGACGACTGGCCTGCCAGAGGAGGTCTCAGGCATAATCACGGCTTATTCCCAGATGAAGGCCCAGCTGATAAGCAAGAAATACCTTCTTGGATCAGCCCTGCAATATGCCCAGCCCAACCACCCGGATGTGCTGGCCCTGAAGAGGGACATAGCTAGCTTGGAATCCCAGCTCGCCAGGATGGAGAAAGGAGGGACGGGCGGATTTGGCGCCGGGTTCGGCGTTGCCTTTGATAGCCTGCCCGATGTGATGATTGAGCTCGCCAGACTCCAGAGGGAGGTGGAGGTTCAGGGCGCGGTCTACGAAGTTTTAATGGAAGAATACGAGCGGGCAAAACTCCTTGAAAAGCGCGACGCTCCAACCATCCAGGTTGTGGATCCACCCAGGATTCCCCAGAGAAGGGTCTGGCCAAAAAGGACGATTTACATGGTAGCTGTTGCTTTCGGCGCGCTCCTGGTCTCGTTCTGTATGGCTCTTTACGCGGAGAGCCTTGATCGCCTTTTGACCAGGGATGATAGCCCGACCGGTAGAGTCATAAAGACCATAGCCAGGGACATCGCGTTCTGGAGGAGGAGAAAGAATTGAACCAGACCATCCTGTGGTTCCTTCTATTCCTGCTCTTTACCGCGATCTACACATTTTTCAGGGCAAGGTGGTGGCTTTACCTCTCCATAATATTCATTGATGCCACGCTCATGGCGGCCCTGGGTCTGGATGACATCACCCAGCTCATAGCCATAGGCATAATGATACTTGGATTCGTCGTTCTTGATCTCCTGATATTCAAGCGTAAGCGGCCCGCCTCGTCCGGATAGCGCCGGATTTATTCCTCCGCGGATCATCTTATCCCGTAATCAACCAGCTCCCACAGCCACCCGGTTGTCCCGGTTACTCCCTTAAGAACCCTTTTCTTCTTGACCATTCCCACACCCTTTGCCCACCACTCTGTTATCTCCTCGTCCATGTTGGCTGGCCCGGACATGAATTTTCGCCTCCTTTCTATCCTGACGCATGAGAACTGGCCAGCCGGGACCGCTATATCTTCGGTTCCAGATACCCACGCTCTCCCCCCTGCCCAGTCCCACGCCGTCCCCCTTTTAAACGGCCCAACCAAAAGGGCCTCTGAGCCAGTCTCAACCCCATAGCTTCCCCGCCTGGTCACCCAGAGGGTATCTCCTGAGACGCGCAGGGTCTGCGTCTCCTCCGGGCCCTCAAGGGTGAATACAGCGTCCGTTTCCTCTGTTATCTCAAACCTCAACTCCCTCGCGTCCTCATACTGATAATGTATCGCGTAGACCCAGTGGTTACCCTTTGCCACGGGATAGTAATCCGCTGGGGAATCCGAAAGGGAAAACAGAAACAGGATCATGCTCAGATTTTATGCGGAAAGCGTCCGATCGCGCAACCTACCTGATAGCGAGTCCCCGTTTCACTTTTGGGCAGTCCCTGGACCTGCTGATGGCTGGGAGGATTGTCTCGGCGCGGAATTATTTTTAAGCGCGCTCCCGGCATGGTCGTTGGTGCCTACCCTGAGTAGTATGCTTTGTTGGTTGTCTTGTTGAAGCCCGGATCAGAGCCTGAAAAACCTCCTGAATGCTTGATCCCAGCCATAAGCCCGGATTAAAATTTGTTCCGCAAGGAGACAGAAATGCCTGTTCCAAAGAAACACCAGTCAAAATCCAGGTCGCGGAAGCGTAGGACGCATTACAAGGCCTCGCGTCCGGCGCTAGTAGCCTGCCCCAGGTGCGGCGCGCCCAGGCTCCCTCACAGGGCCTGTCCGGAGTGCGGCTTTTACGGGGAAGAGAAGGTCATGAAGAAGACCAAGGCCGAGAAGAAGATAGAGAAGGAGCTTGAGAAGGCCTAGATGAGGATTATCGTTGACGCCTGGGGCACGGATCACGCCCCTGAGCCCGAGATAAAGGGGACCCTCGCGGCCCTGGCAGTGGCAAAAGACCTCTCCGCTACCCTGGTCGGTGACGCGCGCGTTATTTCGGATGCGCTCGGCAATGCCTCTGACAGGTTTGATGTGGTGGACGCGCCGGAGAGGATTGAGTCCCGAGAGAAGCCCACGGAGGCCCTGAGATACAAGCGCAATTCTTCCCTGGCTGTTGGGCTCAGGCTCCTGGCTGAGGGGAAAGGCGATGCCTTTGTCTCCGCGGGCAACACCGGCGCGGTCATGGCGTTCTCACTCAAGGAGCTTGGCACTGTTGAGGGCGTAAAGAGACCCGGCATAGCCGCCTTTTTCCCCAGGAGGAAAGGGGGATACAACCTGGTCATTGATGTTGGCGCGAATGTTGATGTGAAGCCCCATCAGCTTGAGCAATTCGCGATAATGGGCTCCCTGGCATACAAGCACCTTTTTGGCGCGGAAAGCCCCAGGGTCGGGATCCTGAATGTTGGTGAGGAAGCCGTGAAGGGCAACGCGCTCGTCCTGGCAACGCAGGAGCTATTGGCCAAGAGCGGCTTGAATTTCATCGGTTTCGTTGAGGGACACGAGCTTCTGAGCCCAAAGGCTGATGTTGTAGTCATGGATGGCTTTGTTGGCAATGTGATCCTCAAGTTCGGGGAGGGGATGGCCTCGGCTGTTTTCGGATTCCTGAAGGATGAGATGGAAGGCAGACCAGAGACCCTGCTTGGAGCCATGCTCATGAGGAGGGCCATCAAGGGCCTCATCAGGAAGGTTGATTTTGAGGAATACGGGGGCGCACCACTCCTGGGTGTGAACGGCCTGGTGATGATATGCCACGGGAGGTCAGGCCCCCGAGCGATAAAGAACGCCATACTCACGCTAAGGAGGCTACACAGGGAGGGACTCTTGGGTGAGATACAGCGAGAAATGGCCGGATATTCAGCCAGTAGTGGATAATCAATTTTAGGGTTGGGATCCGGGCCCACCCATCCCTGATATTGCAACTGATTTAATCTTGGTTCTGATTTAGGTTTTTCATTAACGCAAAGTTCCCCCGCTACTTACCACCTCACCCCGACATATACCTCAAGGACAGCGAACCAATCCGGGCAGGGCCAGACATTGGGCCTGAATCCCATGTAGTGAAACCTGGGGGAAAGGCCTATGATGCAGTTCAGGGTTAACTCTTCCTCCAGGTAAACCCTGTATTTCCACCACCATTCGGCCTTCGTAAAACCCAGTAGCCCGGGGTGACCTGATCTATTATCTTCACGTCGCTCGCGCCGTAGGAGGTCCTCTCCCACCTACAGAAGTTTCCCGTGAAGGCCCCGCCCCAGTAAAGGTGAAAAGGCGGACTGACATATAAGGGCCTTGAGAACCCTAGCTCGTAGGTGGTTACGGCTTCGTTGAGCCTTGCGCCAATTTTCGCGTCGTTGTAATAGACCGTCTTCTTGTATAGAGGGTGATCCATGTAGCCTATCCTCGCGTATGGCTCTGTCCCGAACCAGAATCCCTTGACATAGGTTACCTGCGCGAAGAAGTTGGTCCAGATGTGGTAGCCCCAGTCCACCTCCCCGTATGGACACTGGGAAATAGCTCTTTCGTTGGGCGCGGCCTGACCCAGGCCCATCGTGACCTCAGCGCTGAGGGCTAGCAAGCTGATCAAAAGCATCCTTATGTCTCCTTTGTTAGGTTAAGAGAGTATAGGGTATCCCTGGGGGTTTTCAACTTGCTCTTAACAGCCGAAAAGTGGGCAGCAATCGTAGAGGGGCAGCAGTTATACACTGCCTTGACGCATGCGTTCATCTCCACTTCTATGTCTTGCTCTGGTTCTATCAGGTATGTCATGCTCTCACCTCCTTTGCGGTTTGGGTTTTGTCTTTCAGGGATACCCCATACTCCACGAAAAGCCTCATGTGTTCAAGCAAAGCGTCCTCGTTATAAAACTCACATATGCGCCCCACACCGCGGAGCTTTCTCATTGAAACAGCGGGACATCCCCCCATGCACAGAGGGAGGATCTTGCAGTTTACGCATTGCTTCTCTATCAAAAACATCCAAGGAGAGCCACTTGATGTAGTTGTGGTTAAGATCCTCCTCAAAAACGCTTCCGACCAAGCTTTCCTCCATTGTTCCGGTTCCTATCCAGCACTTGTGAATCTTCCCATCAGGCAAGATCATGAAGGCATTGAGAGCGTCGGCGTTACAGGCATTGGCGCGCCTTTTTGGTTTCTGCCACGCGTCAAATCCCCTTTTGACCAGCTCTCTCATGGAGCGTGAATACTCCTCGTTGAACTCTTCAGGGGACATGCATATGTTTTCCAAACCGGCACACACATCACTATGCACGGTTGTTCTGGAATAATAGATGGACACTTTCTCACGAAGCCCCTCCTTTTCCAAGAGATTAAGCAGTTTCCCGGTATCACTCATGTTAGTCCTGTCCACATTAACCCGCAAATTGATCGCCATGAAGTCCAAGGCGGCCTTCATGTTCTCAAGTATCTTCCAGAAGGTCCCCTTGCCGTTTGCCAGAATCCTCCTTTTGTCGTGAACCTCTGGCGGGCCATCAAGGGTTATCTGCGCGCTTTTTACCTCAAGCTCAGATAGGCGTTTGGCCTTATCAGGGCCCAACAGATATCCATTGGTTACAACCTGTGCCGAATACCTGATGTCCCCTTCTTTACAAAGCTCCAGAAGCTTTTCCGATAGGCCTTCAACAATGCTAAAAGCCAGAAGCGGTTCCCCGCCATACCAGACTACACCTAACCCTTTTGCGCCGGGCAGTCTCCTTCTCACGAAATCCATAAGCTTTTCCTGAACCTCTCTGGACATGGTGATGCCAGATTTCACCTCGTAGCAATAAAAACACGCGAAGTTGCACTTCATAGTGGGTGCAATGGTAATAGCGAGCAAATCCCTAGAAAAGCGCGTCATCCTGTTCATCACCTTGAGGTAAGCCAGCTCGTCAAACTCCTCGTCTATCAGGAACCCGCCGTATTTCAGCTGTTCAAGAAGCTCCTTCTCAGTCTCATTCTCAGGCTCGCGGTTCGGATCTTCCATGAACTTCTGGATTACCGGCCACTTCTCAGGCTCTATCTCGGCCAGAGCCGCGGTCAGCGAATTGAAGGCCAGTTCGGCCCCTCCCTCCCCTTCAAAGAAGAAGTTATACCTTGAAGGCTTTAATCCTATTTTTCGCCTCCTTCGGGCAGACACCTGGGTCTGCCCCTACATCAAGGGCAAATTATAGATCACTCCGGGGGGGGGTCAACTAGGAGAAATTCTTTGGTTCAGAGCGGATTAGCGCGTTCGTGATCTCCGAATCCCTGATAAAACCTTTCAAGCTCTGGGCAGCAATTTGTGGAATCCTTGCCTAAAGCGAATTACGCAATCTTACCATTGAAACCTGAGGCCGAATTTGGCCGTGACTGGCCCTACCACCTCACGCCGGCATATACATCCAGAAGGCCATACCACTCCTGGCAGGGCCAGACCTCTGGCCTGAAATCCATGTAGTTCAGCCGACCCGCGATGCCGACTATTACCGTGACATTCTTGTCCCCAAGCCACTCCTTGTAGTCCTCCCTGTATTCCATCCTGGCAAGGCCCAGGACCCCAGGTGTCACCTGGTCTATTATTCTCGCGCTAGACCCGTAGAACTGGCGTTCCCAGTGGCAAAAATTCCCGGTGAACGCTACCCCGCCCAGGAGGTAAAACCTTGACCGCCTGTATATGGGCCTCGTTAGGCCGAACTCGTAGGTCACCATGGACTCGTTCAGCCTGCTCCCCATTTCCACGCCATCCACGACATCCAGCGCGAGCCGCTGGTTGTGGTCCATGTGGGTTACCCTGAAATAGGGTTCAATGCCGAGGGGAAGGCCCTTCACGTAGGAGAGCTGGAAGAAGAAGGTGAACCAGGTGTTGTAGCCGTAGTCGGTTTCCCCATACCAGTTCTGGACGACAGCGCTCCTGTTCGGCGCGGCCGCGCCTGCTCCCGCCAGCAATTCCGTACTCATCGCGAGGATGACGCTTATCATCTGAAGACCACCTTTACCTCGGCCCAGGACGCGCTGTCTCCCTTGAAATCCTCCCAGGTGAGGACATCCCAGAGCTTCGTGTCCGGATTCTTGACCAGGTTGAGCTTGCTCGTGCCCAGGGCCCTGTATATGTTCCCGCCGGAGGTGTAGAGCGTTATGTCATAGGAAAGGTTGTAGTAGTAGGACGAGGGGCCGTCCGACCACTCGTCAATAACCGTCAGGGCGGCGTTTATCGGGGTGGGCTGGCCCAGGTCCAACTGCGCCATCATGTTCCTTATGACCGTGTCCTCCGCGGACTTTCCCCAGTCCTCATACTGCGGGCCATCAAGCGATGGGTCAGCCGCGAAAACGAAGAACTCGTCCAGGGAGGCCATGTAGTTGTCCGGCAACTGGAAATTCAGGGCGTTTTCAAGGTTCCTGAGGACAGCGTCAGGGGTCGTGGGCTGTTCCCAGTAGGGCGGCCCGCCAGGTGGCTCAGGGTCGCGCAGGCCGAACCAGTCGCAGGAAAGGCATAGCGCCAATGCCAGGAACCTTCTCACGGGTTAAATTATAAAGCTTTCGCTCTGCCCTTGACCCCTTGATCGTCCACGGGTTTTCCCTTATCATATAGGCCTAGTTGAAGGAGGATTTTAGCATGAGGAAGTTTCTGAAAACATCAACGAGCATGAGGTTGTGTGTGTGTGTGTGGCCCTGGCCCTCACCGCGTCCGGCCTCATGGCCCAGGAAACCATGATCCTCAGGTTCACCCTAAGGGTCTCTAACTTCTCCTTTGAAACGCAGGATGGCTATGATCTGATCCGGTCAAAGGATAATCGGGTAGCCTATCTCTTGGATCCCGGAAAACCAATGCTTCCGGTCTTCGTCCCCACATACATAATACCCTTCTGGAAGACAGTGAGCTATTGTGAGGTTGTTTCAAAGGACTCCGTCCTTGTTCCCGGCTTCTGGAGGATATATCCAGCTCAGAGCTCATCGGACACAAGCTGGGTTCCCCCGGACTCAGCTGTCTATTACTCGGACTCTCTTTATCCAGGAATTCCAACCGGAAAGATAGACCTTGGCTCTTTTGACGGGGCTGTCCTCGCGAGGCCACAGGCCAATGTCTTTCAATACAGGCCATTATCCGGGAAGCTCTTCCTCTACACGGACATAACCCTGAAGCTTGTCTTCAAGGACTCGGAGCCTCCGATAAACGCGAAGCAGAGATACCCCCATGTCCAGGAGATATACGATGACATGCTAAGGGAGTTCACCGAGAATGACGGGGACATAGGCGCCTGGTATAGGAGGCCGGCGATCATTGAGCCGGGAAGCAAAACAAACCCCGATGTTTTCGCCATAATAACTACAGAAAACCAGATGGACGAGGCTGAGCAATATGCGGACTGGACTGACAGGAGGGGATACCCGACCATGGTCGTGGATGTGAACACCATAACCTCAAGCACGCCCGGAAGGAACAACGCGGAGAAAGTCTTCAACTGGATAAAGGATCACTACCAGCTCGGGCTTTCGTTCGTGATGTTCCTGGGCCCCGAGGATTACTACCCCTTCAACAACCAGAACCGCATCCCCTACAGGTATCTCTACACGACCGACACGGCTGGCGCGGCTCCCCCACCGCCTTTTGGCCCTCTTAACTGGATACCCTCGGATCTCTACTTCTCAAGCGTATCCTGTGTTGTCAGCCCCCAGTGCGCGGGAAAGCCCATCTGGGATTGCGACGAGGATGGGATCTACGGCGAGGAACACCATGACGCGGGCTCATACGACAACTACCCTGAGGTCTTTGTTGGAAGGATTCTGTCCCTGGAAAGCCCCAACGAGGCCCAGAACTGGCTCACAAAAGCCCTGAAATACGAGAAGGATCCGGGAAACACGGGTTCCCTCACCGTTGTCAACGCCATCGTTGACGGCTCCGTCACCCTGGAGACCCAGTATAACCAGACCCAGGCGGAATATCCCCAGCCCCCTTTTACCTTCAACAGGCTCAGCGCGCGGACAGCCAGCTATGTCTGCGCCTTCCTGAACAACAACCCCTGCGGGATAGTGGACATCTACGGCCATGGGCTTCCCTCGTTGTTCTACACCTATCCCCCGCCCCAGAATCCGGATCCCGCCTACATGTTCTTCAGCATATACAGCCCCTTTGCCACGGACCTCTCCGATCTCACGAACCAGGACAGGTATTTCGTGGCCTATGGCATCTCTTGCTTCCAGGGCGCGTTTGATAACGGTCACATAGCCATACCGGAGCTTCAGCCAGACACGACACCCGCGGAGGGTTTTGTTGAGGCTTATTCCCTCCGGGGCGCGGTTGCCTTTCTGGGGAATACGAGGACAGGCAACTTCGGCGCACCGGGGAATAGCTGTGATCTCCACAGGTATTACCTGGATTACCTCTTTGGCTCCGCTAACCCCCAGCGCCATCTCATAGGGGTTCCAGAGGCCTATTCCAGGTCTCAGCCCAGCATCAACTGCAAATTCACCAGAGCTCACAACCTCTTCTGCAGTCCCCTCACGGACATCTGGACCATAGCCACCCCTCCGGCTCTCACCACCCAGCACCCCTCGTCTATTCCCTCTGGACAGCAGAGCTTCACGGTCAGGGTTCTCTCGGGCCTTCCCCTCAGGGGCGCGATGGTTTCCCTCAAGGGCTGTGGGGTTTATGTCTTTGACACCACGGACAGGTATGGCTATGTTACCTTCCAGATAAACCCACAGGGACCGGGAACCATAACCGTTACCGCCACAAAGCACAACTACAAGCCCAGGGAATCCACCTGCCAGGTGACCGGCAAGGGCCAGATGGTTTCTTCCGAGGCCGGGGCAATGCCTGAGGAAGTGTCCCTGATAACATCCTTCACGAGGAGCGAGATAAGGATCGTTTATGCTATCCCTCAGGAAGACGCTGGATATGTCTCTTTGAAGGTCTATGACATTGCCGGACGGGAGATAAAGAATCTCCTTGACAAGGAGACCAGTCCAGGTTGGCATGAGCTGAGCTGGCAGGCTCCCCATCCAGGAATATGGCTCGTAGTGCTCAAGACAAAAACCAGAACCCTGACCAGCAGGGTCGTTTTCACAGGAGGTGATTGAGATGACCGGACTGAGCCTTTTGATCGCTTTCGTTTCCCAGCTTTACGGGGACACGCTCAGGTGGTATGTCACGGAACCTTACGGTAACAGCGGGTACTGGTATCGGGAGTGGTATTGGGCCGTGAACTTCTACGTGCCCCCTCAGGTCGTGGGAAGGACAATCCACAGCGGGAGGTTTTACCTGCCGGATGATATGCAACCCGACACAGGAACCCTGAACATATACAAGGGCACGGATAGGCGCGCGGAAACCTGCATCCTGACTGAAACTTTTTACTTCACTGGCCCTGGCTGGTATGAGGTCTTCTTCGGAGATAGCCTGATCCTTCAGCCAAGGGAGTGGATATGGCTCGTGTGCCACCAGGAGGCGTATTTTGGTGGGGGATTTTACTGCGGTACCATAGACTCTGGCCCTGTCCTGATGCCATACCGGAGCTGGGTATCCATGGGTAACGACTCAAGCTGGATAAGCCTGACCTCTCTCTTCAACCCCTACGACTACAACTGGGTCATGGAGCTCATCCTGACGCCTCTGGATGTGGAGGAGGGGTTGGCTAAACCTGAGGAAAAGCTCGCCCTGGTTCCCGCGCCCGGGGGCTTCTGGATAACCGGATATGAGGGGCCAGCTCAGATCTATGACCCCGCGGGCCGCCTTGTCCTCAAAAAGGAAATAAAAGGCAAGACCATGATAAGCCCGCTGAGGCCGGGGGTCTATTTCGTGGTGGCTGGGAAACAAAGGGCCAGAATCGCCATCCGGTAGGGGCCGTTCGCGAACGGCCCTGGCTTTGATCAAGCCCGGCCCCATGGTTTAAAATATATCCCTAAATGATGGTTTTCATTGCCTTGCTGGCTGGCCTCTCGCCCTCGTTCCAGGCTGGCCTGAAGTCCCTTGCCCTCCCTGGCTGGGGCCAGTTCTCCTCGGGCCAGGCCGCGGCCGGATGGACTTTCCTGGGCGTGGAGGCGGTTTCCTGGGCCGGGGTCCTGGGCTTCAGGGTCAAGGGCGACAGGTTGGCAGAGGAGTCCCGGATCTGGGCATACCAGAGAGCCGGCGCGCGGCCTGACTGGGATGAGAGATACTGGGCCGCGATGGAAGAATACATGAACTACGACGACTACATCCAGGGCCTGTGGGCAGAGGCCCGGCGTCTCTTCCCGGATGACCCGGAGGAACAGGCCGCGTATGTTGACTCGGTCAAGCTAACGGAAACCTGGCAGTGGCCAGACGAATCAAGCAAGCAGGAGTTCATGCGATTGCGCTCATCATCCCGCAACGCCTTCAGCCTCTCCACTACCATGCTGGGGGTTATCCTGGCCAACCACCTCTTTGCCGGCGTGGAGGCATTCATCTACACCCAGTGGTTCGCGGGCACGCGCCTGGATGGCACGGGCTTGCAGTTCAGGCTCCTGCCTGAGGGTGGGGCCAGGTTTGGTTTCACGAGGACATTCTGAGCACGACCACACTGGAGTTTCTTGATTATGACGAGGGTTCGCCCATTTACCTTAGATTTTTGGATCTTCCAACCGCAACGCCGTTTCACACTCTCTCCTGGCTCAGGTTCGTCAATTCCATCCTTCCCTTTTCGCGAATAAGGTTTCTCGCCTGGCACGAGGGGGGTTATCCCTCCGGGATCATGCCCCTGGTTGAGAGGAGGCTTTGCCTTATCAGAACAGCTCACTCGGTCCCCTTTGACGCGCCCGGCGGCCCTCTTGGTTCCCGGCCTCCCGATAACTGGCACAGGTCATTCGCCAGCTACTGGTATGTCAGGATATGCGATCCGGAGAATGCCCTTGATCTCCCATGGAAGGTTGTTGTCGTTCCCGTTCATTCGGTTGATCTTTGGCATTTCAACCCGTCCCGTTCGCAGATCAAGGCCGCGAGACAGGCAGAGAGAAGGGGGCTTGTTCTTGAGGAGCTATCAGGTTTTTCGGATGAACTTTACGGGCTTTACATCAGGGTAAAAGCCATAAGGGGCGGCCTGGTTCTCAGCTCCAGGTCCATGCAGGCTCTTTTTTCGGAGATGAAGGGCCACATCTTCGGTTTCATCGCCAGGCAGGAGAACAGGGCGGTAGCCTTCATCCTCAACCTTTATCACAACCGCAAGGCTGTCTCATACCTGCACGGGTTTGACAGAAAATTCTCGGCAATGAGGCCCATGAGCGCGCTCGTGTTCCGTTCAATTGAATCAGCCAGGGAAAAGGGCTGTTCGGAATTCAGCCTGGGTTCTACCGCCCCCGGAGACCCGGGCCAGGCCGCGTTCAAGGAATCCTTCGGCGCGACCGCCAGGCCCATGCGGATTCACATCAAGACGGCCGGACTTTCCAGGCTCGCAGAGAGGGCCAGGAAACCCCTGAGAAGGAGCCTGTAGGGTGGGCTGGTTGTCCGGACTTCTGGTGTGAAGTTTTGTAATCTTCAGATATTTATTTGCCGGTGCTGATCCCCAACCTCTCGGCCACCATGGCCCATGCCTCCTCAAGAACCTCTTCCCGTGGCCGGGTCGTGTCAATGACCCTTATCCTCTTCCCTGCCCTTCTGGCCATCCTAAGGTAGCCATGCCTCACGCGCTCGTGAAAGTCAATTGCCTCTTTCTCAAACCTGTCCCTTTCCGCGCCGAGCCTGGCCAGGGCTGTTTCAACCGGCAGATCAGCTATTATGGTCAGGCCTGGCACCAGGCCCCCGGTCGCTATCCTGTTCAGCCTGGGCAGTATCCGAAGGGGAAGGCCCCTGCCGTAGCCCTGGTAAGCGAAAGACGACAGGTAATACCTGTCCGATATGACAACCCTGCCTTCGCTGAGAGCGGGCCTTATAAGGTTGAAGGTGTGTTCTCTCCTGGCCGCCAGAAACAGAAAGAACTCCGCCCACGGCGAAATGTTTCCTCCGGAGTGTAGGAGTATGTCTCTGATTTTCTCGCCCAGGGGCGTGCCGCCGGGCTCCCTGGTCAGGAGGACCCTGTATCCCGCTGATTCAAGCTTTCCAGCCAGCCCCCTCGCGAGGGTTGTCTTGCCTGAACCCTCTATGCCTTCAAGAACGAGAAAAAAACCCCTCAAGATGCACGCTCGTTGTTTGTCTCTCGTTTCTCGTTAGAAACCGGAAACGAAATGCCCTGGTTACTGGAATGAGAAACAAGAGTTATGGATGGGGAGTTAAAATAATAATCTGGACTAAACCAGGAACCAGAATCCAGGAACCAGGAACTACTTCTCAACGCCAACTGGCTTGGCGTGCTTGGCAACCCACTCCTCAACCACCTGCCTGGCCTTGTAGTCGGGGACCTGCTTTGGCGGGGATTTGAAGAAGTAGGATGAGGGTTCCCATATGGGGCCGGATAAGCCAGCGTCAAGGGCTATCTTGGCGCACCGGACCGCGTCTATCATTACTCCGGCCGAGTTGGGACTATCCCAGACCTCAAGCTTCAGCTCTATGGTCAGGGGCACATCCCCGAAGGTCTGGCCCTCCATGCGGATGTGGGCCCACTTCCTATCCTCCAGCCACGCGACATAGTCCGATGGGCCTATGTAGACATTCGTAGACCCCATGTCATATGGTATCATTGAGGTCACGGCCTGGGTCTTGGACTTCTTCTTGGAGTCCAGACGCTCTCTTTCCAACATGTTCATGAAATCAGTGTTGCCGCCCACATTTAGCTGGCTGGTTCTCAGTAGTTTGACGCCCCTATCGTTGAACAGCTGGACAAGGGTCCTGTGGAGTATGGTAGCTCCCACCTGTGATTTTATGTCATCGCCGAGAACCGGCAGGCCCGCGTCCGCGAACTTCTTTGCCCAGGTTGGATCGGATGAAATGAAAACAGGAATCCCATTTACAAACGCACAGCCGGCATCAATGGCCGCCTGCGCGTAATAACGAGTGGCCTCTTCGGAACCAACCGGAAGGTAATTCAGGACTATTTCCGCACCAGTATCTCTGAGAACCTTTGCTACATCAACGGGAGGCTCTTTTGATTCCTTGATTACTCCGACCAGGTATTTTCCCAGGCCGTCCATTGTCGGTCCCCTGTAGACCCTGGCGCCCAGAGGGGGAACCTGCGCGAACACGAAGGTATTGTTAGGGTCAGCGTAGATCGCTTCCGCGATGTCCTTGCCAACCTTGGTTTCATTGATGTCAAAGCCAGCCACGAATTCTACATCCCTTATGTGATATCCACCGAGGATGGGGTGCATTATACCGGGGACGAAATCCCCTTCCTTCGCGTTCCGATAATAGTGAACACCCTGCACGATACTGGACGCGCAGTTACCTACTCCAACTATGGCAACCCTCACCTTATGGTTCATTCTCTCATTACCTCCTTTCCTTGTCCTCAGAACCGGCAGAAAGAGGAGAAAGAAAAGTATAAAGCTCCCAACAACGCCGCGCAACCGTGAACCACGCGAGCGCGGTGAAAGGGATCATGGCTATGACAAACCAGAACGGCGGCAGGAACGATGCCAGGATGATCCAGAAGTATCTCACTGCCCTTGGCATGGGACCTGCCTTGGTCTGTGCCATGAGGCCCTCGCCCCTTGCCCTCACGTAGCTTATCATCACCGAGGCGGCCATTGCAAGAAACATGACCGCGAACTGCCACGGAACATCCCTGAACCTCCACAGGAGAGCCGCGAAGATCGCTAACTCTGAGAGCCTATCAATCACGGAATCCAGCAGGGCGCCAAATCTGTTTTCGGCCCCGGTTTCCCTGGCGACCTGGCCGTCAAGTGTGTCAAAGAGGCCGGCGGCCAGAAGCACCAGCGCGGCCATCCAGGTGGGATGAAAGAGATACAGCCAGGCCGCGCAAAGGGTTACCAGGAAACCCGTCAGGGTGAGAATGTTGGGATGAACATTCAGCCTGGCAAGGGCAATCACCAGTGGCCTCGGCAACATGAGCAGTGCTTTCTTTGTTACGGCGATAAACGATTTCATTCCGCGCCCCTTATCACCATTACGAACTCCCCTTTCCGGGGGAATTCGCTTTCGGCCAGCTCGGAAAGCCGGCCCCTTATGGTTTCCTCGTGGGACTTGGTCATTTCCCTGAAAATAACGGCCTCGCGGTCCCCGAGCACCTCCGCGAGCTCAGCCAGGGTCTTGTCTATCCTGTGGACCGACTCGTATATAACCACCGTCCTTTTTTCAGAAGCGAGCTCCATGAGCCTATTTCTAAGCTGGATTCCCTTTCTGGGCAGGAAACCCTCAAACACGAAACGGTCCGTTGGAAGCCCTGACGCGGAGAGTGCGGCTGTCGCGGCTGATGGCCCAGGGATCGGCACAACGCTTATCCCGGATTCGGCCGCGGCCCTGGTTATCCTGTAGCCTGGGTCAGAAATACAAGGCGTTCCTGAGTCCGAGACCAGTGCAACATCTCTGCCTTCCCGGAGAAATTTCAGGAGCTCGTCAGCCCTCTCCCGCTCGTTCCCCTCGTGGTAAGAGATAATGGTCTTGCCGTGTATATTATAGTGAGAGAGCAGTTTCCGTGTCCTTCTGGTGTCCTCACAGGCTATTATCGTGGTTTCCCTGAGAACGCGGAGGGCCCGAAGGGTTATGTCCTCCAGGTTTCCTATCGGGGTAGCCACCACGAGAAGAGTCCCGGCCACGGACAAATTATAAAGGAATGCGAAGCTCCTTTGCCTTATTAAAGCTTCTGCGGTCTACTTTACGGCAGTGATAGATAGCCTCTCCCCGGACTCCAGGACCAAGAGATAAACGCCGCGACCGAGGCCCTCGTCCCAGATCAGCTGGTGATGGCCCCTTTCCAGGCTCCAGTCCTTCAACCTCCGGCCCAGTGCGTCAAAGACCACCAGCCTTCCAGGCTGGATCAGTCTTGTAATCGCGACGCCCCCGGAAACCATCAGGGAATTGGATGTCTCCCCGGTTGATTCGTCCGCGCTCAGGGCGCAGTCCTGGCCGAAGAAGACCGAGAGGTATGAATTGACCCCGTCGTAGTTGTTGGCCAGGATGTCAGGACAGCCATTCCCGTCTATGTCACCGACCCATACGCCATAGGAATTCGCGTTGGCCAGGTTGTGTTCAATGAAGCCAGACCCAGTATTCTCAAACCAGGTTATCTCCCCGAATGCGGGCCAGGTGCTACCTGACGCTCCGGCGGCAACAACATCCATATCACCGTCCCTATCCACATCCGCGAACATCCCTGCACAGCCGTAGGTCACGGAACCGACATACACAGGAGCGAAACTGCCTGACCCGTTGTTCAGGTAAATTCGGGCCTCTCCCGCGCCGGCGCCGCAGGCTCCTGATACAACGAGGATGTCCTGATCCCCATCGCCGTCAAAGTCTGCCGCGTGGACTCCGTGAGGATATGAGAGGCCAGATGCAACTGTCCCGCCGACCGAGAAGCTCCACCCGTTGTTCCTGAACCACATGACCCAGCCGTCCCCCCACTGACAGCCCACAACATCCTTGTTGCCATCCCCATCAATGTCTGTCCAGCAGACACCTTCATTTTCGCCGGTTCCAGAGACCGAATACGCGGTTATCTTCGTGAAGTTCCCACCCCCGTTGTTCCTGTAGGCGTAGAAACCTGTGGACGAATGGCTCACAACGATGTCAAGGTCCCCATCCCCATCAGCGTCTGCGGCATCACAGTGATTGGGTGAAGCACCGCCGGCATCTATTGTCGTGTATGATGGGAAAGAACCGCCCGTGTTCTGATGTAAGAAAACCTGGTATGAGAAATCCAGACTGACTATGTCAGGCAGGTTGTCCCCGGCGAAGTCCCTGAGCGCGTGGCCGTAGATGCCCGGGCCGGTTATGGTCTGTTTGGTGAAGTTGGCGCCGTTGTTCCGATACCACCTCATGTTGGGGGATTGAGCCCAGGCATTGCAATAAATATCCTTATCCCCGTCTCCGTCTATATCCGCGGCCGAGTGGAAGCTCATAACCACGAAGCCCCAGCTGGTATTGGTTGTATCTATCCTGATCTCGGTGAAGTAGAGACCCTTTGCCACGCTGGCCAGCATTCCCAGCATCATCACAGGTTTGAGAAAGGCTCTCATTTCAACCTCCCGTTCTTGAACGCCCCAAATTATGGGGCATGATACAGCGAAACTTCAATGGCGCGACCGGCCAGTAAAGTGGTTAATCGGGGATAACCGGGCCCGAAAACTGGCCCGGAGGGGGACAACGAGGAGCTAAGGGGTGGGTTTATCAGGGGTCTAAAAGTGGTTATTATACAGGTTATCCCCGCGACCAGCTGATTCCCAGGGCCTCAACGCAAGCGTCGCGTCCTTTGTCCCTTTTTCCTGGCTTCCGTGGTTTTGGCGCCGGGGAAATGCCCACGAACCAGCTCCGGACCGTCCTCGCGGGGTGAAGCCGGAGCCAGAGGTCGTCCGGCAGATACACCCCGGTGCCGCAATACCTGCATTCGGCTATTCTCTTTGTGCCGTCAAGCTCCAGGTTGGCCCCGCAGTTTGGACAGCTGAACACTACAGGTTTCCCGGCCGGCTCACCCCATCCTCCGCAGGATTCGGACTCCTCCGCGTTAAGTATCAGGATTATCCGTGGCAGTATCTTCTTCAGCCACGCCGGCGGATGTTTTACAGGCATCCTCCTGCCGCATTTCTCGCAGGTCAATTCCCATCTATCCCCCCCCTGCTGGTCCTGGACAGAGGGAAACTCGGTCTTGCACGAGAGGCAACACGGCCTCATCCTCCCATACACGACGGAGAGCTGGAAACCTGCCGTGAGCATGCTCAAATCACAGCCCTGTTTTTCCATGAACCCGCCCGTGTCTTCGATCACCTGTTCCAGCAAGCTTTTCCACAGGTCCGGCGGAATATTCATATCAGACTGGCACCTGTCGCAGTGGGCGCGCTCGGCGGGCGCGTTCAGGAAGAGAGGGCCTCCACACCTGGGGCAGGTTGTCCTGCATTCAATTACCGCGAAGCACAGTTCTTCTTCCACGGACAGATTATAATGTAGCGGCAGACCCCTGTGCCGTCCAGGGGCGAGGTGCCCCTGCTATCAGGTTGAGAATTAACGGGCAACGAAGAGCCAGGAACCAGCAACTAATCCAGGCGCCGGAACCGCGCCCCGCGTTATAATTTCCCTCCACGGGAGAAAAACCATGAAGATAGCCGTTCTTCTCAAAAGGGTCCCTGACACGGGGATTTCCCTGCGGGTTAATCCTGATGGTTCTGACATCGTCCAGGAGGGTGTCGCGTATGTCACCAGCCCATACGAGGAGTATGGACTGGAAGAGGCCGTCAGGGTAAAGGAAAAGAGCCCCGGAACCGAGATAATCGCGATAAGCCTTGGGCCTGAGGAGGCCCAGGATGTCCTGAGAAACGCGCTGGCGATAGGCGCTGACAGGGCAATCCTGCTCAAGAGCGCTGATTACAGGTGGTTTGACCCCATGACCACGGCGAGCCTCCTGGTTGATGTCCTTAGGGCCGAAAGCCCCGATCTCATCCTGGCTGGGAAACAGGCGGTTGATGACAACGCCTACGCTGTCCCGGCTTATATAGCGCGGATGATCGGTGTGCCAGCAGTTTCCTCGGCGATAAAGATAGATATCTCCGGAACCGAGGCCATCATAACCAGGGAAACCGACTGGGGCACGGAAAAGGTAAAGGTTTCCCTGCCATGCGTGATAACATGCGAGAAGGGACTGAACGAGCCGCGCCTGCCCGCGCTCCGTGGCATAATGGCCGCAAAGAGCAAACCCATAGATGTAAGGGAGGTTTCCGGCTCCCCAGCTTTCGGGAGGCCATCGCTGTCCATGCCTCCCCAGAAACAGGCCGGGATCAAGGTTCAGAAAGAATTTCCCCAGGATGTGGACGATCTCGTCTCCTTCCTGAAGGAGAAGATCCTCTAGGAGGTCAAAAATGGCAAAGGCACTGGTTTTCGCAGAAGGAAGGGGAGAGACCCTAAAGGAGGCTTCCCTGGAGGCCGTTGGCCTCGCTTCAGCCCTGGCCGATGAGGTGGTTGCCCTCGCGGTTGGCCCATACGCGGCAAAGCTGAGCGGTTTCCCCGACAGGGTCCTGGCCGTAAAGGACGAAAGACTCTCCCATCCACTTGCCGGGCCATGCGCTCGGGCAATGGCCGAGGCATTTTCAAAGGAGAATCCGGATCTGGTTGTGATCTCTGCAACCCCGTTCGGTAGGGAGGTCGCCCCGCTGGTTGGCGCCATGTTGAGCCTGCCGCTCATGAGCGATGTGACTGATGCCAAAAAAGATGGCTCGGCCTTGGTTTTCACGAAGCCCCTTTACACAGGAAAGGTCATCGCCACATACAGGGTTGAGAAAACCCCTGTGTTGTTTTCCGTAAGACCAAAGGCTTTTCCGGTTCCTGCGGCCGGAAAGTCAACGAACACCGAGGATTTTGCTCCCGCTTTCGCGGAAGAGGACTTCAGGGTTTCCCTGGTTGAACTCGCGGAGAAGGAGGCTGGAGAGATAGATGTATCCGAGGCTGACATCATAGTCACCGGCGGCAGAGGCATGAAGGGCCCGGAGAACTTCGCCGTGCTCCGGGAATTGGCGGCTGTCCTAGCGGAGAAAACCGGCGCAAAGGTGGCAATCGGAGCGTCGCGATCGGCCGTTGACGAGGGCTGGATAGACCACTCCCACCAGGTAGGCCAGACAGGCAAGATAGTCTCCCCTGGTGTCTATTTCGCGATAGGGGTTTCCGGAGCGATGCAACACCTGGCGGGAATGAGAAACTCAAAGCTCATCATAGCGGTTAATAAGGATCCGGACGCGCCCATTTTCTCTGTCGCTGACTTCGGGGTTGTTGATGATCTTTTCAAGGTCGTGCCAGAGCTGGTGAAGCGCTTGAAGGAGGGATGACTTGAAAAGGGCCATTTCCCTCCTCCTTGTCCTTGCTTGTGGCAGGGAGGGAAACGAGATAGTCCTTTCCGGCACGATTGAGGTAAAGGAGGTGCGGGTATCCCCTGAGATAGTCGGGAAGATATCGGCCATGAACTTCCAGGAGGGGGATACGGTTAAGAAGGGGGATGTCCTTTTCAGCCTGGACACGGTCCTCCTGGCAAAGACCCTGCTTTCCGCGAACTCCCAGGCACAGGCCCTGTTATCCCAGGCCGCGGCCCTCTCAACGCAGATAGCTCAACTTGAAAGGGATATAACCCGCGCGGAGGCACTTTTGGCTGAGGGCGTAGTCCCTGAGCAATCCGTAGAACAGATGCGAAGCACCAGGGCGAGTCTGATAAGTCAAAGGGCCTCCCTCGTGGCGCAGGCAAAGGCCCTATCAGCCCAAGGCGAGATGGCTCTTGAACAGGTCATGAGGGCCGCGGAGGTTAAATCGCCCGTTTCCGGCGTAGTATTGGGCAAGTGGTCAGAAGCCGGAGAGATGGCGGTTCCGAGCGTGCCGGTCTACCTGATCGGTGTCTTGGATAGTCCCTATGTCCGGGTTTATCTGCCGGAAAAATACATCGGCAGGGTAAGGCCGGGAACGCCCGCTACAGTTAAAACCGATGCTTTCCCGAACGAGTTCCCCGGAAGGGTTGTTTTTATTTCTCAGAAGGCTGAATTCACCCCAAAAGAGATCATAACCCCCGAGGAGCGCACGAGCAGGGTCTTTGAGCTCCACATCCTGATTGAAGGCTCTGGGCTTTACCCAGGCATGTATGCGGATGTCCGGCTGAGACCCTGAGATATGCGCTCCCGTGAAGACTCCGTGAAACCCCTGGTAATGGAGGGGGTTTCAAAGAGTTTCGGCGCGGTGCAGGCCCTCAGGGATATAAGCCTCACGCTTGAAGAAGGCACCATCGCGGGACTCCTTGGCCCTGATGGCGCGGGGAAATCAACCCTCCTGGCCGTCGCGTCCGGTTCCTTGAGGCCAACAAGGGGAAGGGTCCTCGTTTTCGGCATGCCACCACAGGAAGCGAAATCCTGCCTCTCCTATGTCCCCATGACCCAGGGACTTTACGATGACCTCACTCCCCTTGAGCACCTCTCATACCTGGCTGAATTATACCAGGTTGGCGGGGAGAAAATTGATTACCTTCTGGAAATGGCCGGCTTGGCCTCTGTCAAAAATAGGTTGATAGTCCAGCTCTCCGGCGGCATGAAACAGAAGCTGGCGCTTGTTGCAGGTTTCTTGCACGATCCTCTGCTTCTCTTGCTGGACGAGCCAACCAGGGGTATAGACCCCATATTCAGGCAAGAGGTCTGGTCAATGTTATATAGGATGGCGGGCGCGGGCAAGGCCGTTCTCATGACCACTTCAAGCTCGGAGGAGGCGGAACGCCTCTCCCTCGTCTTTTTCATGAAAAACGGAGAGATAAAGGCCCGCGGTTCCCCCCGGGAACTGAAAGAGGGTCTTTCGGGCCGGGTTTTCGTTGTCAAGGGAGATGAGGGCTTGATTTACAGGTCTCTCAGGCAGAGGGGCATAAGGGCCAGGATGGCCGGAGACGGGGTAAGGTGCATTGCGGACAGAAAACAGCTTCTCGGCTTTGATTTTGCCGAGGCAGAACCATCCCTGGGTGATGTTTTCCTAGAGCTTTAGGTTAACCAACAGAAAAGGGGCCCATTCCGGGGGCCCCTAACTTTCCTATTAATGTGTTAATGTGCCATTATCCTTCTATTTTGTTCATCCCTCTCACCTTATTTTGGTTATCTTTCTCGTTAATTGGCCATCAGGGCATTCAAGGCGCAAGAAGTAGACCCCTGATGGCATATCCCTGGTATCAAGGCTCAGTGTATGCAGACCGGCGCCCTCTTTACCGCTGATTATCTCCTTTACCCTCCTTCCGTCTATGGAATAAAGTCTCAGGGATATAACTGCCTCGGCCGGCAGGGAGTAGTTTATAAAGAGCCTGTCCTTGAAGGGGTTGGGATACGGGTAGCCAAGCGCGAGAACCGGCTTCTGGCCGGTCTGCCCAACAGAGAGGAGCCTGGCCTCCGGAACCATGAACCCAAGGTGACCGGTATTCCACGGATCGTGCCTTATTGACGGCCAGTCGGGTTCGCCCGCTGTTCTCGTGTCCCAGGAGTATAGATACCTAGCGTATGTCGCTAGAACAATGTTCAGGCTCCCATCGTCATCTACATCTGAAAGGAGAGGGGAGGAGAATATCGCGTTCCCGGCCCAGTCAGCGTTCAGGGATAGGCTCACAGGGAAACCCGGCGCCGCATTTCCTCTCGCATCAACCGCGTGGAGAAGCCCGTTGAAGGACCCGAAGAGCAGTTCTTGTGTTCCATCGCCATCAACATCTCCCGCTACGGTGTGCCCTGAGCCCGGCCACCACTCAAAGTGCTTCCTGGCGAGCTTTTTTAGCACCGGGACAGCGTTGTGATCACAGATCACCAGGCTTTCTTTAACCATGATGGCGATATCTACCTTATCGTCGCGGTCAAAATCAGCTATTACTGGAGGAACCGTGGCGCAACCCAGGCTCAACCTCGTTATTGGCCTTAGGAAATCGCCTCCGCTCGCGGGCGCAATCCCCACATAGGTTCCAAAAGAGGGATTCCCCGCCACCAGGACTATCTCATCTCCAGTATACGAGGGGTTCAGATCGGCCACTGATATGCCTCCGGAAACGGGGGGCAGGGAGTCCACTGATAACGGGAAACCCTTTGGCTCCGACCAGTCCATCTTGAAAGCGTGGAGGATGCCCTTGTATGTCTGAGGGTTATATGAACAATCAAGTATCTCGGCTCTCCCGTCATCGTCAATGTCCGCGAGCGCTGGGATGATGGTGTTGTTGACGCCGGCCTCATATCGGGAATCCATCGTGGAATCAGCGTATAGCAGGCATATCGCCCCTTGTTCGTTTTTGACTATCACCTCCGGTTTTCCGTTGCCGTCAACATCTCCGAGCATTAGTGAGATCGCCCTCGCGGTTCCGGTTTGCCTCGGCCATCCGTCAACCACAGAACCATCATCTCCGAAAGCGTATACATAACTGCCGTCTGGGAGGCTCAGAGCCACGATTATCTCCGGAATGCCGTCGCCCGTTATATCCCCTATGGCGGGGGTAGTGTGGATGGTTGACCCAGGGAATACCTTCGGCCAACCTGGCAGTGATGAACCGTTAGACCCCAGGAGGTGGATGTAGTCCTTGAGCCCGGCAACCACTATTTCCTGGCCGGGGCGAAGGGGATTGATGTCCCAGGCTTGCGGCGAGGGATAACCTATGCCGTCCGTGTAAACCGGAGGGAAAGGCCCCATATCCGGATTCCGCCTGCCGGCTACGGGTTCACTCATTTCTCCCTCGTTCAGGTATTTGTCAACGCAAGAAACCCGCCACCAGGAGGTCCTGTTATCCGGGTTTTCTGCCCAGAAGGATGTCCCGAGAATAATACCGGATACAAGATTGTAAGGCCCATCAGGCGAGTCCGCGGTGTAGAGCTTGTAGCCATTGGCGCCCTGAACCTTCGGCCATGTTATCCTCAACCCTCCCTCCTCCGGGAAAACATTTACGGAAACAGGAGGAGGCAGAAGGGCCCCTGGAGCTACCTGGTAGACATCCGGGGCCCTTCCGCCGACCTCCAGGAGGAGGGTTAGGGTGCTGATGCTCTGGGGTATCCTTATAGTGGTTTTGTAACCAGTGTTCTCGCCAGGCCCTATGGTGCCCATGATCGTCCTGCCGAGCGTATCGTCGCCCACCACCGCGATGCAGGCAGGGTTCTTGGCCGGGCCCGGCCCCTGATTCCTGATGTCCAGATAGACATACCTTATGTTCCCCTCGTCCTCAAACCTGACTCCAACCAGGTCAAGGTCTGGACCCTCGGCCCTTATCAAGAAAGAATCCCGACAAGTTCCCTGCGACCAGCTAGCCACCAGTGAGAAGCTTAGATATGAAACGGGAGGTATGCCCGGAGACGGCCTCACATAGATGAAGCTCTCCTTTTCCTGGTTCGGGGCGAGATCAGGCAGGTTGAACGAAAGGATGTGAGGGTTCCCGTGGTCGCCTGCCTCGTTAATTAAACCCCAGAGCCACACGGATGTGTCGGCGATGACCCTGCAGTTCAGGGGGCCTGTTGCCCTCGGCCCGGTGTTCCTGAGCTTCACGCTCAGACAGAAGGTGTCCCCAGCTTGGGGCACGGTTCCGGACGGATATGGCGAGACCTCGGCCTCCAGTATGGCACCGCGATGCCTAACTGGCACCATGGCTACAAAAGGCTTGAAACCGTGTTTCGTTACCGTGAGGGTGATGGTATCAGAGGATAGGAACAGGTTCTCAAAACCGACCGTGCCGTTGATGTCACTTAGTCTGACCAGATGGGTCTCAGGGGCAGTGAGACTTACCTTGGCCTCCTTGACCGGACTTCCGTCGTGGAGAATCCGGATTGTGAGCGTCCGGTCAACCACGGAGTCATGTTGAACCTCAAGGGTTCCAGGGTTCCCTGTCCAGAGATCTGTTGCGGGGTCGCCCATGAGATTGTAGGCCATGAGCAGATGTCTGGCGAGAGGGCTTGATGTTGCCATCCCCACCCATGTGCTTCTGGCGGTTAGCTCAGCCTGGCCAGCGTAGTAAAGCCCGTATTTGAATATGTTCACGAAAACGCTTTCCGCGATCAGTATCCCGTAGTCCGCGAAGTCAAGCTTGCCCGATCCGAGGCTGGCTATTGAGCCGCCCTTCGGGTTCAGGACCATTGCTTTCCCGACGGATGACTCGTAGACGCTGTTCCCGTGACATGATATCACCACATCAAAGAATCCGACGGAGTTCGCTAGGTTCCTGGCGTTCTCCAGGTCAAGGCTAGCGCCGGTGCTTCTGTCAACCTGGATCCGCCACCAGTTGCCGTGCCCTATCATGAAGAGATAGCCTGGCCCCTGTCTCAGCGTGTCCGCTATTTCTTCCGGGGTTATGTCGTGCCCTATGTTTGCCTCGTAGAGGGTGTCAAGCCTGAAATCAGTGGGAAATCGCTTCGCAACCCTCCTGCCGTAATGTATGCCGTCCCCCGATGAAAACAGGTCAGCGGCGTGCACTAATGCCCTTGTTGGACATGCAGGGCCTTCCCTCTCGTATTTTATTATCTTGTCAATACAGGCCTCGGCCTCGGAGACCTGACTAACTGGCAATCTCGCCACGAATACATCCGGCAGAAAATCAACCGTGTCAGGCCACTCGCCCCAATGCTGATCACCGTCCGGGTTCCAGTTTCCATCAAGGCAAGCGTAGTATAGGTCCGTTGGAACGCTATCGCCGTATTGGGGGTATCCGTTCGGCTGATACGCCATGCGCATTGGCACCACATACTGGTTTCCTCCTATGAGAACAAATGAGACCCCCCAGCGTTCGTATGCGTCCTTTATGAAGTTCCTTATCTTTTCCTGTGGGTCAACGCCCGGATAAACCGAAGTTATCCACTCAACGGTAAACAGCTCGGCCCTCATTCCCTTTTTCTTTCTCCACTCCGTGAGTCTCTGAAAGCACCCGACCATGGCATCAGAAGTGATTATGATGTAGTCGGTTCCCCAACTCGGGATGGGCGAGATTCCAGGGTTTTCCACCAGGTTGTTTATGAAGCTCGCCCAGGGTTCGGTTACCCTGTTTTGTTTCATTCCCCCCTCGGTGTAGTATATTTTGACACTGAACTCCTCGTTGAACCAGAGCTCCTTTTTGTCCAGGTCGTAACAAAACGGAAACAGCCTTATTACCGCTATTCTCGCTCCGCGCATGTCACCGATGTAGCCGAGCTCCGCTGGGGCTTGAGGGAACTTTCCGCTTTTTATTTTTGGTGGAACGCTGTCGGGCGCGGGCAGATCCGGTATCCTCGGCCACTGAAGGGTTGCCACCTGAATCCCTTCTGCCAGGATGAACCCCTTGATGTCCTCCACCACAATGCTGTCAACGCTCGCGCCCTGAGGCAGGAGGAAGAACCTCTCAAGGACTGGCAGGGCAGGCTCGGCGATGTCCCTTCCGGGGAGCGCGCCCTCGTATCTGATGATGGTGTTCTGCCCCTTCCGCTCAAGCGAAACCTCTCTCCTATCCATCCGGGCCGTGTATGTTATCTGCCCGGATGAAACGATCATGATTATCATTAGCCCGTTCATTTTTCACCTCCAGAGTTCTCATTTTATTCACGATAATCACCTATTAGCGCGAGCGTTGCCTGTCAAGGGGTTAAAGCTGACGATTTTTTGTTCCTTGTCCGACAGGGATTTCCAGCGCTATCAGCCATTTTATCCCCCCTATCGGGAAATTATTCCGGCTTTTCTGACCGGGATCGCTAACAATTTTTTGCGCGGGTCTCCCCGGTATCCCTGTCGTCCGGACGGGTTGTCTTCAATATTTGTTTCGCCGATCCGCTAAAACCACCAGAACCACGGCAGTGCCCCCCATAATCTCAGGCCTTGTGTTGGAAATGAGAACCGTCAGAACTGTGGCGCGCCCCTAAAGGTGCACAACTCCCGGAAACACACAGTTTGCCCCTAGTGCGGGATCACGAACATCGTCTTTGAGGAATACTTCGTGAAGGAGACCCCCGAGACCACCTGGATTCGGAGAACCGGTAGCACAACCGTTTTTATCGTGGGGGGCCGTTGTTTTGTTTATAATGATCACGCTTTTCGTGTCCACTATCATGGTATTGGCCCGCTGAAAACCCACTTGGTTTGTCCCTTATACAGTCATTATCGCTTCCATTATCTTCCGGTGTATCCTTACCGATGCCCCCCGGTTCCTCTCAATGAAACCCCTTGCTTGCTCGCCCATGATACCCCTCAGCTCCCTGTCCGAGAGTAGCTTTCTAGTGACTGACGCGAGCTCGCGGGCGTTTCGCACGAGCAATCCGCCGCCTGATGAGATCATTCCCTCAGCCTCAGAGGGCTGGTTCTCAAAGTGAGGGCCGAAGATCACCGGAACCCCGAGAGCGGCAGGCTCAAGTATGTTGTGGCCCCCGTATGGCGCGAGCGTCCCTCCGACGAAGGCCACATCAGAGACCGAGTAAAGGGCCCTTAGCTCCCCGACCGTGTCAAGAATGAGAATGTTCCCGTTTCCACGGCCTGTTCTCAGCCTGAAAGAAAGGCCCCTCTTCCTTAGTTCCCTGATAAGCCTACTCAGCCTGTCCATGTGCCTGGGAGCGATGGCAATCTGGAACCCATCCAGCATTGCGACCGCGCTCGCTATTGCTCTGAATTCTTTGGAACGAACCGAGCCGAAAACAATCAGGGCGCGACCATCCGAGAAGCCGAAATCCTCCTTCCGGGCGCTATGGCTCTCCACTAGACAATCAAACTTCAGGCCTCCCAGGTAGATGACCCTTTCCCGCGGCGCTCCAAGCTCAATTATTCTTCTTTCCTCTATTTCGTCCTTTGGGTATATCTCGGTGAATGCCGAGAGCATCTCGGAGAGAAGCCCCCTCGCGGCCAGCCACCTCCTGGTTCCCCTGTTGATCCTGGCGTTGACGAGGAAACAGGGGACGCTCCTTTTTTTCGCGGCAATCAACAGGTTGGGCCACAGTTCCGATTCCGCTATAACCAGCGCGCTCGCGCGGGAAAGCCCTTCCTGGACGAATGAGGGATTATCCCAGAAACGAAGCCCCGGAAAATCCCCAGCGGTGCGAACCCCCGCGGCTGTCCCGGATGTGAATACGACCTGGAATTCCCTGGCAAAGAGCCTCGCCAGTGGGCCGAGCGCGTTCACCTCGCCAACGGATGCCCCGTGGAACCAGATATATGGCCCTGCCGGAAAATTACCCGGCGTTCTCGGAAGCATTCTGCTCGCGAGCCTGTAAATCCGGTAAGAGACTATGTCAGTTTCTCCTCAACCGATCTTACCTTGCCTTCAGCCGAAAAGGGTTTGTCCCTTCTGTCATCTATCTTTATCGTGGTTACGACTCGCATCGCTCCCATCTCAAAGGGAACCGCGTGGACCGCCCGCGCTATTTCAAGGAGCTGGTCCAGGGGACCCTCAACCACGGTTCCCATCGGTCCCAGCTGGTGTTTTACGCCCATTTCTCTGAGCTTTTTTATGACCCCCGCCACATATTCCGAGACCGAGGGTGATCCCGTTCCTATAGGCACCACGCTTATCTCCATCACTGGCATGTCAGTTCCTCATCTTTCTCATCGGGCCCAGGGGATAAGAAAACCCCACGCCAAAGGACGCGTAGACCTGCGATCTCTCGCCGGTCTCAGCGCCAACATAGCCCGCCACCATCGCGCTCAACATGCTTGAGCTGTTCGCCCTCGCGGAAAGATAGGCCCTTCCGTAGCCCACCGGGAAGCTGACCCCCAGGCCTCCAGCCAGGACAGGGATTGATGTTATCGGGACGCCGCCAAAGAAGTAGCTCTGCCAGTAGAATATCCCGCTCAGACTCACCTGCACCGCGGTATTGGTTGATACGCTACTCGCACAGCTTATCTTCATGTATCTCATGTCATCCGACATGATTATGCCGACACTGCTTCCTATGATAACGCGCGGCACGAACCTCTCAAGCTCCGGCTCAATTATTTCAACCACAGGCCTTGACGATAACCAGGGGATGAAACAGCCCAGGCAGTTGACGAATCCGGATAGTGGAATCCCGATGCTAATACCTCCCCTCGCGCCGGAAACGCTCCCTATGAACGACTCTATTGGGCCACCGCCGTGCATGGTGTCTTCCTCAAGGCCGTGGATTATGAGCCTTCCCTTGCCGGATATCACCTTGTTGGCCGTATCAATTATCAGGCTGTCGTAGTCTATGTCCCAGTCAATACCCCCCCAGGGATACATCGCGGAGTGAACCCAGTCCCCGGTCATGGATGCTGGCGACCCGCGTTCTATGGCCAGGCCCATTCCAAGCCAGCTCCCCTCCCATCCAACGCCGAGGACCAGTGAGGGGTTAAGGGTGGCCACATTTCCGTCCAGGTAGTATTTAACCAGGGTGTCGTTCTCAAGCTCGCCCGTGAACTCAGCCTCTATTCTCCATGTGTCGCCCAGGTAAGGCTCTGCTCTCAGGACTGCGGTCCCGGCTATATCCCCCGCACCAAAGGCGCTGAGGGTTGCGTTTCCCCAGACCGGCGTTATTCTCAGCCCGGCCCCGTATGACCAGCCCCCGGATTTCCTGGCAATCGCACCCACGAATGGCAGGGTCGTGAAGCCCCCGTTGCCCGATATGTTGACGCTCGCGTTTCCGGCCATGCCCAGGCCGAAGAGAACAGGTATGACTGTTCCTTCTGGCAGGCCAGGGATGTCAGCGCTGGTTATGGTGTCCTGGAAGGTGATGGAGTCCAGGGCCGAGCCATGGAGGTTACCCTCTATGTCCATTCCAAGGAAATCACCCCTCGTGAAACCTATGCCGACGGACCAATCGCCCTTCTTGCCTATTCTGGTGCCGTATGCGAGGTAGTCCGCGCCCCATTTTTCGCCACCGGAGAACGAGTATGGGAATCTCATGGTGTCCCCGGAAAAGGTTATACCGAGCGAGTCCAGCCCGGCCGAATCCACCGGTAGGAATGCTGTATCGCTTATTCCGGAGTAGGCTGAGATGGCGAGGACGCCCATGCCCTCACCCCATTTGCCTCCCCGAAGGTAAGCCAGGCCAGCCGGGTTGTTGTTGAAGCCGATGAGGCCCCTCGCGAGAGCGGGGTTTTCAAAGCCAGGGTGGAAGAGATATAGGTTCACGGATGGGTAGGCGTAGCTCAGGTTGAAACCGAACTCCCCGCCTATGTCCACGGATGTTCCAATCAACATCAGAAGAAAGCTCGTCATGTTCAGTTTTCGTCCCTCGGTTCCACATCCTCCCCATCCAGCTCGTCCATGACCCTGTCCCTGGCCTTCTGGAATTCCCGAACAACATTGCCCAGGAGCCTTGCCAGGTTCTTCATTCCCTTTGGCCCCATGAATATGAGCGCGACCAAGAGGATGAGGATTATTTCCTGGAACCCTATGTTCACCCGAATATTATGGAGGGAGGGCCAGCCTGTTTCAACCACAAGATTGCTCAAGTCATTTCTTCTGGAAACCTTTGGTCTTCGGTTTATGCCCTTCCATTTTGCCCAGATCTCTCAGCGCGTCCCTTCCGACCCACCTTGCTACCCTTGAATCTGAGGCCGCCATTTCCTCAGCCAGAGCCATTGAGACCTTCCTGAGACGGGGATTCCTCTTTCCGATATTGCGGAGAGCCCAGCTGACAGCCTTTTTCACCATGTTTCTTTCCTCAGAGGCCCCAGCCCTGATCACCGGCAGGAAATCCAGGAACTTCTCGTTGGGTGTGGCTCTGTCGTGCCACGCCAGGCAGGCCATCAGCGCAAATCCAGCCCTTTTGACGAATTCCTTCTGTCTTCTCGCCCATTCCAACAGCCTTCTCGTAAGCGTTGGGCAGTTTCTCAAACAGGTTCATGCACGCCTGGTCGCATGTGTCCCAGGAATCAAGATCGCTTACCCAGCCCTCTATCTGCTTCTCGGTGACCTCTTTTGGATTGTCCACCATGCTCGCGAGTATTCTTGCCTCGTGGATGCCAGAATCCCATAGTCTCAAAGCCAGCTCGTGATCCCTGCCGATTTCCTTTGCCAGCTTCCTTAGATTCTTCACACTCACCCCGAGCGTTCCCTTTGGGTTTATGCCGTATCGGGCCATTCCCTCAACAGCCTTCGGGTTGGCCAGAGACCTCAACTTCTCAATCACATCCTCATAAAGCATACTCGTTCACCGGTCATTAGGCTCAAAAACCCTCATCACATCCTCGCGGTTGTTGAACACATGCGGAGAGACCCTTATGAGTCCTTCCCTGAACGCCACTATCACCCCTTTGTCCCTGAGCTTCCTGAAGTATGCCTCCGGGTCCCCTCTGGGCCTGAAAGAGACTATGCCTGCCCTGGGTTCCTGGGGGCTTACGACCTCAAAATCTCGCCTGGCCGCTTCCTGATGGACAATGCCGGTCAGCTCCCTTATGTGCGCGGTTATGTCTTTCCTTTCCATCTCAAGGAATATGCTCAGGCTCGCGGAGAGCGCGGCTATTGATATGAGGCTCCTCGCGCCATCCTCAAAACGGGAGGCGTTTGGAGAAGGAGGAGCCATCGGAAAAAGCTTTGAGGCGCCTCCTGTTACGCCGGAAAACCAACCCAGTAGGTTCGGTTTTATCCTGCCGAGTGTCTCTTCCCTTATGTAAAGAAAGGCTGATCCCTCAATACCGAGGAGCCACTTCGCGCACGAGTTTGCCCAGAAATCAACTCTGAGAGACGACAGATCGGGGAACAGCGGGACGAGGCCCTGTGTTCCATCAACCACTAGAAACAGATCGTGTTCACCCGCAATCTGCGAGACCGCGGCCAGATCAAGAACCTCACCTGTGGAAAAGTGAACCCAGTCCACGAAAACCGCCCTGGTCCTCCTGTCCACCAGGCCCTTTATGATGCCCGGCAGACTCTTTAAGTCCCCTTCCGCCCACCTGACCTCAACCCCTGGAACCGGGCAGAACTCCCATGGATAGAGAATCGCCGGGAAGGCCTTTTTCTGGACTATCACATTGTCCCCCTCCTGCCAGGGTATCGTAAGCATGGCTATGTAAATTCCCCTTGTTGTGTTGGGCGTAAACGCCAGCTCACTGGTTTTTACGCCCAGCAATTCCGAGAGCCTGGATTTCGCTCTGTCCTGGATGGCCTGCCATTCCTCGTGAGGGAAGGGGCCGGAATTCAGGTATTGGGCCATTACCTCCCTCATTACCTCCGCGGCCCTGGTATTCAACGGTGCTCCGGCCGCGCACTTCAGATAAACCTTCTGGCCCGTTATGGGAAAGAGGGGCCTCGCATCCTCCGGCCGCATGGCCAGATTATACCAGTTGCTGACTGCCAGTTTCCAGTTGTCGCTCAAAACCAGGCATAGCCTGGATCGCGCCAGACCCTTTGTCGTTGGCTGGAGGCAGGCACAGGGGCATTTCCCTACATTATAATATCGCCATGAAACACGAGGAACGCATTGAGGATTATGTTTGCCTGAGATACAAGCAGAGGGAGGAGGAAGAGGTCTTTGAGGAGGTAAAGACCCTTCGGACGGAGATGCACAATCCCAGGACGAAGGACCTGGACAAGCTCTCCACCGCTGGCGTTCTTGAGCTAATAAACGCGGAGGATCACCTGGTCGCGCCAGCAGTCAAGGCCGCACTGCCAGAGATAACAAAGGCTACCGAGGACATGATCTCCTCTCTGAGAGCGGGGGGCAGGATAGTTCATGTTGGCGCCGGAGCCTCCGGCAGGGTTGCTGTCGCTGACTCAACGGAGATGACCTCTACCTTCTCGGTTCCATACTGGCGTTTCATTGGGGTGATAGCAGGCGGGCCAGGCTCTGCCGTCAGGAGCTCGCCCGGCGCTGAGGACAACGAGGTCTGGGCCGAGTGGGACATGAAGGCTCTTAACCTGATCCCAAACGACATGGTCATCGGGCTCTCCGCGTCCGGGAGGGCCCCGTATGTGCATGCGGCCCTGAAATTCGCCAAGTCCAGGGGTTGCCGAACAGCCCTCATCACTACCAACCCGGAGAGGAACTATGATGAGTCCTTCATTGATACGCTCATAATGGCTGATGTCGGGCCGGAGGTGATAGCCGGTTCAACCAGGATGAAGAGCATGCAGGCGCAACTCATGATAGTGCACATGATGTCAACTGCGGCCATGGTCCGGCTTGGAAAGACCTACGGTAACATCATGGTGGATGTCTGCGCCGCGACCGAGAAACTTGTCCAAAGGGCAAAGAAGATAATCATGCTCATGACAGGGCTTGATTACGATCAGGCCACTGATCTTTTGGTTCGGGCTGGCGGCTCCGCGAAGGTCGCCATAGTCATGCACAAGAAAGGGGTTGACAGGCTTGAGGCCAGGCGAATACTGGCTGAAAACAATGGGTTCCTCAGAGGCGCTTTGGGCGAGGATTAGTCTGGTTCGCCTTCCCTACCTGATCGTTGCTTTTCCCTTGAAGATAGGTTTGGAGTCGTATCCCGCTTTCCAAAGGTAAACGCCCCTTCCGAGGCTTATCCTGTTCTCCCCCCTGGCCAGATCAGCGGCCCAGACCAGCCTGCCGTCAACAGCGTATATTCTCAGCGGAATAGCTACTGGCGAAACAAAGAGCAGGCCTCCGGGCGTTGAAGAACATATGAGTCTACTCCGGCCTCCGTGATTTTCCCACTGAGCCGCGTTTCCCGTTGTGTCAACGGAGTCTTCAACAATATAGGCTATTCCGCCCCCCTCTCTTCCACCAAAACCTTCAGCGTATGGTGCCCCCAGTAAGACATCCGCGTCGCCGTCGCGATTCATATCCCACAGGAAAAGCCCCCTTCCCAGTTCATCCCTCACTGCGCCGCCGAAGAAGTGGTGAACGCCCGGCGCGTTCTCATCAACCCTTATCGTGTCCGCGAAAGGCGAGAGAATCAGGTATGCTCTGCCCGCGTCCGTGCGTTCAGGGAGGTCGTATGTCGGCGCTGACACGAGGAGATCGGAACGATTGTCATTGTTAACGAGTCCTGCCGAGGCCCTCCAACCAAGGAGCGCGTTTGATTGAGAGCCGGTTATCCTGGTCAGGTTTGTTGCCATGGCGAGGTCAAGGGTCTCAGCCTCGGTTGGAAAATAAAGAATGTATGTCCTGCCAGCGTTTACCTGGGGATCAGGGAACATGCACGCTCCGACAGCAAGATCCGGGACACCATCCCCATTGAAATCCCCGGCCACCATTGAATTCCCCAGAAAGCCGTATTTCGTCTCACCGAATATCAGGCCTATGTGCGCCCTGTCCGTGTATAGCATGTCAATCGTGTCGGGGATTGTGTCCTGACCATACATTATCAGAATGCCGCCCGCGCTTTCCCTGAAATTAAGCCCCACCGCGCCCATCGCCAGGTCGTCATACCCGTCAAGGTTGAAATCAGCGGCCGCCAGGGAGCTCCCCAGCTGGTCGTAGCTTGTGGCACCCATAAGGACCTTGACATTGTGCCAGTGATCCAGGTATTCAACAGGATTGAACCGCTCCCTTCCCATTATTATGTAGACTATGCCAGCCGCGGTTCTCCAGGAAAAGGTCGCGCCGGGCGCGCCCGCGGCCAGATCAGGATAGCTATCCCGGTTGAAATCACCCACCGCGAGACTGCTTCCGAGCCTGCACAGGTAATGAAGCCCCGGACAACAAACTATTCTTTGCGCCCAGAGGTTGTTCCAGAGGTCAAGGCTGTCTGATATTGGCCCCAGGGCTATGTAAAGGGTGCCGTTACCCTCCAGGTCAGAGAACGCGAGGTCAATGTAGCCATCCTGGTTGAAATCAGCGATCGCGGCCGATGTCCCCACCGTATCTCTTCCTCTTATCACCGTTCTCCTTCCGGTCGGCCAAAGCAGGTCCGTTGTGTCCTTTAGGGGCCCGTAGAGGATGTATATCTTCCCTACACCTGGACAGCCCATCACCAGGTCCTCATGGCCATCCCGATCAATATCGCCGGCCGCCAACGCGTAGCCGGAGCTGAACCGCTCCACACCAATAACCCTCTTTGCCCAGCTCCTTGAGAAATCAATCGTGTCCTGGAAAGGATAGGATAGGACGAACAAAACCAGCATCACGCTGAGATTTTAAACCCCACCCCTTTCCCGTTGCAACCGATAGAGCCGGGAAATTATAATTTAGGCCTGCCCGGGTAGCTCAGTTGGTAGAGCAGGGGACTGAAAATCCCCGTGTCGGTGGTTCAATTCCGCCCCCGGGCATCTTTTATGCGCGTGAAAGATTTTGGCTCGCCTCCTACACTTGGGCGTCCACCTTTAGCCACTCGCCGAGCCAGTTTCGCGAGGCGAGTTCGGAACAATTCCGCCCCCGGGCATCTTTTATGCGCGTGAAAGATTTTGGCTCGCCTCCTACACTTGGGCGTCCACCTTTAGCCACTCGCCGAGCCAGTTT
>FWWM01002696.1_pt1 | contig 46815 bp, 36 predicted proteins | sample 2228351 | NCBI WGS metagenome assembly FWWM01 (sample SAMEA103939774, study PRJEB20133) | metagenome
GCAGGAGCTCCTGAAGGCCCCGGGCCGTCTGGGCGAGATGCGTCGGCGGATGGCGGCGCTGGCCCGGCCGGAGGCCGCCGACCGCCTGGCGGCCCTGGTGGTGGAGACGATCGGGGGGCGGGATCCCATCCCGGCGGAGCTCCGGACGGGGAGGGGGGGATGATCACGCTGAACGCCATCTTCTGGACGTTCGTGCTCCTGTTCGCCGTGATCGGGGCGTTGCGGGGGGTGGCGAAGGAGCTCCTGGTGAGCGCCTCCATCATTGGCATCATGTTCTTCTTCAGCCTGCTGCAGCAATTCGCCCCCGCTATCTGGGAGTCTTTCACCAGAGATCCGGTCACCGGGTTTTTCATCGAGACGGCGGCGATCGGCCTGGCGGCGCTTTTCGGCTACGCCGGGCCGGCGCTTTCCATACAGCTGGCCGGCCGGGCCAAGCGGGAGAAGGGGGTGGAGATCATCGCTGGCTTCGCCGCCGGGGCGCTCAACGGCTGGCTGATCGCGGGCTCCGTCCTGTTCTTCCTGCACCGCGCAGGGTATCCCTTCCCGGAGTTCATCCAGCCCCCGGGGCCGGACAGCCCGGTGCTGGAGATGCTGTCCCGGATGCCCCCCGCGGTGATCAAGCCGCCGCTTTTGTATTTCGTGGTCTTCATCGTCTTGCTCTTGCTGCTGATCTTTTACCTGTAACGTCTTGGGCAGATCCGTCGGGACGAAGGGTGGAGGTAGGATGATCTCCCTGCGGCCGGGCATGGCCTTCCACCTGATGGGCATCGGGGGCGCGGGGCTTTCGGCCCTGGCGACGGTGCTGCACGAGGCCGGCTACGCGGTGAGCGGGTGCGACCGCGCCCCGTCGCCGTTCGTGGACGCCCTGCGCGCCCAGGGGATCCCGGTCCATTTGGGCCACGATCCCCGCCACGTGCAGAGCGCCGAGGTGGTGGTGCGCTCCTCCGCGATCCCGGCGGACCACCCCGAGGTCCGCGCGGCGGAGGCGCAGGGGCGGGCGGTGGTGAAGCGGGAGGCGGTGATCGGCGCGCTGATGGTGGAACGGGTGGGGCTCGCCGTGGCCGGGACCCACGGGAAGACCACCACGACCGCCATGCTGGCCTGGATCGCCATGGCCGCCGGCCGGGATCCGACCTTCATCGTCGGCGGCCTGATCCGGGGGCTGAACCGGAACGCGCGGGCAGGGAACGGGGAGCTGTTCATCGTGGAGGCCGACGAATACGATCGGATGTTCCTGGGCTTGCGGCCGCGCATCGCGGTGGTGACCACCATCGAGCACGACCATCCGGATTGCTACCCGACGCCGGAGGCGTTCTTCGAGACGTTCCTGGCCTTCGCGGAGCGAGTGCCGCCCGATGGGACCCTGGTGCTCTGCCATGCAGATCCCGGGGCGCGCCGCCTGGCGGATCTCCTGGAGGCACGAGGACGGCGGGTGGTGCGCTATGGCTGGGGGCCTCCCGCTCGCTGGTGGGCCCGGCCCCTGGGGGTGGATCGCTTCGAGGTCCATCGGGACGACGAGCGGATCGGGGCGCTCTCCCTCTCGGTCCCCGGGCATCACCACGGCTTGAACGCGCTGGCGGCGCTGGCCGCCGCGGAGGCGGCGGGGATCCCGCCCGCGATCGCGTTGGAGGCGCTGGGCCGGTTCCCGGGGACGGCGCGGCGGTTCGAGGTGAAGGGGGAGGCGCGCGGCGTGCTGGTCATTGACGATTACGCCCATCACCCGGGGGAGATCCGGGCCACGCTCCAGGCGGCCCGCGCCCGCTACCCGGGCCGCCCCATCTGGGCGGTGTTCCAGCCCCACACCTACAGCCGGACCCGCGCCCTGCTGGAGGAGTTCGCCCGGGCGTTCGAAGACGCCGATCACGTCATCCTCACGCCGATCTACCCGGCGCGGGAGATCGATTCGCTGGGCGTGAGCAGCCAGGATATTGTGGAGCGGATGGCGCATCCGGACGCCCGCTACCTCCCGGATTTCGAAGCCGTGGTCGCCTATCTGGAGGGGCACGTCCGGGCCGGGGATGTGGTGCTGACGCTGGGGGCGGGGGATGGCCATCGGATCGGGGAGCGGCTGCTGGAGCGCCTGAGCCTGCGGGAGGGCGACGGATGAAGGCGGAGCGGAGGGCCATCCCGGGGGAGGCCTTGGCCGCCGCCCTTCGGCGTTGGGGGTTAACGCTATATCGGGACGTCCCTTTGGCCCGGTTCACCACCGCCCGGATCGGGGGGCCGGCGGACGCCCTGGTGATGGTGGAGGAGGTCGCGGCGCTGGCGGCGGTGGTGCAGGCGGCCTGGGCGGATGGCATCCCGGTCACCCTGCTGGGCGGAGGCTCCAACGTCCTGGTCGCCGATCGGGGCGTTCGGGGATTGGTGGTGCTGAACCGGGCGCGGGCGGTGCGGTTCGAGCGCGATGGACGGGTGTGGGCCGCGTCGGGGGTCCTGTTGCCGACCCTGGCCCGGCTGTGTGGGGAGCGGGGATGGGCGGGCCTGGAGTGGGCCATCGGGGTCCCCGGCACCGTGGGCGGCGCGGTGGTGGGCAACGCGGGAGCCCACGGCGGGGAGATCGCCGGTTGTCTGGAGGCGGCGGAGCTGCTGCTGCCGGAGGGCGGGGTCGTCGCCTGGAGCGCGGAGGAGCTGGCGCTGGGCTATCGGACCAGCCGGTTGAAGACGTGGCCAGCCCCGCGGCGGCCGGTGGTGCTGGCCGCTCGCTTCGTCCTACGTCCCGAGGACCCGGAGGCGGTGCTGGAGCGGATGGCGGCCTTCAACGCCTATCGCCGGCGCACGCAGCCCGGAGGGGCCAGCATCGGCTCGATGTTCCGGAACCCTCCGGGGGACTACGCCGGCCGCCTGATCGAGGCGGCTGGCCTGAAGGGGGCGCGGCGGGGCGAGGTCGTGATCTCCACCCTGCACGCGAACTTTTTCATCAACGAGGGCCGCGGCACCGCCGCCGATGTGCGGGCCTTGATGGCCGAGGTCCAGCGGCGTGTGTATGAGCGGTTCGGGGTCCTCCTGGAGCCGGAGATCGAGTTCATCGGGGAGTGGGAAGATGAAACGGCGGATCCGGGTGGGGGTGTTGTTCGGCGGGAAATCGGGGGAGCATGAGGTGAGCCTCCTGTCGGCCCAGTCGGTCATCCGGGCGTTGGATAAGGCCAAATACGAGGTGATCCCGATCGGCATCACCAAAGAGGGCCGCTGGCTCACCCGGGGGGATCCGATGAAGGCGCTGACCGGGGGGGCGGTCACCATAGCCGATCTGCTGGGCTTGCCCCCCGTGGTGGAGCCGGAGTCGTCGGCCCCGCTGGCCCCCGCCCAGCGCCGCGAGTTGATCCCCGGGGTCCATGCGGAGGGGATCCCGGAAGTGGATGTGATCTTCCCGGTGCTCCATGGGCCCTTCGGGGAGGACGGGACCGTTCAAGGGTTGCTGGAGCTGGCGGACATCCCCTATGTCGGCGCGGGGGTGCTGGCCTCGGCGGTGGGGATGGACAAGGCGGTGATGAAGGACCTCTTCCGGGCTCATGGCCTCCCCGTGGCCCGTTACATCGTGGTCTTCCGGCGGGAGTGGGAGCGGGATCCCGAAGGCGTGATGGATCGAGTGGAGCAGGAGATCGGGTTCCCGTGTTTCGTCAAGCCGGCCTGCCTGGGGTCCAGCGTGGGGGTTTCGAAGGTGAAGCGCCGGGAGGAGCTCCCGGCGGCCCTGGCGGAGGCGGCCCGCTATGGGCGGAAGATGCTGGTGGAGCGGGCGATCCCCGCGGCCCGGGAGATCGAGGTGAGCGTGCTGGGGAACGAGGAGCCCATCGCCTCAGTGCCTGGCGAGGTGATCCCCGCAGGGGAGTTCTACGACTACGCGGCGAAGTATCTGGACGACCGGACCCAGTTAGTGATCCCGGCCCCGCTGGACGAGGGGACGGCGGAGCGGATCCGGGCCCTGGCGATCGCAGCCTTCCAGGCCATTGACGCCTGTGGGATGGCGCGGGTGGATTTCCTGCTCTCCCGGGAGACCGGGGAGCTGGTGGTCAATGAGATCAACACCATCCCGGGCTTCACCGCGGTCAGCATGTATCCGCGCCTGTGGGAGGCCAGCGGCCTGCCTTACCCGACGCTGCTGGATCGGCTGATTGAGCTGGCCCTGGAGCGGCATCAGGATCGCCAGCGGGACGTCATCGCTTATGAGGGGCTGACATGGCTTTCCGCCATCCGCGCCGAGGGCGCGCCGCAACCGGACGACGGCGGACCTTCCACACTGTGAGCCCGGCCGGGATGGCCGTGGCGATCTGGACCCTCCGGCCGGCGGGCTCCCGGCTGGCGGCCGGGGGGTTGTTGGCGCTGTGGGCGATCGCGGGTGGGATCCTGTTGCTCCACGACGCCTTCTACACCCGGCTGGACGTGGCCGGGGCCCAGGCGCTCCCCCCCGAGGCCCTGGCGGCGGCCAGCGGGATTGACGGCTTGCACATTTTCTGGGTGGATCCGGAGGAGGCAGCCGCGGCGGTCCGCCAGCGGTTCCCAAGCGTGCAGCGGGCCGAGGTGCGCTGCCGCTGGCCGGCGTTCTGCACCCTCTTCGTGGTGGAGGGCCGGGCGCCGTGGGAATGGGTGAGCGGGGATCTGCGGCTGATCCTGGACGAGAGCGGGCGGGCGGGAGAAGGGGGGTCCGCGGCGGCGCAGCGCCGTCTCGAGGTTTACGGCCTCCCGCCCCTCGCCCCGGGGCAGCGGGTGGATCCATGGCTGTGGGCGCGCATGCAAGCGGTGGCCCAGGCGTTCCCCGAGATCCCCGCGTTCCGCTACGAGGTGGGCCGGGGCTTCTCGTTCATGGACCCAGCCGGCTGGCCGGTGTGGTTGGGGGAGTTCGGCTCCATGGCGTCCCGCGCCCGGGTCTGGCGGGCCATGCGGGAGATCCTGATCGCCCGGGGGCAGCACCCCGCGTATCTGGATCTGCGGGTCCCCGAAGCGCCGGCAGTCGGTTTCCCAACCGAGGCGCGGTGAGGGTTCCCCCTTGAACCCGCTGGGGTCGGAGAGGGGGAGGAAGGGACATGGCCTGCGCCGTTCGGGAGATGCGGGGGAGGATCACTGATGACGCTGGTGGCGATGGACATCGGGACGAGCAAGGTCTGCACCCTGGTCGGCGAGGCCGACGAGGCGGGGATGCTCCGGATCCTGGGCGTGGGGGTCGTCCCCGCCCGGGGGATCCGGAGGGGGGTGGTGGTGAACATCGCCGAGGCCACCGAGGCGATCGCCGCGTCCGTGGAGAAGGCGGAGCGCACGAGCGGCTATCAGATCCGCCGGGCCATCGTGGGCATCGCCGGGCCGTATGTGGCCTCCGTCAACAGCCGGGGGACCACCTCGGTGATGCGGGGGGATCGGGGGATCACCCCGGCCGATGTGCAGCGAGCGGTGGAGAACGCCCGGGCCATCGCCATCCCCCATTCCCATGAGATCCTCCACGTGCTCCCGCGTTCCTTCATTGTGGACGGCCAGGAGGGGATCCGCGATCCCCTGGGGATGTATGGGTTCCGGCTGGAAGCAGAGGTCCACATCGTGACGGCCCAGGTCGGCCCGCTGGCCAACCTGCGCCGCTGCATCGAGGCGGTCCAGATCGCGGTGGAGGAGTTCGTTCTGTCCCCGCTGGCCTCGGCCGAGGCGGTGGTCACGGAGGGGGAACGGGAGATGGGGGTGGCCCTGGTGGACATCGGGGCGGGGACGACAGATCTGGCGGTTTTCGTGGAGGGGAGCGTGGCCCACACCGCGGTGATCCCGGTGGGCGGGCAGCACATCACCAACGATCTGGCCTATGGCCTGCACATCCCGGCGGCCGTGGCGGAGGAAGTCAAGATCCAATACGGCCACGCCGCCGCCGCGGCCATCCCGCCGGAGGAGCAGATCACCGTCCAGGGTTTCGGTGAGAACGGACCCCTCACGTTCTCCCGCCGGGAGATGGCCGAGATCATCGAGGCGCGCGTCCAGGAGATCTTCCAGCTGATCATGAAGGACCTGAGAGCCTCCGGCTATGAGCGGCTGCTCCCCGCCGGCCTCGTCCTTTGCGGGGGCACCGCCCTGTTGCCGGGGATCCGGGAGGTGGCCCGCGAGGTCACCGGCATGCCGGTCCGCCTGGGCATGCCGTGGGACCTGGGGGGGTTGGCGGAGATCCTCCGTTCGCCGAGGTTCGCGGCCGCGGTGGGCCTGCTCCGATGGGGCCTGCGAGTGGACGCGGCGACCGCCTATGCCTCCACGGGGGATTCCTGGTTGGGCCGCCTCTGGCAGGCCCTGCGGGGGATCCTGCGGGAGATGCTGCCGGGATGAGGGGACCCGGGGTGGGGAGGCGGCCGCTGCGGGGATGGCGGAAACTCGGGAATCCTGCCTTCGAGGCGACCCATCGCCTCTGGGCCGATCCAAAAACGTCGCACGAGGAGGTGGACGATGGACCCTATGGCGACAGGCCAGACCCCAGCCAAAATCCGCGTGGTGGGGGTGGGCGGCGGGGGCAGCAACGCCGTCAACCGCATGATCGAGGAGGGGCTGCGGAAGGTGGAGTTCATCGCCGTCAACACCGACGTGCAGGCCCTCTCCCTGGCCAAGGCCGATCGCCGGATCCACATCGGGGAGAAGATCACCCGCGGGCTGGGCGCGGGGGGGAACCCCGAGATCGGCCACAAGGCCGCAGAGGAATCGGCCGACCTGATCTATGAGGCGCTCCGGGGATCCGACATGGTCTTCATCACCGCTGGCATGGGGGGCGGGACCGGCACCGGGGCCAGCCCGGTGATCGCCCGGATCGCCCGGGAGGTCGGGGCTCTGACCATCGGGGTCGTCACCCGACCTTTCTCCTTCGAGGGGCCGCGGCGGGCCAAGGCCGCGGAGGAAGGGATCGCCCGCTTAAAGGAGAACGTGGATACCCTCATCGTGATCCCGAACGATCGCCTGCTGGAGATTGCCGACAAGAAGGTGACCCTGGTGCAGGCCTTCCGGATGGCCGACGAGGTGCTCCGCCAGGGGATCCAGGGGATCAGCGAGCTGATCACGGTCCCCGGCTTGATCAACCTGGACTTCGCCGACGTGCGCACGATCATGGCCGAGGGCGGGGCCGCCCTGATGGCCATTGGGGAGGCTTCGGGGGAGAACCGGGCGGTGGAGGCGGCCCAGCAGGCCATCTCCAGCCGGCTGCTCGAGGTCACCATTGACGGCGCCCGGGGCATCCTGTTCAACGTCACCGGCGGGCCGGACCTCACCCTGCACGAGGTCCATCAGGCGGCGGAGATCATCCGCCAGGCGGCCCACCCGGAGGCCAACATCATCTTCGGGGCGGTCATCGACGAGGGGATGCAGGATCGGGTGCGGATCACAGTTATCGCCACCGGGTTCGAGCGGCCGCCGATGCCCGGCCGCCGCCCCGCCCACGGGGCCGCCCCCGCCCGCCCCGAACCGGGTGCCCAGCGCCCGGAGGAAACCCGGCGTCCGGCCTCGGTCGAGCGGAGCTTCAGCGAGGGGGATCTCGACATCCCCGCCTTCCTGCGACGGCGAGGGTAGGGAGGGAGGCAGCGGTTCGGCCGCCTCCCCATTCGTCCAGAGGGGAAGATCCGGACCTCCGTCCCGGCGCAGGCCGTCGGGGCGGCACGATCCTCAATGCCCGAGCTCTGCCGCCGAGGCCTTGCGGGGCTGCCAGACCAGCGTGACGGCCCGGAACGGGCGCAGCCGCGCCTGGGCGGCCTCCCAGAGCGGGCGCAGACCGGGGTCACGAACCCGGTATTCCCCCCGGAGCTGCTTCAGGACCAGCGCGCTGTCCCCTCGGACCTCCAGGGTGAAGGCCGAGGGATCCTTCCCGGCCTTTCGGATCCGGGCGATCAGATCGTCCAAGGCGGCGATGAGGGTCCGGTATTCGGCTTCATTGTTGGTCATCTCCCTTTCGAAGGACAGCCGGCGTCGCGCCTCCCGCCCGTCCCAGGTTCGGAGGATATAGGAGCCATAGCCGGGGCCGGGGTTGCCCCGGCTGCCGCCGTCGAAGATCACCACGTAATCCGGCTCTGTTCGTTCCGCCATCGGCGGTCCCTTCTGGTCTGGAAGATCCCGCTGCTCGAGGCGGGAAGGAGGGATCCCTGAACGCACCACGCGCTCCGAGGGTGCGGCCTCTTCCCGCCGGGATTATGATGGATCCGTGGATGGATGTCCTTGGATCCCCCATGCCTGGGGATGTCTATGGCGCGCCGCGAACGACCGGGGATGGCCGTCTTCATCGATTTCGAGAACATCGTCACGGCGGCGGAGAGCCGCTATTACACCCTGGACCTCAACCGGCTGTTCGTTGAGCTCGGGCGGCGGGGGCGGCTGATCCTCAAACGGGCCTACGGGGATTGGTCTCGTTTCACTAAATATCGGGATGAGCTTCTGCGGCACGGCGTGGATCTGGTCCAGATCTACTCCTACGGCCACAAGCTCGCCCGCAACCGCGCCGATGTCCGCCTGGCCATTGATGCCATGGAGACCCTGTTCACCCGGCCGGAGGTCCAGATCTTCGCGATCATCTCCGGGGACAGCGACTTCTCCGGTCTGATCGCCCGGCTTCGGGAGCACGGCAAGTTCGTGATCGGCGTGGGGGTGCGGGGGGCGACCAGCGACCTGATCCCCGCCCTGTGCGATGAGTTCATCTATTATGACACCCTCATCGCGCCGGAGGTGGAAGCCGTCCCCGCGGCCTCGGAGGCCGAAACGGAGATCCGTGCCCCGGCTCCGACGCCCGAGGCCGCGAGCGCCGCCGAGCGCTACCGTCGCTACCTCCAGGATTGGGGGTTCGCGCTGCTGGAGCCCACGGTCCGGCGGATGGGGCTGACCCGCCTCTTTGAGACGCTGCGGGCGGGGGTCGCCGACCTCACCATCGCCCAGTGGCTGGATCGGACCCCTTGGGAGGGCCTGGATCTGGAGCCCAGCGGCCGGCAGGAACTGGGGTGGTTGTTGCTGCTCGGCCCGGCCCTCTCCTTCGGCTCCCTCCCGCCGTCGTTTTTCACCCCGATCCAGGGGGTGCGGGTGGCCGGCCTGAAGCGGTTCATCGAGGCGGCGGAGAGCGGGCTGATCCGGTTCCTGGGGTTGGCGAACTGGCCCCTGGAGCCGGAGGCCCTCGCCTTCCTGCTCGGCCTCCCCTTGGGGGATGTGGAATCCATGCTGCGGGCGATGATGCGGGAGGGCCTCCTGGCGGAGGATGGGGCGTTCCGCTGGATCCCCCAGGAGGATCCGCTGCAGGGCCCGGTGTTCGAGGCCGTGCGGGCGGACCTGGCGGGGGTGACGTATCCCTCGGGGATCACTCCCTCGCTGGGGGACGCGCGGGCGCTGTTCGAGGAGGGGATGAGCTACCGGCGGGATCGGAACTTCCCGATGGCGCTGGACCGCTTCCGCATGGCCCTGCGGATGACCCTGGATCTGTGGGAGGCGCGCACCCCCGGGGTCGGGCCCTACGAGATCCGGTGGCGTGCGGCCAGCTACTGCTCCGTGCGGGCGGGCGAGCTCTTCAACAACCGCCGCGATTTCGCCGGCTCCCTCCCGTATTACCACGCCTTCATCGCCTTGATGATCCCCGGGGATCCGGTCTGGGAGAAGCTGCGCGGCCTGGTGGACTTCATGCTCCATTACGCCCTGTCGGCCTTCTTCGACAATCAGGTCCCGGTCGCCGCCGGCCCCTTCGCCCGGCGCCTGCTGGAGCTCTTCCACGACCCGGATCCGGTGCGCGCGGAGCGGATCCGGGAATGGATCGGCCGGGTGGCGCAGTTGAACCCCGCGATGATTGGCTGGCTGCTGGGGCAACTGAGCGGGGTGGAGGCCGGGGAGGAGCAGCGGGAGGCCCTCGAGGCGTTCCTGCGTCAGCAGATGCAGGGGGCCGCGCCACCGCAGCGGTGACGGCCCGTCCGGAGCCCGGAGGCTTCGCATCCTTGGGGCGGCACGCAGGCGACACCATCCGAGACCTGGGTGAACACCATGTTCGGGCGATGGTTCGGGAGGGCCCTGGCCTTCGTCGGATTCCTGATGGTCGTGCAGGGGATGATCGGGATGTACGGCGCCACCGGCGGGGGGCGATGGAGGGCGCGCAGCGCCCCCCTGAACGGCGATGGGGCGCAGACCCCGACGCCCCTCCCGACCGCGACCCCGACGCTCACGCCAACACCCACCCCGACGCGGACGCCGGCGCCCCCCACCCTCACCCCCACCCCCACGCCCACGCCGGCCCTCCCCGCGCGGTGGGCGGCCACCCCCGTCCGGACGTGGGCGACGCCCGTGACGCTCTCCGGGACCATCCCCCCGCCGCGCCCTCCGATGGCGCTGCCGGGGAACCGGGTTAACCTCCTCCTGCTGGGGATTGACCGCCGCCCCGGCGAGGCGATCGGGCGGACCGACACCATCATCCTCGTGTCCATTGATCCCGATCTTCCCTCGGTGCGCATGCTCAGCATCCCCCGGGATCTGTGGGTCTACATCCCGGGCTGGGGCTTCAACAAGATTAACACCGCCTACGTGCACGGCGAGCTGTCCCGCTATCGGGACGGGGGATACGGCCTCCTTCGAGACACCCTCCTCTACAACTTCGGGTTGCCCACCCATGGTTATGCGTTGGTGGATTTCTTCGGGATGCGCCAGATCATTGACACCCTGGGCGGCGTGGACATTACAGTCCGATGCCCCTTCTACGAAACTTTCGCTGACCCGGCCGATCCCACGATCACGTATACGCTCTCGCTCCCCAACCCGGGCCAATACCATCTCGATGGGAACCAGGCGCTCTGGTATATGCGCTCCCGCCGAATCGGGGGCGACTACGATCGCGCGCGGCGCCAGCAGCAGGTTCTGGAATCCCTCTGGGAGCGCCTGAAATCGGGCGGCTGGCTCCTCCGCGTCCCCTCCCTCTGGTCCGCCGTCCGCCAGACCGTCCGGACCGATCTGGGGCTGGAGGAGGTCACATGGCTGGCCTGGGTGGGGGCCCGCCTGGACCGGAGCCGCATCCGCCACGGGTGGCTGCACCCGGTGGTCTCATCCACCGTGTCCTCGGATGGGCTGTTCATCTACGTGCCCACCGAGGCCACCGATGGGTATCTCGCGCGCTTCCTCACTGGCCCCCTGGAGGAACCCAGCGCCCCCGCGATCCGCGTGGAGCTTCTCAACGCCTCGGGGAACCCGTCGTTAGGGGAGATGGCGGTGGATGTTCTCCGCGAGTCGGGCTTTGCGGTGGTTCGGGTGGTGGAGGTGGAACCGGACCGGCGGCCGACGCGGGCGCTGGCCCTCTCCCCCGTTCCCGACCCGGCGACGCGGCGGCTGCTGCAGGCCCTGGGGATCCCGGCCGCCCGGCTGGAGGAGGCGCCGGAGCCGGGCGCGGAGGCCGCGTATCGGGTGTGGCTGGGTTCGGATTTCAACCCATGCGCCCACCGATAACTCCAAACGAAGACAGGGAACGACCATGCGCCTCAAGGCCATCGAGCTGCACGGGTTCAAGAGCTTTGCCGATCCGGTCCGTCTGGAGTTCCCGGGGCCGGTGACGGCGATCGTGGGCCCCAACGGGAGCGGCAAGAGCAACGTCGCCGAGGCCATTCGCTGGGTCTTGGGGGAGCAGAGCTTCTCCACCCTGCGGGTCCGCCGGGGGGAGGACCTCATCTTCGCCGGCAGCGATGAGCGGCCCCGCGCCGGCATGGCCGAGGTCACCCTGATCCTGGACAACTCGGAGGGCTGGCTGCCGGTGGAGTTCGCGGAGGTCGCCTTGACCCGTCGCGTGTATCGGGATGGGGAGGGGGAATGCCTCCTGAACGGAGCGCGGGTTCGCCTGCGCGACATCCAGGAGCTCCTGGGCTCCACCCCGCTGGCCCGGCGGACCTACACGGTGATCGGACAGGGGATGATCGATGAAGTGCTCCGGATGCGGCCGGAGGAGCGCCGGGCGCTGTTCGAGGAGGCGGCCGGGATCGCCCTGTATCGGATGAAGCGGGAGGAGGCCCTGCGGCGCCTGGAGGCCACCCGGCAGAACCTGATGCGGGTTCAGGATCTCTTGGCGGAGATGACGCCGCGGCTGAACAGCCTCCGCCGTCAGGCCGAGCGGGCGCGTCAATACGAGGCGCTCCGTGCGCAGCTCCAGGCGCAATGGCGCCGATGGGCGGCCCGCCGCATGGCCCAGCTCCGGCAAGGGCTGGAGGCCGCGCGGGCGGCCCTCGCCGAGGCGGAGGCCGCCCGGTCGCAGCATCAGGCGCGCCAGGCCGTGGCCGAGCAGGAGGCCATGGCGCTCCGCGAGGAGATCCGTCGCCATCGGGCGGCGCTGGCGGAGCAGGAGGCGATGGGGGGGCCACTTCAAGAGGAAGCCGCCGCTCTTCAGCAGCGATGGCAGGCCCTGGAGGAGGCGCTCCAGGCCATGGCCGAGCAGGAGAAAGCCCGCCGGGAGCGGTGGGAGGCCCTCGCGGCGCGGCGGGCCACGCTGGAGGCGATGCGGGAGGCGCTGGAGGCGGAGCGCCAGGCGCTGGAGCGCCGATCCCACGATCTCCGGGTGCAGCGCCAGGCGTTGGAGGCCGCCTACGAGCAGAAGCGGAGCCAATGGGAAGCGCTCCGCCGTCAGGAGGCGGAGATCCGGGATGCCCTGCAGCGCCTGGAGGAGGAGGCCGCCCGGCTCGCCGCCCGCTCGTCGGCGGCCCGGGAGCGGTTGCAGGAACTGGCGGCGCAGGCGGCGAGGCGCGCGGCCTTACGGGCACAATGGGTCCAGGCGCAGGCGGACGGGATCCGGGAGCGGGAGCGGCTTCAGGAGGAGATGCGCACCCTGCAATCCGCCTGGGAGGCGCTGGAACGGCGAGGCGCTCAGATCCGCCGCGAGCTGGAGGAGGCCGAGGCGGAGGTCGCCCGGGCGCGGGAGCAAGCGGCCCAGGCCCAGGCCCAGGTGGCCTATCTCCAGGCGTATGAGGAAGCCCTCGCCCATCCCGACGCGGCCGGGGAGGGGCCGGCGGAGGATCTTCCGGCCATCCTAGCGGCCGGCCTGCCCGGGGTGCTCGGCCGGTTGACCGATTTCCTCGAGTTCGAGCCGGGATGGGAGGCGGCCGCCGCCGCTATCCTGGGCCCGCTCGTCCGGGCGCTGGTGGTACGGGACTCCGCCGCCCTGGAGCGGGTGCGGCCGCTGGTCCGCCACGGCCTGCCCGTGGTGGTCCTGGAGGCGTTGCGCTTCGAGCGCCTGCGCCCTGCGCGCCATCGCCTGGGCATCCCTTCCCGCGGGCCCGTCCTCCCGATGCGCCCGGCGGCGGCGATCCTCCGGGCGCGCGACCCTCGGCTGCAGGCCTGGCTGGAGCGCCGTCTGGAGGGCGTGGGGTTGGCGGAGACGTGGGAGCAGGCCATCCGGCTCTGGCGGCAGTTGCCGCGGACCGCGCGGATCTTCACCCGGGACGGCGAGCAGATTGGCGGGGAGGGGATCCTCTGGGTCGGCCGATACGCCGCGCCGGAGGTGGCCTGGCTGGCCCAGGCGCAGGCCCGGCGGTCGCTGCCGGAGCGGCTCGAGGCGGCGCGGCAAGCCGCGCGCCAGGCCGAAGAGGCTGTTCAGGCGAGCCGGGCGCGATGGGAGCGCCTGCAGGAGGCGATGAAGGCCCTAGAGGAGGAGCGACGGGCGGTGGAGGCGCGCGGGGAGGCGGTGCAGCGCCGGCTCCGGGAGGTTGGGGAGACCCTGGAGCGGGCCGCCCAGGCCCTTCAAGCGCTGGAGCAGGAGGCCGCCGAAGCGGAACATCAGCGGGCGCAGGCCGAGGCGGAGCGGGAGGCGCTGGCCCGCCGCGCCGATGCGCTGGCGGCGGAGCGGAAGGCGCTGGAGGAAAAGCGGGCGGCGGTCCTGAGGGAGATCGCCGCGCTGGGCCTGGAGGCCATTGAAGCCGACCTGGCGCGGTTGCGGGCGGAGGAGCACCTGCTGGAGGAGCAGCGCCGTTCGGTCGAGGAGAGGATCGCCCGGCATACGGAGGCGCTGGAGGCGCTGGAGGCGGAGCAGGCCGCGCGGTCGGCGGAGGGCGAGGCGGCGCAGCGCGCCGTTCTGGAGGCCGAGCGGGAGCGCCTGCAGGGCCGGCTGCAGGAGCTGGCTGCCCGGCTGCAGGCGTTGGAGGCGCAGCGGGCCCAGGAGATGGCCGCGCTCCTCGCCGCCGAGTCCGCTTTCGAAGCGGCGTGGAGCCGCGTGGAGGGCCTTCGGGAGGCCGGCCGCGCTCTGGAGGAGCAGGTCCACGCCGCCCAACTGGAGGTGGTAAGGTGGGAAGGGGAGGTCCACGCCTTCCGGCAGGCCCTCCAGGAGGAGTGGCGCCACTGGGAGGAAGGGGAGCTGGATGTGGAGGCGTGGATGGCGGAGGAAGCGGCCGGGGAGGTCGAGGGTGGGTCGCCCGCCGATTTAGACGCCCTGGAGGCCGAGGTGGAGTCCCTCCGGCGGGCGTTGCGGCGGCTGGGGCCGATCAACCCGGAGGCGGCGTCCGAATACGCGGCCCTGCAGGAGCGCCATGCCTTCCTGAGCGAGCAGCTAAAGGATCTGGAGGCGGCGGCCGCCTCGCTGGAGCAGACTGTCGCCGCCCTGGACCAGCAGATGCAACGGGCCTTCATGGAGACCTTCCGGATGGTGGGGCGGGCGTTCAAGGAGACCTTCGTGGAGCTGTTCGGCGGGGGGAACGCCCGCCTCGCCCTCACCGAGGCGGAGCGGTGGGATCAGGCGGGCGTGGAGATCTTCGTGCGGGTCCCCGGGAAGCGGACCCAGAGCCTGATGATGCTCTCGGGTGGGGAGAAGGCCCTCACGGCCATCGCCATGATCTTCGCCCTTCTGAAAGTCCGCCCCTCGCCCTTCGTGGTGCTGGACGAGGCGGACGCGGCCCTGGATGAGGCGAACATCGGCCGCTTCCTGGATTTAATCCGCCGGCTGTCGGAGACCACCCAGTTCATCCTGATCACCCACAACCGCAGGACCGTGGAGGCGGCGGACGTCCTTTACGGCGTCACCATGCGGCCGGATGGCGCCTCCCAAGTCCTCAGCCTGCGTCTGGAGGAGGCGCAGCGCATCCTCACGGCTTCGTGAGGTAGGTGGTGGCGCTTTGTTCCTGTCTGCGAGGGTGCCCGGCATACGTTTCCACCTGACGCTGTGCGGGAACAGTTGCTCCGGGAGGCCCGGGCGCAGATCGGTGCCCGACATACGTTTCCACCTGACGCTGTGTGGCTGGGCTTTGGGGCGCAGGTGAAGCGCACAGGGTGGAGCACGTTGGAACTTCCGGTTGTCCGGAACCTGTTGAGAACCCAGCGAATAGGCTTGTTGAGCGGAAGCTGGCCTTCAATCCCATAGGGGAAGAGGCTGGGATGAAACGCCTGTGGATGCTTGCAGTTTCCATGCTGGTTTCCCACGGTGACGCCCTGGCCCACGCCGGTTCCGTCCCCGACGGCTTGGCCGTCCTTTGCTACGCCGACCCCACCGCCATCGCCTTTGCGCTCGCCGATTTTGGCTCCTATGCCGGCAGCGTCTCCGTGAGGGTTGCCGTGGGGGGCAGATCGCAGATGGTCGAAGGCGGGTAGGTTTGATCGCGTGCCCCGGTCGGCGCCGTGTAGGGACCAGCCTGCCTCCGCCCGTACCTGTTCCCTTTTCCATCGGCTCTCCACCTCAGCGGGGGACTGCGCCCGGGGAGGGGAAGGGCTGGATCCGCCAGTCTATGCAAGCGTCCGTATCACGGCCGGCTGGGAACCGCTCCAGGCTCTGGCCCCGCGGCGGGGCGGTGCATCGGGGCGGAGGGCCCCATTCCACCCGGTCCACCTCCCCCTCCGGGCCGATCAGCACCACCTCGTCCTGTGTGTTGTTCAGGTTCCACAGCCCGCGCCCCCAGCCCGAATCCGGGAGGAGATCCGGCACCGCCGGATCCGTCGCCGCCAGCTCGAAGTCGGGGCGAACCCCGTAGCGCGCCCGGAACGCCTGGGCGGATACCGCGATCACCCGCACCTCGCCCGGCCCGATCGCCGCCCCGGCCGGGAAGCGATACATCCCCTCATAATCGCCCGGCGCGGCCGCATCGCCGATCCCATAGCCGCTGAGATCCTGGACGCTCCCCGTGGGGTTGTAGATCTCCACCCACTCCTCGTTGGGGTCTGTCCCCAAGGCGTTGACCAAGACCTCGCTGATCAGCAGATGCGGAGGGCGGTGGTCCCGGAAGACGATGGGGAGGAAGAGCCTGGGCTGCGCGAGCTCCCAGTCGAACCGGAACAGCTCGCGGAGGATGGCGAACCCTTCCTCCGACCGAAAGATCAGCGCCAGCTCCCGGTTGAGTTTGTGCGAGGTCTCGGTGCTGTTGGCCGAACTGAGGAGGATATACGGCGCGCCCCCGACGTGGAGGAGGGTCATCTTGTTATGGAGCCCCCGCCCGCCCGGGTTGCCGGTCCGCGCCTGGAGGGCGGCGGCCAGGGTCGGGCTCATCGCCCGCTGGGACTCGATGAAATCTATGGTGCGGGCGTTGTTGCGGGGATTCGATGGATTATCGTAAAAGCGATCCAGGAGGAGCCTCACCGCGGCCCCGCGCTCGGCGGCCCCGATCAGGGCCGCCAGATACAGGTTGGGCGAGATCGTCGGCGCGACCGCCGGATCCGCGGCGCCGGGGCCCCACCAGGGAGGCACCGCGAGTTGCTGGGCGAGGATCTCGTCCCCGGGGCCGGCCGCCCGGAGCAGAGGCCAGGCGCCGGCCTCCAGGTTCAGCATTCCCTCCGGCCCGACGATCAGGGCGAGATCGCTGGCCGTGATCGGGATCGGCTCTGGGAACCGGACCGGGTAGGCCGTTCCGCCCCGCGTGATCGGCGGCGTATACCCCGGCGGCGGGTCCTCCGTCAGCGCCGCCACATCCCGAGCGCTGGGGTCGGTGTCCGCCCGGAACAGATCGGTCAAAAAGGCGGCCGCCTCCGGCGACTCGAAGGCCACCAGCACCCCCCGCTGGCCCTCCGTGCCATCCCCCTTCGGATCGTCCGGCATCGCCCGCGGGCTCAGGTTCTCCGTCCCCATCAGCACCCCCCGGCCGTCCCGCACCAGGAACTTGGCGTGGGCGTAGGCGTATCGGCGCATCGCGGGCGGGACGGCGGCCGGCATGTTCCGCATCACCAGGCAGCGGCCCCCCGCCTCCCGCAGGACCCGGCATGCGTAGCGCTCGTCGTCGGTGATCCCGCCGGGGGGCGTGCCCTCCAGGAGCAGCGCGACGGAAACGCCCCGCCGCGCGGCCGCGGCCAAGCGATCGGCCAGCGCGGGATGCTCGAACGTGAACATCTCCCCCACGATGGATACCTGCGCCCCATCGAGCCACGCGGCGACCGCCTCGAAGGCGTGATCCGGGGCGATGATCAGGGTCATGGGGAGCGTGCCGCTGAGGCGGAAGGGGCGCTCATAGCGTGCCGGCGCCCACCCTGGGAACCGAATCCGCCGCCCCTGCCACGGATCCTGGGCGTCGGTGGCCCAGTCGTCGGCCGTGTCGGTATCTACCGGAAGCCCGGTCGCCGGATCCGCGCGGCGGACCAGGATCCGGCCCTCGCTCCGCGCGCCGGGGATGCCGTAAACCTGAACCAGGCGCCCGTGCCACCCCAGGGTCTCCGTGTAGCCAGCGCCGTAGAGCACCGCGTCCGCGAGGGCCCCCGTGGCGTCCCGGAGCACCACCTCATCCCCGCTGTTGGCGAAGCCCGGCCACGCGCCGGCCACCGGGCGCACAGCGGCGATCCCGTCGGTGAAGACCGCCGCGTCCGGCGGATGCCCGAAGGCCAGCGTGAAGGAGAGGGCGTGGTGAGCCACCCAGACCGATGCCCCGGGGGCGATCGTGAACCCTGCCGGGAACCGCACCCCTCCGGTCCCCGTCAGGCGATCCCGCAGGGTCCACCCGCCCAGGTCCACCGGTGCAGGGCCGATGGCGGTGAGCCGCACCGCTTCATCGGGCTCGCCGGCGAACACCCCGTCCGGATGCACCGCCGTGATCCAGACGCGGGGCGCCTCCGCGCGGGATCCCTCCCGGGCGTGGGGCAGGAAGAGGAGGACGACCCCGCCGAAGCCGAGGGCCGCGGCGAGGATCAGGCGGCGGATCCGGGACGGCATCCCCTCGCCGCGCGCGGGGGCGATGAGGGGAAGATCCCCGCGCCGGCGGGATCCGTTCGGGTCGTAGACGGCTTCCATGGGTGGGAACCTCTGGCCCTCCGGTTGGCCTGGGCGGACGATATGAGACGACAGCCCATATAGATGATAGCCGGCGGGGCGGGGCATCCCGCGCGCCGTGGATCGGCCAACCGCGCGCACTCGGCGGGCTTTTCCGCTTGGGGGAAAGAGTTCCGCCGAGCCTTCATTCATTTATCATTAGGAACAGCGGGGCGCTGCGGGAGGCATCCCCGCGCGCGGCGCGATCCGGCGGCCGGGGAGGGCAGGGTGTCCCGAGAGGTGTTAGAGCAACTGAAGCGCCTGTTGGAAGCGGGAGGCTATGAGGCCCGGCTGGTCGGGGGGGCGGTGCGGGATCGCCTGATCGGCCGGGAGCCCAACGACTTCGACGTCGCGGTGGTCGGCCCGGCGCTGTCGCTGGCCCGCGCCCTGGCCGATCGGGTAGGGGGGTTCTTCTACATCCTGGACGCCCGCCGGGAATACGGTCGCGTGGTGGTGCGGAGCCTGGAGGGGCGCCGGTGGTATGTGGACCTCACCCGGCGGGATGGGGAGTCGTGGGAGGAGGACCTCCGGCGGCGCGATTTCACCATCAACGCGATGATGGTGGATCTCGAAACGTTCCTGCGGGCCGAGGCGTTCCTCCCCTTCGATCCCCTGGGCGGATGGGAGGATCTGCGGGCGGGCCGCCTCCGCCTCTGCGCCCCCGACGCCTTCCGTCGGGATCCCGTGCGGATCATCCGCGCCGTCCGCTTCGAGGCGGAGTTCGGGCTCCGGATGACGCCGGAGGCCGAGCAGGCGCTCCGGGAGGCCCTCCCATGGCTTTCCCTGGCCGCGCCGGAGCGGGTGCGCGAGGAACTCGTCAAGATCCTCCTCCTCCCCCCCTTCGTCCGCAGCCTCCGCCGCATGGAGGCCCTGGGGATCCTCGAGCGGATCCTCCCGGAGGTCGCCGGCCTGCGCGGCGTGGAGCAGGGCCCGCCGCACGTATGGGATGTGTATGAGCACACCCTCCGGGTCGTCGCCGCGTTGGAGCGGTTCCTCGAGGGCGCGACGGAACCCGGGGTGGAGGACGAGGCACGCGACCTCCCGCCGCGATGGGCGGAGGTCGCGGGGGCGATGGCCCCATGGCGGGAGCGGCTGGAGGCCCGCTGGGCGGAGGAGGTCGCCGTCGGCCACCCCCGGCGGGCGCTGTTGCTCCTGGGGGCGTTGCTCCATGACATCGGGAAGCCGGCGACCCGGTCGGTGGATCCGGACGGGCGGGTTCGCTTCATCGGCCATGAGGCGGTCGGCGCCGAGTGGGCCGCCCGCCGCCTCGAGGCCCTTCGCTTCAGCAACGACGAGATCGAGGAGGTCGAGACGCTGGTCCGGCATCACATGCGGCCACACGCGATGGCCCGCGGGAAGCCGACGCCGCGGGCCATCTACCGGTTCTTCCGGGACGTCGGGGAGAGCGGGGTGGATCTGGCCCTGCTCGCCCTGGCCGACACCCTCGCCGTCTGGGGCCCCACCCTGACGGAGGCGATCTGGGCGCCCCGCCTGCAGCTGGCGCGGGTCCTGTGGCAGGCCTTCTTCGAGGCCCCCGACCGCTTCGTCCGGCCCATCCCGCTGATCCGGGGGGAGGATCTCCTGGCCCTGGGGGTGCCGGAAGGGCCGCAGATCGGGCGGATCCTGGAGGCGATCCGGGAGGCCCAGGCGGCCGGGGAGGTCACGACCCGGGAGGAGGCCCTGACCCTCGCCCGACGGCTGATGGACGAATCCGGGGGCTCCGCTTAAGCGCCCGACGGCTCGCCCTCACGCGGCGTCCTCCATGGCCTCCCCCAGCGCCTCCTCGAAGATGCGCAGCCCCTCCTGGATCTGTTCGGCGGTCACGATGAGGGGTGGGATCCACCGGATGACGTTGTCGTAGGTGCCGCATGTGAGCAGGAGCATCCCCCGGCGGAAACAGGCCGCCTGGACCGCCTTCGCCGTCCCGGTGTCGGGCTCCCCGTTGCGGGTGAACTCCACCCCGACCATCAGGCCGCGCCCGCGGACGTCCCCGATGGCCGGGAAGCGGGAGGCGAGCCGGCGCAGGCCCTCGAGCAGCTCCGCCCCGCGGGCCGCCGCGTTCTCGGGAAGCCGCTCCTCCTTCATCACCCGGATGGTGGCCGCTGCGGCGGCGCAGGACAACGCATTAGCCACGAAGGTCCCGCCGTGGGCGCCCGGCTTCCATCGGGCCATCAGATCCGCTCGCGCGGCGATCCCCGAGAGCGGGAGCCCCGAGGCGATCCCCTTGGCCATGATCAGGATGTCCGGCACCACCCCTTCGTGCTCCACGGCGAAGAAACGCCCCGTCCGCCCGAAGCCGGTCTGGATCTCGTCGGCGATCAGCAGGATCCCGTAGCGATCGCAGCGCTCCCGCAGGGCGGCGATGAACCCCGGCGGGGGCACCACATAGCCGCCCTCGCCCAGGATCGGCTCCACGAGGATGGCCGCGGTCTCCTCCGGGGCCGTCTGGGATTTGAGGAGGAAGTCCAGCTCCCGGAGGCAGAAGCGCAGGGTGGTCTCCTCATTCCACCCATACCGATACGCGTAGGGATAGGGGGCGACGTAAACCCCGGCCGGCAGCGGCTGGTAGCCCGCCCGGTAGATCGTCTTGCTGGTGGTCAGGGCCATCGCCAGGTGCGTTCGCCCGTGGAAGCTGCCCTGGAAGACGATCACGTTCGGCCGGCCGGTGGCGTAGCGGGCCAGCTTGACCGCCGCCTCGACCGCCTCCGCGCCGCTGTTGGCGAAGAAGAACGTGTCCAGCGGGGGCGGGACAACGGTGAGGAGCTCCTCCACCAACTCGAGCATCGGGCGGTGGTAGACGATGTTGGCCTGGCCGTGGAGGAGGCGGGCCGCCTGCTCCTGGACGGCCGCTACGACTTTCGGGTGGCAGTGGCCGGTGTTGGTCACCGCGATCCCGCTGGTGAAGTCCAGGTAGCGCCGGCCGTCGGCCGCGTAGAGGTAGACGCCGGCCCCGTGGGTGACCTCGAGATCGAAGATGCGGAGCCAGACCGGGGATAGATGGGCCTTCAGCGATCGGGACATCGGATCCCCCATGAACGCGGGTAGTGGAAGCCTGCCACCTCCATTCTAACCCGGGCGCGCCGGCCCCCGAAGGCGCACCCCCGTTAGAACACGCGGCCGCCCAGGGGGACCTCGGCGTCCGGCCGCAGGAGCACCACGCGCCCCGCCGCGTCGGGAACCCCCAGGACCAGGACCTCGGAGGGGAAGCCGGCCACGTTCTTGGAGGGGAGGTTCACCACCGCGATCACCATCGTCCCCACCAGCGCCTCCGGCGCGTAGCGGTCGGCCAGGGCGGCGCTGCTGGTCCGCACCCCGATCTCCGGCCCGAAATCAATCCAGAGCCGGAGGGAGGGCCGATGGGCCCGCGGGTGAGGCTCGGCGCGGACGACGCGCCCCACCCGCATGTCCACTTTCATGAAATCCTCCGGTGTGATGAGATCCATCGCGGAACGCCTCCGCTTGAGGGTTTTGGGTGATGAAGGCCTCCCACGAGTATACCCGCTCATCGCCGTTTCGCCTTCCCATCGAGCATGCTACAATCAAGACAACGACGGCGGTTTGGGGGCGCTCCCCTCCACCCTCCTGGAAAGGGGAGCCCCCCTTCGGGTGTGAATGTTGAGGATGGGCCTCAGGAAATCCGGAATCCGGGCGGAGCGCCTCCCATGGATGAGTTCGAGCGGGCCTTCGAGCGGTTCGAATCCCAGATGGAGCGGCTGCTCCAGGACATCCTGACCCGCCAGCGGTGGATCTTGCGCTATCGGAACGCCTGGCGCCCCCCCACGGACGTCTATGAAACCGATGAGGCGGTGGTGGTCCGGGTGGAGATCGCCGGGTTGAAGCCGGAGGATGTCATGGTCGCCCTGCACGACCGCTGGTTGGTCATCAGCGGCTACCGGCACGATCCCACCCCCAAGGTGGCCTACCATCAGTTGGAGATCCATTACGGGGAATTTCATGTGGAGGTTTACCTGCCCTGGGCCCTGGACGCCGATGGGGCCCAAGCGGTTTACCGCGACGGCTTCCTGGTGGTGACCTTGCCCAAGAAGCCGCCGCTGACCATCGCCGTGCGGACGCCGCGGCGTCTGCAGGTGACCAAATCCGAGGCCCGTTCATGAACCCTTCACGTTGAGACAGCCGCAGGATAGGATCGGCAGATATGTGGACGCGACCCATTGGGTTGGGCTGGGAAGTCTACTGGATGGGCGAAGCGGGTGAGGAGATCCCCCCGATGGGGGTTCAGCCGGAGGCCGGGCGGGGCGCTGAAGGCCCGGCGGTGGAGATCCCCGAGGAGCTGCCCATCCTCCCCCTGCGGGGCGTGGTGGTTTACCCCTTGACGGTGGTCCCCCTGGCCGTCGGGCAGCCGCGGTCCATCCGGCTGGTGGACGATGCAGTCCTGGGCCGGAAGCTCATCGGCCTGGTGGCCAGCAAGCGGCCGGAGGTCGAGGAGCCGATGCCGGAGGACTGCTACACCGTGGGGACGCTGGCCCTGATCCAGCGCCTGCTCCGCATGCCCGATGGCACCATGCGGATCCTGGTGCTGGGGCTGGAGCGGATCCGGATCCTGGAGTATACCGCCAACCAGCCTTACCTCAAGGCCCGCGTGGAGCGCCACCCCGAAACCATGACCCCGGGCCCGGAGCTGGAGGCCCTCCGGCGCAAGACGGCAGAGCTGTTCGCCCGCATGGTGGAGCTGGTCCCCGGCCTCCCCGATCCGCTCGGGGCCATGGCGATGGCCGTGGAGGATCCCAAGCAGCTGGCCTACGCGGTGGCCACTTACCTCCGGATGTCCCTCCAGGAGGCCCAGGAGATCCTGGAGCTGGACGATGTGGCCGCGAAGCTGCACCGGCTCATCGCCCTGCTGACCCGGGAGATCGAGGTCCTGGAGCTGGGCCGCAAGATCCAATCGGAGGCCCAGGCCCAGGTCGAGAAGATGCAGCGGGAGTTCTTCCTGCGCCAGCAGCTGGAGGCCATCCGCCGGGAGCTGGGCGAGGCCGATGAGCACCAGATGGAGATCGAGGAGTTCCGGCGGAAGATCGAGGAGGCCGGGATGCCCCCGGAGGCCCAGCGGGAGGCCCTTCGGGAGTTGGATCGCATGGCCAAGCTGCCGCCCGCCTCCGCGGAATACGGCGTGATCCGCACTTACCTGGATTGGATGGTCAGCCTCCCCTGGAACAAGACCACGCCCGATAACCTGGATGTCGCCCACGCCCGGAAGGTCCTGGACGAAGACCATTACGGCCTGCAGGACGTGAAGGAGCGCATCCTGGAATACCTGGCGGTGCGCAAGCTAAAGCAGGAGCGCGTCCAGCAGTTAGAGGAGCTGGAGACCCGCGATTCCATCCGTCGCACCCGGGAGGGGGCGATCCTGTGCTTTGTGGGGCCGCCCGGGGTGGGCAAGACCTCCCTGGGCCAGTCCATCGCCCGGGCCATGGGGCGGAAGTTCGTCCGCATCGCCCTGGGCGGCATCCGGGACGAGGCGGAGATCCGCGGCTTCCGCCGGACCTACGTGGGGGCCATGCCCGGGCGCATCATCCAGGCGCTGCGGCGGGTGGAGTCGCGCAACCCGGTGTTCATGCTCGATGAGGTGGACAAGATCGGGACGGACTGGCGGGGCGATCCGGCCTCGGCGCTGCTGGAGGTGCTGGACCCCGAGCAGAACCGGGAGTTCCGGGACCACTATCTGGATGTGCCCTTCGATCTCTCGCAGGTGCTCTTTATCTGCACCGCGAACCAGCTCGACACGATCCCCGCTCCCCTGCGGGATCGGATGGAGATCATCTTCATCCCCGGCTATACGGAGACGGAGAAGTTCCATATCGCCATGGGGTATCTCATCCCGCGGCAACTGCGGGAGAACGGGCTGCTGCCGGGGGAGGTTACCTTCACCGAGGCGGCGGTGCGCCGCATCATCCGGGAATACACCCGCGAGGCGGGAGTGCGCAACTTGGAGCGGGCCATCGGGCGGGTGTGCCGCAAGGTGGCCACCCGGATCGCGGAGGGGGCCTCGGAGGCGGCGCTGGTGGACGCGGAGGACGTGCCCCGCTACCTGGGCAAGCCGCTGTTCACGGAGGAGGAGATCACCCACCGCGTGGAGGTCCCTGGCGTGGCCATCGGCCTGGCCTGGACGCCCACGGGGGGCGATGTGCTGTTCATCGAGGCGACGCGCATGCCCGGGAGCAAGGGGTTCGCCCTCACCGGGTCCCTGGGGGAGGTGATGCGGGAGTCCGCCCAGGCGGCCTTGAGCTACGTGCGCGCCCACGCCCGGGATTACGGCATCCCCGAGCGCTTCTTCGATCAGAGCGACATCCACATCCATGTGCCGGCGGGCGCCGTGCCCAAGGACGGCCCTTCCGCGGGCCTCACCATCGTCACCGCCCTGGTCTCGCTGCTCACCGAGCGCCCGGTGCGTCCGGACGTCGGGATGACAGGGGAGATCACGCTGCGGGGGAAGGTGTTGCCGGTGGGCGGCATCAAGGAGAAGGCGCTGGCGGCGCACCGGGTGGGCCTGCGCACCGTCATCCTGCCGAAGCGCAACGAGAAAGACCTGGAGGACGTGCCGGAGGACGTGCGCCAGGCGATCCAGTTCGTGCTGGTCGAGACGATCGACGAAGCCCTCGCGGTCGCGTTGCCGGACCGGCGGGAGGGCGCCCGGGAGCCGGTGTCCAAGGACGGGGCGCGCCGGCGGGTGCGATCCGCCGCGAAGGCCAAGGCCGGGCGCACCTCCCGATCGTGAGGGCGCGCGGTTGCGAATCGAATCGGGCTCAGCCCGCGCGGGCCGGAGGCTGCCTCGCTCGGGGATGCTGCTATGGCAGCCGTCATGATCATTGAGGACGATCCGCAGAGCGCCCGGATGCTGGCCACCCTGCTGGAGTTCGAGGGCCATCGGGCGGTGGTCTGCCCGGCCCCCGAGCGCGCCCTGGATTGCATCCGGGAGGCCCGGCCCACCGTGGTGGTGATGGATTTCTACCTGGGCAGAGCGGAAGCGCTCGGGTTGATCCGGGCGATCCGGGAAGATGCGATCCTCCGCCGGACGGCGGTGATCGTCATCTCCGGGGCGGACCGGAAGGCCGAAGCCCTCTCTGCCGGCGCGGATGCCTTCCTCTTGAAGCCGTTCTCCATCGAGGAGTTGCTGAGCCTGGTGCGGCGGTTCGCCTCGCGACCCCAGGAAGGAGGCTAAGCGGGCCCGCAACGCCTCCGGCCGGGCGACCATTCGAGGAGGTCCCCCATGAGAATTCAATGGCTGCTGGGCCTGGGCGGAGCCGCCCTGCTCTTTCTCGCCCTGGGGCTTTCCCAGGGCCGCGCGATGGAGTCGGCCGCGCTCGCCCAATCAGAGCTGGATCCTGAACCGAACAACAACCTGATCACGATGTCCGTTTCCATTGCCGTCGGCACAGCAACGAACCCCGCGATTTACAGCGGCCTAACCCTGACCACTGGTGATGTGGATTATTTCAAAATCTCTTACTTCGGTGGACAGGTGTATTCGGTGACGGTCGCTTTGCCTTCCACATCAACGACGAGGCTGGGGGTTTCCCTGCATGATTTCAATGGGAACCAGCTCTCTATTTGTGAGGAGCATGGGATTCAGAATGTGCCTTGCTGGAACAGTGGCTTGACCGCTCATCTCCGATGGTTTCAACTTTCATCTAATTTTGTCTACTTGCGTGTTCAGAACCTTGCTTCGTCTACCGATGTTTACACGATCACCGCCCAGACCATCGGCATGGCGACCCCCACCCCGACGCCCACCCCGACCCCGACGGGGACCCCGGTGCCCACTTCGACGCCCACGCCCACTCCGACCGCCACGCCGCCCCCCACGGCCACGCCCTCGGGGTTCCCCGATCCCTTCGAGCCGAACTACGATTTCGACCACGCGACCCTGATCGGCCTGGGGCAGAAATACACGGGCCTCAATTTCGTCCCCGTGACCCCGGGGACTGAGGACAACGATTTCTTCCGGCTCTGGGTGAAGCCCGGCATGATCGTGACCTGCGAGACGCTGGACTTGACGCCGGGGACGGATACTAACCTCATCGTCTACGATGCGAGCCGCAACGGGATCGCCGGGAACGATGATGCGAACGCCCCGGCCGGGGAGCTGCGGAGCCGGGTGACGGTGCGGGTGACCTGGGAGGGTTGGATGTATCTTCTGGTGGGGCAAGGGGGGCGGGGGATCGTTTACGGCTCCGGCTACAGCCTGCAGTGCACCGCAGGCCTGCCGCCCACGGCCACCCCGACGCCGACCCGCACCCCTCGGCCGATCCCGGAGGTCCCGCCGTCCCCCACGGCCACGCCGTTCCCTACGCCCACCCCGTCCCCCACGGCCACCCCGACGCCGCTCCGCCTCCAGGTAGAGCCGGTCGCGGCCACCCCCACGCCGGCCGGCCGCCCGGTCGAGGTGACGGCCGTGGTCTACTACGACGCCAACGGGAACGGGGCTCCCGACGCCGGGGAAGGGGTGATGGGGATGCCCGTCTGGCTGGTCGCCCTCCGCGGCGGGCAGGTGATCGCCCAGGGGGTGACCGATGAAGCGGGGCAGGTGACGTTGCAGGGGTTCGCCGAGGGCGCGATCCGGCTGGTGATTCCCTACCTGGGGGTGGTGCGCTCGGTGGAGAGCGGCAGCATGGTCGTCATCCGCTTGGGCCCGGTTCCGATGCCGACCCGCCTGCCTTGATGCGGGGCGACGCGCCCCCGGGAACCCTCGCCGTCGGGGGCGCGGATGGCGCCTGGGGGGATTTCCGGGAGGATCGCATGGTCGAGCCGGGACAGGAGCCAACGGGGGGATTCCAGCGGGTCCGGGAGGCGCTCGCCCGCGGGTGGGCACAGGCGCGGGCGCGCTGGGCGCAGATCCCGCCTTCCGTGCGGCCGTTACTGCTGGTCAGCGCCGGCGTCGGGGCGCTGGGCGTGGTGTTGTTCCTCGCCGGCCTCTGGTTGGTCCTCCGCGCCGCCCGGCCATCGGCGGTGCCCCCGCCGACCGGGGGGGCGGGGGCTGCCGCGTTGCCGATCCCCCTCCGGCTCCGGGTGAACGACCGGACGCTGAGCGTCCGCCCGCTCGCCGTGCGGGGGGGCGGCTGGCCGGTGCCCCGGGAATCAGGGGACACCGCCTTCTGGATGGAGGGGACATTCGCCAACCTCGTCCTGGGCCTGCCGGATCGCCCGGAAAACCGCCGGCTGGTGGAGGGGTTGCGTGAGGGGGATATCCTGGAGGTGGAGATGAGCGCCGGCCCGGTGCTCCGGTTCCAGGTCTCCGGCAGGCAGCAGGTGCGGCCGGAGGACACGGAGATCCTGGCCCAGCATCGCCCGGGGCTCACGCTGTTGCTGGTGGGCGGGGAGCCCCGCTGGGCGGTGACGGCCTCCCCCCTCCCGGAGCGGCCGGCCGCCTTCCTGGCGATGGGGCGGGTTCCCATCGGCCTGCCGGTGCAGGTGGGGCCGATCCGGCTCACCGCGCAGAGCGTCGAGCCCCGCTGGAGCGGGCCGGGGATTCCAGCGGATTTCATCGGGGTGGTGTTGCGGTTCGAGTTGGTCCACGCCGGCCAGGAGCCCCTCTCCTTCGAGCGCTTCGAGTTCAGCCTGGTGGATGCCGCCGGCCGGCGGTATCAGCCGACGGCACTGGAGGGCGTCCCCATCCCCTCCGGACTGATCGCCCCGGGCGGGATGGTCGAGGGGCAGGTTGCCTTTCTGATCCCGCGCAACAGCGCGGGCGGGATCCTAGTCTGGCGGTTCAACCCGCTTCCGGGCCGGCTGGCTCCGGTGGAGATGGAGTTCGAGCTTCCGCGCCCCACGCCCACCCCGGAGCCGAAGGCGCTCCTTCAGGTGCAGATCCAGAGCGCCCAATGGCTCCCGGCGGAGGGGGCGCTGATCCTCCGGGGTGGGATTGGGAACCCGGGCGGTCAGCCGGTCACGCTGGAGGCGACGGAGGTGGAGTTGATCGGCCCGGAGGGCCAGCCGGTGCCGCTGCAGGAGGCGTCCCCCACGTTGCCGTGGGTGATCCCGGCCGGCCGGAACCTGGGCTTCGAGTTGCGGTTCGCCCTTTCCGCTCCCGGCCCGGCGACGCTGCGGATCGGGCGGGAGCGGTTCCAGATCCGGTGACGTCGGTCGGCATCTCAGTTTCAACTCAAAGGAGGTTCCCATGGGGGTCTACATTATGATCAGCACCCTGACGGATGAGGGCGCGAAGACGATCAAGGAGCGCCCGGAGCGGATCCGCGAGGTCAACCGCGAAGTGGAGGCGATGGGGGTGAAGGTCCTGGCCCAGTATGCGGTGCTGGGGCCGTATGATTTCATCAACATCGTGGAGGCGCCGGACAACGAGACGGTGGCCCGGGTGTCGGTGGAGCTCTCCTCTCGGGGGAGCGTGAAGATCATGACGCTCCCGGCCATCCCCATCGAGGACTTCATCCGGCGCATGAAGGGCTGAAGCGGAAGCGGGGCGGCTCCCCGGCGCCTGCATTCCCGCCGCGGCGAAGGCGCATCCCTGGGCGAAGCGGCTTCGATGCCCCCAGGCTGGGTCCGTTGGCGGATCCCTCGCGGTTTGATCGCCTCCCTCCATGCGCGGGGCGATACTCGCTCTTGATCTCTACATCGCCGCCTTGTTCCTGCTTTGGGCTGGCTGGGGACGGCGGCCGGAGGCTCGCTCCCGGGCGCGGATGAGCGCGCTGGTCGTGCTGGCGCATCTTGCTTTCTTCTGGCCGGTGGTCGGAGGCGGTGCCTACCTTCCCCGCGGCGGCGGCGACCTGTGGGGGCAGTTGTATCCGGTGTGGGCTTTCGTCGCGGCGGAGGTGCGGCAGGGTCGTTTCCCCCTTTGGAACCCGCGGCTGCTGGGCGGTGACTCGATCGTTGCAGAGGGACAGTTCGGCCTTCTCAACCCCCTCAACGGCCCCCTGTTCGCCCTGGATCCGCTTCCGGCGGAGGTTGTGCTCTGGCGGGCGACGCTGCCCGCGCTTTGGGCCGGCCTCGGGATGCTCCATCTGCTTTCCAGATCCCGATGGATTCGAATCCCCCCACCGGCGGCCCTTGTGGGAAGCCTGGCCTATATGTTCTCCTCTCCGTTCGTGGTCCATCTGGGCCATCCACAGGTCAATGATGGGATGGCCTGGTTCCCGTGGGCGCTGGAGGGGCTTGAGCAGGCGATGCGGCCGGGGAAGCCCACTCGATGGCTTCGCGGCGGTATCCCTGTGGCGTTGATGGCGCTCAGCGGGCACGGCCAAGTGGTCTCCTACGCGCTCATGGGAGTCGCGGTGGGGGCGCTCCTCCTTCCCGGCCCCGGATCCCTCCTCCAGCGGTGGCTCCGGGGGATGGGGGCGTTGATCCTGGGGCTGGCCCTCGCTGCCCCCCTGGGGATCCCGGCCTTGGAACGGCTGCCGCTGACCGAGCGAGCGGTTGTCCCGCCGGCGCAGCGGCGGGGCTACGAGCTGGCCTTCGAGGACCTCCTCGACTTGATCTCTCCGTTGATCCACGGCCGGAACGCCGCGGAGTGGTGGTCCGCGGAACGGGGACGGATTGAGACGGGATACATCGGCGTGGTGGCGCTGGGCTTGGCGCTCTTGGGGGCGCTCCGCTTCCCGCGCGGGCGCGCCGGCGGGCTCCTGCTGGCCCTCGGCCTGTTGGGATTCGGGATGAGCCTCGGCCGCGCTTCCCCGCTTTATCAGTTGCTTGCCTTCCTGCCTGTCTTCGACCTGGCATGGAAGACCGCCCGCGCGGTGTTCCTAATGAGCTTCGCCCTGGCCGCCCTGGCGGCCTGGGGGTTGGCGCAGCGATGGCGGTGGGGCTGGGATCCGCGGGGAGCGTGGATGATCCTGGGAGGGATCGCGGGGGCGATGCCGCTCGCCCTCTCGATCGTTCCGATGGGGGCGCCCCGGGAGCGGGCGGCCCTCGGGCTGTCCCTCGCGGGCCTCTGGACGCTGGGGTTGCTGGGGGCGCTGCGCGTTTCATCCCGCTGGAGCCGGTGGATCCCCCTGGCGCTGTTGTTCGGGGAGCACCTGCTGCTCGGCTCCACAGCGGAAGTGGATCGCCGCTCGCCCCTGGAGGGCTTCGCCCATCCGGAGGCGTTGGCGTTCCTTCGGAGGGATCCGGGGTGGTTCCGCGTGGATGTGGATCCGGCCGCGTGGCCGCTCTGGCCCCCCGGCGCCCTGCAGGCGGCCGGCTTCGATACCCCGCTGGGCAGTGGGAACCCCATGAACCTCCGGGCCTTCCCCGCCCTCTACTGGATGATCCCCCATCGGGTCGCCCCCGCTTATCGGATGCTGGGGGTGAAATATATCGTGGTGCCGAAGGGACAGCCGCCGGGTGGGGAAGGGATCTGGCCGGTGTTCATCGGTGATCCACAAGTCGATATCCATCTCCACACCGGCGCTCTCCCACGGGCCTGGCTGGTCTACCGGACGGAGGTGGTGGCGGCTCAGGCAGAAGCCCTCCCCCGCGTGCTGGCGCCTGACTTCGCCCCAGAGCGGGTGGCGGTGGTCGAGGGGGGACCGCGTCTGAGCGGGGAAGGGAGGGGCCGCATTGAGCTGCTCCGCCTGGAGCCGGATCTGCTGGAGCTGAAGGTGGAGACTGATACGCCCGCGTTGCTGGTCATGAGCGAGGTCTTTTACCCGGGCTGGCGGGCGCGTTTGGACGGCCGGCCCGTCTCCATCCATCGCGTCAACTTCGCGTTCCGGGGTGTGTTCATCCCGCCGGGATCGCACCAACTCGTGATGGTCTTCCGTCCGGCCTCTTTGGCGCTGGGCCTGGCGATCGCTGCGGCTGCGATGGGCGGGGTTGTGGCCTCGCACTTCGCATGGCGGGTCCGAGGATGGCTTCCTCACCCCCAGGGGTCCGTCCCCGCCGGGGTGGATCTCCGCCGCTCGATCGGCTGAGGGATTCGCTCCAACAGCGGCGACCTGGGGCGGGTTCATGGGTTGATGGCGCCCTCGGAGGCCGAGGGGCGATCAGGCGCCTCAGGGAGCTTCGGACGTAGCTTTGCCGAGGAAGGCGTCCTCCGGGGGCACGGGCAGACCCAGCCGGCGGCAGAGCATCGGGATCAGCCCGCCCGCCTCCAGGATGGCCTGGACGGTGGGGGAGAGGGGCGGGAAGGGGAAGTCCCCCGCCCGGCAGCGGATGAGGTGGGCCTCCAGGTCGATCTCGATCTCCTCCCCCGGCGCGATGGCGTCCACCGCCTCGGGGCATATGATCGGCAGCAGGCCGTGGTTGACCGCGTTGCGGAAGTAGATGCGGGCGAAGGACTTGGCGATGATCGCCCGCACCCCCGCGGCCTTGAGAGCGATCACCGCCTGCTCGCGGGAGGAGCCGCACCCCCAGTTGCGGCCGGCCACGATGAGATCGCCGGGGCGCACCTCCCGGGCGAACGCCGGGTCGAGATCCTCCAGGGCGTGCCGGGCCATCTCCGCCGGGTCGGTGATCGTGTAGGTGTATTTGCCCGGGAAGATCACATCGGTGTTGACGTTGTCCCTATATTTCCACACGCGACCCCGCAGCCGCATCGCGACGACCTCCTTGGGATGGGCTTCTTCCCTGGAGGATGCCCTCGGCGGTGCCGTTCAGTGGGCATCCTCCAGGACCTCGCGGGGGTCCGTGATCCGCCCACGCAGGGCGCTGGCGGCGACCACGGCCGGGCTGGCCAGGTAGATCTCCGCTTCGGGCGTCCCCATCCGCCCCCGGAAGTTCCGGCTTCCGGAGGAGATCACCACCTCCCCCGGGGCGGGGATCCCCATATGGTTGCCCATGCAGGGGCCGCAGCCTGGGACCCCGATCATGGCCCCCGCTTCCACCAGGACCTGGATGTAGCCCCGTCGGAGGGCCTCCTGGAGCACTTCGCTGGAGGCGGGGATGACCAGCAGCCGCACGCCGGGGGCGATCCGCCGCCCGCGCAGGATCTCCGCCGCGGCCGCGATGTCCTCCAGCCGCCCGTTCGTGCAGGTGCCGATGAAGGCCAGGTCCACCCGGGTCCCGGCGACCTCCCGCAGCGGCTTCACGTGGTCCACCGTATGCGGGCAGGCCACCATCGGCTCCAGGTCGTCCAGCCGGTAGACATATTCCGCCTCGTATGGGGCGTCGGGATCCGGATACAGGGCCTCCACGGCGATGCGCTCGCGGACGGCCTCGACCGGCTCACCAGTCCGCCGGGCCCGGCGGGGCGCCAGCCAGTCGAAGACCGCCTCGTCGGGGGGGAAATAGGCGTTCTTGACCCCGAACTCGGCCATGAAGTTGGCGATCGTCATGCGGCCCTCGAGGGGAAGGGCGCGGACGCCCGGCCCGGCGAACTCGACCGAGCGGTAGAGGCCCCCGTCGGCCCCGTGGTCGCGGAAGATCCGCAGGCAGAGATCCTTAGCCGTCACGCCAGGGGGCAGGCGGCCTTCCAGGGTGATCCGGATCCCCTCCGGCACCCGGAGCCAGATCTCGCCGGTGGCCCAGAGGGCCAGCACCTCGGTGCGGCCGACGCCGGCCCCGAAGGCCCCCAGCCAGCCGAAGTGGGTGGTGTGGCTGTCGGCGCCGAGGATCATCTGCCCGGGCAGCACCAGGGCCTCCTCGCTCAGCACCTGGTGGCAGATCCCCCGCCCAGCCTCGAAGAAGTGACGGATGCCCTGTTCGGCTACGAAGCGGCGGATCTCGGCGTGGTTCTGGGCGTGGCGCGGCGTCGGCGGCGGGACGGCGTGGTCCAGGGTGATGGCCAGCCGCTCGGGGTCCTTCACCCGCCGCAGCCCCAGCCGGTAGAACATCTGGGCGATGGCGGCGGTGTTGTCGTGGCTCAGGACGATATCCGGCCGCACGTCCACGATCTCCCCCACTGCCACCGCGGCGCGGCCGGCCGCGCGGGCGATGGCTTTCTGGGCGAAGGTCTGAGGCGCCATCGTCTGCCCTCCTCCGGCCGTTTCCGCATCGAGGGGGCGGGAGGCCCTCCCGGCGCCTCCGCCCCGAACCTAACGCTCCTGGGCGGCGGGGTGGGCGACCCCTTGTCCGTTCGCCCAGCGCCGCAGCATCTCATCCACGTCCTCCAGCGTGATCCGCTTCTCGTCGGCCAGGGCCTTGATGTGGGCGGTGACGGCGCGGATCTGCTCCTCGCTCAGATCGAGCCCCAGCTGCTCCGCCCGCGCCTTCACCGCGTTCCATCCGGTCAGCCGGTGGGCGATCGAGATGTAGCGGGTCATCCCGAAGTCCTGGGGGTCAAGGGCCTCGTAGGTCTCGGGGTTGTTCAGGATGGCCTTGGCGTGGATGCCGGCCTTGTGGGTGAAGGCGGCCATCCCTGTGATGTAGTTGTTGAAGGGGATCTCGACCCCCACCATCTCCGCCACCATCTGCTCGATCTCCCGCAGCTTCTTCAGGTTATACTTGCGCCGGATCAGATCCCGGCTGACGGTATACATCCGCGCGATGAAGCCCCCCAGGGGGGTGATGCCGTTGCGCTCCCCGATCCCCAGGACGGTGGTATCGATGTGGGTGGCCCCGGCCTCGAGGGCGGCGAAGGCGTTGGCGATGGCGCAGCCTGTGTCATTGTGGCCGTGGAACTCGATGTCCGCCCGCGTCAGCCGCCGCAGGGTGCCCACCAGCCACGCCACCTGGCTGGGGGTAGCGATGCCCACCGTGTCGGCGATCCCGAGCCGGTTCACCACCCCCAGCCGGTCCACCGCCAGATACACCCGGAACAGGTCCGCTGGGTCGCTGCGGAAGGTGTCCTCGGTGGAGAAGCGCAACTCGATGTGGGGAGCCTGTTCCCGGATGAAGGTCAGTACCTCCGCGGCTCGGTCAATGATCTCCTCCACGTCCATGCCATGGCTGAAGGCCCGCAGATACGAAGAGACGCCGATCACCACATCAATGCCGTCCACACCGGTCTCCAGGGCCCGCTTGGCGTCCTCCAGATGGCAGCGGATGTGGGTGAGCACCTTGCATCGCAACCCCAGGCGGGCGATCGTTCGGCAGTCCTCGAAGCTCTTCGGCGAGGCCGAGGGGTTGGTGAGCTCGATGTATTCCACCCCGAACTCGTCCAGGGCGCGGGCGATGCGGATTTTGTCCTCGGTGGAGAAGTGGGCGCCTACGAATTGCTCCCCTTCGCGCAGGGTGGATTCGATGATGTAGAAGCGGTCCAGCGGCATGGCCCTCCTCCTCTCGCATGGGTTGGGGATCGCGGATCCCTCGGGGGCGCCGAACGGCTCACCCCCCGATCGCCTCCGAGGCGATCCGCTCCAGGGCGCGGGCGAGCACCCGGATGCCGGTCTGATATTCCGAAAGCGCGATGTGCTCCTCAGGCGTGTGGTCCAGCCGCGCGTCGCCCGGCCCGTAGGCGGCGATCGGGCAGCGCCAGGCGGGCCCGACGACGTTCATGTCCGAGGTGCCGGACTTCAGGAGGAAACGGGGGCGGAGGCCTTCCCCCCGGATGCCGGCCAGCAGCGCCCGCACGAGCGGGCTGTCGGCCGGCCCCCGCCACGCGGGCTCCTCCCCTTCCGTCCGCCAGATCGCCCCGGCCGCCTCCAGCAGCGGGCGGATGGCCTCCCGCCAGCGCTCCGGCGGCCAGGCCTCCGGCAACCGGAACCCCACCGTCATCTCCGCCCACTCCCGAAGGCCATCCCCATCGGCGGCCAGCCGGCGGAGGGAAGGGGTGACCTGATCGAAGAGCAGGCCCGGCGGCGAAACGGAGCGGGCGTGGTCCCGAAGCGCCACCCATAGGTCCACCAGTCGCTCGGCGGGGTTCGGCTCGGGGACAGCGGTGTGACGGTGGGGCGCTTCGAGGCGGACGTGCAGGAGAAGCCGGCCTTTGTAGCCCAGGGCGATGGCGTCGGCCCCGCTGGGCTCCAGGATGAGGACCATGTCCGGCCGCGGCCCGGTGCGCGTGAGGTAGCGGGCGCCCCGCGAGGTCGCGGACTCCTCCTCCACCGCACCGACCACCACCCAACGCCACCCCGGCCGGGCGCCCACCCGGGCGACGGCGACGACGGCCGCCGCCAGCGGCCCCTTGGCGTCCACCGATCCGCGGCCGTAGAGCCGGCCGTCCTCCACCCGCACCGGGATCTCCCCGGGGACGGTATCCAGATGCCCGAGGAGGAGCAGCGTCCGCGGCCCTTCCCCCAGCGCGCCGACGGCGTTGCCCGCTTCATCCATCCACGCCTCGAACCCGTGCCGGGCCATCCACTCCGTCAGGAAGGCGGCCGCCTTGCCTTCGGCCCCCGACGGGCTCGGGATGCGGACCAGCGCCTCCAGCAGGGCGATGGCCTCCCGATCCGACACCGTGCCGCTCATCCTTCCCCTCCTTCGGATGCGGGGGAAACCGCGAGGGGGACCTCGGCGAGCGCCCGCTCCAGGGCGACGGCGATCTGCTCCAGGTGCGGGGCCTCGATGATCAAGGGAGGCAAGAACCGGACCACGTCGGGGCCGGCGGGGAGCGCCAGCACGCCGTCCTCCATCATGCGCCGCAGGATAGGCGTGGCCCGCACCCGGAGGGCGACGCCGACCATGAGCCCCCGCCCCCGGATCTCCCGCACCAGGGGGGAGTGGATCTGCCGCAGACGCTCCTGGAAGGCCGCGCCCAGGGCGGCCGCCCGGGCCACCAGCCCCTCCGCGCGGATCGTCTCCACGACGGCCAGGGCGGCGGCGCAGGCCATTGGGTTCCCCCCGAAGGTCGAACCGTGGGCGCCAGCGGGGAGGGGACCCCAGTCCGCCGGGAAGGCGACCGCGCCGATGGGAAACCCCCCGGCCATTCCCTTCCCCATCGCGATCAGGTCGGGGACCACTCCCGCGTGCTCGGCCGCGAACCAGCGCCCGGTCCGCCCGAAGCCGGTCTGCACCTCATCGAAGATCAGCACCGCCCCGTGGCGATCGCACAGCGCGCGGGCCGCCTGGAGGAACGCCGGATCGGCCGGCCACACCCCGCCCTCCCCTTGGATCGGCTCCAAGAGCACGGCCGCCGTCTGGGGGCCGACTGCGGCCTCGAGGGCGGGGATGTCGTTGAAGGGGATGTGGCGGAAGCCCGGGACCAGGGGCTCGAAGGGCTGGCGGTAGGCCGGGTTCCAGGTGGCGGAGAGGGCGCCCATCGTGCGGCCGTGGAAGGCACGGCGGGCGGCCACGATCTCCGCGCGCCCGGTGCGCAGGCGGGCGAACTTGATCGTGGCCTCCACCGCCTCCGCCCCCGAATTACAGAGGAAGATCCGCCAGGGGCGGTCCCCGGGCAAGATCCCCTGCAGGGCCTTGAGGAGGGCGGCCCGACGGTCGTTGTAGAAGATCTCCGGGCAGATCATCAGGCGGTCCATCTGCTCTCGGAGCGCCGCGCGGACCGCCGGGGGGTTATGGCCGAGGAGGGCTACACCCTGGCCCCCCGTGGCGTCCAGATACCGGCGTCCCCGCTCATCCCATACGTAGACGCCCTCCCCGCGGACCAGCACCAACTCCCGCTTGGGGTAGACGCCGCTGGTGTATCGGCTCTCCAGCGCCTGGACGTCCATGGCAGCCCCCTCGTTCATTCCGCCGGGGAACGGATGGGCTCGGCGGGCGACGGGCGAACGATGCATGTCCCCTCCCCCTGGAGGGCGGCCGCCAGCGGCGTCGGGCGTCGGCCGTCGGCGAGCCACACCCGGGAGAGGCCGTTCTGGAGGGCCTCCCGCGCCGCCAGGAGCTTGTGGCGCATGCGCCCATGCGCCCATGTCATCGCCGTCTCCAGCTCCTCCATGGTGAGCCAGGCGACCCGCGTGCCCTCGTCCGGGAACGATCGGAGCAGGCCGGGGGCGCCGGTGAGGAAGATCAGCCCCTCCGCCCGCAGGGCGGCGGCGATCGCCGCGGCCGCCCGGTCGCCGTCGATGTTCACGATCTCCCCCTCCGGCGTCAGCCCCATCGGGGCGATCACGGGGTAGAGCCCGGCGTCGAGGAGCGTCCGGAGGAGCGTCGCGTTCACCTCGGCCGGCGTCCCGGAGTAGTCCCCGCGCAGGATCACGATCCGATCCCCCTCCCGCACCCGGAGGGCCTCCTTCCGGCGGGCCCGCAGCAGCCCGCCGTCAATCCCCCGTAGGCCGATGGCGTGGACCCCGCGGCGGTGCAGGGCGGCCACCAGGTGGGCGTTGACCCGGCCGTAGGCCATCAGCAGGATGTCCCGCGTTTGGGCATCGGTGTAGCGGCTGGTGAAGCCGGAGGCCGAGGTGACGTACCGGGGCGGATGCCCCAGGGCCTCGCCCAGGGCGTCGGCCTCCGCCGAGATCCCGTGGACGAGCACCCAGCGCCGGCCCTCCCGGGCCCACGCCGCCAGCTCATCGAGCGCCGCCTCCGCGTTCACCGCTGCGTTCCCGCCGATCTTGATCACCCACATCGCGCGCCTCCCATAGAGCCTGGGTTCTCGGGCGTCCAGCGCTGCCCTCCCTCACGCCGGATAGATGGGGATCAGGTCGAGCCCCGCGGTCTCGGGCCAGCCCATCGCGATGTTCAAGGACTGGACCGCGGAGCCCGCCGCGCCTTTCATCAGGTTGTCCAGGGCGCACAGGGCGACGATCCGCCCGGTCTCCTCCTCAACGGCGAAGCCGACATCGGCGAAATTGCTGCCCACCACCGCTTTAGGGTCCGGCAGGCGGTGGAGGCCCTGCCGGTCCTTGACCAGCCGGATGAAGGGCTCTTCCTCATAGGCGGCCCGGTAGACGCGCCAGAGGTCCGGCTCGCGGATCGGGGCCCGGGGCCATACGTGGGCGACGGCCAGCACCCCGCGCACCGCATCCACCGCCGTCACGGAGAGGACGATCTTATCGCGGCCCAGGGCCTGGCGCACCTCGGCGGTGTGGCGATGGCCGACCGGGGCGTAGGGGCGGATGGCGCCGTGGCGCTCGGGATGGTGGGACCCCGGGTTCGGCTCGCGGCCTGCCTCCGAGGAGCCGGCCTTGATGTCCACCAGGATGGGGCGCTCCGGATCCAGGAGGTCCGCCTGGACCAGCGGCCACAGGGCCAGGATGGCCGCGGCCGCGTTGCAGCCGACCCCGCTGATGGAGCGGGCCCCGCGCAGCGCCTCCCGGTAGCGCTCGGGTAACCCGTAGACGAAACGGGGGAGCCACTCCGGATGGGGGTGGGGGCGGCCATACCACCGCCGGTAGGCCTCCGGGTCGCGGAGCCGGAAATCGGCGGAGAGGTCCACCACGATGGGCGCCAGGGCGGCGAAGGATTCGATGCGGGGGGCCACTTCTCCGTGGGGCAGGGCGATGAAGAGCGCATCGCACGGCCGGAGATCCGCCATCCGGCAGAACGCCATGGCCGACGCTCGGCGCAGGTGGGGGTGCACGCGATGGACCGGCTCCCCGGCGTGGGATTCCGAGGTGACCTGGACGACCTCGACGAAGGGGTGGCGCAGCAGCAGGCGGAGGAGCTCCCCCCCGACGTAGCCGGAGGCGCCGACGATGCTCACGCGGATCCGTTCCATCGCTGGACCTCCTGGAGGCGGGATGGGGTGTGGGCGGCGGCCCATCCGTGCCGGGCCACGCGGATCACGAAGTCGGCGACGGCGCCGGGGATGTCCACGCCGGTGGGCTCGACGGAGTTCCGGAACTCCATCGAGTGGTTGATCTCGTTGACCAGAAGCCCCCGGTGGGGATCTTCGAAGAGGTCCAGCGCCAGCACCCCGCCGCCCACGGCCGCGGCCGCCCGGGCGCAGAGGTCAGCCAGCTCGGGGGTGACCGGGCAACGGGTGGCCCGGCCGCCGCGGGCGGTGTTCGTGATCCAGTGGTCGGAGGCGCGGTAGATCGCCGCGATGGCCTCCCCCCCGACCACGAAGGCCCGGATGTCGCGCCCGGGCTTGGGGATGTATTCCTGGATGTAATAGACGCCGTGGGCGAAGCCCCCCAGGGTCTCCTTGTGCTCCAGGAGCGCCTCCGCCGCGTCCCGATCGTTCACCCGCGCCAGCAGCCGCCCCCACGAGCCCAGCACCGGCTTGAGGACCACGGGGTAGCCCATCTCCTCGATGGCCTGGAGGGCGCCCTCGGGAGAGAAGGCGACCTTCACCCGGGGCGTGGGGACCCCGGCGCGGGCGAGGGCGGCGGTGGTGAGGAGTTTATCGGCGCAGAGGTGGATCACCGCGGCGGGGTTGATGACCGGCAGGCCGATGTCCTCCAGCAACTGGGCGGCATGGAGCGCCTGCCAGTGGCTGAGGGCGCGCATGAGCACCGCGTCGAACCGCCGCCAGCCGTCGGCGGCACCGACCTCGAGAACCGTGGAGCGGTCGTGGACGATCTCGACCTCCACCCCGCGGCGCCGGAACGCCTCCAGCAGCCACTTCTCCTCCGTGCGCACCAGCGAGCAGAAGAGGGCGATCCGCATCGGGGCCTCCTCTACTCTCCCCAGTCCTCTTCTACCTGGGGGGCGCGGTCGAGGGTCAGAGGGGAAAGGGAGACGATCTCCAGCGCTGTCCCGCACTCAGGGCACGTCAGAAACTCGTGGAGCACCACGTCCTCCTGCAGCGGCACATGGGCCGCGCACTCCGGGCAGGTTCCGTTGAGCATGGGCCACCTCCTTCGGGATCGGGAAAATAAAAACCCCCAGGCCACTGGACGGTAGCCTGGGGGTGGGGATCCTGACCGATGCAAAATGCCGCTACGTCAGGACCGGACTACCGTCCGGGCCTCGGGACGCAGCGGCTTTTTTGATCTCCACCATCAGGAGGCTTCGAGGGTCCATCCTGGGCGCTGCTCCATCGGATTCGCCCTTAAATATAACCAGGCTCGCCATTTTGTCAAGAGGTTCTTCCTCCGGGTTCGGGGCAGGGGATGAGGCGAGGCATGAGATGTGAGAAGCCCTCTTCCCCTCCGAGGAACATCTGAAGAGGAACGCCATTCGGGCGGGCGACGATGAACACAACCGCGATCGGTTCGCCCGTGCTCCGCCCGGCTTGTCCCCGGGCCGCGCTCAAGTCGGCCTGGCGTGCATGAGATCCCGTTCGGAAACCTCCCGCACCTCCTCCGCCCGCAACGTCAGCACCGCCAGGGTGGCCCCCGTCAAGGTGGTGAATTCCACCTCGTAGGCCACCCCATCTCCATACACGTGGACGATGGTGCCGACATCGCCGGCCACCAGGCCGTGCTCCGGTTTGTCCACCAAGAGGACCACGCTATCGCGTTCTTTCATTTCTAACCCTCCGTTCCATAAGCCAAGCGAAACAGCAACCGCCGTTCATCCGATGCCGGGTAACTGGTGACGAGTCTTGCGCCTTTCCCGGTGGCGACCCAAACGCGGATGACTCGGGCGGCGCCCAACGGGCCTTTGAGTTCACCGATAACCACCCATTTCACGCCGAAGTTCGTCCGTTCTTCTTTCACCTCCTCGGCCTGGCGAGCATAGGCCTTCAGGGCTTCGGCCAAGCGCTCTGGCGCTTCCGGCAGGAATCCCGGGGCTTCGGAAGAACCGGGCTTTGTGGCGACCCACCGGGTGGCTCAAGGGAGGAAAGCAGGTAACCGGTTACCTTGCTCAGCGGGACTTCCCGCTCCATCCCGGCCAGGGGATTCACCACCGTTCCTCCCGATCTCGACAAACCAGCTGGACCTCACCGCTGCTTTCAATTCTTGGCTCATGTCCAGAAGTAGCGCGCCTTTTCGAGATCATTGCTCTACTTTTGGTTGAAGGTGCACCGCCCTCACAATGGGATGGGGCCGATCCAGGGGGAATGGGGCTGGGGCAAGGCCTCTAAACTCCTCCCATGGGCGGCCGCTGGTTGGGGATGGATTCCTGTGCCCACCTGCATTATGATTCCCTTCAGGATCCCTCGCGGGTTCGAGCCGTTCGAACGCCCCGGAGGAGGTGCACCGTGCGCCCGGAGATCGAGATGGAACTCGCCCAGACCCGACAGACCGTCCTCTGGCTGGAGCAGGAGCGCCGGAAGGACAAGGAGACCATCGCTCTCCTGCAACAGCGGGTGGACCAGTTGACCGCCCTCCTGGACCAGGCCCGGGATCAGATCCGCCAGCTCACTGAGGCGCTGGCCGCCGCCCAGGCCCAGGCCGCCCGGTCCGCGCCGCCGGATTCTTTCCTCTCCCGCTTGCGGGAGGAAGTAGCCGCGCTCCTCGATCGGCGCCTGGGGGAACTGGAGCGAGGCTTCCGGGAGAAGCAAAACGCGCTGCAGCTGCAGATCGCCGACCTCCAGCGCGCCGTCCAAGCCCTCCAGGAGATGGCCCCCCGCCTGGAGCGGGCGGAGCAGGAGCTGGCCTCGCGGCGCATCGAGCAGGACCGCCTGCTTCACCAGCTCCAGGGGCAATCCCGGCGCCTGGAGGAGGTCGGGCGGGCCCTGGAGGAGGTGCGGCCCCGCCTCGCCTACCTCGAGGATCAGGCGCGGCAGACGGTCAGGCGGATGGCGGACCTGGAGCAGCGGGAGGCGGATCACCACCGGCGGATCGAGGAGCTGGCCCAGCGATTTCTGCTCCTCGAGGAGGAACTGCGCAAGCAACCCCGCCGCTTGGAGCCCATCGAGGCCCGCCTGGAGGAACTGGGGGCGCAGGTGGAGGCCCTGCGCCTGGCCGACCTGCAACACGGCCAGGCCGTCCGCCGCCTGGAGCAGCACGTGGAGGAGCGATTGGCCCGCATCGAGGACTACCACGCCGCCCTGCATCAGCTGCAGGATCTGGCCCGGGAGGGCCGACAGGCCCTGGAGGAGATCCGGACGTTGCGGGAGGGCTGGGAGCACCGCCTGAAGGAGATGGGGGAGCTGTTGCGGCTGGGCGAGGCTCGACTGAAGCAGGAGTGGGACATGTGGCAGGCGGGCCAGGAGCGGCGTTGGCATCAGCTCAGCCTGTTGCACGAGGAGCGCTGGTCGGAGCATACGCGGGCGCATCGGGAGCTGGAAGGGCGAGTGGAGCTCCTGGAGCGCCAGGGGTCGCGCATCGAGCAGATCCTCCGCGGCATTCTGGAGGAGCAGGAGGAATGGGCCCGCCATCTGCGAGAGGGGGCTCAGGCATGGGCCCAGAACCGCGAGCAGCGGACCAACCGCCTCAAACAGATCCTCAAGGAAACTCTGGGCGGGGGCGCCGGATCGTAAGGCGACCTCGCGTGGCTGAAGGATGGACCGAGCGCCCCTACTTTATGTGAACGAGAGGGGACCCGGAATGCCAGTGATCGCGACGGCCGGCCACGTGGATCACGGGAAATCCGCCCTGGTGGAGGCGCTGACGGGCATCCACCCGGATCGCCTGAAGGAGGAGCAGATCCGGGAGATGACGATTGACCTGGGCTTCGCATGGCTGAGCCTGCCGGAAGGGGAGACCGTGGGGATCGTGGACGTGCCCGGCCATCTGGATTTCATCGAGAACATGCTGGCTGGGGTAGGGGGGATTGATGCCGCCCTCCTGGTGGTCGCCGCCGACGAGGGCGTGATGCCGCAGACCCGGGAGCATTTCGCCATCCTCACCCTGCTGGAGGTTTGCAACGGCGTGGTCGCCCTGAACAAGGTGGACCTGGTGGACCCCGAATGGCTCGCCCTGGTGGAGGAGGATGTGCGCTCGATGCTCCGGGGGACCTGCTGGGAGGACGCGCCGGTGATCCCGGTCTCGGCCCGGACGCGGGAGGGCCTGGAGCGGCTGGTGGACGCCCTGCAGCGCGTTCTGCGGAGCCGGCCCCCGCGCCCGGACCTCGGGCGGGCGCGCCTCTCAATCGACCGCGCCTTCATCATGCCGGGCTTCGGGACAGTGGTCACGGGCACGCTGCTGGACGGCCGCCTCCAGGTCGGGGAGGAGGTGGAGATCTGGCCCTCCGGGCGCCGGGCCCGCATCCGGGGCCTGCAGTCCTACCGCCGTCGGGTGGAGCAGGCCCTCCCCGGCTCGCGCACGGCCATCAACCTCAGCGGGGTCTCCCCCGAGGATCTCCGCCGGGGGGATTGGGTGACGGCTCCCGGGCGCTTCCGCCCCACCAATCTGCTGGATGTCCATTTGATCCACTGGGAAGGCTCGCCGCGCCCCCTTCCCCATTTCGCCGAGGTGAAATTCTTCCACGGGGCGGCCCAGATCATGGCCCGCGTCCGACTGTTGGACCGGGACCTTCTGCCGCCCGGCGAGTCCGGGTTCGCCCAGATCGTCCTCAGCCGCCCCACGATCGCCGCCCCGGGGGACCGCTTTATCCTCCGCTGGCCCTCACCGTCGGTGACCCTGGGGGGCGGGGAGATCCTGGACGCCCATCCGGGGCGGCGCCACCGCCGGTCCCATCCTCACGTCCTCGCTCGGCTGCGTGCCCTCCAGCGGGCGGAACCGATGGAGCGCCTGCGCGTCTGGCTCCAGGACGCCGGCCTGCTCCCCCTGGCGGAGGCCGCCCAGCGGCTGGCGCTGCCCCCGGAGCGCGTGCGGGCGCTTCTGGATCATCTGACGGCGGACGGGGCCGCCGTCGCCCTGGGAGAGGGGATCTGGGCGGCGTCGAACTGGCAGGCGGAGGCGGTGCGGCGGCTGGTGGAGCAGGTGGAGGCGTATCATCGGGAGAACCCCCTCCGCCGGGGCATGCCCCGGGAGGAGGCCCGCAGCCGGCTGCGATGGCCCCCTGGGGTCTTCGAGGCCGTGGTGCGGGCGGCCATATCGGAAGGCCTGCTGGGGGAGTCCGGCCCGCTGATCCGGCGCTCCGGCTTCACCGTCCGCCTGAACGAGGCGCAGCAGCAGCAGGTGGCGGCCTGGCTGGACCGTCTCCGGCGGGACCCGTGGCATCCGCCCAGCCCGCGGGAGATGGAGGCGGACCTGGGCCGGGACCTGTTCCAGGTCCTGCTGGAGGACGGGCTCCTGGTGCGCCTGGGCGATGAGGTCGTCCTCTTGGCGGAAACATGGCAGGAGGGCGTGGCGCGCATCCGGGAGCATCTCCGCGCCCACGGGACGATCTCCGCGGCTGAGGCGCGGGATCTATTGGGGACCAACCGAAAGATCGCGGTGGCGCTGCTGGAGCAGATGGACGCCATGGGGATCACCCGGCGGGTTGGGGATGTGCGGGTGCTGGCGTAAGGAGGCCGTCGGAGCATCCCCGCCGCGGATCACCGGCGCAGGAACCGGCGCTCGATCTCCTCGCGGCTCAGCAGGAACCACGCCGGGCGGCCGTGGGGGCATGTGGACGGGGACCACGCCTCCTGCAGGGCGTTCAGGAGGGCCTGCATCTCCTCCGGGGAGAGCCCATCGCCGGCCTTGACGGCCGCCGTGCAGGCCAGGCGCATCGCGATCCGCTCCCGCGGATCCCCGCCTCCCCGCCGGAGCGCGGCCGCCTCCTCCAGAACGGCGTTGAGCAGGGCGCCCACCGGTTGCCCGGCCAGCGGGGCAGGGATCGCGCGGACCACGAAGGTGTTCCCCCCGAAGGGCTCGATGTCGAAGCCGAGGCTGCGCAGGGTCTCCAGCTCGGCCTCCAGGGGCTCCGCCTCGCGGGCGGAGAGCGGGAGGACCACGGGGGAGGGGAGGGGGCTGGAGGCGCCCCCGGCCCACAGCCGCTCGAACAGCACCTGCTCATGGGCAGCGTGTTGATCCACGACGATCAGCCCCTCGTCGCTCTGAGCCAGGATGTAACTCTGGAGCAGTTGCCCCAGCGCCCGCCAGCGGGCGGGTCGGCCATATTCCGCGGAGGGCTCCGCCAGGGGTCGGGCCGGCGGTGGTGCCGCCTCCAACGGCCACGCGATGGCCACCCCCTCCGAGCGGGGGAACCCGGCCAGCGCGGCTTCCACCGCCTGACTGACCCCCCAATACACGGAGCGCTCCTGGGAGAACCGCACCTCCGCCTTCTGCGGGTGAACGTTGACGTCCACGAAGGCGGGCGGTAGCTCGATGTGGAGGATCGCCAGGGGGTAGCGCCTGGCGGGCAGCCGGCCGGCGTAGGGCCGCTCCAGGGCCACGGCCAGCAGGCCGCTGCGCACCGGCCGCCCGTTCACGTAGAAATGCTGGAAGGCCCGGGAGGCTCGCCCCAGGGTCGGCCGGGAGATCAGACCGTGGATGCGGAGGTCCGCCGCCTCCCAGGACATTGGGATCAGCTCGTCCGCCACCTCCCGCCCCCAGATCTGCGCCGCCCGCTCCAGGGGGGTCCCCGGGGGGGCGATCAGGGCCTCCCGCCCGTCGATCACCAGCCGGAAGGCCACGCGGGGGTATCCCAGCGCGTAACGGCAGACGGTCTCCCGCACCCGCTCCATCTCCCGCAGGGGGGATTTCAGGAAGCGACGCCGGGCGGGGGTGTTGTAGAACAAATCCCGCACCGTGACCGCCGTCCCCACCGGGCTCGCGGCGGGCTGGACCGTGAGCCGTCCTTCCTCCGCGATCAGCCGGGTGCCCTCGGTCTCCCCGGCCGTGCGGGTGAGGATCTCCACCCGGGCCACGGCGGCGATGCTGGGGAGCGCCTCCCCTCGGAAGCCCAGCGTGCGCACGCGGCCCAGGTCCTCCGCCGTGCGGATCTTGCTGGTGGCGAAGCGGGCCAGGGCCAGCGGCACCTGATCGCGGGGGATGCCGCTCCCGTTGTCGGCCACGCGGATCCACGCGAAGCCGCCCTCCTGGATCTCGATCTGGATCGCGGTGGCCCCGGCGTCCAGGGCGTTCTCGATCAACTCTTTCACCACCGAGGCCGGCCGTTCGATCACCTCCCCCGCTGCGATCCGGGCGGCCACCTCGGGGCCCAGCACCCGGATCTCGGGGATCTCATGGGAATCCATGGGCACCGCACCTCAGGCGACAGGCTGGGTCATCATGCCCCCTCCCGCGTTCCAAGCCCGGACACCAGATAAAGCGGCATCCGGAGGAAGGCCGGGGCCTCCGTCCATGGCCGCACCGGCAGCAGGCCGCGGATCGCCTCGCAGAATGAAGGGGTGAGCAGGATCTCGCCGGCCGGGGCGAGGCCGGTCAGGCGCCGGGCGGTCTCCACCGGCTCGCCGATGGGCGAGTAGTGGCCGTAGCCGGCCCCTCCCCACAGTCCGACGAGGGCAAGCCCGCGGTGGAGGACGAAGCGCGGGGTGAGGCATAGGGGCGGGGGCAGCTCGAGGTGCAGCCGTCGGATCCGCTCCCGCAGGACCAGGGCGGCCCGCAGCGCCCGCAACGCGTGATCGTCGTAGGGGATGGGGGCGTTGAACCACGCCAGGGCCACGCCGTCCGCCATCGGGGAGGGCATCCCCCCTTCCGCCTGGACGCCCTCATAGAAGAGGTTCAGGTGGCGGTTCACGGCCTGATGCAGAGTCCCCGCGGGAAGGCCCTCGTTCCGCGCGGCCTCCTGGATCCGCTCCCGGAGCCCGCCCCACGCCACCGCCAGGACGCTGAGAGGGCGCATCCGGGCCGGGCCTATGATCTCGTGGGGCGCCTTCTGCAGGGTCTGCAGGATGGGGGAGGGGATGAAGGATCGCAGGAGGCTCCACCATCGGAGATGGTAGGTCTTCAGGGAAGCGATTCGCCGCCCCACACGCAGCTGCGCGTGGAGCCGCGCCAGGATCTCGCGGGGGTCATACGGTTTGGTGACGTAGTCCTCCGCGCCGACCCGCAGCCCTTCCACCAGCTGTCCGATGGCCGCCCGCCCGGTGAGGATCAGCACCGGGATGTCCCGGAGCCCCGCGTCCGCCTTGATGGCCCGGCATACCGTCAGCCCGTCCGCGTCGGGCAGGCCCAGGTCGAGGACCACCACGTCGGGGCGCCAGGATCGAAGCCGGCTCCAGCCCTGACGGGCGGTGGCGGCGACCGCGACCTCGAACCCGTTCCAGACCAGCAGGTCGTGGAGCGCCTTCGCTTCGGTGGGGTTGTCCTCGATGATCAACACGCGAGGCGGGCGCC
>FWWM01002698.1_pt1 | contig 46748 bp, 49 predicted proteins | sample 2228351 | NCBI WGS metagenome assembly FWWM01 (sample SAMEA103939774, study PRJEB20133) | metagenome
CCCGGACATCATCATGAGGCATGACCTCGAAAAGGACCATGACCCCGGTTCGGATCAATATGCAGGCTTGACAGATACCCGCAATTAAAGGGCCGATTGACACCCTTCCGCCCGATCCGGGGTGGCCACCCCGGATCGGGCATCCCTTAATGCCTAAAACCAGCGGAAAAGTCATAAGACAAGACGACCCCATCAGTTCAAGGCGCGATAATCGAACGGTTGCAGGCGGCCAAGGGTCACTCAACAATAGTGGACCTGCTCCGACCTTTTCGCAACAGGGTCGCGCTTGCCACTCCTATCGCGATCAATGCGGCAGCCACAATTGGCGCGCCACTCTGTGCGCCAATCTTGCGGAATAATAATGCTGCCATCAAGGCACCGAGCGTCTGGCCGATCAACCGTGACAACGACAGCATTGCCGATGCAGCTCCCGAACGCGAGTGAGGCGCGGTTGCCAGCATGCTATGGTTGTTGGGAACCTGAAAAATTCCAAAACCGATACCGCAAACTGCCGCAGCCAAAACTATCAGAAAAGTTGAGACGCCCGGCTGCATTAATGAAAGCAAGATTGCTCCGCCTGCGAGTATAATTAGCCCCGCACCGCACAGCCAGGCTGATGAATAGCGATTAACCAGGCGACCGGATACGAACGCGGCGATCATGATACCAAGCGGCAAGGGGACCATGAGCAGGCCGATTGCGTCTGGTTCGAATTGAAACCGCTGCTGGAGAATGAAGGGAAATGACAATGTGATCAGTATCAACACGGCGTAGGCTGCTGCCGACATTACATAGGCTTTACGCAACGAACCGAGCTTCAGCAAATCCAGAGGCACCATCGAATCCGGGCGGGTGGAGGTGCGTTTTCCGAGGAGAAAAATGGCTGGGATCGCGATACAGACTTCAAGCAATGTCCAGCCTGAGACGGTATTCTGGGCAAAGTCGTTAAGAGCCAGGAAGATCGCGGCAAAACCCACGGCGGACAGTAGCGCCGAAGAGCGTTCAAAAGGCTGCCTAGCCGCGGCCGTCGAGGGAATTGCCCAAATTCCAATCACAAGTGAAAGCAGCCCAAACGGAAGGCCCACGGCAAAAACAGCATGCCAACTTGCTAATGACAAGACAAGTGCACCAACCGCCGGCCCTGCGGCCGAGGCGATCGAAACCGCTATGGTATTGTAGCCGATCCCACGAGGGATGAATTCGGGGGGGTAGATTGTCCGAACCAATGCCCCGCTGACCACCATTACTGCCGCCGCGCCAATTCCCTGGACGAAGCGCGATATAGCCAGAACGGGAAGGCTGGTGGCTAAGATACTGCCAGAGGCTGCAAGCATGAAAAGTAAGATTCCTGCCAGATAAACCTTCTTGTAGCCTAGAATTTGACTTGCCTTCGCCATTGGTAAAAGTGCGATCACGATGGCAATCTGGAAGGCATTTATGGCCCACACGGATCTTGCCGCGGTAACCCCCAGGCCGTTGGAAATGAATGGCAGGGCAACGCTGGCGATCGATACGTCCATTATGGTAAGAAATATGGCGCACCAAATTGAAAGTGCTGCCCAGAGACGCCGAGGTGCGGGAAGTCCAGTTATGGCTTGGGCTCCGTCCGGTCTACTTGGCGGTCGCCCTTGGGGCGTCCCATCTTTCGCAATCATGTCCGTGGTTCTTTTGGTTTTTCGTCCATCCTGTTGCATTCCCAACTCAATATGGCGGTCCCCGCTCCGTCAGCCGTAAAGTAGGAAGGAATCGGCACGGTCTGCTCCCTTTCCCGTCAGGATTTATGGCACACCTGAAGAAATAGACCTGCGGTTTTCGCACAAGGCACTCAGGGCGAAGGACAGGTGGTTTTCCTGTCCTTCGCCCTTTCAGGTGCCTGCCAGATGATCGGCTTCTCTCGGGTCTTTTGGAGCAGCGTTCTAACTGGGGTTAAGCCGATCAGAGAGCACCCGTTGCCGCATTACATCTTGAGAATGGCCTTAATAGCGTTACCCGACACTTCGGTGTCTTCGACTGCCTGATTAATCTGATCGAAATCGTAGAACGTGCAGAGCCGTTCGAACGGGAACAGACCGGCTTCGTGCATGGCAATCAATTCAGGGATGAAGACCTGCGGAGTGCTGGAACCTTCAACTACCCCTCGTAATTTACGGCCGAAAAGCATGTTGTTCATGTCTAGCGAGAATTCGGTGCCCAACTTTGCCCCGCCAACCACGGCAGTTTCACCCATGGTATGGGTACTGTCGACCGCGCTACGCAAAACTTGCGGAATTGCTGTGGTATCGATCGCATAGTCCACACCGCTACCGGTCAGGGCGATGATAGCTTCTTGGGCATTTGTAGTGTTGGCATCAATAATGTCGGTCGCACCAAGTTCACGGGCCAGTTCGAGACGCGTGAGGTTGCGATCAACCGCTATAATCCTGAGACAACCAGATGCCTTCGCGGCCATCAGCGCGCTGAGGCCAACCGAGCCGACGCCGAAGATCGCGATCGACGAACCGGGGGCAGGCTGGAGTGCATTGAGGACGGCACCCGCGCCGGTCTGAATTCCGCAGCCAAGCGGGCCGAGAAGCTCAATCGGTGCGGAATCCGCTACCTTGACGCAATTATTTTCCGTTGCGATCGAGTAGGTAGCGAACGAAGACTGTCCGAAGAAGCACGCATTCACCTCTTCTCCGTTGCGCCTGATCGGGGTCGATCCATCGAGCCTTCGGCCCATGAAATTGAGCGGGAAGAGGCTGGGGCAATAGGCCTGATGACCCTTCATGCATGAAGGGCAGGTTCCGCAATAGCTGAAAGACAGCACTACCTTGTCGCCAGGTTTCACTGTGGTGACGCTACGCCCGATATTTTCCACAATGCCCGAGCCTTCATGGCCGAGCACGGCGGGAAGAGGGGTGGGGTAATACTGGTCGCGGACGGTAAGATCGGTGTGGCACATCCCGGCCGCCACAATCTTGACGAGAACCTCGTCGTCGCGCGGTTCTTCGATATCGACGTTATCTAGGACAAATTGTCCGCCTTGGCTTTCAATGATCGCTGCATAAGCTTGCATGCTCAGTCTCCCTTTTCTGCGCTGTAAGGGGCGCGCCTAACAGAAAAAATACAGGTTTTTGTCTTGTGTTACCCTGGCGTCGAGAATCAGTTTGCGTCGGAACACCTTGAAGCCATCGCCGACCTGGCGCAGCTTATCCTCGCGCCCCAGCGTGTGTACGGTCATTTCGAGTTGGCGGCGATTGCGATAGATGGCCAGGTTCGAAAAGACGTCGAACTCGCCATCGCCTGCATGGAAAGCTTCGACGTTGCTGACAAAATACCGGATTTTCGAGGGCGGATCTTCCATCCATACGGTGCCGGAATAGAGCCGCTCTACGCGTTGCTTGAGTTCGCCGTAATCGTCATTATAAATTGCAGCATCGTCGGGTGTCGGGTCGGGGCGACGGTCGCGGATCAAGCGTTGTTCATAAATCGGCATCCAGTAATGGATGTCTTCGTCGACCATTTCCGTTAACCACTCCCGGTATTGCCCGTTCTGCAGCAGCCGGACTTCGGCACGATAATGCATTTCGATCGCGGATTGGACATCCAATCCCGCTAAGGTCTGTTTTACCGACATAAAATCTCCGGCATTCGGTACGATTGAAAAAAGTTTGCGATTACTCGGCTGCGTCGATTTTGTCGCTCCAGTAATCACGATTGGTGAAAATCGAATCCCAGGTGTCGTCGTTTGCTTTCACCGTTTTCCAATCGGGCGCATCCAGCATTTCCTTCCAGAATCGATAGAAGCCGCGATGGGATGTTTCGCCGATGAAGCTGGATCCAACAATCCCCGGAAAAATCGGGTGCGGACCTTCGAAGCCGACACCCATGCTGGAGTCGATCCGGCCGTCGCGAGTGATGGTTCCGCGGTTGACATGGGTGGCCGATGACATGTTCTCGCCATCGTCGCTTTCCAGCGTTCCGGCGGTGCCGAAACTGCGGCTGGCTTCGCGCTGGATGCTGTTTTTCGTTTCAGCGTCGGCGTCACGTGGGACCATCGTGTAGGTCCATACTTCAATTTCGTGCGGTCCACGCGGATGCCAGACCTTGAACGTATTGGTACCGTAAAGGAACGAGCAACTCGGGAAGATCGAGCAGTTCCAGTGACCAACATAAAGTTCCTCACGCTCCGGTCCGAACTTCCGACCTACTTCAGCGCGGGTGTCGGCAAGGTATTTTGCCCAACCATCGCGCTTGACGTGTATCGCCGCGGCGGCGTTGTTGATCACTCCGAAGCCGTGCCCATGCCGGGTCGTGAACTGGTAGCCGAGATCTTCGAAGGGAATGTCCGCCCGGTTCCCTGCCAGACCGGCAAGTTCGCCGCCGATTCCGAGCAGGGCGCCAGCGTGGGTCCAGCCGACATGGTAGCCATCGCCGACGAAATTCTCGGTCGGGACTTTCCAATTGCAGGCGAGAATGCTTTTCATCGGCGGACCCAGCAGCTCCAGCCCGCCCCCGGCACCCTCCCAGATGGTATCCAGATACCAGCGAAATTCGCCCAGATATTCTTCCAGGCCTGGAGCGTCAGCATCGCCGCAGCCGAAAATGAAGCCTTTGTACGTCTCCACCCGGACGTGCTTGGCACCGAGCTGTTCCTTATCGAGCTGCCCATGGTAGCACCGTGTTTCAAGCGGAACATCAACGAGGCTGCCATCCTGGCCGAACACCCAGCCGTGGTAGTTGCAGACGAACGCCTTGGCATTGCCGCTGTCGGCGTGACAAATCTGGTTGCCCCGGTGCGTACACGAATTGATGAATGCCCGAAATGAGCCATCTTGCTGATGCGACAGGATGACTTTGTCTTCGGCCATATAGGTGGTGATGAAATCGCCGGGCTTGGGAAGGAGCGACTCGTGGCCCAGAAACAGCCACGAGCGAGCAAAAATACGCTCCAGTTCAAGATCGTAGACATCCTTGTCCCAGAAAATCTCGCGCGACTGATTCGCCTCGACATTGTCGACAAGGTTTGGGATTCTAGGCATACTTCTCTCCGTACAGCTCTCTTGGCTTGAACCTGTCAAGTTCAGGCACTATAGGCAATGCGATGCACTATATGCAAAAAATTGGGCTTGCGCAAGCGCAGTTCAGCTTGGTTGAATCTTGGTTTTGAGCACACTTGTCCGTCGTTTCTCGGCTTGGGGAGAGGTGCGGGCGGCGGTCTGGAGCTCGCCGACCCTGTTGCTTTGCCTGGCATCCTTCTTCTGGGCCTTGAACCCGATCGTTGGCCGGGCAGCGCGCGACTTGATCTCCCCCCTGTCACTTGCATTCTGGAGATGGGTGGTTGCTTTCCTGTTCGTGCTTCCTTTCGCCTGGCGACATATCAAGAACGATAGGCAGACCCTGCGCGAGTCATGGCCGGGGCTTGTGCTGCTCGGTTTTTTTGGTGTCGGGCTGTTCAGTTATCTCGTCTATTCGGCGCTACAGTATACTACCGCAACCAACAGTCTGATGTTGCAAGCTATCATGCCGATCATGACGATGGTGATACCTGCGGTTGTGTTTGGGGAGCGGTTGCGTCCACTTCTTGCTCTCGGCGCCGGGCTATCGTTTGCGGGGGTCGTGTGGATCGTCACTAAAGGGCACCCGTTTGCCCTGCAACTGAGCGCCCTCAACCGCGGGGATTTGCTCGCCGTAACAGCTGTATTCCTTTATTCGGCCTACGCCACTTTCCTGCGCAAGGCGCCGGCCGTGCATCACCTCACCTTGCTCGCCATCCTTTTTGCGATCGGCGCAGCATCGCTGGCAATACCCTACTTCACCATGCTGGCCAGCGAGGGCCTGTCCTTGCCGTCGGTCGAAGTCGTGGCTACCGTTCTGTATGTCGGGATATTTCCCTCGCTTGCCGCCTATGGTCTGTTCAACCGTTCGGTAGTACTGATCGGATCGGTTCGCGCAGGGGTTTACATGAACTTGCCGACGGTGTTCGGGGTCGGACTCGCCATACCGCTCCTTGGCGAATATCTATATTCATATCATTTTGTGGGCGCGATCATGATCATCGCCGCGATCGCCATTTCACGTCGATAGCCCCGAGACTCTTCGAATGCGCAACCCAGGATGCATGAAGCCATGACCGAAAAACAGCACAATCAGTCATATGCCGAAGCGTTTCGTCACGCTGCCGAAGACCCTGAAGGCTTTTGGGCGGACGCCGCGCAGACGTTGGACTGGTTTTCGGAGCCCCGGCTGACCTATGACGAAGATAAGGGCTGGTTTTCCGACGGGATTCTCAACACCTGCCACAATTGCCTGGACAGGCATGTCCTGGCAGGACGCGGCGATGCAGTTGCACTGAACTACGACAGCCCTTCTACAGGTGCCTTTCGCAGCTTCACCTATTCACAGCTGCTGATGGAAACGGGACGGGTGGCGGCGATGCTTGCCAGCCTGGGTGTGTCGAAGGGGGACCGGGTCGTCATCTTCATGCCGATGGTGCCCGAGACGGCCTTCGCCATGCTGGCTTGCGCGCGTCTGGGCGCGATCCATTCGGTGGTTTTCGGCGGCTTCGCCGCACCGGAACTAGCCAAGCGGATTGATGATGCGAAACCCAAAGTGATCCTGACCGCCTCGTGCGGGATCGAAGGGGCGAGGGTCATTGCCTACAAACCTTTGGTCGATGAGGCGGTCGAACTTTCGTTGCTCGGTGTTGAACATGTCGTCCTTCTGCAGCGCGAGCGCTTGGCGGCCGACCTTGGTCACGAGCGGGATATTGACTGGCAGGAACTGCGCAACCGCACCGCAAGCGATGCAATGCCAGCCTGTGTGCCGCTCGCTTCGTGGGAACCGCTCTATATCCTCTACACCTCGGGAACTACCGGAATTCCCAAGGGTGTCGTGCGCGACAATGGAGGCCATGCTGTTGCGCTTTCGTGGTCCATGGAGAATATCTATGGCATTGGTGCGGATGACGCTTTCTGGGCGGCATCGGACGTTGGTTGGGTCGTTGGCCACAGTTACATCGTCTATGGGCCGTTGCTGGTGGGAGGAACCACGGTTCTATTCGAGGGGAAACCGGTTGGCACGCCCGATGCCGGCACTTTCTGGCGGACGATTACACGCAACAAGGTCAAGACCTTCTTCACCGCCCCCACTGCGATCCGGGCGATCCGCAAGGAAGATCCCCAAGCAAGATTCCTGAAAGAGATCGGCACGGGCGACTGCCGCGTCATCTTCCTCGCAGGTGAACGAGCGGACCCCGCAACCATTGACTGGCTTGAGCGGGAAAGCGGGCTGCCGGTGATTGATCACTGGTGGCAGACCGAGCTGGGCTGGCCTGCCATCGCCTCATGTTTCGCGATGGGCGATTTGCGGCGCAAACCAGGCAGCGCGGGGTTAGCAGTGCCCGGTTACAAATTTGCAATTCTGCGCGACGATGGCAACGCGGTAGACGAAGGCGAAAGCGGCAACGTTGTCATTCGAAGGCCCCTGCCGCCTGGTGCCTTCCGGACGCTGTGGAACAACGAGGCTGATTTTGCGAAAAACTTCGCCAGTTTCCCCGGCTATTACGAAACGGGCGACTCCGGCCATCGCGACAAGAGCGGCTATCTCTATATCATGGGCCGGACAGACGACATCATCAACGTCGCAGGCCACCGTCTCTCGACCGGGCAGATCGAAGAGATTATTGCTGGCCTTGCGGATGTCAACGAATGTGCGGTGGTCGGCGCGAAAGACCCTGTCAAGGGCATGGCACCGGTCGCGTTCATAACCGCACAGTCTGGGGCAGCGGATAAAGGCGCGATTGCCGGACTTGCAATCTCGGCTGTGCGCGCTGAACTGGGTGCCGTCGCGGCGTTAAAGACTGCCTATGTGGTTGATCAATTGCCGAAGACCCGATCGGGAAAGATCCTCCGCAATCTTCTGCGCAAAATCGTTGATCGCGAACCTTTCAGTGTGCCGCCAACGATCGATGACCCGGCCATACCCAAAGCTATCGCCGCGCAGTTAGATGAACATTGATCCTCAGCTAGACCAGTCTCGAAAGTCACTATCGACCATACGCACCGAAGACCTCCGCGCGACAATCCGGCTCAAGGAGTTTGTGCAAGCAGATGAATCCACTACGCTTCGCTGATCATCTTTTCAGACGAACCCGTGCACCGAATTTTGCTCGACACCGATCTACATTTGAGGGAAAGCGTCTGCGACTCGCTCATCATCACCATATTTGGCAAACTGGAAAATCATGGACCACGATATGAAGAAAATTGGTGAAAAATTTGAAAATGGGCTCAAAGAAGACAATGATAAAAGAAAATCCATTCAATCAGTTGAAATAGGGGTGCGAGTTTTACTGGCTTTAGTGGAGACCGGAGGAGGTGAAGGAGCCTTTCTCCGCGAAGTGGCAGACCATTCAGGGCTGTCCCGCAGCCAAGCCCACCGGTATTTGCTTTCCTTTGTGAATACCGGGGTGGCCGAACAGGACGAAAGGAGCGGACGGTATTATTTGGGGGGGCTCACCGTCCGTCTTGGCTTGGCGGCAATGGCACGCCTGGACACCGTGCGCATAGCCGCGGAGCATTTGGAAGATCTTTTGGCAGAAATGAAAACTACTGGCTTGCTTTCAGTGTGGGGCGATTACGGCCCAACTGTCATTCGCTGGATCGATGGTGGAATACCGCTGTTTACATCTCTGCACACGGGATCGGTCTTGCCATTGCAGACATCGTCGACCGGGATCCTCTTTCTGGCGCATTGCCCTCCTGAACAGACCAGGGAACGGGTCGAACGCGAGCGTGCTGAGGGTATTGTCGTCGATGACCTCGAACTTGCCGCACAAATTGAGGAGGCTGGGCGGGTGGGTTTCGCCAGGACTTACGGAACTGTCGTACCGGGACTATCGGCGACGTCGGTGCCAGTCCTGGATTCTCAAGATCGCTTGGTCGCGACAATGAGTGTTTTGGCTCGTGCAGAACAAAAGGCGTTTTTCAGCAAGGCCAAGATCGAACGGATAATTGATGTAGCGCGCAGTGCAAGCAGGGCCATCGGTTGGCAGGGTTAGGGCCGATACCAAAGCAATCACACTGTCAGGGTGAGAAGTAAAATTGTTGAGGGCGTCTGGTCCATTACGAAAGCGGCATTCAATCGCGGTGTGGCATGCTTGGGTTCGACGTGTCGGGCTTTGATCCCGATGGCCTGTTCCCGGCAATCCCCGTAACCAACGCCAGCAAGACTGCGCCGGAAAAGGTTATCGAAGATGCCCGGGCGCACAATCCGACGATTCGCCAGCTCGCCGCAAAGGCCGGCAGCTATGCGGGGCTTGCCTTTGTCGGCACGCCGGCGTCGATCGCCGACGAAATGGAAATTTGGCTGGAGGAGCGTGGGTCAGACGGGTTCGTCGTCATGTTCCCCTATCTTTCGGAAGGACTGAACGACTTTGTCGATATCGTCGTGCCCGAATTGCAGCGCAGGGGCATTTCCCGAAAGGAATACGAAGGTACGACATTGCGCCACCTTTTCGGACTTCCACAGCCCGAAAATCGCTTCTTCTAATTCCGCTTGTCCGCCAGCGGACGGGCAACGTAGGATGAAGGTTGATCACGGCAATGAGGAAGATGACAAGCAAGGACGCTGCTGACGAATTCTGGCAATTTTCGCTGGAAGTCTATGCAAGACCGCAAGTTGCTGACCCGTGCTTGGATCTGCAGGACGAGCATGGTTTCGACGTCAACATTTTATTGTTATGTCTATGGCTGGCGCAAGGCGAGGGCAGGGCTCTCAGCCAATCTGAGATCGGCGACCTGCTGGGTGGTGTTGCTGCATTGAACGAAAACATGGTCTGGCCGGTGCGCGGTGCGCGGCGGTGGGCCAAGTCGTGGCTTCAGCAGGCACCGGACCTGCAAGCGGTAGCTGCGAGAGACAAGCTTTACACCAGCCTGAAGGCGAGCGAACTTCAGATGGAGCGCCAGATCCAGATCGAACTGGTCCGATGTCTTGCCTATGATGGCCAGCAACAGGGCCAACCACTGGACTTGTCCGCACAATCCGCCGCGCGATTGAGCCTGGAGGCTTATCGCGCGGCAATTGCGGCTCCGGAAGATACTGCCGCGCTGCTGACGCGGTTGGCCCTCAAGGCCCTTATTTAACCGGCATCGCCGGTGTCGTCACGGGCGGTTCTGCGCTCATGATGTGAGCGTAAATCTCATCGATCTCTGCGTCGCTCAGCTCAGTTGGGCGGAATGGCGGCATTTCGATAAGCCCCTGACGCACGATCGTGCGCAAATATTCCCGATCAAGGTCGTCTCTGCCGAACAGCGATGCCACCGGTCGTCCTGCTTGTTCAAGCAGCATGGTTCCAGGGTGACCCGGGCCGGGATCATGGCATCCCGCGCACATCAAAGCGTAATTTTCTGCGCCGTCGGGTTTTTCGACCGTCTGGTCGCTGTCGCAGGCGCTCAATATGACAAGCAGCGAAAGGGCGATCAGTTTTTTCATTATGCCTCTAACTCGATTGATTGCAGGGCAGATCAGGCGGACGCGAACAGCGCAGTTGGGTCAAGGGCCTTTTTGACCCTCGCGTGGAGTGTCGAAAGTCCGCCCGAAGCGAATGTCTGGTCGACCGTGGCGCGCAGGCCCGGTTCGGTGAATACTTGCCCGAATCCGGCCTCCGCCTGTGCCTCGATCAAGGCTTCGGCGCAGGCGCGAGCGCGCGCTGCGCTGCGCTGGTCCGACCCAGTGCTCGGGAGGAACTGGCGGTGGTTGGCTGAACGCCATATGGCGACAGCTTCACTGACCATATCGAAACCATGCTCTGCGCAGGTATCGCGTGAAAGCTCGTAGAGACGCATCGCGTCTTCACCATCGACCGGGCTGACCGGGTTGACCGTCAGCGCCTGGTTACCGCTCCACTGTGCGATTGCTGCCGGAGGGCTGGCCACAGCCCCTGTCATAGTCCCCATTCGCCATGACCAGAGCCGGGGATCGACGCCACGACCGTCGGCGATGACTTTCGCCCCGGGGACCGATCCGAAGGCGCCGTTGACCAGATCCCACAGGATCGGGACGTTGTCTGGCAGACCATAGAGCGAACCGTAGAGATTCCAGTAACCCAAACCCATCGCCTTACCAGCCGCTTTGACCGCGCTGGCCGCCATCGGGCCCTTGCCGCCGTAGTCGTTGCGCTTCTTGCCGAGCAAGGCGGCTTCGTGAAGCGCATTGCTTACGGCAACGCCATTTGCCACAACCATGTTCAGTTTGAGGGGGCCGAGCACATCGAGCAGCGGAGCCAGCCCGTCCTCGTTTTCCACGGTAACCATGAACGTCTTGAAAGCAGGCGGTTCCGGCATCAGCCACGTGCCGACCTTGGTTGGCACGGCGAAATCGGATTGTGAGAACAGTCCGTCGACCCACGGGCCGTACCCGAACTTGAACAATTGCCAGCAGGTGCTTTTGGGCATGGCGCCCATGCCGGTGCGGACCAGCCTGCCATCGGCGAGCATAACCTCAAGGCCGCATTGCATCAGACTATGATCTGAATAGGGTGTGTAGCCCGCGCTCCGTTCCACGAAGCTGGCGGCCACGCTCGCATCGGGATTGCCGGGGAAATCCACCCAAAGCTTGATATTTTTGCTTTTGATATAAGCATCGAGCTCGCGGAAGGTGACGCCGGGTTCGACCAGGCAGTAAGCCAGTTCCTCGTTCACCTCGAGGACCTGGTTCATGCGCTGCAAATCGAGCACGATAACCTTGTCCAGCCCGGTTTTCTCAAGACCATGCGCGCCATTACAAACAGGCTGCAATACCCCGCCAGCGCCTTTCGCCGCACTTAGCGCAACTGCCAGCTGCGCTTCATTTGCGGGCAGGACAACACCGACCGGAATGGCGAGGGGTGTGGCGTAGCGGGCCAGCGCAGCGGGCGATTGGTCGACCGCTCCGGCGCCCAGAGCTGCTTCAATTGCTGTCAGTGCAGCCGCCTGGCGAGCCTGATCTATCATCCTTGTTTCCTCATTTGCCTATTGCTGAAGTATTTTGGGATAGCGATCGAGATTTCCCGCATCGACGGCGAAGTCTGCCGAGCGGACCCCGGCCCCGATGGTGCTGGCCGGTTCGCTGTCACGCCATGAAAAGCAGCAAGTCACGCAGCGATAGATCGTCCAGACAACGGTGTTGTCCTCGCGCCCCTGATAGTCTTCGATTGCGCCTGTACTTGAACAGCGCGGACAGAGCCTCTCGCTCATTTTGCAACTCCTTGCTGAAGTAACCGAATTGCCTTGCTCAACGCATCAATGTCCGGGCCGGTCGGTGGACTTACGAGATGCGCCTCGCCGATGGGATCGGGCCGCAGGTAGCTTGTCGCGTCAATGATCAGCCGGTGGCCCTTGCCTGGCACGACCGCAGACGGGTCGATCGGCACGGCAGGCATATTTGGGAGCACGATTATATCGTCGGCGCGGGTACGCGTCGACAGCGCCCACATCACCTGGTTGAGGTCGAAGGGGTCGACATCGGCATCGACCATGATCAGGTTCTTGAGATACATCACGCCGTGCGGCGTGCTCAGCGCACGCAGAGCAACGGTCTTGGCGAAGCCGGCCATCCGGTTTTTGACCGAGATGATCCCGGTCAAACCGTGTTGGTAGAGCGCGTTGACAGCCGTGACTTCGGGAAAGTCCTTGCGCAACTGGGCATATATAGGCGCGGAGGTGTGCAACCCGATCAGCGTGTCGTGTTCGGTCCAGCCACGGCCGATGTAGATATTCTCGAAGATCGGATCTCGGCGATGCGATACCGCCGTAACCTTGAAAATAGGTGCCTTGCGGACCCCGCTGTAAGAACCGGGGAATTCGCCGAAGGGACCTTCCAGCACACGCTCGCCCAGCTGCATTTCCGCTTCGATCACGATCTCGCTGTCGGCGAGAATATCGACACCATTGCCAGATTTGGTAAGTCTGATCGGCGCGCCCATCATCGCCGAGGCGTAGGCGTACTCGGATTCCTCATAACCGATCGGCGTGGCGGCGAAGACCGCAAGTCCCGGGTGGTTGCCGAGCATGACCGCGATCTTCAGCGGCAGGCCGTTGCGTTCGGCCGCCATGATCTGCCGACCCATGTCGTGCGACGGAATGGTCATCAGGCTGAAGCTATCCGGGCCTTGTACTTGCAGCCGGTAGATGCCGACATTCTGCTTGCCGAAATTATCGGGATCTTCGGGATCGCGTGACGCGACCGAAGCCTTGCCCATGAAGAACCCGCCGTCGTATTCGTTGATGCGATAAACCGGGAGGATGTCGTAAAGATTGATTCCGCTTTCGACCCGGCACTCATGGACCGGAGCCTGGCCTTCGGGAACGTAACTGATCTGTGCCTCGGCATCGCCCCAGCGACCGGCGATCTCGAAGAACAGCTCGCGGATTGTCGTGCCCTTGGGCCGGCCCAGCAGCAACGCGATATTGTCCCATGAACCGTGGACGCCGACCACGGTACGCTTGCCGGGATAGCCGGCGATGTTGTCGAACAGGATCGCGGGCGCACCATTGGCATCGCGCGAAGCCGCGACCGCGACATTGCGCAGGTCGGGTTCCGGCAGCACCCGTTCGCTCCAGGTGATCGCCTGGCCTTCGCCTTCAAGAAGTTCAAGAAAGTCCCGCAACGAGGAAATGCCGCGCGCTTTATTGGCCAAGTCGTTCATATTCGGTTCCTAACGCGAGCGGGATTAGTGACCACTGGGATTGGCCGTGGCGGACTGGATCGTAACCCATTTCCACTCGGTCATGATCTCGAGGTCGGCTTCGGTGCCCTCGCGTCCGAAGCCGGAAGCCTTGGTCCCCCCGAACGGTACGTGCGGCTCGTCATGGAGGGTCGGGGCGTTGATATGGACCATCCCGCTTTCGGCCTCGTGAGCAAAGCGCAAGGCCTTGTCGAGATCACGGGTGAAGATCGAGGCGGATAGGCCGTACTCGGTATCGTTCGCCAGTTCGATCGCCTCTTCGAGCGTGTCGAACGGATAGAGCGAGGTGACCGGCCCGAAGGTTTCTTCGTAGTAGACAGTCATGTCGGCAGTAACGCCGCGCAGCACCGTCGCGGAGCAGTAGTTGCCAGTCCACTCCGCACCGGCCAGCACTTCGGCACCTTTTGCGCGGGCATCATCGACGTGGCTGCGCACCCGATCGCGTTGGCGTTCGGAGATGATGGGGCCAAGCATGGTGGTGGGTTCACGCAAGTCGCCCATCTTGGCTTTGGAAGCTGCGGCGGCGAAGGCCTTCGCAAAATCATCAAAAATGGAGCGTTCGACATAGATGCGCGACGCGCCCATGCAGACTTGGCCCTGGAACATGAAAATGCTGAAGAGTGCCGCTCCAACCGCTTTTTCCAGGTCGGCATCGGCGCAGACGATCAGCGGGCTCTTGCCGCCAAGCTCAAGCGTATATTTCTTGAGGTTCCTGGCTGCGATCCCGGCAATGTGCTTGCCGACGCGCGAGGAGCCAGTGAAAGTAATCGCAGCGACATTGGCATGACCGGTGAGCGCATCGCCGATTTCGGCACCATTGCCGTAGACGATGTTGAACAGGCCATCAGGAACGCCCGCCTCACGCCACAGATCTGCGAGCAAGTCAGCTAGGCGCGGTGCGGCTTCGGAGGGGAGCAGAACGAAGGCGTTGCCGGTTGCAAGCGCCATGGCGGACTGCTTGATCCCCTTGATCAGCGGAACATTGAACGGCGTTATGCCGGCAACGACACCCACCGGCTGGCGCAGGCTCATGCTGAAGCGGCCCGGTGTGTCCGAAGGAATGGTTTCGCCGCGGACCCGGCGCGGAACCCCGGCGGCAGCACGCAGGAACCCGATCGCGAACCGGGTCTCGAAGCCTGCTTTGGCAACCGGCGAGCCGACCTCATCGATCAGCACTTCCTGGAACTTGGCGACGTCGCGTTCCATGATCTCCGCCGCCTTGAACATCCAGCCCTCACGAACTGCGGCAGGTAGGTTGCGGTGCATGCAGAATGCTGCCACGCCAGCCTCAACCGCGCGGTTGACATCATCGGCTGTGCCTGCAGCGGCCCTTGCGTAGACACTGTCATCGACTGGATTGAGGTCGTCGAAATAGGCGCCACTGCCTGGCGCTACCCGGGCTCCGCCTATCCAGTGGTCTATATTCTTCATACTTCTTCGATCCTTGACTTAGGGGTCCAAGCTGCCGTTTCGCTCACGATGTTTCTCGCATCGCTTTGGGCCAGATGCCCTGCTTGCCCGGTGAAAGAATGCCGTTGGGGTCCATCACATCTTTGATGCGGTGGTGTAGGTCCCACAATGCGCCATCGTTGTGCTTATAGGTTTTGGCAATCTGGTCCATGAAGGCGAGGTGGGTGCGGTATTCGCCGAACCCAATTTCTGCCGCCTCATCGACCAACAGACCGAAGAGATCGTAGGCTCTAGTGCGCATCGCCTCGTCGGCCCGGTCATACATGATCATCAGGATGTGATGCATGTCACGCCAACCGACAAGGAACTCCCCTATATAGTCAAAACCGTATTCGTGGCAGCGCCGCTTTATCATGTTGTACTGTGCGAGCGCTTCCGCTCCGCTTGGCGCTGAGATCGGCGAGAAATTGACGTGCCCGCCACCACCTATCCAGTTCATAATGCTGAATTCGGTCATATTCGGCTCGCCGCGCATCAGCCGCACGCGGTAATCCCAGGCAGGGTCATTCTCCCGGTCGAGGTACAGCTTCGCGCCGGGGATGCTCATCAAGGCTTCCTCGACGATCTTCCAGTTGTTCTCGATAATAGGGGGTGGTCCGTAGAGCGCACCGTAGTAGTTCCACATCCCCAGCTTGAGGTCCGAGGCGATCCGCGTGCGGGCCGACTGCGGGAGCGGGCCCTTGCCATCGAAGTAATGGCGACGTGTGACCTTCGCAGATGCTTCCCACAGTAGATCGACTGCCACGGCGGCGTTCGGGATGATCTGGTTGACCTTCAGCGGCCGGGTGATCTCGAAGATCGCCTCGAGATCTTCCTCGCGTTCGTAGGTTATCATGAACGGCTTGTAGCCGGGAGGCTCTGGCATCAGCCAGATGCCCATCTTCGTGACCACACCAAAATTAGACTGGGTAAACATGCCGTCGAACTGCGGACCGGCGGCGTGCTTGGTCACCTGCCAGTGTTTCGATCCCGCGAGTGCTCCCTGGCCGGTCCGTACCACTTCGCCGTCGGCCAGCACCACTTCCATTCCGCACTGCATGATGAAATGGTCGCCATAAGGGGTGTAGCCTGCACCATGTTCTAGCGCATTGCCCATCACGCCGCCCCATGCTGGCGCTGCGGGATCGATCCAGAGCTTGCTGCCGATCGCGCGCAGATGCCGGTAAAGCTGCATGTACGAAACACCGGGCTCGACAAGAGCATACCCGTATTTCTCGTTGACTTCGATAATCCGGTTCATCCGCCGGAGGTCGAGCATGACGTAGCCGGACTTGCGGGGGGCGGGACCACCATAGGCGAAATTGCGCCCCGTACCGATTGTCCAGATGGGTATTTTATAGGCGTTGGCGATCTTGAGGGTCTTTTGAATCTGTTCGACGCCGTCAGGAGCAACGGCCGCTGAAGGCAGAAATTCACCATCGGCGAGGGGGGAATAAGCGTCCCTATAGCTCGACAGCGGCTGTTCATCGACGTACACGCGGTCTTTTCCGACGACTCCTGCAAACTCGTCGAGCGCATTGGAGAAATCGGCTGCGGCAACCCCTTGCGGACCAATGCTGCTCACGATTGATGCCCTTCAAATTCATAAACCCATGACACCAGCATACCAGGACTGCTGGCAAGTAACGCGCAGGCCCCGGAAGTGCAGGCGTTTGAGACTTGAGGTGATCTGTTTCCAATGGCGCTCTGCAACTGGTGAGCAATCGCCACCGGCCAGGCGTGTGTCGTGTTCCCAATCAGGCGTGCGCCTCCTTCGATCCGATGGCGCCATCTGCCATTGGTATAGTGATGCTGCCAGAAATGCCGCGAATGGGCGCCGCGTTCGCCCAGCAGCTGCCCTGCGATCATCGCGGCGGGGTCAGATGTCATCCCGATGATCGTCCCGGTGGTTGCTTCAAGTTCGTGCAGCAAGCCATTGAGCGATTGGTCGATGCGGATCACTTCACCTGCAAAGCCGCTGTCGATCAGAGCGGCAGCGAACTGGCGGCTTTCAGGCACGCCACTTTCCTCAACCAGGGTGACAGTGCGGCCCCTGCCCGGTTTCGACCGCGCAAGGGTCCCCAGCCCCACGGCAGCAGTGCCGAGCGCTCCGGCTCCCAAAACATCCCTTCGCGTTAGCTTCCAAGCCATCATGCCTGCCTTTCGATTTTCTTGAGCGGCAATGCCGGATCGGGGTTTTCGCCAGTCAATCCCTGCCAGCGATCCTCCAGGTTGTTATGAAGTCCGAATTGATCGAGCACCCGCATGCAGCTGTGATCGATGATGTCGTTGATGTCGTGTGGGCGATTGTAAAACGCCGGAACTGGGGGGAAAATCACCGCGCCCATTTCGGTGCACGCAGTCATGTTGCGGAGGTGCGCCAGATTGAGCGGCGTTTCGCGCGTCATCAGAACCAGCTTGCGCCGCTCCTTGAGCATGACGTCCCCCGCGCGTGTGATCAGATTATCGGATAGTCCATTGGCGACTGCAGCTAATGTCCGCATGGAGCATGGCGCGATCACCATGCCCTCGCATAGGAACGAACCACTCGCGATGCTTGCCCCTACATTGCGGCTGTTGTGCACGACGTTTGCAGCATCCTCGAATTGCCGCCGCCCATCGTCAAGTTCTTCGCGGATGTTGAGCAAGGCGGCCTGCGACATGACCAGATGGGTTTCCCAGCCACCTTGGTCTTTCAGCATTGTCAGCAGACGCAACCCGTAGATCGCACCGGTTGCTCCGGTTATGGCAACCACGATCCGTTTCACGAGCGAATAGCCACCACTACGGTTGGTTCTGAAATTTCAACGAATAGACAAGATGCACTTATCATCAATCTGTCACCCTTCCTCTTCGTCTGAGATAAAAAGGGGGCGGCAAGTTAAGCCGCCCCCTGATCATAGGTGTCAATATTCATAACCGATCTTGAGGAACCATTCCCGTGGGCGGGAATATGTCGCCAATGCAACGCCGCCAACATCCAGATCGACATACCCGCCTTGGATGTACCGTTCGTCAGTCAGATTGGTGACGCCTGCGGTGATCGTGATTTGATCTCCGGGGATGGTGTACGAAGCGTTCGCGCCAAACACGCTGTAAGCGGGTTGGTACAGTTGCGGGCTGTTCACAGCATCCTTGAAAGCACCGCTCTGATGGTACCAATCACCACGGATTACCAGCTTGCCACTTTCATTGTCGAATGCAGTCGCGTTTGCTGCAATGGTTCCTGTCCACTCAGGCACGAAAGCGAACTTGGAGTCGACTGTAACAGGAAACGCGCTCGGATCCACCGTGCGATAGCTGGCATCCAGGTACCCTACGCCATAGTCAATCCTCAGCCAATCGGTCGGGGCAGCCTGTCCCTCGATTTCAAAGCCCTTGATCCGTCCTTCACCACCGTTGCGAACCTTGGGGGCAATCCCCTCGTTGACGACTATCTGAATATCGGAATAATCAGACTGGAACACCGCCAGATTCAGCCGCACGCGGCGATCGAACAACTCGGTCTTGAGGCCGATTTCGTAGGACTCGACGAATTCAGGTGTGAAGGCCGGGGTTACCAGTTCGCCCGGGAAGATACGCTGGCTGAAGCCACCGTTCTTGAAGCCCTTCGAATAAGAGGCATAGCCCATGACATCATCGCTGAACATGTAGTTTGCCGATACCGCCGGGGTCCATTCCTTGGCCTTGGCGGAAACCTCCACCGCCGGGAGAGTGTGGTTCCCGCCCGGATTGGTTGCCGAGGGAACGCAGGACGGGTCAGGGAACCCATTGGGCAGGAGCTGCGGCGCATCCTGCCCGGTGATGCAGCGAGCAAACTGAATGAACACACCATCGGGATAGTCCGGAAGTACGCCGGCCGTAAAATCGCGGGTAATGACCTGCGCCGAAGGATCGAAGCGCTTTGTTTCGTCAGTGTAGCGAATGCCAGGTGTTATCGACAGACGATCCGTAACTTCAAAAGTAGCCTGCAAGAAGGCGGCGTAGCTGTCGTTGTTGATCTTGCCGCCGCTGAAAAAATTGGCGAAGCCGAACCGCAATGGCTCGATATCCTCACCTTTTTCTTTCAGGTAAAAACCTCCTAAGGTAAATTTAACCCTGTCATCGAGTATGCTTCCGACCAGCTGAAGTTCCTGCGATGCCTGCCACAGGTCGATATTGTTGGTGAGCTGCAACACCTCGAAGGGGGTCGCGTCAAAGTCGAATTCGATGGTTGATTTCTGGTTGCGATACGCGCTGATCGACTTGAGGGTTACATTGCCCAAGTCATATTCCATCGTCAGGTTAGCCCCCCACAAATCGAAATCGGATTGGTTGGGCCCGCCGGCCCACGTAGTATCGATGTCACCGGTAACCCAGCGAGAGGAGACACAGTTGGGATTATCGACGGGTGCAAGTTCGCCGGGAGCACCGCACTGACCGGCCCCGCCGCCAAGCTTGTTGTATCCAAAATTTGAACTGGGGAAAGCGAAGGTCCCGTTTGGCGTGGTGACGATCTGCAACAGATCGGGCGAATCCCGGTTCTCGACAAGAGTGCTTGCTGCGGTCGCTTCGCGTCGGATGTTAATGTCGCCTGCCAGGGTCGCGGTGAAAACATCGCTGGGTTCCCATTTGAAGGCTACGCGTCCCGCGAAACTGTCCTTGTCGCCCTGCCGGTCACCGTCAACCAGCCGAAGCTGGTAGCCGTCGCGCGTTTCATAGGATGCGACCGCTCGCATAGCGAGCGTGTCGCTGACGGGGATATTAACGATGCCCTTGATGTCGGCCCGGTTGAACCGACCCGTGGCGGCTTCGAGCTTGAGTTCAAATTCGTCGGAAGGCTCCCGGCTGTTGACAATGATCGCGCCGCCAATGGTGTTTTTGCCGAAAAGCGTTCCCTGGGGGCCACGAAGGATCTGTACACTTCCGATATCGGCCATGTCGAGCAGTCCGCCAACCGATCGAGATACGTAAACGCCATCAACATAGATGCCCACGCCAGGGTCAACAGTGATATTGAAATCGGTCTGGCCAACGCCTCGGATAAAAGCTGTGAGCGAGGCGCTTGATCCGGAGATATTCCCAACCGGTTGGATATTCACGTTCGGCGCGTAGGAAGCAACCTGCGCGACGTTGGCGATCTGTCGGTTCTCAATCATGTCCCCACTCATCGCGGTAATTGCGATCGGGGTTTCCTGCGCATTTTCTTCGCGTTTGCGTGCGGTCACCACAATTTCATCGAGGCCGCCACTGCTCTGCGCAACAGATGCTTCGTCAGTTGCCGCATCCTGCCCCCAAACGGGGGCGGATGACACGACCAAAGCTAAACCGCTGCTAGCCAGGAGCAATGTTCTGTTAACTTTGCAATTATTTTTATTCATTTCTCTCTCCCTTTAAATAATTCTCTTTTTGTAAATACTAAGTGTCTGTGAGGAATTCATTCAGAAAATCTCAATGTCTTTTAACAGAGGTTATGCTGGCATGGGCTCTCATGCGGCCACACTTCGCTGCCAAATGTCGGGCAAAAGAATTCTTGAAATTGTTAAGGAAATATTGGTTCGTTGCACTCAACACCTTCTCTCCGAAAGCAGTTATTACGACGATACATATGTGTAGCTTTGCATCGCGCGCAGCCAGACGCCATGCTGTCGAGACCGACGATATTTCTGGCCCTACACCTCTGACGCTCCCAACCGTATTAATCTTTTGCAAATTTAATACTTTGCAGCTTAAGCAAGAAGATAACTCTCAAGAAAATCGAGGCGATCGTTGCCCCAGAATATTTGCTCATCTACAAACATCATCGGCGCGCCGAATACGCCCCGCTGGTAGGCTTGCGTACGCGCCTTGCGATATTCGCCATGGCCCGCGGGTGAAGCGACGAATTCACACAGTGCATCGGCATCGAGGCCAACGTCTTCGGCACAGCCGCGCAACTCATTCTGATCGCGCGGATCGATCCCGAGCCCCCAGATTCGGCGGAAGGCGGCACTAACAAATGCTTCGGCCCGGCCTTGGCTGCGGGCGTAGAGCGCTGCACAGTTCCAATCCGCGCAGGCGAAGCTCGCGGGAAACGCCAAAGGCACCCCGTACTTGGCCGCCCAGCGCTCCAGATCGGCCATCAGGACCTTTATCTTGGGAGCAACTTCGCGGTTGGACGGACCATAGTTGCCAGCGGCAATCTTTGCCTCGGGAATGTCGATCGGCCAATATTCGATCTTGCAGCTAGTTCGGCGGGCTAAGTCCGGCAATTTCACCTGCGCCAAGTAGCTGAACGGACTGATGAAATCGAAATAGAAATCAATAGTTTTGGTCATGACATGGTTCCATAACCCACTAACTTTTCGTAGTTTTCCCAGAATCCCACAATTGAGCCCTCGGTGACCAGGTGATCTGCATTCTCCGCACGGCCTCCGCCCATGGCGATGTACGATTTTGCTTCCATTTCGCCGATGATGGCCCTCTGGACGATTTCGACAGCTTCACCATCTTCCATGGAGATCAACCCAGCCGGACCGATCAGGTTGGTTTGTTTTTGCCGGATAGCCTGCATTTCTGCATCATCATCAGCGTAGCCAAAATGAGTCCAGACGAGCTCGAAGGCATCAGGCCCCTTGGTTACGATCTGGCGCACCGCTAGGGTGTTCTGAATCTGCTGGAGCACCAGGTTCGGGAACACGGCTAGGATAACGAGGGTTATGCCGTCATCGAATTCCTGCCGGCCTTTAAGGAGCGACATGTCCTGCAGCTTGAACTCAGTGTCAAAGGTGCGGGAATCCCCATAGGCCTGCTTATCCGCGGCATCGTCGTTGCTAGCAGCGATCGAATAAAGCAGCGAATGACGCTTGCTTGCGTCCATCACGCTTTTGCCCGTCTGTGTCGAACGGTACAGTCCGAACGTGTTGTGGAACAGGTGGAGTAGGCTCGCGTGATATGGGTCGCGCGTGTTTTCGGCGTATAGCTTCCAGTTGCCGTGCACATGCTGGCGCTGGTCGCCCAGCACCTTGATAGGCTTGCACATGATGCGCTCGATGTGCTCGATCACGATCGGCCCCAAAAAGTCGCGAAGCGGCTCAACGGTTTCAGAGAAACTGGCGAAAACCAGGCCGCCAATGCTTTCCGCACGGAGCTTTCTCAGGCCGTGCTGCTTCATGTCGAAGTCACCGGGCATACCGCCCTGACCCCTGAGGCCACGGCGGAATGGGACTCCAATCAGATTGCCTTCCAAATCATAGGCCCACTGATGGTATACGCATTCCAGATTGGGGCGGTTGCCGCGCACTTCGCGGCAAACCAGTGCACCGCGGTGCGCGCAACGATTGACCACGGCATGCACTTTACCATCAATGGCACGGGTCACTATGACCGGGGTCTCACCGACGAAAGTCGACTTGAAGTCTCCTGGTTCGCCCACTTCAGCTTCCAGGGCAACGAAAGACCAGGTTTCCCCCTGGAAGATGTTCTCCTGCTCTCGCCGATAAAATTCCGGATCGGTGAATACGCGATAGGGCACACGGTACCCCGCGACCTTCGATGCATCAGAATTTTGACTAACCCTAAGCGCCGTTTCTGTCATAAGTAAAATCTCACAATTTTCTTAGATTGGGCGGACCATCATTGTATCTATGACATTCGTGTCAAATACAGCGACTTTCGATGTAAAGCGCGGTCTTTCTCCGCTGCAGTCTATTTCGTCGATGTATTTGCCGGAATTGTATATTTCTGTACGACCGTCCGCGCGCGTCATGAAAACGGTGTAATTTGTTTTTGCCGTGACGATTAATTCGTTTTCTGACGCGATGAGGGTAGGCCCCAGAATATGGCGATAGCTGTGGACCGGAAAAATATTTGCCTTGCGCAAGGATGTGATGCGGTCGACCAGCATGCCTTTGCTATCGCAGAATATCGCCGAGAGGTTCAGATTGCGCTCGTGGTTCTCGCGCGCGATAACCTTGTAAATGCAATTGTCTGTGAACAGCTCTGGCCATTCCTCAAGTCGATCATTATCTATCCACTCGGCGTGGATGGCGTTGAGTTCGGTTGCAAGATGCTGCAAACGAAGGCGCTCGAAAATGGCCGCGTCCATCTCAGGCCACTCCGTCTGGTTGATCGATGCAAACCCACTCGTCGTCGATCGTGACGGGGTAGGTCTTGACTGCAAGCTGGCAGGGAAAGGCCTTTGCCGCCCCGGTGGCGATATCGAACGAGCCGCCATGAAACGGACATTCGATGATGCCGCCATCTTGGTAGCCATCGGTCAACATGGCGCTTCCATGGGTGCACATGTTGTCGGTCACGAAGATGTCACCATCGACGTTGTAAACAGCCAGCGCCGGCAGTTGCTCCAGAAACACGCCGACCGGTTCGCCATCCTTGACGTCGGCAACCGGGCAAAGACGTACCTTACTTGTCATCGTGTTTCGCAATCCTTTGATGTATTTTGATATAACAACCAGTTTGGAGGTCGCTTACTGGAGGGGAATATCCATGCCGTATCCCTGGGCTTCATTGCCGTGGCCGAAAATGTCGCGGGTATAGAATTCCTGTTGGGCAGGCGCCTTGCGAGCACCCCAACCAAATTCCCACAACCAGCCGGACGGGTTGGCGCAGTAGAAGGTGAGCGCCAAATCGTTGGCATGTTTGCCGAGCTGAAGCGCGACGTCGATCTGCCGCTCGCGCACGATGTCATGAGCGAGCCCGAGGTCGTCCAGTTCGGTATATTCAAACATCAGATGGTTGATGCGCTTTTCCATCGGGCCGAGGCCGAAGGCGACCGAGTGCTGCCGTTCATTGCAATGCATGAAGTACGGCATGGCAACCATGCCGTTGGGCAGGTGCAACTGGTATTCAACCGATCCGCGCAGCCCCAACAGGCGGTAAAACGCGGCTGCGGCTTCGACATCGTCTTGGCGCAGGATGCAGTGACCGATCCCTTCCGACCCTGTGACGAACTTGCCGAACATGGCGCGTCCCGGATGGAAAGGCCTGTGGGCATCCACTTGCGGGCCGTAGAAGATTTCGGTGGGGTTTCCGCCGGGATCGGTCAGCTTGGCCAGGCCTAGTACGCGACGCTCGCGGGCCTCGGCATCGCTCGCCACAGTCACTGCCACCCCGGCGCTGGTCAGCTTTTCAACCATTGCCTCGAACTCGGTCGGATCACCAAGCCGCCAGCCCATGTAGGCCAGATCGTCAGTGTCGCCTTTGTGCAGTACAATGCGATGATGCCATAGATCCATGCGGAGATAGATCCGATCGCCCTCACCTTCGTCGACGACTTCCATTCCGGCAACCTCGGTTGCGTAGGCTCGCCACGCATCGAGATCTGTCACGGACATGCCCAGATATCCAAGTTCGGTGACCGATGACATTGACTGAATTCTCCCAAAAATTGCCGCCTTTTGGCGCTGAGTCCCGCATGCTCGACGACGCTAAACATGCGGCCTCGGCTACCAGATTCGAAAATTTTCTAGCTGAATGTTTCGCAGGGTGCAATACGTTGCACAGAATAATTTTAGTGTTATGACTCGGCTGTCTGCGATTGGCTAGTCGATTCGCTGATAGGTTATTGGAGTGCCGGAAACAGTTCAGCGACCGGTATTTGCAATGGCAGCGGGACCAAGTGATCGCAAAAGCGACGCCGGGCCAAGAGGACGATGCGGGAGAGACAGGTAGTGAACGCGAAAAAACAACTGGTGGGGCGTATTGCCAACCTGCAGGTCCTGCGGGGGCGGCTGCAATCCTGGCTGGCCAAGGATGAAACGCGCGGCATCTTTCAGGTAGATCGCGCAGCTTTTACCGACCCCGAAATGTTTGAGCTTGAGGTAAAGTACGTTTTCGAACGCAACTGGGTGTTCGTTGCGCATGAAAGTCAGGTCGCTAAGCCCAATGATTTCATCACAACAAAAATCGGCAGGGTGCCTGTCCTTATTACGCGAGACAAGGCCGGGAGCCTTCGTGGCATGATCAATGCCTGTGCCCATCGGGGCGCGCGCGTCTGCCGTGAAAAGGCCGGAAATAAAAAGAATTTCATGTGCCCGTTTCATGGATGGACCTATTCATCGGCAGGCGATTTGCTGGACGTCACGGAAGAGGCGGCTGGTGGCTATGCGCCTGGATTCGACAAGGCTGATTTTGGTCTGCCGCAAATTGCGCGCCTTGAAAGCTATCGCGGTTTCATATTCGCGAGCCTTTCCGACGACGTCTTGCCGCTTGAAGATTATCTTGCAGGGTCGAAAACGTTCATCGACCTGCTTGTCGATCAATCCCAGACCGGAGAGCTTGAGGTAATCCCTGGCGCGACCCGATATCGTTATCGGGGCAACTGGAAGATGCAGGTTGAAAACGGTCTGGACGGATACCACGTCAGCACCGTTCACGCCAACTACTTCATGACCGTTCAGCGGCGTGTTCTGGGTGAATCGAAGAACGATACCAAGGCTATCGATTTTGCCAATTTCAATCGACAGGATGGGGGGTCGTTCTCTTTCAAGAATGGCCATACGGTCCTGTGGGCTGACTTTGCGAATTTTAGAGATCGTCCGAATTTTGAGTGGATCGACTGGCTGACCGCCAATTGTGGAGAGGAGAAGGCATTGTGGATGAACAAGCGGATCCGCAACCTCCAGCTTTTCCCAAATGTGTTCCTGATGGACCAGACCAGCAGCCAGATCAGAATCATTCATCCGATTTCGGTCGATGAAACGGAAGTCACGACCTATTGCATCGCGCCTGTTGGTGAGAGTGCTGAGGCCCGGGCCTTGCGGATTCGGCAGTATGAAGACTTCTTCAACGCCAGCGGCATGGCGACGCCCGACGACCTGACCGAGTTCAACAATTGCCAGATCTCTTTCGCTGCCGGCGAAGGCCGGATGAACGATATGTCGCGCGGCGCTCCCAGGTGGGAGAAAAACGCTGGACATTTCGGTGCAGGACTAGGTGTGGACGCCGTCCTCAGCAGTCCCGCCGTGGCCGACGAAGGCCTTTATGTCGCGATCCATGATGAATGGGTGAAGCGCATGAATTCGGCGATCGACCGCGAAAGCGCTGAACTGATGGCCTTTGGGGACAAGGAACCGATTTCGTGACTGACATGGATGCAAAATGGCTGTCAGTGTGCCGCTTTCTGGGTCGGGAAGCGCAAACGCTCGACGACAAGGACTGGGATTCCTGGTTGGCGCTCTACGACGACGATGCTGAATATTGGGTCCCGGCCTGGGATGATAGCGAACGCCTGACCGCCGATCCGAAGCGTGAAATCTCGCTGATCTATTATCATAACCGGGGCGGGCTGGAAGATCGCGTGTTCCGCATCCGGACCGGCCGGTCTTCATCCAGTACGCCTGCTCCGCGGACGCAGCATATGTTCACGCTGCTATCGGTCGATGACACCGCTGCTGGTTTGCAGGTGCGAACCTCATGGACCGTCACTTCGGTGCTTGAAGGAGATGTCACCGTTTACAGCGGATCCGGGCACTACGACCTTGCGCCAGCGGGCAATTCCTTTGTGATCAAGCGCAAGAAGACGATCGTAATCAACGACGTCGCCAACACCATGCTCGATGTTTACAGTATCTGACCGGGCGATGGGTTCGCTTGGCACACGGCCGGTCGTTGGAACGATGATCGGCGACCCTGCCGGGATCGGTCCGCAGGTTGCGGTCAAGGCGATCGCAAGCGGGCAGGTTCACGAAGTGTCGGTCCCGGTTCTGGTCGGGTCGTCTGCGGTCGTCGAACGGGCCATCGACATGACTGGGGTCAAAGCGCGAGTGCGTGCCATGAAGTCACTCGAGACGCCCAGTGACGATCCGGGCGTGATCGACGTGATCGATACCGGTGCCTTGCCTGCCGGGGTTCTGCCGCTGGGCGAAGACACCGAGGCGGCGGGGCACGCGACGGCGCAGTGGCTTGATGAGCTTGATGCGCTGGCGCGGGACAGATCCTTTGCGGCGACGATCATGGGACCGATCAGTACCGGTTCGCTAAAGATGGCCGGTAAGCTTGACAAGGTTATCAGCCCCACGCCCGGCGAGAGCTATCTCGTTTTGCTGACCGGCCCCTTGCGGGTCGCGCATCTGACCGATCATATGTCCTTGCGTCAGGTGATCGATGTCATTTCTGCTGATCTGGTGGCCAAGGCCATCGGTCAGGTGAATGATGCCATGCAGTCGTGGGGCATTGCCAAGCCGCGCATTGCGGTTGCCGGGCTCAATCCGCACGCGATGGGCGATGAGGAGCGGCTGGCCATTGCGCCGGGTGTCGAGCGGGCCAAGGCCATGGGGATTGCCGTCGAAGGACCGGTCGCGCCGGATTCAGTCTTTCGCCAGTGCATCGAGGGCCGCTACGACATGGTCCTCGCGATGTTCCACGATCAGGGCCATATTGCTGTCAAGACCTGGGGATTTTCGGGCAACTGCGTAATCTTGATGGGGCCGCCCTATCTACACATGTCGGTCGCCCATGGCACAGCCTACGACATCGTCGGTTCAGGCAAGGCGGACGCGGCGATGATGCTCAGTGCGATGCGCACTTGTGGGAAGCTCGCATCTGGGCAGGGATTTGAAGGAGAGATGGCATGAATTCTCACGTACGGGTTGAGGCCCAGCGATCAATCCCCACGGCGATCGACTACAAGGTCTATCACGATCCGGAGATCTTCGCTGCGGAACAGAGCAACGTCTTCAAGGGCCGTACCTGGTGCTATCTGGGGCTGGAGGCCGAAATTCCCAATGCTGGCGATTTTCGAACGAGCCACGTCGGTGAAACACCCGTGGTACTGGTGCGCGGTCAAGAGGACAAGGTTTTCGCCTGGGTCAACCGCTGCGCACACAAGGGGGCGACGGTGTGCCGCTCGCTGCGCGGTAATCAGGCCGATGGTGCTTTTGTCTGCGTCTATCACCAGTGGGCTTACGATTCCGAAGGGACACTGGTTGGCGTGCCGTTCCGGCGTGGCATGAAGGGCGTCGGCGGGTATGATAAGGATTTCAATCCGGCCAATCACTCGCTCGAAAAGTTGCGGGTTGAGAGCTACAAGGGCATGATTTTCGGTACGTTTTCGTCCGAGATGGAGGCGCTTGAGGATTTCCTCGGCCCCGTAATGCGCAAATATATCGACCGGGTTTTCCATCGCCCGATCAAAGTGTTGGGCTACGCGCGGCAGTACATGTCCGGCAATTGGAAGCTCTATTCCGAAAACAGCCGGGACAGCTATCACGGCGCCTTGCTGCATCTGTTCTACCCGACCTTCGGCATTTACCGCCAAAGCCAGGACAGCTCGGGGGAACTTGCCGAGCAGGGCTTCCATAACGTCTTTACCGTGTCCAAGCCCAAGGGCGACATCGATTACACGTCGTTCGGCGACGAAGCCAATCGGGAGATGCAAGGGGCCACGAAATTGCAGGATGAAAGACTGTTGCAATTCCGGCCCGAAATTGACGACGATGTGGGGCTGCACATCCAGTCGCTGTTCCCCAACGTGGTGTTGCAGCAAATCCAGAACACGCTGGCGACCCGCCAGATCGTGACGCATGGCCCTGACAAGACAGAGCTGGTCTGGACCTACTTTGGATATGCCGACGATAATGAGGAAACTACGCGGCACCGCCTGCGCAACCTGAACCTCGTTGGGCCTTCCGGCCTGATATCGATGGAGGACGGCGAAGCGGTCGAGCTTTGCCAGCAAGGGACCATCGGGGCGGAAGGCAAGTATAATTTCATCGAAATGGGTGGCGACGATGTGCGCGAATATTACGCGCCGATGGGCATGGATGAGAACGCCGTGCGTGGATTCTGGAAAGGGTATCTGGAATTGATGGGTGATGCCTTGTCTTCTTCGACAGTGGAGAGGCCGGCATGACGATCGCCGATCCCGTTCTACAAGGTCTGGTCGATTCCCTGAACGCCGCTTACGGTCTATGCCTCGATGACGGACGCCTTGAAGAGTGGCCCGAGTTCTTTGTTGAAGATTGCCTCTATCAGGTGATTGCGCGCGAGAATGTCGACAATGGGCTGCCTGCCGCAGTGATGTATTGCGATAGCAAGGGGATGCTGGTTGATCGGGTGGTGGCCCTGCGCCATGCCAACGTATTCCCAGAACATTTCAGTCGTCATCTAATCTCTCGGGCAGTGGTGACCGGGAGCGACGGGAACACGGTGACGGCGGAGGCCAGCTATGCCGTACTGCAAACCCGCAACGACGGTGAAACGCGCATCTATAATGCCGGGAAGTATGTCGACCGTTTTCTGATTACGGACGGCACGGCAAAGTTGGTGAGCCGGACGTGCGTCTACGACACCCATCGGATCGCGACCCTGCTGGCAACGCCGATCTGAAGGCCAGGATTTCCAACGGCAAATTTAAGCCGATAAGACATAAGAGGAGAAACAGAATGCAGTTGTTCATCAGTCCGGGTGCCTGTTCGCTTGCGCCGCATATTGCCCTGCTCGAAGCCGGCGCGGATTTCGAGTCGGTCAAGGTCGATCTCGCAACCCGCAAAACCGAGGCAGGGGACGATTTTCTGTCCGTCAATCCATCCGGCAAGGTCCCGGCTTTGATCCTCGACAACGGCGATACCCTGACAGAGAACCCGGCCATCCTGCTCTATATCGCCGATCAGGGCTCCGCAGCTGGCCTGGCGCCAGCCGAGGGCAGCCTCGCGCGTTACCAGTTGTTGAGTCGCCTCAGTTTCCTCGGCTCAGAATTCCACAAGGCTTTTGTGCCCTTGTTTGCTCCCGGAACGTCCGATGAAGCCAAGGCAGCGGCCGCAGTGGCGGTCAAGAACCACCTTGCCGCGCTCGACAAGGAACTGACCGGGCGGGATCATTACGCCAGCGATTCGTTCAGCGTTGCCGACATCTACCTGTTCGTGATGCTTGGATGGCCCGGATATGTGGGCATCGATATGTCTGCATACCCCGCGCTCGGCGCTTATGCCGGCAAGATCGCGCAGCGTCCTGCTGTGGCCGCGGCGCTCAAAGCTGAGGGTTTGGCCTGAGTCTGCGCGGGATAATTCTCGCAGGCAGCTGACTGCAGAATATATTCCCCAATTGCAAACGCGTTCTGTTTAGTGCAATAACAAGCGAAATCGCTTGAAGCGCCCCACGCTAGGGCATCGCCGTCGGTATAACGGGCAATGCCCTGGGCCGGAGGCGGATAATACATGATTGGGAGAGCCATGGACGCCGCAACAAATGAAGTCGCACGCCCCGAGATCGGCAAGTCGCTGGTGGTCGGTGGCAGTGTTACGAACTACCATGATTTGGGAGAAGGGGATCCTGTCCTATTTGTCCATGGTTCGGGTCCGGGCGTCACGGCCTGGGCCAATTGGCGGCTAAACCTTCCCGAATTTGCGAAGAGCTTTCGCGTCATTGCGCCCGACATGTTCGGGTTCGGTTATTCCGATTCCAAGGGCCGCATTGAGAACAAGCAGATCTGGGTCGATCAGTTGGCGACCCTGCTTGACGGTCTTGGCCTCGACAAGGTGTCGATGGTCGGCAATTCGTTCGGCGGCGGCATTACCCTTGCGTTCATGATCGCTCATCCGGATCGAGTCGAGCGGGCGGTGCTGATGGGACCGGCCGGTCTTAACTTCCCGATCACGCCCGCGCTCCAGGAAGTTTGGGGCTACGAACCTTCCGTCGAGGCCATGCGCTCCTCGCTCAAATACCTGGCTTGGGATCATAGCAGGTTGACCGACGATCTGGTCAAGTCACGATATGAAGCAAGCATCCGTCCGGGTGCGCATGAACCTTACCATGCGACCTTTGGTGGCGCGGACCGTCAAGGCAATATCGCAATGCTGGCAAGCCGCGAAGAAGACATTGCTGCACTGCAGCACGAAATGTTGGTGCTGCATGGCCTGTTCGACCAGGTCATCCCGCTGGAGGCGAGCGTTCGCTTGGCCAGTCTTTTGCCTCGTGTCGACTTGAACGTTTTCGGCGAATGCGGGCACTGGGTTCAGATTGAGCGCATGGCCAGCTTTAACCGAATTGTGTCTGAGTTTTTCACCAACGGCCTCAAAGGCTGACGCATACAAGGAGAACTGAAATGGCTGTGACCGGTGTACTCCGCCCAGGATACGTGCAACTGCGGGTCCTCGATCTCGACGAGGCTATTGTTCATTACCGTGACCGGATTGGTCTCAATCTCGTCAGCTTCGAGGATGGGCGTGCCTTCTTTCAGGCGTTCGACGAATTCGACCGCCACAGCATTATCTTGCGCGAAGCCGATACCGCTGGGCTTGACCGGATGGCGTTCAAGGTCGCGAAAGACTCCGATCTTGATCATTTTGCCGAACGCCTGCTCGACGCGGGTGTGAACGTCGAGGTCATTCCCGCTGGCGAAGATCCGGGAGTCGGACGCAAAATCCGCTTTAACACGCCGACCGCGCATGTGTTTGACCTATACGCAGAAATGGAGCTGTCCGAAACCGGACCGGCGGTCCGCAATCCTGATGTCTGGATAGCCGAACCGCGCGGCATGCGGGCAACCCGCTTTGATCACTGCGCGCTCAACGGCGTGGACATCTCGGCGAGCGCCAAGATTTTTGTGGAAGTTCTGGACTTCTCGGTAACCGAGGAATTGGTCGACGAAAGTACCGGGGCACGTCTCGGCATCTTCTTGTCATGCAGCAACAAAGCCCATGATGTCGCCTTCCTGAGCTATCCAGAAGACGGTCGGATTCACCACACTTCGTTCAATCTCGAATCTTGGCACGATGTTGGAAATGCGGCCGACATTATAAGCCGCTACAATGTTTCGCTTGATATCGGGCCGACGCGCCACGGCATCACGCGGGGCCAAACGATCTATTTCTTCGACCCGTCCGGCAACCGCAATGAGACGTTTAGCGGAGGCTATTTCTACTACCCCGACAACCCGCGCCGTACGTGGCAGGCGGAAAACGCGGGCAAGGCGATTTTCTATTACGAGAAGGCGCTAACCGACCGCTTCATGACGGTAAACACTTGACCGTGGACTGCTTGGTGACAATCCGGACAATCGGACACGGCTTGGCCGCACAAGCGGTTTCGACCGCCGTCGCCAAGGGTGAGGAAGCCGGTTGCCCGGTCGTTGCCGCCGTCATTGGGGGAGGGGGTGAACTGGTGGCCTTACTGCGCGCGAGCGGCGCACCTTTTCCCTCGTCGCGGATCGCCCAAGACAAAGCCTACACTGCCGCCAGCTTCAGGGTTTCGACCCCTGAAGTGTACCAGATGGTTTCGGGCAATCCGGCGCTGAGCATCGGGATAACCGTTCAGCCGGGGATCGTGATGTTTGGAGGAGGGCTGCCGATCGTGATCGACGGCGAATTCGCCGGCGCAATTGGCGTCTCTGGTGGATCTGAAGAACTCGACATTGCCTGCGCCAATGCTGGCCTCTCCGCGATCGGCGCAGAGAAACAGTGAGCGGCTGGTGCCTCAATACATTGGAGCGATAGAAATCAAATGACTACCAATCCGCATCGACCTGTAGCCGACACCATACTCAATTTCATTGGAGGCTCGTTTTGCAAGGGCAGCCAGGGAAAGACTTTTGCCAACATCAACCCGGCAACCGGGCAACATATTGGCACGGTTCATGAGGCGAGCGAATCCGACGTGAACGACGCGGTGGCGGCGGCCAGGGCGGCGCTCAACGGACCGTGGGGAAAGATGACGACTGCTGATAGGGTCAAGTTGATCGTCGCGGTGGCCGCCGAGATCGAGCGCCGTGCGGATGATTTTCTCGATGCCGAGGTGGCCGATACCGGCAAGCCCCGTCACGTGGCTTCGCACATCGACATTCCTCGTGGCGCGGCGAATTTCCGGATGTTCGCCGATGTCGTCGCGACCATGCCAACCGAATCCTTCACCACGCCGACGCCCGATGGAGGCCAAGCAATTAACTACGCCGTTCGCAAGCCCAAGGGCGTGATCGCGGTGATCTGCCCTTGGAATTTCCCGCTGCTCCTGATGACCTGGAAGGTCGGACCGGCACTGGCCTGCGGAAACACCGTGGTAATCAAGCCTTCGGAGGAAACGCCACGAACAGCAGCGCTTCTGGGCGAAGTGATGAACGCGGTTGGGATGCCAGAAGGAGTGTACAATGTGGTTCATGGTTTCGGTGCGGGTTCGGCCGGGGAATTCCTGACCAGCAACATGGAGGTGGACGCCATTACCTTTACCGGTGAAACCGCGACCGGTCAGGCGATCATGCAAAAGGCTGCGGTTGGGGTCCGCGACGTGTCCTTCGAACTCGGGGGCAAGAATGCGGCGATCGTCTTTGCGGACGCTGATCTAGACAAGGCGATAGAAGGCCTCTCGCGCTCGGTCTTTCTCAACACCGGGCAGGTCTGCCTCGGCACCGAGCGCGTCTATGTCGAGCGGCCGCTGTTTGATGAATTTGTCCGGCGGATGACGCTCGCTGCGCAGGCATTCAAGCCGGGTGCCATTGAGGATCCGGCCTACCTTGGGCCGCTGAGCAGTGCAGAGCATCGTGAAAAGGTGCTCGGCTATTACGCGAAAGCGGTCGAAGAAGGGGCGACGGTGGTCACCGGCGGCGGCGTTCCGAAAGTCGATGGCGATCAGGCGGCTGGTTTCTACTTGGAGCCGACGCTGTGGACCGGCCTGACTCACGACAGCACAGTGATGCGCGAGGAAATCTTCGGTCCCTGCTGCGGCGTGATCCCCTTCGATAGCGAAGACGAAGTCGTCACGCTGGCCAATGACACCGACTACGGACTGTGCGCCACCGTATGGACCGAAAATCTGTCGCGCGCACACCGTGTGGCGACAGCGATGCAAGTTGGTGTGTGCTGGGTCAATTGCTGGTTCCTGCGCGATTTGCGCACGGCGTTCGGCGGTTCAGGCCATTCCGGCATCGGCCGGGAGGGCGGTGTTCACAGCCTCGAATTCTACACTGAAACCGCAAACATTTGCGTGAAGCTCTGAGATTATGACCATGGAAACCACCCTAGACCCCCGGGTCATTCAACAAGCCGCCGAAATGCTGCGTGGCGCTGCTACAAGCGGAACACCCGTCGCACCGGTTCGCGATCTCATATCGTCGGGCGGGGTGGATACGGCCTATGCCGTTCAGGAGCTCAATACCCGGCACTATCTCGACAACGGCCGGCGGCTGGTCGGCCGCAAGATCGGCCTCACTTCGCTTGCGGTCCAGCGCCAGCTTGGTGTCGACCAGCCCGATTACGGCATGCTGTTTGCCGACATGGACGTGCCTGAAGGCATACCGATCTCGCTTGATCAGGTGCTTCAGCCCAAGGTCGAAGCCGAGATCGCTATCGTCATCGGCCGCGATCTGCCGCATCCGGACCTGACGACCGCCGAAATGATCCGGGCGGTGGAATATGTCGTGCCGGCGATCGAGATCGTTGACAGCCGGGTGGCCAATTGGGACATCCGCATCTGGGATACGGTTGCCGATAATGCCTCAAGCGGCCTGTTCGTGCTGGGCGCGGTTCCGCGCAAGCTCGACGGGCTCGATCTGCGCGAATGCGGCATGGTGATGGAGATCAAGGGCGAACCCATTTCGGTCGGTGCCGGGATCGCCTGCCTGGGTAGCCCGATCACCGCTTCCTTGTGGCTGGCGCGGGTGATGGCGCGGGTCGGTCGGCCGCTGCTTGAAGGCGACGTAATCCTGTCCGGAGCGCTCGGCCCGATGGCCGGAGTGAACCGCGGCGATGTCGTCGAGGCGAGAATCAACGGTGTCGGAACAGTGCGGGCAGAATTCGCCCCCGATGCCACCTGAAGATTGGACGAAAGTTAAACGTATGGCAAAAATGAAATGTGCGATTATCGGCTCAGGCAATATCGGCACTGACCTGATGATCAAATTGCTCAAGGGGCCTGATGTGCTTGAACTCGTAGCGGTGGTCGGCATCGACGCTGCGTCCGAGGGGCTAGCGATGGCCCGCGAGCGCGGAGTGACGACCACCCACGAGGGGATGGAGGGGCTGCGCAAGCTGCCGGTATATCCGGAGATCGGAATCGTCTTCGATGCAACCTCGGCTTACGCCCACAAGGACCACGATGCTGCGTTGCAGCAGGACGGCAAGCTGGTCGTAGACCTGACGCCTGCTGCTTTGGGGCCGTTTTTCGTGCCCCCGGTCGGAAATGTGCTCGACAGCAGCGTCCGCAACGTGAACATGGTCACCTGCGGAGGCCAGGCGACCATCCCGATCGTTGCCGCCGTATCCCGTGTGGCTCCGGTCCATTACGCTGAAATCGTCGCATCAGTATCATCGCGCTCGGCCGGGCCGGGAACCCGCGCTAATATCGACGAATTTACCCGGACCACGGCCAAAGCGATTGAGGTCGTCGGCGGAGCGGGCCGCGGACGCGCGATTATCATCCTCAATCCGGCTGAACCGCCGATGATCATGCGCGACACGATCTTCACGCTGACCGATCAGGTTGACGAGGATCTTATCCGGCAATCGGTGCAGGACATGGTGCAGACCGTCCAGTCTTACGTCCCCGGGTATCGCCTCAAGCAGGAGGTGCAGTTTGAACGGTTCGGTTCCAACCATCCGCTGAAAATTCCCGGCTATGGCGAGTTCGTCGGTCTAAAGACCAGCGTTTTCCTCGAAGTAGAGGGGGCGGGTGATTACCTGCCAAAATATTCCGGCAACCTCGACATTATGACCGCCGCCGCCAAGGCGGCCGGCGAGCGGCTTGCACTGCAGAACCTAGAAAGGGTGGCAACATGACCTTCAACCCTGAAACCGGCAAGCTTTACATCCAGGACGTCACTCTGCGTGACGGGATGCACGCCATCCTTCACATGTACGGCACTGACAGCGTTCGCACGATCGCCAAGGCCCTGGACGATGCCGGTGTCGACGCCATCGAAGTGTCGCACGGCGATGGTCTCAATGGAACGTCATTCAATTATGGTTTTGGCTCTCACACCGACTGGGAATGGATCGAGGCGGCAGCCGACGTGATCAAACGGGCGGTGCTGACCACGCTGCTGGTGCCTGGCATCGGCACTGTCGATGAGCTTCGCCGTGCTTACGCATTGGGCGTTCGCTCGGTGCGGGTCGCGACCCATTGCACCGAAGCAGACGTTGCCAAGCAGCATATCGGTATCGCCCGCGATCTTGGTATGGATGTATCGGGCTTTCTGATGATGAGCCACATGATCGACGCCGAGGCGCTGGCCCAGCAGGCCTTGCTGATGGAAAGCTACGGCGCGCACTGCGTTTACGTGACCGACAGCGGCGGCGCGCTCGACATGGATGGAGTGCGCAAGCGGCTGCGGGCTTACGACCGCGTGCTCAAGCCGGAAACCCAGCGCGGCATGCATGCCCACCACAATTTGTCGCTCGGTGTCGCGAATTCGATCGTTGCCGCGCAGGAAGGCGCCGTACGGATCGATGCCAGCCTTGCAGGCATGGGGGCAGGGGCGGGCAACGCCCCGCTGGAAGTGTTCGTGGCCGCTGCTGATCGCAAGGGTTGGAGCCACGGCTGCAAGGTCATGGCACTAATGGACGCTGCAGAAGATCTGGTCCGTCCTTTGCAGGACCGTCCGGTGCGGGTCGATCGCGAGACGCTGAGTCTAGGTTATGCCGGTGTCTATTCAAGCTTCCTTCGTCACGCGGAAAAGGCCGCCGAACAATACGGCCTCGACACCCGCGAAATTCTGATCGAACTGGGTAAACGGCGTATGGTTGGCGGGCAGGAAGACATGATTGTCGATGTTGCGCTCGATCTCGTTTCCGCGCGGGCAGCATAGGCGATGGCAATGGACAAGCTTGAACGTTACGCGGAAATTCTGGACAGCGCGGCGCTTCATGCGCGCGCAACGCCTCAGCTCACGCATACCGACCCCGATCTGAGTGTGGCAGATGCCTATCTGGTCCAGAAGCTGTCGGTCGATCGTCGCCTCAGCCGGGGTGAACGCCGAATCGGAGTCAAGATGGGTCTGACGAGCCGGGCCAAGATGCTGCAAGTGGGTGTTGATGAAGTTGCTTGGGGCCGGCTAACCGATGCCATGTTGATCGAAGAAGGCGCGGCGATGTCATATGCGCGATTTGTCCACCCGCGGGTTGAACCAGAAATAGCCTTTTTGATGAAAGCACCCCTGGCGGGAAAGGTCACGGCAGCAGCAGCGCTAGCGGCAGTCGAGGCAATTGCTCCCGCAATGGAGATCATCGACAGCAGGTATGAGAACTTCAAGTTCGCGCTGTCCGATGTTATCGCGGACAACACCTCATCGTCCGGCCTGGTAATCGGTTCCTGGAACGATCCGACGATGGATTTTTCCAATCTTGGCGTAATCCTCGAGATCGACGGGCAAGTAACGCAGGTCGGATCGACCGCAGCCATCCTTGGGCATCCGCTGCGTTCGCTGGTGGCGGCAGCGCGGTTGGTCGCCGAGGCGGGCGAAGAGATCTCGGCTGGCGATATCGTGATGGCCGGTGGAATAACTGCCGCGCCTGATCTGGCACCCGGTAAAACCGTCCGCACGAGTATCCAGGGGCTTGGTGCCGTAATGTTTCAGGTGGAGGCGTAAATGCCAATCATCGAGGTTAACATGCTCGAGGGTAGATCGCCGGACGACAAAGAACGGCTGATCCAAGCCCTGACCGATGCTGCCATCACGTCGATCGGGGCGCCGCGTGAAACGGTTCGCATTATCTTGCGTGAGATGCCGAGCGGCCACTTCGCGGTCGGCGGACAGTCCTTTGCGGCGAAAGCGGCTGCAAAGGCCGCCGGGAAGGAATAGCGTGACATCTGGGCTGCACCGGATCCGGATTGTCGGCGGCGGAGAGTTCAGCTGCGGTGAGGACGAGCGGATCTTGCTTGCCATGGAGCGATACGGATCGAGCGATATCGGCGTTGGTTGCCGTGGCGGCGGGTGTGGAATTTGCCGGGTCAGGGTGGTCGGTGGAGATTACACGACCGGTAAGATGAGCGCGGCGAAGATTTCGGAGACCGAGCGAGCAGCGGGCTTCGCCCTAGCCTGCAGAGTGTTTCCGGTGAGCGACCTTTTGATCGAAGTTGGATGAAATCTTAGGAGAGATGCAATGGCTACACAGTTGAAAAGTGGTACCAACGAGTACGGAATTAAGAGCGAATACGGTCACTTTATCGGCGGCGAGTGGATTTCCAGTGATAGCGGAAAGACGATCGACCTGATTAACCCTGCCACCGGGGCGGTGTTGACCAAAATCCAGGCCGGCAATGCTAAGGATATTCAGCGTGCAGTGGCCGCGGCTAAGGCTGCCTTTCCGAAGTGGGCGGACAGTTCGCCAGCCGAACGTCAGGAAATTTTGATCGAGGTCGCGCGTCGGCTCAAGGCGCGCCATCAGCATTATGCCACGCTTGAGACCCTCAACAATGGCAAGCCAATCCGCGAATCGATGCATTTCGACATGCCCCAGGCCATCGGCCAGTTCGAGCTGTTTGCCGGCGCGGCCTATGGCCTTCACGGCCAGACGTTGGACTTTCCCGATGCTGTCGGCATCGTTCACCGCGAGCCGCTGGGCGTGTGCGCCCAGATTATTCCGTGGAACGTGCCGATGCTGATGATGGCCTGCAAAATCGCGCCCGCGCTCGCTTCGGGTAACACGGTTGTGCTTAAACCCGCCGAGACGGTCTGCCTTTCGGTGATCGAATTCTTCGTGGAAATGGCCGATCTTCTGCCCCCTGGGGTAGTCAACGTGGTCACCGGCTACGGTCCTGATGTCGGTGAGGCGCTCGTGACTCATGAGGACGTCCGTAAGGTCGCCTTCACCGGGTCGGTGGCGACGGCCCGCCGGGTCATGCAGTATGCATCCGCCAATATCATCCCGCAGACGCTCGAACTGGGCGGTAAGTCCGCGCACATCGTTTGTGGGGATGCTGATATCGATGCCGCGGTCGAAAGCGCCACGATGTCGACCGTGCTCAACAAAGGCGAAGTTTGCCTGGCTGGCTCGCGCCTGTTTCTGCACGAATCGATCCAGGACGAGTTTCTTGCGAAGTTCAAGGTAGCGCTCGAAGGCATTCGTCAGGGTGATCCGCTGGACTTTGCGACCCAACTCGGCGCGCAGGCGTCGAAGATGCAAATGGACAAGGTCGAGAGCTATCTCCAGTTGGCTACCGAAGAAGGCGCCACCGTTCTGACCGGCGGCAGCCGTAACGGCAATCTTGCCGATGGGCACTTCATCAGCCCGACGGTCTTTACCAACGTCAACAACTCGATGCGTATTGCGCGTGAAGAGATCTTCGGCCCGGTTACCAGCGTGATTAGCTGGAAGGACGAAGACGAAATGATGAAGGTGGCGAACGATACCAATTACGGCCTCGCCGGCGGTATCTGGACCCGCGATATCGCGCGCGCGCACCGCATGGCACGCAAGCTTGAAACAGGCACGGTGTGGATCAACCGCTACTACAATCTGAAGGCCAACATGCCACTCGGCGGCTACAAACAGAGCGGGTTCGGTCGTGAATTCAGCCATGAAGTGCTCAACCACTACACCCAGACCAAGTCGGTCGTGGTGAACTTGCAAGAAGGTCGCACGGGGATGTTCGATCAGTAATCCCAGACTGATGGATAACCGGAGATGGAGGAGAGAAAATTGTCTAACAGGCTTGATGGACAGGTGGCGCTACTTACCGGTGGCGCCACCGGTATAGGGGCGGCGGTGGTCGCGCGTTATATTGAGGAGGGCGCCAAGGTTGGCGTTTTGGTCAAGGACGATGAGCAGGTAGAACTCGTGCGTTCGCGGCATGGGGATAGCGTGTTGGCCGTGGCGGGAGACGTGCGTTCCTATGCAGACAATGCCCGCGCCGTGGCGGAAACCGTGGCGACTTTCAGCAAGCTCGATGTGTTTGTCGGAAACGTTGGGATCTGGGATTTCATGGTCCCGCTCGAACAGCAGGGTCCCGAGCAACTCGGCAAGGTCTTCGACGAGATCTTCGACGTAAACCTGAAGGGCTACTTTCTTGGCGCCCGCGCCGCGCTTCCAGAGCTAAGGAAAACCAAGGGAAGCATTATTTTCACCGCCTCGACCTCGAGCTACTACACCGGCGGCGGCGGAACTCTGTACGTCGCCTCCAAGCACGCGGTGCTTGGGCTGATCAAGCAACTGGCCTGGGAGCTGTCGCCTGACATCCGGGTCAACGGCGTTGCCCCGGGAGGGACACGGACTCCACTCAGCGGTACTCAGACGGGCGGCTTTGCTGAGACGAAGATGGAACAGATGCCCGGGCTTGACGATCTGATTTCCAGCATGACCCCGCTTGGAAGGATCGCCGAACCTGCCGACCATACTGGTCTCTATGCGCTTTTGGCTTCGCGGCGGGACTCTTCATACATGACTGGCACGGTGCTTCTCAGCGATGGCGGTATCGGAATCGGCAAACGTCCTGACGGGTGAGTACTTTGCATTTAGCCAAGGTCGTTAGAAGCAAGCGCATGACAGGAGGATAGAGGCCATGGCTGAGAAATTTCAATTTTCCGACTTGCTCGTCATTTCGGGTGTCATTGGAACTGCACGATGGAAGCCGACGCATCTTGGACGCACTGTTGCCCCTCCCCAACTGGTTGAATTCGGCGGAGATCTGACAAGAGATCGTGCGGAACGGATGATGGCTCACGCGGAAGCCGGTGGGCTCGCAATTTACGGGATTGGGCAACTCAGCTACCATCGCGCGCCGGTTGACAAGACGGTCGTCTATCCGATCGACGCCTATTACGCGCATGGTCAGTACACGTCGGTCATTGCGACCATGAACCGCGTAGCAGTTCTGCTCGACAACACCGATAAGGTGGATATCCAGGAAATGGTCAGCAAGATGATCCGAGTCGATAACTGACTGGGGCTCAGTATCCACCGTCCCTGGATAGACGGGCATTTTGACAGCGCTTGGCGTACTGGACATCCTGTTCGTGCCGGTTGGAGCGGGCGAGGAAACATTAGGCGGAGATCGCATCGCGAGACATTCCGGCTTTGAGTAATGCCAGTTCCCAACATAGTTTCGCCAGCCTCGTCGTGGAAGGGGCTCGAAGAGTTCTGGTCAATCAGCCTTGGGATCAATCGCTGTCCGCAAAACGGCAAACAAATACGGTCCGCGTTGGGTGATAATTTCAAATTAATATTACATCAAATCCAGCGAGAGCTGGCTAATAAAATCGAAGATACCCGACAAATCGGGCGACTCGAAACTACAACCTTGATCCGAAACTACTGAAAATCTGGCTCGATCTCTTCTGGAATCCCGGGCGCGGGACGGTCCGACACCATTCGGACTCCATCGATGATGATGGGACTGGCTACACCGGGGCGACCGTCACGTTCGACCGCCATGCCCCGTGCGATGACCTGCGGGTTGGCGAAGACTTGGTCCAACTCGTTGATCGGGCCTGCGGGAATCCCTGCCTGTTCGAGTTGTTTGAAAAGCTCTTCCCGGCCCCATTGCGCCGTGATCACTTCGATCGCTTCAATCAAGTCTACCCGATTGCGGATCCGTTGAGGATTGGTGATAAAGCGCTCGTCGCGGTCGAGTGCAATGTCCAGCACGCGGCAAAGGGCGGCGAACTGGCCGTCATTGCCGACCGCGATGATCAGATCGCCGTCGCGGGTCGGGAATGCCTGATAAGGTACCAGATTTGCATGGCCATTGCCGACCCGCCGCGGCACCACCCCCGAGGTCATCCAGTTCAGTGCCTGATTGCCCATGACACTGACTTGGGTATCGAGCAGCGCCATGTCGATATGGGCACCCATGCCGGTTTCTCGCCGCCGGTTCAATGCTGCCAGCACCGCAACAGCACTGTAGACCCCGGTAAACAGGTCAGCGGCGGCGATGCCTGCCTTTTGCGGTTCGCGCTGCGGCTCTCCAGTCATCGACATAAGCCCGCCCATGGCCTGCGCGATATAGTCGTATCCCGGTCGGTCGGCATAGGGCCCGGTTTGTCCGAAGCCGGTGATCGAACAGGTGATGAGTCGCGGATTGAGTTGAGACAAGGCCGCATGGTCAAGCCCGTATTTGGCCAGCCCACCCACCTTGTAATTCTCGATCATGATGTCAGCGTTTGCCGCAAGGCTACGAATGATATCCTGACCTGCTGGCGTCGCGATATCGACCGCGATGGACCGCTTTCCCCGGTTGGCCGAATGATAATAGGCGGCACCAAGGTTTTCCCCTGAATCCGACATTACGAACGGTGGGCCCCAGTGGCGGGTGTCGTCACCACTGCCGGGGCGCTCGATCTTGATAACCTCGGCACCGAGATCGGCCAGCAATTGCCCGCACCACGGTCCCGCGAGAATACGCGCGAGTTCGAGAACCCTTATGCCGCTCAGCGGCTTTGTGAATGCCTCTGTTGGCGTTGCGCCCCAGCCACACCCCTTCATTGCGCGCCTGCGACTGCCGAAGCAATGCGTTTGCGCCAGTCCCGCGCCATATCGCCCGCTGCTTTGGCCAAGGTGAAAGAATCTATCCCCACCGCGAGGAACCGGGCGCCACCGTCCAGATATTGCTGCACCAAACGTTCGTCGCGCGACAGAGTGCCGCAGGGGCTGCCGGTGGCGCGGATTCGGGCGAGAACTTCTCCGGTCACTTGGGCGAGAGCCGTTGCATTGGCGGGACCAAGCAGGCCGAGCGAGGCCGCAAGGTCAGCCGGTCCGACAAACAGGGCGTCAATGCCATCGACCGCTGCGATAGCTTCCATATTGTCGAGCGCCTCGGCGGTCTCGATTTGGGCGATGATGCACAGGCGCTCGTTGGCCTCAGCTACGTAAGCAGGGTAGCGGCCCCAGCGTGCGGCGCGCGCGCCGCCGATCCCGCGATCACCCGTCGGTGGATAGCGCGAGGCCTTAACGATAGCCACCGCCTGCTGTGCGGTGTCAACCATCGGGACCATGATTGTCTGGGCACCAAGATCGAGGATCTGGCGGATCGTTACAGGATCGTGACCGGGCACGCGCACGATGGCAGAGCAGGTGGGAATGGTATCGACCGCGCGTAGCTGGTTGGCAATCGCGGGCAGGGTCTGGGCAGCGTGCTCGCCATCGATAAGAACCCAGTCATAGCCGATACCAGAGCAGATTTCCGCGATGTCCGGATTGGCGAGCGCCAACCAGAAACCAAGTTGTGGCGGACCGTCGCCGAGACGATCTTTGAAGCGGTTTTGCGGTGTCTGCATCATCCCCTGCCTTAAACGAATCGAAAGCCGATGGCGCCCAACGGCCCAAAATCGGCGTTGAACACATCGCCCGCATAGGCTTCAACCGGGCGGGTGAACGATCCGCCCAGCACGATCTCGCTCGGCTCCAGAGTTTGACCCCAGGGCGAGAGACGGTTGGCCAGCCATGCCACGCCGATTGCCGGATTGTTGAGCACGCCTGCGGCAACGCCGGTTTCCTCGATCACACCGTTGCGGCTGAGCAGGGCACTGACCCAGCGCATGTCGATCTTGTCAGGCCGCATCGGCAATCCGCCGACGATGATCCCGGCATTGGCAGCATTATCGCTGATGGTGTCCTGCACTTTGCGGCGCGTGCCGGTTTTAGGATCGACGGGAAAGGTGCGGCTGTCGATGATCTCGACCGCTGGGATTACATATTCGGTCGCCCGTAGCACGTCGAACATGGTCGCACCGGGGCCTTCGATGCGCTTTCCCAGAACGAAAGCCAGCTCAACCTCGACCTTGGGGGTGATGAACCGGCCGATTGGCACGTCGCCCCCCTGCTCGAACACCATATCGTCGAGCAATGTTCCGTAATCAGGCTCGGTAATTCCGGCCGATTGCTGCATTGCCCGCGAGGTCAAGCCTATCTTGTGGCCGACGACCTTTCTCCCGGAAGCGAGCTTGAGATCGACCCATTTTTTGCTGATGCGATAGCCATCGGCGATCGACATTTCCGGTCGGCGCGCCGTGAACTGGCGAATCTGCTGACGTGTCCGTTCGGCCTGATCAAGTTCGGTCGCAAACGCCGCTACATCTGCCTCATCAAGACCCGCCGTAATCTCGCCGTCACTGACATTATTGCGGCCCATAAAATGCTCCTCATCCCTGTCAAAGACGGCGAACGCATTGCATAGATGTGAACGGTAGTCTATACCCTCGCCTGTTCATAATCAGCCGGGCGCGGCGAGAACACGCAGTTTTCAAGGGAGAAAAGCAGGATGACAGGCGATACCAGCGTTAGAGAAGAAAAAATCACGGGGCGAGGGCTCACCTCGCACACACTGCTGGCCGGTGACCCGAGCAAGCCGGCTGTTCTTCTGCTGCACGGGGCAGGACCGGGAGCTCACGCCGGCTCTAACTGGCTCCACCTCATGCCGGACTTGGCAGAAAACTTCTTCGTGATCGCGCCCGACCTGATCGGCTTCGGGCAGTCGGTCATTCCCGATCCCTGGCCTGACAACGTCATGGCGTGGATCGGCACGCGAGTCGAACAGTGCTTCGGTCTGCTCGACACTCTAGGAATCAAGAAAACCCACGTCGTCGGGAATTCGATGGGCGGCGCGCTCACCCTGCAGATGATGAGCGAAGAGCCCGACCGGCTCGACCGCGTGGTGCTGATGGGTTCGATCGGCGCTCCCGGCCCCCGGACTCCGGAGCTTATCCGCCTGCTGTCGTTCTATTCCGATCCGCGCCCGTCGCGTTACCGCCAGCTGATGCACAGTTTCGCCTATGACGCCGATAAGTTCGAAGGCATGGAGGAGATCGTCAACAACCGTTACAAGATTGCGACCGATCCCGAGATCATGAAGACTGCGGTCAAGATGATCGATTCGATGAAGCAAGGCATGGAAGGGCTGAACATGCCGCCTTCGCTCCTGTGCAAGATGCCGCACAAGGTGCTGATCTTCCACGGCCGGCAGGACCGCATCGTACCGCTTGATACCAGCCTCTATCTGATCGAGCATCTGAAACACGCCGAGTTATACGTGCTCGACCGGTCGGGCCATTGGTCGCAGCTTGAGCGTTGGGATGTCATGCGGCCGATGATGGAAATCCATTTCGGCGCGCGCAGCTTCTGACGCTCCTTGCGTTCCGATGGCCCGGGGGCCCTGGCGTGTGAACGACCAGCATGGATTAGACTACGGCCTCGGTGTTTTGGCAGTTTTCACTGGACCAGAATGGCACCCTTCGTCGGACGTTCAATAGCTGGCATGACCGTTTCTTGAATGCGGGCCGGAAGCGCTGGGGGAAGGGGCACTGGCGCCGAGCCGGGTGTGGCTCCGGGTCGGTGTCAAAATCCAGAATCAGATCGTCGAAGTGGCGTTGGAAGAGGTCGACACGAGCCCCGCGAACTGGCGATGCGCTTCACCTGCTTCGTCTCAGAATCCACGGTCTGAAGCAAATCATTCTGCCCAGGCCTTCTGCCTCAGATAAACGATACAATCTCGCTCTACAGCAATAACGAGTTCGACTTGGATTAAGTGTTTGGTCCCAGCATGTGATTGAGAGGCTTGACGTTAAAGATCTCTGGCTTTGATTTCCAGAGTTCCTCGATGGCTTCGTAGGGCGTTTTGAACCGGAGCGCCTTGAGCTGCTTGGCGAAGTTGTATGCGGTCAGCCAGTCGCGGACATGACGCCGCAGTTCCTGGACCGAATTGTAGTGGAAGGATTTTACGGTCGCTTCCTTGATCGTTCGGACCATGCGTTCGGCCTGGCCGTTGGTCGAGGGGTGATAGGGTTTGGTGAGCCGGTGTTCGATTCCGTTCTGCCCGCAGACGTGGCCGAAGATGTGACTGATCCAGCCGCGGCCATCGCCTTTGTAGCGGTCGGAGAACTGCACGCCATTGTCAGTCAGGATGGTGTGGATTTTATACGGCACGGTTTTGATCAGAACCCGCAGAAAGGCGGTGGCCGGGGACTGTCAGGATTTCCGTGTGCGGGCGGGCGGTTGAACATTACGCCGCCATGGCTTTGATGAAGCGTTCTCCGAACAGGACGGCGAACTGGGCCTTGGCCATGGACCACTCACGAGGGGGCATCTTCCACTCTTTCTCCGAGCGGTTCAAGATCAGATAGAGCAGCTTGGTTGCGGCATCATCGCTGGGGAAGTGTCCCCTGGCCCGGACCGCCCGCCTGAGCTTGGAGTTCAGCGCCTCGATGGCGTTGGTAACCGGTATGAGGATGGCGGTGCCTAAGTTCCTACCGCGACTCGCCGTCGCGGTATATGGTGCGACCATCCGGGACAGAGGCACCGGGAGCACGAAAGTGCGGGCAGGCCGAAGTACTCGATGAGCTGCGAGCTCGAGTTAGTTAGCTGGCCGCCTCTGCGACTCACCCGGTTGCGCTGCGAGCGCGGATCCGTAGTTGTCGTGTCGCCCGCCGCTCCCGTCATCTTGGCTGATAGGAGGCGCTTATGCGACGCGTAATTGGCATGGATATCCACCGGACCTTCGGGGAGGTGGTGATCTTCCCCCGGTTCGGCGGACACGCTGGGTTATCCGGTCATGCTCTGCTCGGCTTGCTCGGGGGTTAGGTACCCAAGGGCCGAGTGCATGCGGTGCCGGTTGTAGTAGCCTTCGATGTATCCGAACAGGGCCTGCCGCGCTTCGGCTTGCGTCGCCCATCGGCACTGATGGACAAGTTCGACCTTGAGGGTGTGGAAGAAGCTTTCCATTGGGGCATTATCGTAACAATTGCCCGTGCGGCTCATCGAGG
>FWWM01002704.1_pt1 | contig 46646 bp, 52 predicted proteins | sample 2228351 | NCBI WGS metagenome assembly FWWM01 (sample SAMEA103939774, study PRJEB20133) | metagenome
TAGATGACCTTCTGGGCGCTTCTCCTCCTCATTCTGTTCCTTTCTGCCCTGGTGGCCTACCTGGGGGACCGGGTGGCCAAGTGGGCGGGGAAGCGCCACCTGCGCTTTTTCCGCCTCCGACCCCGCCAGACGGCCACCCTGGTGGCGGTCCTCACGGGGGTGGGCATCGCCCTCCTCTCCTACCTGGGGTTCCTCCTGGTCTTCAAGGAGGCGCGGGAGACCATCCTCGAGGCCCAGGCGGTGCGCCAGGAGCGGGACCGCCTGAAGGAGGAGGTCCGGGCCCTAAGGGAAAGCCAAAAGGCCATGGAGGCGGAGGCCTCGAGGGCCCTAGCGGAGCTCAACGCCCTGAGGGGGGAGCGGCGGGAGCTCCTGGAGGCCCTGGAGCGGGGGGAGGCCTTGAGGCGCGCCCTGGTGAAGGAGGCGGAGGGGCTTAAGGCCGAGGCGGAGGCCTTAAGGGCGGAACGGGACCGCCTGAAGGCGGAGCGGGACCGCCTCCAGGGGGAAGCGGAGGCTTTGGAGGCCAAGCTTTCTTCCCTGGAGGCGGAGCTTTCCGCCAAGGAGGCCCGGGCCAGGGCCCTAGAAGTAAGACTAGAAAAACTCCAAAAGGAAGCCCAGGCCCTGGAGGCCGAGCGGAAGGCCCTCCTTAGGGCCCGGGCCCGGCTGGAGGGGGATGTGGCGGAGCTAAAAGGCCTCCTCCTCCAGGTCCAACGGGAAAAGGCCTGCCTGGAGGAGGAGGCAAAGGCCCTGCGGGAGGCCCTGGCCAAGAGCCGGGAGGAGCTCCGCCGCGCGGAGGAGCGGCTTAGGGACCTTGTGGTCCAGGCCCAGGTGCTGGAAGGGCAAAGGGGACAGCTCTCCCTCAACCTGGCCCGCCTGGCCCAGGGGCTGGACCTGGGGGCGGCGGTGCTCAAAGAGGGGGAGGGGCGGGAGGTCCTCCTGAGGGAGGCAGAGCGGCGGGCCCGGGCCTTGGGCTTTCGGGGGGCCGAGCTCCTGCCCCTGGAGCTTCCAGGCCCGGGGGTGGTGGTCCTGGAGGGCGCGGGCTACCGGGAGGGCCTCCTCCAGGTCCAGGGCCGCTTTTACCCCGCCAAGAAGGCCTTTGCCCAGGGGGAGGTTCTGGCCAGCGCCACCTTCCGCCTTACGGGCGAGGCCCAGGCCCGGGAGGCCCTGGAGGCCTTGGGAAAGCGGGCCCAGGCCCGGCTCCTGGAGGCCGGCTTCCCCCCGGAGTACGCCGCCTTCCCCACCCCCGAGGCCCTGGCCCAGGGCCTAAGCCTCCTCCGGGGGCGGCGGGGGGTGGCCCGGGTGGGGGTGGTGGTGGAGGCCGAGGCCTGGACTTGGGAGCGGCCCCTTCTCTCCTTCCGCCTCCTGGGGGGGCCGCCGGGCCCGGAGGTACCGGTCCCGACCCGCCAGGTCCCTTAGGACCGCCACCTCCTCCCAGCCCCTCGCCCTGAGCTCCCCCGCCAGGAGGTGGACGTTTTCCGGGGCGAGCTCCAGGAGAAGGTACCCCCCGGGCTTCAGGGCCTGCCAGGCCTCCGCCGCCAGGGGCCGGGCCACGGAAAGCCCCTCTTCGCCCGCGTAGAGGGCCTGGGGGTTCTCGTAGCGGAGCTCTTTGGGGGCCTCTTCCCGGTAGGCCTCGGGCAGGTAGGGGGGGTTGCTCACCAGGAGGTCCAGGTCCCTTAGCCCTCCCGTGAGGGGGGCCTGGTGGAAGATCACCTCGAGGCCGAGCCTCTGTGCGTTCTCCCGGGCCAGGGCCAGGGCCTTGGGGTCTATTTCCGTGGCGTGGACCTCCGCCTCGGGGAGATGGGCCTTCAGGGCTAAGGCGATGGCCCCGCTCCCCGTGCCCACGTCCAGGATGCGCGCCGCCCGGGGGAGGGGAAGCCTTAGGGCCAGCTCCACCAGCCCCTCCGTTTCCGGACGGGGGATGAGCACCCCTTCCTCCACCCTGAGGGGGAGGCCAAAGAACTCCACCTCCCCCAGAAGGTACTGGAGGGGGTAGCCTTGGAGGCGCTTTTCCAGGAGGCGAAGGGCCTTCTCCTCGGCCTCCTTAGGCACCTCCCGGGCTAGGAGGGCCCCCTGGCGGTCCGTGCCTAGGGCCAGGGCTAGAAGGTCCAGGGCCTCGGCCTCGGGAAGGCCCGCCGCCCTAAGCCTCCTCCGCAGGCGTCCCAGAAGCCCCGCCACGGGGGTAGACCACCACGTGCCGCTCCTCCCCTTCCCCCTGGCTTTCCGTGGTCACCTGGGGGTGCTCCTTGAGGAGCATGTGCACCAGGCGCCTTTCCGAAGGGCGCATGGGGGGAAGGGGGAGGGGTTTTCCCGTCCTTATCACCGTCTCCGCCGCCTCTTGCGCCAGGCGGCGGATCTTCTCCTCCCGGCGCTTGCGGTAGCCCGCCGCGTCCAGCTGCACCCGGTAGGCCCCGCCGAAGGTCTTGGCCAGCACCACCCCCGCCAGGTACTCCACGGCCCTCAGGGTCTTGCCCTCCTTGCCGATGAAGCGGCCCAGATCCCCCCCCTTGACCTCCACCTTGAAGAGGGTTTCCTCCTGGCGCACCTCCACGTAGTGGGCGGGGTCCAGGCGGAGGAGGAGGCCCACCAGGAACTCCTCCAGAACTTCCTTGGGGCCTTTGGATTTGGGCTCCTTCCCCGTTTCCTTAAGCTCCACCCCAATGGGGCCCTCCTCCAGGACCCCCAGGTCGGAAAGGAGCTCGTCAATGTTCTTCTTGCGCTCGTCCATGCCCCTTTAGTTTACGCCTTCAGGGGGGCCAGGCTCCGGTTGATGAGCCACTGCTGGACGAGCCCGATGAGGTTGGAGAGCACCCAGTACAGGGTCACCCCGGAGGGGAACTGGAGCACCAGGAAGATGAAGATCAGGTTCATGAAGAGGCTTTGCCGGATGAGGTCCTTGTTCCCGTGGGCGGAGAGCCAGGTGGAGAGGAAGGTGCTGGCCACGTAGAGGGCGGGGAGGACGTAGAAGGGGTCGGGGAGGGCCAGGTCGGGGATCCAGAGGAAGCCCTGCCCGAACTCGTAGTTGGCGATGACCTTCCAGAGGATGAAGAGGATGGGCATCTGGATGAAAAGGGGCAGGCACCCGGCCGCGGGGTTCACCTTGTGCTCCTGGTAGAGCTTCATGGTGGCCTCCGCCCGCTTCTCCGGGTCGTCCTTGTACTTCTCGTTGATCTTCTGGATGAGGGGCTGGAGGCGCTGCATCTCCGCCATGCTCTTGAACTGCTGGTGCATGAGGGGCCAGAGGAGGAGGCGCACCAGGAGGGTGAGGACGAGGATGGCCAAGGCCCAGCTTCCCGTGTAGCGGAAGGCCCACTCCATCACGTAGAGGAGGCCTAAGGAGAGCTGGCCCCAGATGTTGGGCTGGAAGAGGCCGGGAAGCCCCTGGAGGCCTTCCACGTGGAAGCGCACCAGCTCGTTCTGGCCCCCATAGACCCTAAGGACCTCCCCCGGGGCCAGGCTCACCTCCGCCTTCTGGCCCACCAGCTTGGCCGGGAACCCTTCCCAGGCCACCAGGGCGTAGCCCGCCTTGGGCCGGGTCTGGAAGGCCAGGTAGACCGCCTCGCCCTCCCCGCTTGTTGCGGGGCTTTGGGCCCCTTGGAGGAGGATTTTGGGCGTCCCATTGGCGCTTAGGGTGAGGGTAAGGGGAAAGTCCGCCTGGACCTCCACCGTGTACCGGCCCTTTTGGATGGTGTAGGTGAGCGTGCCTTCTTGGCCCTTAAAGCGGGCGATGAGGCGGCCATCCTCCTCTTTGAACTCCGCCCCTTGGGCCTGGAAGCCCACGGGGGCCACCACCGGCCCCCCCTGGGCCAGGCTCGGGGCCCGGGTGTAGTCGGAGAAGGCGGTACCCTTGTAGGTCTTCACGTACCAGCCCAGGACCTCCCCGCTGGGGGTGAAGGCCAGGTCCATGAGGTTGGTCTCGGCCACCCTTTCGGCCCGGCCGTCCCCGTTCACGTCCGCCTCTTTGAAGCGGGCCTCGAGGCCCAGGGCCAACCCCAAAAGGGCGAAGAGGGCGAGGAGCCGCCTCACCGCCCCACCCCCTTGACTTTTTGGGGAGGAAAGACCAGGGGCACAGGGTCCAGGCCCCCAGGGTGCAAGGGGTGGCAGCGGAGGATCCGCCTTACGGCGAGGTAGCTTCCCCAAAAGGCCCCGTGCCGCTCCAGGGCCTCCAGGGCGTAGGCCGAGCAGGTGGGGTGGAAGCGGCAGGTTTTGGGCTTTAGGGGCGAGAGGAAACGCCGGTAGAACTTGACCAGAAGGAGGAGAAACCCACGCACGGGGCCTATTGTACCAGCCCGCTTTTCTTCAGGGCCCGCGTGAGGTCCTGGAAGAGCTCGGCGAAGCCCGCCTCCCGGGCCTCCGGAGTGGCCACCAGGAGGAGGTGGGCCCGGGGCAGGTGGAGGCGGCGGAGGATCTCCCTCAGGCGGCGCTTCACCCGGTTCCGCACCACCGCCTTGCCCACCTTCTTGGACACCACGATGCCCACCCGGAGCTCCGGGGCGGGAAGCCAGCGGACGGTGACGTACCGCCCCCGCCCGGTCCGCCCCTGGCGGAGGCGCCGGAAGGCGCTGTCCCCCTTAAGGCTCTTTAGCGGTGCACCCTGGGCGTGAGCCGCCAGCGGCCCTTCTGCCGCCTGCGCTTCAGCACCTTGCGCCCCCCGGGGGTGCGCATCCTGGCCCGGAAGCCGTGGGTCTTGGCCCGTTTCCTGCGGTTGGGTTGCCAGGTCCTTTTCATCCATCTCCCTCCCTTGGGGCCTAGCCCCCGATACCCCGAAGAGTGTACCATAGACCCCTGGCTAGGCCCAACCCCCGGGATGGATTCGGTGTAACGTTTTTTCGCGGGCGTGCAGAGGATTGACATCCTTTTGTGGCCCCTGCTATACTCCCCGGCAAACGGTCGTTAGGGAGGCAGGCGTGGCCCAGCTTCACGTGGAGAACATCACCCTTACCTTTGGGGGGCTTGCGGCGCTGAGCGGGGTCTCCCTGGAGGTGGAACGGGGCGAGCTGGTCTCGGTCATCGGCCCCAACGGCGCGGGGAAGACGAGCCTTCTAAACTGCATCTCCGGCTTCTACCACCCCCAGCGAGGACGCATCCTCTTTGAGGGGCACGACCTCACCCGGGCCACCCCCCACGAGGTGACCCGCAAGGGGATCGCCCGGGCCTTTCAGAACATCGAGCTCTTCTCGGGGCTCACCGTCTTGGAAAACCTCCTCCTCGCCCGCCACACCCACCTCCGCTACGGCCTCTTCGGGGCGGGCCTCTTCTACGGCCGGGCCCTGAGGGAGGAGGTGGAGAACCGCAAGGCGGTGGAGGAGGTCATAGACTTCATGGAGCTCGAGGCCTACCGCAAAGCCCCCGTGGGCAACCTCCCCTACGGGGTGAGGAAGCGGGTGGAGGTGGCCCGGGCCCTGGCCCTTTCCCCCAAGCTCCTCCTCCTGGACGAGCCCATGGCGGGGATGACCCTGGAGGAGAAGGAGGACATGGTCCGCTTCATCCTGGAGATCCGCGCCCGGGGGACCACCGTGGTCCTCATCGAGCACGACCTAGGGGTGGTCATGGACATCTCCGACCGCATTTACGTTCTGGACTTCGGCCAGGTCATCGCCGAGGGTGCCCCGGAGGCCGTGGCCAAAAACCCCCGGGTCCAGGAGGCCTACCTGGGGGTGGAAGCGTGATCCGGCCCTCTTACGAGCTCAAGCGCTACACCCTGCCCCAGCTCCTCCGCCTCAGGGCCCTGGAGGAGGGGGACCGGGTGGCCTTGCGGGAGAAGGACCTCGGCATATGGAACGAGATCACCTACGCCGAGTACTACGAGAAGGTCCTCCTCTTCGCCCACGGCCTCCTCTCCTTGGGCTTCAACCCGGGGGACCGGCTCGCCATCCTCGCGGACAACATCCCCGAGTGGCTTTACGCGGAGCTTGGGGCCCAGGCCGTGAGGGGGATCAGCGTGGGGGTGTACCAGAGCAGCCTTCCCCCCGAGATCGCCTACATGCTCACCTACACCGGGGCCAGCATCGTCCTGGCGGAGGACCAGGAGCAGGTGGACAAGCTCTACGAGATCAGAAACGAGATCCCCCAGGTGCGCCACGTGATCTACGAGGACGAGAAGGGCATGGGGAGCTACCGGGACCCCTGGCTCCTTTCCTTCCAGGAGGTCCTGGAACGGGGCCGGGAGCACCGCACGAAACACCCCGAGGCGGTGGAAAAGCTCCTCCTCTCCGCCAGCCCCGAGGAGGTCTGCCACCTCTCCTCCACCTCCGGCACCACCGGCCGCCCCAAGGCGGCCATGCTCCGCCACCGGAACATGGTCCACATGGGCGTGGCCCTGCAGGAGGTGGACCCTTTGGCGCCCACGGACGACTACCTCTCCTTCCTGCCCCTCGCCTGGATCGGGGAGCAGATGATGTCCGTGGCCATGGCCCTCACCGGGGGGTTCGCGGTGAACTTCCCCGAGGCGGTGGAGACGGCCATGCACGACCTTAAAGAGATCGGCCCCCACGTGATGTTCAGCCCCCCCAGGGTCTGGGAGAGCATCCAGAGCAACATCTTCGTGCGCATCTCCGAAAGCCCCCGCCTGAACCGCTTCGTCTACGAAAGGCTCCTAAGGATAGGCTACCGAGCAGCGGAGTACCGCATGCGGGGGAGGCCCATGCCCCTCGCTTTGCGCCTCGCCTACTGGCTTTCCGACCAGCTCCTCTTCAAGCCCCTTAGGGACCAGTTGGGTTTCCTGCGCCTCAGGCGGGCCTACACGGGGGGGGCCGCCCTGGGCCCCGACACCTTCCGCTTCTTCCACGCCATCGGGGTGAACCTCAAGCAGATCTACGGGCAGACGGAGATCATCGGCATCGCCTTCGTCCACCGGGATGGGGACATCCGCTACGACACCGTGGGCAAGCCCATCCCCGGCACCGAGGTCAGGATCAGCGAGGAAGGGGAGATCCTCTGCCGCTCGGACGCGGTCTGCGCGGGGTACTGGGAGCGGCCGGAGGCCACGGCGGAAACCTTCCGGGAGGGGTGGCTCCACACGGGGGACGCGGGCTACCTCACGGAGGACGGCCACCTGGTGGTCATAGACCGCCTCAGCGACGTGATGCGCACCCAAAGCGGGGAGATCTTCAGCCCCCAGTTTGTGGAGAACAAGCTCAAGTTCAGCCCCTACATCAAGGAGGCGGTGGTCTTTGGGGACCGCAAGCCCTACCTGGCCGCCTTCCTCAACGTGGACCCCCAGACCGTGGGCAAGTGGGCGGAGGACCGGGGCCTGGCCTACACCACCTACCTGGACCTCTCCACCAAGCCCGAGGTGGCCGAGCTCATCCGGAAGGAGGTGGAGCGGGTGAACCGGGACCTGCCCGAGGCCCTTAAGGTGCGCCGCTTCTTCCTCCTGCCCAAGCTTTTGGACGCGGACGATGAGGAGCTCACCCGCACGGGCAAGGTGCGGCGGGGCCTCATCGCGAGGAAGTACGGCCCCCTGGTGGAGGCCCTCTACTCGGGGCAGGAGGAGGCGGAGGTGGAGACGGAGTTCCGTTACCAAGACGGCACCGTCCAGCGCGTTAGGGCGCGGGTGCCCGTCCTGACCTTAGGGGAGGGGGTGCCGGCGTGAGCTTTTTCCTGCAGGTCTTCCTTTCCGGGGTGGTGCTGGGTCTCGTCTACGCCCTGGCCGCCTTGGGGTTTGTGCTCATCTACAAGGCCAGCCGGGTGGTGAACTTCGCCCAGGGGCAGTTCATCGCCATCGGGGCCTTCACCGCCTACTTCGCCGCGGTCTCCTTGGGGCTTCCCTTCCTGCTGGCCGCGGCCTTGGCCCTGGCCTTCACCGCCCTTTTGGGCTTTGGGGTGGAGCGGGTTTTCCTGAAGCGCATGGTGGGCCAGCCCATCATCGCGGTGATCATGGCCACCATCGGCCTGGCCTCCCTCCTAGACGGCCTCATCCACCTCACCCCCTTTGGGGCGGGCAACTTCAGCTACCCCCCCTTCTTGCCGGCCGGGGGCGTGGCCTTCTTGGGGGTGCAGATCTCCTACGCCCAGCTCTTGGCGGTGGCCTTCACCCTGGTCTTCCTCCTCCTCTTCACCTGGTTCTTCCAGCGCTCCACCCTGGGCATCGCCATGCGCAGCGTGGCCGACGACCAGATGGCCTCCATGAGCCTGGGGGTTTCTGTGGAAAAGGTCTTCGCCCTGGCCTGGGCGGCCGCGGGGCTTACGGCCGCCGCGGCGGGGCTCGTGGTGGGCACCATCTCCGGCTTGAACCTGGACGGGCTGGTCCACATCGGCCTCAAGGTCTTCCCCGTGGTCATCCTGGGGGGGCTGGACTCCATCCCCGGGGCGGTGGTGGCGGGCATCCTCATCGGGGTGCTGGAGAACCTGGCCGCGGGCTACCTGGACGCTTACGTCCCCGGCGGGGGGACGCGGGACGTCTTCCCCTTCCTGGTCCTCTTGTTGGTCCTCTGGTTCAAGCCCCATGGCCTTTTCGGCACGGAGGAGATTGAGCGCGTATGAAGAACCCTTGGGCCCAGACCGGCAACTACAAGACCCGCTACGAGGAGGACGCCTCCATCTTCGCCACCCACCGGGAGCTCGTTTCCCTCCTGCTTTTCCTGGGGGCCCTTTTGGTCCTGCCCCAGCTTCTGGCCCGGACCCAGGTCTTCATCCTGGACCTCATCCTGGTCTACAGCATCGCGGTGCTCGGCCTCAACATCACCACGGGCTACGCGGGGCTCATCAACATCGGCCAGGCGGCCTTCATGGGGGTGGGGGCCTACACCGCGGCCCTCCTCGCCCCCTTGGGCCTGCCCTTCTGGCTCGTCCTGCCCTTGGGGGGGGTGGTGGCGGCCTTCTTCGGCTATTTGGTGGGCATCCCAAGCCTCAGGGTGAAGCACCTCTACCTGGCCCTGGCCACCCTGGCCTTCCAGGTGATCTTTGAGTGGAGCGTGGGCCACCTGCCCCTTTTGCGCCAAGGGGGGGCCATGGAGATGCCCCGGGTGGCCTTCTTCGGCTACGAGGTGGGGTTTCGCAACCACTACCATTTTTGGTACTACGTGAGCCTGGCCCTCCTTGTGGGCCTGGCCCTCTTTTGGCGCAACCTCCTCCGCACCAAGTACGGCCGCGCGTTGGTGGCGGTGCGGGACAACGACCGGGCCGCGGACGCCATGGGCATGGACCCGGGCCGGACCAAGCTCTTCGCCTTCGCCCTGGGGGCCTTTTACGCGGGGGTGGCCGGGGTGCTCTACGCCTACCTTTCCCGGGCGGTGGTGATTGAGGACTACACCTTTGCGGTCTCCATCAAGCTCCTGGCCATGGCCATCGTGGGGGGGTTGGGCACCCTGGTGGGGAGTTTCCTGGGCCCCCTTTTCCTGGAGCTTTTGGACGTGAACATGGAGGCCCTGTCCCAGGCCATCAAGGCCCTAGGCTTCAGCGTGGCGGGGGTGGACGTGGCCAGCGCGCTCCGTCCTTTGGTCTTCGGGCTCGTGATCCTGCTCTTCCTTATATTTGAGCCCCGGGGGCTTTACAACTGGTGGCGTCTGGTGCGAAGCTACCTTCGCACCTGGCCGTTTAAGTACTAGAGGGAGGGATGGGTATGCAGAAGCGGTGGCTAGGCGTTTTAGCGGCAGCGGGGCTGGCCTTGGGCCAGCAGCAGGTGACCCTGTTCTGGTCGGGGGCCATCACCGGGCCCACCTCGGACGCGGGGGCGCCTTACGGGGCGGCGGTGGAGGACTACTGCCGGTACGCCAACGAGCGGAAGCTCATTCCCGGGGTGGTCCTGAACTGCGTAGTGCGGGACGACCAGTACAACAACGCCAACACCCAGCGCTTCTTTGAGGAGGCGGTGGACCGGTTCAAGATCCCCCTCTTCCTCTCCTACGCCACGGGGGCCAACCTGCAGCTTAAGCCCCTGATCCAGGAGCTGAAGATTCCCACCATCCCCGCCTCCATGCACGTGGAGCTGGTGGATCCTCCCAACAACGACTACTTCTTCATCCCCACCTCCACCTACTCCGAGCAGGTGGTGGCCCTGTTGGAGTACATCGCCAAGCAGAAGAAGGGGGCCAAGGTGGCCCTGGTGGTCAACCCCTCGCCCTTCGGCCGGGCCCCGGTGGCGGACGCCCGGAAAGCGGCCCAGCAGCTGGGCCTCCAGATTGTGGACGTGCAGGAGGTGGGCGGGGGCAACCTGGACAACACCGCCCTCCTGAAGCGCCTCGAGGCCCAGGGGGTGGAGTACATCGTCCACCAGAACGTGGCCGGGCCCGTGGCCAACATCCTGAAAGACGCCAAGCGCCTGGGCCTGGACAAGAAGATCAAGCAGCTGGGGGCCCATTACACCGGGGGTCCCGACCTCATCAACCTGGCGGGGGACGCGGCGGAGGGCTTCCTCTGGGCCACCAGCTTCTACATGTACGAGGAGGACGCCGCGGGCATCCAGCTGCAGAAGGAGCTGGGCAAGAAGTACGGCCGCCCGGAGGCCATCGTGCGCAGCACCAACTACACCAACGGGATGCTGGCCGCGGCCATCGCGGTGGAGGCCATGCGCCGGGCCCAGGAGCGGTTCAAGCGCATCACCTACGAGACCGTGTACCAGGCCATCATCGGCATGAACGGCCCCAACGCCTTCAAGCCGGGCTTTGCCGTTTCCACCAAGCAAGGAATTGAGATTGACTTCACCAGGAGCGAGCACACGGGCGCGGAGGGCCTCCGGATCCTCGAGGCCAAGGGGGGCCGGTTCGTCCCCGTGACCGAGCCCTTCACCTCGGCCCTCTTCCGCAAGGTCCACTACGGCAAGTAGCCCTTAGACCTGGGGGTGGGGGAACCCCCACCCCCCTTTTCCCAGCCATGACCCCGGTCCGACCCGAAGACCTCGGCCCCATCCTCCTTTTGGTCAACAACATAGAGGTGGTGTACCACGACATCATCCAGGTCCTCAGGGGGGTCTCCCTCAAGGTGCCCGAGGGGCGGATCACCGCCCTCCTAGGCCCCAACGGCGCGGGGAAGACCACCACCTTGAGGGCCATCTCCGGCCTCCTCATCCCCGAGGACGGGGAGGTGGTGCGGGGGGAGATCCTCTATGGGGGGAAGCCCATCCACAACCGCCCCCCCGAGGAGATCGTCCGCCTGGGGATCGTCCAGGTGCTGGAGGGGCGGCGCGTCTTCAAGCACCTCACCGTGGAGGAGAACCTCCGGGTGGGCACCCTGGTGCGGGGGGGGCGGGCCGGGGAGGAGCTGGAGCGCATCTACCACTACTTCCCTCGCCTAGCCGAGCTCCGCCACCGCCTGGCGGGGTACTGCTCCGGGGGGGAGCAGCAGATGATCGCCATCGGCCGCGCCCTCCTCACCAGGCCCAGGCTCCTCCTCCTGGACGAGCCCTCCTTGGGCCTCGCCCCCCTTTTGGTGCGGGAGATCTTTGACATCGTGGCCCGGGTGAACGCCGAGGAGGGGGTCACGGTCTTGGTGGTGGAGCAGAACGCCCGCATGGCCCTTTCCGTGGCCCACTACGGCTACATCATGGAGACGGGGCGCATCGTCCTGGAGGGGAGCCGGGAGGACCTCTTGGAGAACCCGGACGTGCAGGAGTTCTACCTGGGGGTGGCCAAGGGCGGGGGGCGGAAGAGCTTCAAGGAGGTGAAGGCCTACAAGAGGCGCAAGCGCTTCATGTGAGGCCTTGACGGGATATTGAAAAGTTATTATCATCAGGGGGTGTGGGCCCTCGAGGCGGAAGGCCTTTCCGTGCGCTTTGGGGACTTTGTGGCCCTGGAGGGGGTTTCCCTGAAGGTCCCCGAGGGGGCCTTCGTGGCGGTCATCGGCCCCAACGGGGCGGGGAAGAGCACCCTCTTGAAGGCCTTTCTGGGCCTGGTCCCCTTTAGGGGAGAGGTGCGGCTTTTTGGCCATCCCCTTCGGGCGGTGGACCCCAAGCGCATCGGCTACGTGCCCCAGATCAAGACCTTTGACCGCACCTTTCCCGCCCTGAGCCTGGAGCTGGTGGCCACGGGGCTAAGGCCCACCTGGCCCTTCCGCTTGGGGAGGGAGGCGCGCGCCTTGGCCCTGGAGGCCCTGAGGCGGGTGGGGGCGGAGGACCTGGCGGAGCGCCCCCTGGGGCGGCTTTCCGGGGGGCAGCTGCAACGGGTGTACCTGGCCCGGGCCCTGGTGCGCCGGCCCAAGCTCCTCCTCCTGGACGAGCCCGCCACGGGGGTGGACCGGGTGGGGGAGGTGGACCTCTACCGCTACCTCGAGGCCTACCAGGCGGAGACCGGGGCCACGGTCCTCATGATCACCCACGACCTGGACGCGGCCCACCACGCGAGCCACGTGCTCGTCCTGAACCGAAGGGTCATCGGCTTCGGGCCCCCGGAGCGGGCCCTTTCCGAGGCCTGCCTCCGCCAGGCCTTCGGCCACCTGGGCCATGCGCATGGGGTTTACGCGGGGGGCAAGGATGCTTGAGGCCCTGGCCTACCCCTTCTTCCAGCGGGCCCTTCTCGCGGGGCTTGGGGTGGCCCTTTTCGCCGGCTTCCTAAGCCCCTTCGTGGTGCAAAGGCGGCTTTCCTTCCTGGGGGATGGCCTGGCCCACGCGGCCTTCGCCGGGGTGGCCCTGGGGCTTTTCCTAAGGGAGGAGCCCCTCTACCTGGCCCTCCCCTTCACCCTCCTGGTGGCCCTCCTCATCACCTGGGTCAAGGAGAAAACCCCCCTTTCCGAGGACACGGCCATCGGGGTGTTCTTCGCCCTCTCCGTGGCCTTGGGGGCGGTCTTCCTCTCCCGGGCCCGGGGGTACGTGGGGGACGCCATGGGCTACCTCTTCGGCTCCCTCCTCTTCGTGGGGCCCCAGGACCTTTTGGCCTTGGGGCTTCTCCTCCTCTTCCTCCTCCTTTTCCTCCCCCTGTGGGGGGCCTGGGCCTACGCCACCTTAGACCGGGAGCTGGCCCAGGCGGACCGGCTTCCCGTGGTCCTTCACGACTACCTCCTCTCCGCTTTGGTGGCCCTGGGCCTGGTGCTGGCGGTGAAGCTGGTGGGGGCCATCCTGGTGGCCGCTTTTCTGGTCATCCCCGGGGCCACGGGAAGGCTTCTGGCCCGCACCTTCGCGGGCATGACCCTCCTTTCCCTGGGCCTGGCCCTCCTGGCCACCCTCTTAGGCCTCCTCGTGGCCTTCCTCCTGGACCTGCCCAGCGGGGCCAGCATCGTCCTGGTCCAGACCCTCCTCTTCGCCCTAGCCCTCTTTAAACCCGTATTCTCAGGCGGAAAATAGGCGTATACTGAGGGCATGTGGGTGTCCACGAAGGCCCAGTACGGCCTGCGCGCCCTGGTGGAGATCGGCCTCCGCGCGCCCCAGGCGGTGCCCCTCAAGGAGGTGGCCGAGGCCCAGGGCATCAGCCTCCACTACCTGGAGCAGATCGCCGCCCAGCTCCGCCGCGCGGGCTTCATCCGTTCCGTGCGGGGGGCCAAGGGGGGGTACCGCCTGGCCCGCCCCCCGGAGCGGGTCACCGCCCTCGAGGTGGTGGAGGCCCTGGAGGGGAGCCTGGCCCCCGTGTCCTGCATCGAGGACCCGGAAAGCTGCGCCAAGGTGGGGCAGTGCTCCACGGAGCTCCTCTGGAAGCGGGTGGACCTGGCCATGCGGGGGGTTTTGGGGGGCACCACCCTCAAGGACCTCATAGAGGAGCGGAAGCTTCTGGAGGCCAAGAAGCTCATCCAGCTGGAGGCCTCCTAGATGGCCATGGAGCGTAGGGAGCGGGGCATTTACCTGGACTACGCCGCCACCACCCCCCTGGACCCGGAGGTGGCCGAGGCCATGCGGGAGGTGGAGGGGGTCTTCGGCAACCCCTCCAGCGTGCACCGGTTTGGCCAGAAGGCGCGGAGGGTGCTGGAGGAGGCCCGGGAGCGGATCGCCCACCTCCTCGGGGCCTCGCCCAGGGAGCTCGTCTTCACCGCCTCGGGTTCGGAGGCGGACGCCCTGGCCCTCCTGGGGGTGGCCCTGGCCCGGGGGCGGGGGCACGTGGTGAGCACGGAGGTGGAGCACGCCGCCGTTCTCGGGGCCCTAAGCCTTCTTGAGCGCCTGGGCTTTTCCGTGACCCGCCTGAAGCCGGACCGGGAGGGGATGGTTTACCCCGAACAGCTGGAGGAGGCCCTCCGCCCGGACACCTTCCTGGTGAGCGTGATGCTGGCGGGCAACGAGACGGGGGCCCTATACCCCGTGCGGGCCTTTGCGGAGGTGGCCCACCGCCACGGGGCCCTTTTCCACACGGACGCGGTGCAGGCCGTGGGCCAGGTGCCCGTGCGCTTTTCCGAGCTGGGGGCGGACCTCCTCTCCTTCAGCGCCCACAAGTTCTACGGCCCCAAGGGCATCGGGGGGCTTCTGGTGCGCCGGGGGGTGAGCCTTTACCCCCTGGTGCCGGGCAAGCAGGAGGGGGGGAGGCGGGGGGGGACCCCAAGCCCCGTCCTGGCCCACGGGATGGCGGTGGCCCTGGAGAAGGCCCTAAGGCTCCTTCCCGAGGAGTCGGAGAGGCTTAGGGCCTTGAGGGACCGCCTCGAGGCCGGCCTCCTCGCGGTGGAGGGGGTGGAGCGGAACGGCCCCCGGGAGGGGCGGCTTCCCAAGATCACCAACGTCACCGTGAAGGGGGCGGACGGGGAGACCCTCCTTCTCGCCATGGACTTCCTGGGGGTGGCCGTCTCCTCGGGCTCGGCCTGCAGCGCGGGGAGCCTCGAGCCCTCCCACGTCCTCCTGGCCATGGGCCGCACCCCCAAGGAGGCCCGGGCCTCCTTGCGCTTCTCCCTGGGCCGCTTCACCACGGAAGAGGAGGTGGAGGAGGCCATAGGGGTCTTCCGGGAGGCGGTGGAGAGGGCCAGGGCCTAGGTACCCCGCCGGAGCATCTGCTCTGGCGGAGGCCCCAAAGCTAAAAGGCGATGGGGTTTCCCACCGGCTTCGGTGCCCGGTAGACTCTAGGGCATGGACCGGCCCTTTTTGGACCTCAAGGCGGAAGGCCCCTTAAGGGGGGTCTTGAGGGTCCCCGGGGACAAGTCCGTGACCCACCGGGGCCTCATGCTCCTGGCCCTAAGCGAGGGGGAGGGGCGGCTCCTTTACCCCTTGAAGGCGGGGGACACCCTCTCCACCGCCAAGGCCATGGCCGCCCTAGGGGCGGAGATCGCGGAGGAGGGCCCCCACTTCCGCGTCCGGGGGGTGGGGCTCCGCCTAAAGGAGCCCGAGGACGTCATAGACTGCGGGAACGCGGGGACCCTCATGCGCCTCCTCCTCGGCCTCCTGGCCGGGCAGGAGGGGCTTTTCGCCGTCCTCACCGGGGATGCCTCCTTAAGGCGGAGGCCCATGGGCCGGGTGGTGGAGCCCCTGAGGGCCATGGGGGCCCGGATTGAGGGGCGGGAAGGGGGACGGAGGGCCCCCTTGGCCGTGCGGGGGGTGCCCCTCAGGGGCCTCCGCTACACCCTCCCCGTGCCCAGCGCCCAGGTGAAAAGCGCCCTCCTCCTGGCGGGCCTCTTCGCGGAAGGGGTGACGGAGGTGGAGGAGCCCGTCCCCACCCGGGACCACACGGAGAGGCTCTTCCTGCACTTCGGCCTGCCCCTGGAGAAGGAGGGCCCCTGGGTGCGCACCCGTCCTGCGGAGCCCTTCCCCGCGCGGGACCTTATTGTGCCTGGGGACTTCTCCAGCGCCGCGTTTTTCCTGGTGGCGGCCCTCCTGGTGCCGGGTTCGGAGGTGACCCTCGAGGGGGTGGGCCTGAACCCCACCCGCACCGGCCTCCTCCAGGTCCTAAAGGCCATGGGGGCGGACCTGGAGTGGCGGGTGGAGGAGGGGGAGGGTGGGGAGCCCGTGGGCTGGGTGCGGGCCCGGCATAGCCCCTTAAAAGGGGTTTCCGTGGATCCCAGCCTCATCCCCCTCATGGTGGACGAGGTGCCCGTCCTGGCCGCGGCCGCCGCCTGGGCGGAAGGGGAGACCCACATCCCGAACCTTTCCGAGCTCCGGGTGAAGGAGTCGGACCGGGTTTCGGCCATCGCCCAGAACCTCCGCGCCCTGGGGGTGGAGGTGGAGGAGGGGCCGGACTGGCTAAGGATCCGGGGGGGCGGGGTGCGGCCTGGGGCGGTGGAGCCCTTCCACGACCACCGCATCGCCATGGCCTTCGCCGTGGCGGGGTTGCCCGTGGGGGTTAGGGTCTACGAGCCCCAGTGGGCGGAGATCTCCTATCCGGGCTTCTTTGAGGACCTGAAGAGGCTATGCGCGGCATCGTGACCATCGACGGCCCCTCGGCCTCGGGGAAGAGCACGGTGGCGAGGAGGGTGGCGGAGGCTTTAGGGGTGCCCTACCTCTCCAGCGGCCTCCTCTACCGGGCCGCGGCCTACCTGGCCCTCCGCCACGGGGTGGACCCAGAGGACGAACAGGCCCTCCTCGCCCTCTTGGAGGGGAAGGGGGTGCGCCTCGAGGCCGACCGCGTCCTCCAGAATGGGGAGGACCTCACCCCCTTCCTCCACACCCCGGAGGTGGACCGCCTCGTCTCCCAGGTGGCCCGGAAGGAGGGGGTTCGGGCCTGGGTGAACGCCAGGCTCAAGGAGGTCCCCCCGCCCTTCGTGGCCGAGGGGCGGGACATGGGCACCGCGGTCTTCCCCCAAGCCCCCCACAAGTTTTACCTCACCGCCCGCCCCGAGGTGCGGGCGAGAAGGCGGGCCAAGGAAAGGCCCCAGGCCTTTGAGGAGGTGCTCCGGGAGCTCCTGGCGCGGGACGAGAAGGACCGGCGCCAAAGCGCCCCCGCGCCGGACGCGCTGGTCATTGACACCAGCGAGATGGGCCTGGAGGAGGTGGTGGCCCGCATCCTGGACCACCTTAGGGACTAGGGGTATGGGGCAAGCTGCGGTGGGGTATTGACCATGGTGCCCGGGGCCAAGGCCAGGCCGGTGCAGGAGTTCTTAAACGTCCTCCTCTACCGCCCCTTGGCCCACCTCCTGGTCCGCCTCCTCCTCCCCACCCCGGTCAAACCCCCCCATCTCGTCCTCTTCCACACCGCCCTGGTCCTCCTCGCGGCGGGGCTCATCCTTAGGGGGGAGGACTTCATGGCCGCCCTTCTCCTCCAGCTCAAGACCGTGTTGGACAACGCCGACGGCCAGCTGGCCCGGCTCAGGGGGGAGGTTTCCGAGCTCGGCCGGTATCTGGACACGGAAATGGACTTCCTGGGGAACCTGGCCCTTTTCCTCGCCCTGGGGGCGAGGACGGGGGAGGTGGGCCTGGCCCTCCTGGCCTTTTTGGCCTTCACCTTGGCCCAGTCCTTTGACTTCAACCTGGAAAGGCTCTACCGGGAGGCCCGGGGAGAGGCCTTCAGGGACTCTCCTGAAGAGCAAAAGACCCCCCTTCTCGCCCTCCTCCAGGGCCTCTACGCCCTCCTCTTTGCCCCCCAGGACCGGGCCATCCGGGCCCTGGAGCGCTTCCTCCAGGGGCGCTTGGGCCTAGACCCCTTGCGCTTTTGGGACGAGGCCGCCCTGGCGGGGGTGGTGAACCTGGGGCTTTCCACCCAGCTCTTCTTCCTGGGGCTTTTCCTGGCCTTGGGGCAACCTAGGGCCTACCTTACCTTCGCCCTCCTCCAGGCCCTGTATCTTGGGGCCTGGTACCTATGGCGGATCGTCCGGAGCATCCCATCCCCACGGTAGGGGCTTTGGTGGAAAGGGAGGGGCGGGTCCTCCTGGTGAGGACAGCCAAGTGGCGGGGGCTTTGGGGCGTCCCCGGGGGGAAGGTGGAGTGGGGGGAGGCCCTGGAGGAGGCCCTTCGGCGGGAGATCCGGGAGGAGGTGGGCCTAACGCTTTCGGAAATCCGCTTCGCCCTCCTCCAGGAGGCCCGTTTTAGCGAGGAGTTCTATAGGCCCACCCACATGCTCCTCATCAACTACTTCGCCCGAGGGGAAGGGGAGGTGCGGCCGAATGGGGAGATCCTGGAGTGGGCCTGGGTGGAGCCGGAAAGGGGCCTTTCCTACCCCCTCAACCGTTTCACCCGGACCCTCCTGGAGGCCTACCTGGAGGGCGCATGAGGGTGGCCCTGGTCACGGGCAGCGCCAAGGGCATCGGCCGGGCCATCCTCCTGGCCCTGGCCCGGGAGGGCTACCATGTCTGCGTCCACTACCGCACCTCCGAGGCCCTGGCTGAGGCCACGCGGGCCGAGGCGGAGGCCCTGGGGGTGAAGGCCATCAAGGTGCGGGCCGACCTCACCCGGGAGGAGGAGGTGGCCCTTTTGGTGGAGGAGGTGCGCTACCACCTGGGGGGGGTAGGGGTCCTGGTGAACAACGTGGGGGACTACCTCTACAAGCCCATTGAGGAGGTGACCTTGGAGGAGTGGCGCTGGATCCTGGACACCAACCTCACCGCCACCTTCCTCCTCACCCAAAAGGTGCTGCCCCTCATGGTGGCCCAGGGGTTCGGCCGCATCGTGAACCTGGGCTACGCGGGGGCCACGAACCTCCTTGCCCGGCCCCACATCACCCCCTACGTCATCGCCAAGACGGGGGTGGTCCTCTACACCAAGGCCATCGCCAAGCGCTTCGCCATGAGTGGGATCACCGCCAACGTGGTGGCCCCGGGGGTGGCGGAGAACTCCATCTCCAAGCCCCTCCATGAGATCCCCATGGGGCGGCTCGCCCTTCTTGAGGAGATCGCCCGCACCGTGGTCTTCCTGGTGAACGAGCCCTACCTCACGGGGCAGGTCCTGGAGGTGGCGGGGGGGTGGAACCTTTGAGGCCACCCCGCCGTATTGCGCTACGGTGGGGAAGGGGCTTGGGAGGACCGGTCCTTTAGAGCGCATCGTGGAGTAGGGCCATGGGCCGGAACCTCGCCCCAAGGCTTCCCGAGGACCTGGTGCGCCGGGCGCGGGGGGTTTGGAGCGGGGACCTTAACCCCCAGGACTACGGGGGCCTGCGGGTGAAAAACCCCTTCCCGTGATAGCCTAGCCTACGTGGACACGCTTGCCGACCCCCAGTACTGGGAGAAGATGCGCCTGGTGGCCGAGGTTCTGAAGGCCCTCGAGGGCCCCATCTACATCGCCACCCATGTGGACCCCGACGGGGATGCCATTGGAAGCTCCCTGGGGCTTTACCGGGCCCTAAAGGCCTTGGGCAAGGAGGCCTACTGGGTGGCGGAGCCCCCCCGCTTCCTCCGCTTCCTGGCCAAGGAGGAGGAGTACGCGCCCCCCCTGGAGAAGCTCCCCCCCGGGGCCACCCTGGTGGCCCTGGACGCCGCCGACCCCAGCCGGGTGGTGGGGGCGCCGGTGGAGGGGTTCGTGATCAACATTGACCACCACGGCACCAACCCCCGCTTCGGCCAGCTGGCCGTGGTGGAGCCCACCAAGGCCGCCACGGCCCAGATGGTGAAGGAGCTCATTGACCTCCTGGGCGTGCCCTGGACGGAGGAGCTGGCCACCCCCGTGCTCACCGGCATCGTCACCGACACCGGCAACTTCCGCTTCGCCAACACCACCCCGGAGGTCCTAAGGGTGGCGGCGGAGCTCCTCTCCTACGGGGTGAGGCTTTCCGAGATCACCGACCGCCTCCAGTACCGCCCGCCCGTGTACTACCAGGGGCTTGGGGCGGTGCTTTCCACCCTGCGCCTGCACTTTGGGGGCCTTTTGGTCACCGCCCACCTCCCGGAGGACGTGGACATCCCCGAGGAGGACTCCGACGGCTTCGTGGGGGTCATCCGCTACGTGGAGGGGAGCCTGGTGGCCGTCTACCTGAGGCGCAAAGGGGAGGGGATCAAGGTTTCCATCCGCTCCCGGGGCGGGGTTTCCGCCCAGAACATCGCCCTGAAGCTGGGGGGTGGGGGGCACGTGCCCGCGGCGGGGGCCACCCTCGAGGGCCTGGGCCTGGAGGAGGCCTACGAGCGGGTGCTGGAGGCGGTGGCGGAGGAGCTTAAGCGGGCGGGGTACCTCTAGGCCCCGTACTTGGCGAGCCGCCCCGCGTGGGCCAGGAGGAGGGGCATGAGCTCCACCCCCCTAAGGTGCCCGAGGCTTCCCTTCAGGGCCTCCCCTTCCGTGAAGCGCCTGGCCTCGTCCCTCCTCAGATAGGGGGCCTTGAGGAGGAGGGGCACGGGGTGCCAGGAGTGGGCCTTGAGGGCCGCGGGGGTGGAGTGGTCCCCGGTGAGGGCCAAGACCGTGGGCCCTAGGGCGAGGAGCTCGGGCAGAAGGGCGTCAAAGCGCTCAATCTCCCCCACCTTCCCCCAGAAGTCCCCGTCCTCCCCCTTGGCGTCCGTCTTCTTGAAGTGGAGGTAGAAGAAGTCGTAGCGGTCCCAGTTCCCCCGCAGGGTCCTGAGCTTCCCCTCGTGGGCGTCCCCCTCCCCCTCCACGGGGAGGACCTCCATGCCCACCAGGCTGGCCAGGCCCTTGTACATGGGGTAGCTGGCGATGGCCGCCGCCCGCAGGCCGTAGACCTCCCCCATGCTGGGGAAGCTTGGGCGCTTGGAAGCCCCCCGGAAGAGGGCCCCGTTCAGCTTGGGCTCGTCCCTTAGCACTTCCCGGATCCGTTCGGAGAGGAGGTCCACGAGGCGGGCGGTGCGCTCCGCCCCCGCTTCCAGGGCCCGGGCGGGGAGGGGTTTGAGGCCCGCCTTCTGGGGGTCGGTGTCCGTCACCGCGTCGGAAAGCCCTTCCCCCCGGAGGACCACCAGGAACCGGTGCTCGCTTTCCGTGTAGAAGTGGATCTCCACGTCCTCCAGCCGGGGGATGGCCTCCTGGAGCCGGGCCACCACCCTTCGGTTCTCCTCCGTGCTGGGCCGGCCGGCCCGGCGGTCCAGCACGGTGCCGTCAGGGGCCAGGGTGGCGAAGTTCCCCCTTAGGGCCACGTCCCCCTCCCGGAAGTCCGCCCCTAGGCCCAGGGCGCTGAGGGCCCCCCGGCCCACCAGGAAGCGGAAGGGGTCGTAGCCGAAAAGGGCCAGGTGGCCGGGGCCCGAGCCGGGGGCCAGGCCGGGGTACACGGGGGTGAGGAGGCCTAAGGCGCTTTCCTCCGCCAGGCGGTCCAGGTTGGGGGTTCTGGCGGCCTCGAGCTCCGTGGGGCCTCCGGGCTCCAGGGGCAGCCCCCCCACCCCGTCCAGGACCACCAGGAGGATCTTGCTCTCCGAGGCCTGCTTGAGCTCCCGTAGGACGGGGAAGAGGTCCATGGGCGGATTATATCTTAGGGAGTGGCATATCCTCGCCACCGACCGCGCCTGGGCCCGTCTGCCCCTAGGGGCGTGGGTGGTCCTCCTCCGCCCCTGATTTATGATGGGCGGGTATGGCGAAGGAGAAGGGCCTCACCCCCCAAAGCCAAGACTTCAGCGAGTGGTACCTCGAGGTCATCCAAAAGGCCGAGCTCGCCGATTACGGCCCCGTGCGGGGCACCATCGTGGTCCGGCCCTACGGGTACGCCATCTGGGAGAACATCCAGCGGGAGCTGGACCGCATGTTCAAGGAGACGGGCCACCAGAACGCCTACTTCCCCCTCTTCATCCCCATGAGCTTCCTGAAGAAGGAGGCGGAGCACGTGGAGGGCTTCTCCCCCGAGCTCGCCGTGGTCACCCACGCCGGGGGGGAGGAGCTGGAGGAGCCCCTTGCGGTCCGGCCCACCTCGGAAACGGTCATCGGCTACATGTGGTCCAAGTGGATCCGGAGCTGGCGCGACCTGCCCCAGCTCCTGAACCAGTGGGGGAACGTGGTGCGCTGGGAGCTCCGCACCAGGCCTTTCCTCCGCACCAGCGAGTTCCTGTGGCAGGAGGGGCACACCGCCCACGCCACCAAGGAGGAGGCGGAGGAGGAGGTGCGCCGGATGCTCGGGGTCTACGCCAGGCTCGCCCGGGAGTACGCCGCCATCCCCGTCCTGGAGGGCTTAAAGACGGAGAAGGAGAAGTTCGCCGGGGCGGTCTACACCACCACCATCGAGGCCATGATGAAAGACGGCAAGGCCCTCCAGGCGGGCACCAGCCACTACCTGGGGGAGAACTTCGCCCGGGCCTTTGACATCAAGTTCCAGGACAAGGACCTCCAGGTGAAGTACGTGCACACCACCAGCTGGGGCCTCTCCTGGCGCTTCATCGGGGCCATCATCATGACCCACGGGGACGACCAGGGCCTCATCCTCCCCCCGAGGCTCGCCCCCATCCAGGCGGTGATCGTGCCCATCTACAAGGACGAGACCCGGGAAAGGGTGCTGGAGGCCGCCTATGGGCTTAGGCAGGCCCTCCTCCAGGCGGGGGTCCGGGTGCAGGTGGACGACCGGGACCAGTACACCCCGGGCTACAAGTTCCACGAGTGGGAGCTCAAAGGGGTGCCCTACCGGATTGAGCTCGGCCCCAAGGACCTCGAGGCCGGGGAGGCCGTTTTGGCGAGCCGCCTGGGGGGGAAGGAGAGGGTGCCCCTCGCCGCCCTCCCCATCCTCCTTCCCGAAAAGCTTACCGCGTTCCACGAGGCCCTCTACCAACGTGCCCTGGCCTTCCGGGAGGCCCACACCTGCAAGGTGGACGATTACGAGGCCTTTAAGGAGGCGGTGCAGGAGGGCTTCGCCCTGGCCTTCCACTGCGGGGACAAGGCCTGCGAGCGGCTCATCCAGGAGGAGACCACCGCCACCACCCGCTGCGTGCCCTTTGAGGGGGAGGAGGAAGAGGGCCTTTGCGTGCGTTGCGGCAGGCCCGCGGCCTACGGGAAGCGGGTGGTCTTCGCCAAGGCCTACTGATGCGGGTCCTGGGGCACAGGATCTACTGGCGCTGGTACGGGGAGGTCCTCCTGGAGGGGGGCCTTCTCCTCCGCATGAGCGGGGACGCGGCCAAGTGGCTTAGGCCCGGGGACCGGGTGCGCCTGGAAACGGAGGAGAAAAAGCCCATTCTGGGCTTTGACGAGTACGCCCTCTTCGGCGCCTTTCCCATCTGGCCCCCCTTTGAGAAGACTTTAGAGCATGTGCGGGAAGGCCCCCTGGGAGGCGAGGCCTACCGCTACCGCCTGAGGGTGCGGGAGGCGGTCTACGAGGGGGACTTTGAGGCCATCGCCGAGCTGGAGCAGTACCACTACGCCTCGGAGAAGGAGGTGGTGGCCCTTTGGGCCTGCCCCCGCTGCCACAGGACCCTTCTCGCCAACAGCAAGCCCCTGTGCGACTGCGGGGGCGAGGCCCGCCTCAAGGAGATCCGGGGCTCCACCCCGGCGAGCCGCTTCCTGGTGCTGGAGCTCCGGGAGCGCCTCCCCTTTGAGCCCAGAATCCTCGGCTACCTCCGCCTGGACCCCCCCATCCCCCGCATGCACCGGAAGACCCCGGAAGGGGTGGAGCGGAACATCCGGGAGCGGATCTTCCCTCCGGACTGGTTCCACCCCACCTACGAGGGGGGGGCGGATTGGGAGGAAAGGCTCGCCCGGGTGGAGACCGCCGCGGCCCGCATCGCCCGGGTGGTGGTCCACCCCGACTACCGCTCGGAGGGGTTTGGGGCCCTTCTCGTGGAGATGGCCCTGGCCTGGGCCCGGGAGCGGGGGGCCCCCGAGGGGCGGCGGGCCAAGCACCTGGTCTACACCATCGCCCAGATGGCCCGCTACCACCCCTTCTTTGAACGGGTGGGCTTCCGCTACCTCTTTGACACCGCCTCGGGCCGGCCCGTTCTGGCCTACCCCCTCACGGAGGAGGCCCAGGCCTACCTGGAGCGCTTCCTCCAGGAAGACCCCTACGCCCGGGCCCACGGGGGGCGGCTTTTCCGCCCCCGCTACGGCCGGGTGGAGGGGCTTAAAGCGCCCATCCGCCTGGAAGGGGTGCGCAAGGGCTACCGGAGCCTTTTGGACCTGAAGGCCCTTTCCAAGGAGGTGGAGGAGGCCCTCCTCGCCTTTGGGGTCAGGGCCCGAAGGCTGGAGCGGCTGGTCCTGAAGGGGGTGGACCTCACCATCCCCCCCGGGGCCCTGGTGGTCCTCTCGGGGGCCAGCGGGGCGGGGAAGACCACCCTGCTCCGCCTCCTCCTGGGGGAACCCCCCGAGGAGGGAAAGGTCATCCTCCCCCCGGGCCGCCTCGCCGCCCACATCCCGGGGGAGGTGGAGGAGCCTCTTGGGGACCTCCCCATCCTGGAGCGGGTGTACGGGGAGATGGGGGACGTGGGGGCGGCCATAGAGGTCCTGAACCGGGTGGGCCTTTCCGACGCCGTGCTCTACCGGGCCCGGCCCAAGGAGCTTTCCACCGGGCAAAGGGAGCGCTTCCGCCTGGCCCTTCTCCTCGCCAAGCGGCCCGACCTCCTCCTTATCGACGAGCTCGCCGCGCACCTGGACGTGCCCACCGCCCGCCGGGTGGCCCTGGGCCTTTCCAAGCTCCTGCGGGCGGCGGGGATCACCCTGGTGGCCGCCACCCACCGGCCTGAGGTGGTGCAGGCCCTGGACCCGGACCTCTTGGTCTACGTGGGCTACGGGGGGGTTATGGCCGTACCTCGGAGAGGTCCACGAACATGACCCGCCCGGGTCTTTTCGGCACGTAGAGGGGGCGCTCGTAGCGGAAGGCGTTTTCCAAGACCCAGGCGAAGAGGGGCTCCTCCCCGGCGTAGGCCCGGAGGAAGGCCTCCTCCGCGCGGTGCTTTTCCCCGTGGGCCAAAAGCTCCTCCACGGTAAAGGGCCCCTCCACCCCTACCAGGTCCGCCTGGCCGATGAGCCAGCCCCGGCTTACGATGCCCAAGGGCCCCCGGTGGCGGGCCCTCCGCTTGCGGAGCTCCCAGGTCTTCTTCCCGTCCACGATGAGGCTGGCGTAGGGCTCCTTTACGATGAGCCCCAGTTTGGGCCGTTCCACCTTTTCATTGTAGAGTTGGGGGCGTGGGTTGCCCTAGGGAAGGCCTAGAGGAGAAGAAGGCGCGGGCCCAGGCCATCCTGAAGGCCCTGAGAGCAGCCTACCCCAAGGCCCGCACGGAGCTCCACCACGAAAACCCCTTCCAGCTCCTCGTGGCCACGGTCCTTTCCGCCCAGGCCACGGACAAAAGCGTGAACCAGGCCACCCCGGCCCTCTTCGCCCGCTTCCCCACCCCAGAGGCCCTGGCGGAGGCGAGGGCGGAGGAGGTGGAGCCCTACATAAAGCGCATCGGGCTTTACCGCACCAAGGCGAGAAATCTCGTGGCCCTGGCGAGGAGGCTGGTGGAGGAGCACGGGGGGGAGGTCCCCCGGGACAAGAAGGCCCTGATGCGCCTCCCCGGGGTGGGGTGGAAGACGGCCACCGTGGTGCTGGGGGTCTTGGGGGTGCCGGGGATTGCGGTGGACACCCACGTGGCCCGCCTCGCCCGGAGGCTATGCCTTTCCCAGGCCAAGCGCCCGGAAAAGATCGGGGCCGACCTCGAGGCCCTCTTCCCCAAGGAGGACTGGGTCTTCGTCCACCACGCCCTGGTCCTCCACGGCCGCTACGTCTGCACCGCAAGGAAGCCCAAGTGCGCCGCCTGCCCGCTCGCCCCCCACTGCCCCAGCCGGGAGGGGTTGTGATACCGAGGCTCCTCCTCGCCAGCTTCCTCTGGTCCTTGGGGGCCAACCTGGTCTACTTCTTCCTGAACTTCCACCTCGAGGCCCTGGGCTTCTCCCGCGAGGCCATCGGCCTGGCCCAGGCCCTCCTGGTGGGGGTGGGGGTGGTCTTCGCCCTGCCCTTGGCCTGGCTCATCCCCAAGCTGGGGTACCTGAGGAGCTTCTACCTGGCCTTGGCTCTCGCCCTTCTCGGCGGGGGGCTCCTCACCCTGGGCCTCCTCCCCCTCCTAGGCGTGGCCCTCTACGGCCTGGCGGGGGCGGCGCTCCAGGGGGCTTTGCCCGCCCTCCTCGCCCGGGTGGTGCCCGAGGGGGAGAGGGTCCGGGTCTTTAGCCTCCAGGCGGCCCTCACCACCGCCACCGGCTTCCTCTCCACCCTCCTCGCCGGCTTCCTCTCCGACCTCCTGGGGGCCCGCTCCGTCCTCCCCTTCGCCCTGCCCTTCTTCCTCCTGGCCCTCCCCTTCGTCCGTGGGGTGGCGGAGGGGCAGGGGGACATCCCCCGGTTTGGGGGGCGGTTTGGGCTTTGGCTTAGGCTCTTCCTCCCCAACGCGGTCATCGCCTTTGGGGCGGGGCTCGTCATCCCCTTTTTGAACCTGTACCTGAAGGAGAAGTTCGGCCTCACCTACGGGGCCACGGGGTTCGTCTTCGCCCTCTCCTCCTTGGCCACGGGCCTCGCCATGCTCCTCCAGCCCCTTCTGGTGCGCCGGGTGGGAGGGGTGGGGGCGGTGGTCCTGGTCCAGGCCCTCTCCCTCCCCTTCCTGGCCGCCCTGGCCTGGGCCCCGTGGCTTTCCCTGGTGACCCTGGCCCTTTTGGTGCGGGGGGCCCTGATGAACGCCGCGGGGCCGGTCTACGCCGCGCTGGTGACGGAGCGGCTTAGGGAGGAGGAGCGCCCCGGCTTTTTCCTCATGGAAGGGGCCCTTTGGAGCCTTCTCTTCGCTTTGGGAAGCGCCCTTTCCGGGGTGGTCCAGGAAGCCTTGGGCCTCACGGCCTTCCACTACCTCTTCGCCACCACCCTCACCCTCTACGCCCTGGGCATCGCCCTCTGGCCCTGGGCCTTCCGGCGCTAAACTGGGGCCTATGCGGACGAACCTCAGCGTGGAAGAGGCCCTGGAACTGGTCTTGGAGGAGGCCCGCTTTGAGCCCGGAAAGGAGGTCCTTCCCCTACCCGAGGCCTTTGGCCGCGTCCTGGCGGAAGACCTGGTCTCTTTGGTGGACCACCCCGACCAGGACGACACCGCCATAGACGGCTACGCCTGCCGGGAGGAGGACACCCTCTCGGCCTCCCCGGAAAACCCCGTGCGCCTTAGGGTGGTGGGGGAGGCCCCCGCGGGGAAGCCCTTCCTGGGGGAGGTGAAAAGGGGGGAGGCGGTGGCGGTCTACACCGGGGCCCCCATCCCCAAGGGGGCGGACGCGGTGGTGCGGGTGGAGGACACGAAAAGGGAAGGGGAGTGGGTCCTCCTCCTGGCCCCCGCGAGCCCCAAGGACATCCGGCCCAGGGGGGACGACCTAAAGAAGGGGGAGGTCTACCTCCGCCGGGGGGACCTCCTCACCCCGGGCCGCCTGGCCTTGGCCGCGGCCATGGGCCACCCCCGCCTTCCGGTGTTCCGGAGGCCCCGGGTGGGCATCCTCTCCACGGGGGACGAGGTGGTGGAGCCGGGGGAGCCCCTGCCCTTTGGGGGGGTGTACAACTCCAACGCCTACGGGCTCCTCGGCCTGGTGCGGGAGGCCGGGGGGGAGCCCGTCCTCCTGGGGAAGGTCCCCGACGACCCCAAGCGGCTCCTTGCCGCCCTGGAAGCCGCCCTGCCCCTGGACCTCCTCCTCACCTCCGGGGGGGTGTCCATGGGGGCCTACGATGTGGTGCGCCGGGTCTTGGAGGAGGAGGGGGAGGTGGTCTTCTGGAAGGTGCGCCAGCAGCCGGGGGGGCCCCTTCTCCTGGCCCGGCTTAGGGGGGTGCCGGTCCTGGGCCTCCCCGGAAACCCCGTCTCCAGCCTGGTGACCTTTTTCCTCTACGGCCGCCCCTTCCTCTTCCGCCTCTTAAAGCGCACCGAGGCCCCTTACGGGACCCTTAAGGCCCGGGCCCTCACCCCCTTCAAGGGGGCCAAGGGGAAGAAGGTCTTCCGCCGGGGGGTGCTCTCCTTTGAGGAGGGGCCGGTGGTGCGCACCACCGGGAACCAGTCCAGCGGGGTCCTGCGCTCCATGGCCTTTGGCAACGCCCTGGTGGTCCTCCCCCCGGACCGGGACCTCGAGGCCGGGGAGGAGGCCACCGTCATCCCCTTGACTTTTGTTCCTTGAATCACTAACCTAAGAAGGTTTACGGGCATCCCCCTCTTCCTCCTTGGGCGTGCGGGTGAGGCCCGGAAAGGAACCGAAGAGGATGGAGTTTGCCAACTTTCCCTTGAAGCCGGAGATCCTGGAGGCCCTAAAGGCCAAGGGCATCTTCGCCCCCACCCCCATTCAGGCCGCCGCGTTGCCCATCGCCCTGGACGGGCGGGACCTCATCGGCCAGGCCCGCACGGGCACGGGCAAGACCCTGGCCTTCGCCCTGCCCATCGCCGAGCGCCTGGCCCCCTCTTCCGAGCGGGGCCGCCCCCCCAGGGCCCTGGTCCTCACCCCCACCCGGGAGCTGGCCCTGCAGGTGGCGGAGGAGGTGGCCTCCGTGGCCCCCCACCTCAAGGTGGTGGCCGTCTACGGGGGCACCGGCTACGGCAAGCAAAAGGAGGCCCTGGCCCGGGGGGCCGATGTGGTGGTGGCCACCCCCGGGCGGGCCCTGGACTATTTGGAGCAGGGGGTCTTGGACCTCTCCCGGGTGGAGATCGCCGTCTTGGACGAGGCGGACGAGATGCTCTCTATGGGGTTTGAGGAGGAGGTGGAAAGGCTTCTTTCCGCCACCCCCAAGGAGCGCCAGACCCTCCTCTTCTCCGCCACCCTGCCCTCCTGGGCTCGGAAGCTTTCCGAGCGCTACATGCGCGCCCCCGTGCTCATCAACGTGGTGAGGGAGGAGGGGGTGACCTACCAGGAGGAGGCCATCCTGGCCCCCACCGACCGCCTGGGCCTCCTTTCCGACCTCCTCTTTGTGAAGGCCCCCAAGCGGGCCATCGTCTTCACCTCCACCAAGCGGGAGACGGAGGAGGTGGCCGCGGGCCTCCTCCAGGCGGGCCACCCCGCCCGGGCCATCCACGGGGACCTTTCCCAGTCGGACCGGGAGCGGGTCCTGAAGGCCTTCCGGGAGGGGGAGGTGCGCGTTCTCGTGGCCACGGACGTGGCCGCCCGGGGCCTGGACATCCCCGAGGTGGACCTGGTGGTCCACTACCGCCTGCCCCAAAGCCCCGAGGCCTACCAGCACCGCTCCGGGCGCACGGGCCGGGCCGGGCGGGGGGGCGAGGTGGTGGCCTTCTATGGCCCTAGGGAGAAGCGGGAGCTCATGGCCCTGGAAAAGGCCGTGGGCCGCACCTTCCGCCGGGTGAACCCCCCCACGCCGGAGGAGGTCTTGGAGGCCAAATGGCAACACCTCCTGGCCCGCCTGGCCGGGGTGCCGGAGCGGGACTACAAGCTCTACCTGGACTTCGCCCAGCGCCTTTTCGCCGAGGGGCGGGTGGAGGTGGTGGCGGCCCTTATGGCCCTCCTCCTGGGCGGGGCCCCCAAGGAGAAGAGCCTCCTCACGGGGGAGGAGGGCTGGCGCACCTTTAAGGCCACCGGGGCCCGGCTCACCCTGCCCCGCCTGGTGGCCCTCCTCAAGGAGCGGGGCCTCGAGGTGGGGAAGATCCTCGAGGCGGAGGACGGCTTCTACGTAGACCTCCGCCCCCAGGATCTTCCCAAGCTCAGCCAGCTCCAGGGCCTTCGCCTGGAGCAGGCCAAGCGGGTGGAGGGGGTTTTGGCGGCCCCTGGCCCGAAAAGGCGCTAGAGCGCCAAGCCATACAAAAGGAGCCCACCTCCCCCTTAGGGGGAGGTGGGGCTTGGTGCGCCCGGAGGGATTCGAACCCCCGGCCTAGGGCTTAGGAAGCCCCCGCTCTATCCTGCTGAGCTACGGGCGCCCACACCTTTGGCGATTCTAGCACCCGGGAAGGGCGAAGGCAAGGCGTATAGTTTTTTCCGGGGCTAAGGGCCCTTTGTATAAGGGAGCTTTTATGGATGCCCCGGAGGGCTTGGCTTGTGCCCGGCCTCACGCGCCCTTAGCCTGGAGGGAAGATGACCGAGACCAAAGACCTAGCCGCCCTTTCGGTGAACGCCATCCGCTTTTTGGCCATAGACGCCGTGGAGAAGGCGAGAAGCGGCCACCCCGGCATGCCCATGGCCATGGCCCCCCTGGCCTACCTCCTCTTCCGGGAGGTCCTGCGCCACCACCCCGAAGACCCCTTGTGGCCGGACCGGGACCGGTTCGTCCTCTCCGCAGGGCACGGCTCCATGCTCCTTTATGCCGTCCTCCACCTCACGGGCTACGACCTTCCCCTGGAGGAGCTCCAGCGCTTCCGCCAATGGGGCTCCAAGACCCCCGGCCACCCCGAGCGGGGCCACACCCCAGGGGTGGAGGTGACCACGGGGCCCTTGGGCCAGGGGATCTCCACCGCGGTGGGCCTGGCCTTGGCGGAGAAGAAGCTCGCCCTGGAGTTCAACCGCCCGGGGCACACGGTGGTGGACCACTGGACCTACGTCCTGGCCTCGGACGGGGACCTGATGGAGGGGGTTTCCGGGGAGGCGAGCTCTTTGGCGGGCACCTGGGGGCTTTCCAAGCTCATCGTCTTCTGGGACGACAACCGCATCTCCATTGACGGCCCCACGGACCTGGCCTTCACGGAGGACGTCCTCGCCCGCTACCGGGCCTACGGCTGGCAGACCCTGAGGGTGGAGGACGCCAACGACCTCTCCGCCCTCCAGCACGCCCTACGGCTCGCCCAGCTGGACGAGCGGCCCACCCTCATCGCCGTGCGGAGCCACATCGGCTACGGCTCCCCCAAGCAGGACTCCCACAAGGCCCATGGGGAGCCCTTGGGGCCGGAGGCGGTGGAGGCCACCCGCAAGGCCCTGGGCTGGCCCTACCCGCCTTTCGTGGTGCCGGAGGAGGTCTACCGCCACATGGACATGCGCCCGAGGGGCCGGGCCCTGAAGGAGGAATGGGAAAGGCGCCTCGAGGCCTACGCCAAGGCCTACCCTGACCTCTACGAGGAGCTCCTCCGCCGCCTCAAGGGGGAGCTACCCCCCTTGCCCGAAACCCCTCCCGCCTTTGACAAGCCCGTGGCCACCCGGGCGGCAAGCGGCCGCACCCTGGACGAGATCGCCCCCAGGATGCCCGAGCTCCTTGGGGGTAGCGCCGACCTCACCCCCTCCAACAACACCCAGGCCAAGGGGATGGCGGACTTTTCCCGGGAGAACCCTTCCGGCCGCTACCTCCACTTCGGGGTGCGGGAGCACGCCATGGGGGCCATCCTGAACGGGCTCAACCTCCACGGGGGGTATAGGGCCTACGGGGGGACCTTCCTGGTCTTCTCCGACTACATGCGCCCCGCCCTCCGCCTTGCCGCCCTCATGGGGACCCCCACGGTCTTTGTCTTCACCCACGACTCCATCGCCCTTGGGGAGGACGGCCCCACCCACCAGCCCGTGGAGCACCTCATGGCCCTGAGGGCCATGCCGGACCTTTGGGTGATCCGTCCCGCGGACGCCCACGAGACCTTCTACGCCTGGCAGGTGGCCTTGAGGCGGAAGGAAGGCCCCACCGCCCTCATCCTCACCCGCCAGGCGGTGCCCCTCCTTTCCCCGGAGAAGGCGAAAGGGCTCCTAAAGGGCGGGTACGTCCTGGAGGAGGACGAGGAGCCCGAGGGCATCCTGGTGGCCACGGGGAGCGAGGTCCACCTGGCCCTCAGGGCCAAGGCCCTCCTGAACGGAAAGGGGCGGCGGGTGCGGGTGGTGAGCCTGCCTTCTTGGGAGCTCTTTGAGGCCCAGCCTGCGGAGTACCGGGAGCAGGTTCTCCCCAAAGGGCTTCCCACGGTGGCGGTGGAGGCGGGGGCCAGCTTGGGCTGGGAGCGGTACGCCCATAGGGCAGTGGGCCTGGACCGCTTCGGGGCCAGCGCCCCCTACCCCGAGGTCTACGAGCGCCTGGGCTTCACCCCGGAGCGGGTGGCGGAGGCCTTGGAAGAGCTCCTATGAGGTTCTGGGTGGACCCCCTACCCCGCCCTGGGGCCTACCGGGAGGTGGCCATCGTGGTGGACGTGATCCGGGCCACCACCACCGCGGGGGTCTACCTGGAGGCGGGGGCCGAGGCTCTGGTCCTGGCCCCCTCCCTCGAGGCCGCCCGGGCCCTCAGGCGCCCGGGGGAGGTCCTGGCGGGGGAGGTGGGGGGGCTTAGGCCCGAGGGGTTTGACCTGGGGAACTCCCCCAAGGAGGCGGAGGGGGTCCGGGGCCGGACGGTGGTCATGGCCACCACCAACGGCACCCGGGCGGCCCACGCGGTCAAGGGGGCCCGGGCCATCCTCTTGGGATCGTTGCAGAACGCCTCCAGCGTGGCCCAAAAGGCCTCGGAGCTGGGGGAGGAGGTGGCCCTGGTGGCCGCGGGCAAGGAGGGCCAGGTGGCCTTGGACGACCTCTACGCCGTGGGGGTCATCGGGGCTAGGCTGTTGGCCCTGGGGTTCCGGCCCGAAGGGGAGATGGCCCATCTGGCCCTCTTCCTGGCCCAGAGCCCGCCTTTGGAGGTCCTTTGGGTTTCCGAGGCCGCCCAGGCCCTGGAGCGGGTGGGCCTGGGGGCGGACGTGGCCCTGTGCGCCCAGGTGGACCGCCACGGGGTGGTGCCCGTCTTCCAGGGCTTCCGGGACGGGGGGATGGTTTTCGGGAGGGGCTGATGCTCTTGAGCCTAAAAGAGGTCCTCCCCGAGAAGGGCCGGGCGGTGGGGGCCTTTGACGTGGTGGGCCTGGAGTGGGCGGAGGCGGTCTTGGAGGGGGCGGAAACCCTGGGCCTGCCCGTGATCCTCAGCGTGGCCCCCCACCTGGGGGGGCCGCCCCTCCCCGCCCTGGCCCCCGGCCTCCGCCACCTGGCGGAGGCGGCCCGGGTGCCCGTGGCCCTCCACCTGGACCACGGGGAAACCCTAGAGGAGGTGGTGGAGGCCCTGCGCCTGGGGTTTACGGGGGTGATGCTGGACGGAAGCCACCTCCCCTTGGAGGAGAACATCCGCCTCACCCGCCTGGCGGTGGAGGTGGCCCGGGCCTTCGGCGCGGGGGTGGAGGGGGAGGTGGGGGTGGTGCCGGGCCACTACGGCCCCGGGGAGGACCGGGAGGCCCCCCTCTACACCGACCCCCTCGAGGCCGAGCGCTACCTGGCGGAAACAGGGGTGGACGCCCTGGCGGTGAGCATCGGCACCCGGCACGGCCTCTACAAGGGGCCCACCCGGCTCAACCTCCCCCTTCTGGAGCGCCTTTCCGCCCTCCCCGTGCCCCTGGTGCTCCACGGGGCTTCGGGGCTTAGCCCCGAGGAGTACCGGGCCCTGGTGCAGAGGGGCATCCGCAAGATCAACCTCTACGCCGACCTGGCCCTGGAGGCGGCCCGGGCCCTGAGGGAGGTTTCGGGGGAAGGCTACTTGGACCTCATGGCGGGGATGAAGGAGGCCCTGAAGGGGCTCGCCATGGCCCGGATGCGCCTATGGTGGGGGTAAAGGCCCTGCTCTTGGACCTGGACGGCACCCTGGCGGAGACGGAGGAGCTCCACCGGGAGGCCTTCAACCGCGCCTTCCGGGAGGCGGGCCTCCCCTTCTCCTGGGACCGGCCCCTCTACAAGGCCCTTCTGGAGGTGACGGGGGGCAAGGAGCGCATCGCCCACTTCCTCCGCTCCTTCCCGGATGCCCCCCGGCTTTCCGAGGAGGCCCTAACCCGCCTGCACCAGCGGAAAAACGCCCTCTACGAGGCCCTTCTTCGGGAGGAGGGGGCCCCTTTGCGCCCGGGGGTGCGAAGGCTTCTGGGGGAGGCCCGGGAGGCGGGGCTCCTCTTGGCCCTGGTCACCACCACCAGCCCGGAGAACGCCCGGGCCTTTTTGGAGACCAGCGGGCTAAAGGGGGTCTTTCACCTGGTCCTGGCGGGGGACATCGTGCCCCGCAAGAAGCCCGACCCCGCCATCTACCACCTGGCCCGAAAGGAGCTGGGCCTAGGGGAGGGGGAGGGGGTGGCGGTGGAGGACTCCCGGAACGGCCTCCTCTCCGCCCGGGGGGCGGGCTTCCCGGTGCTCATCACCCCGGGGCTCTACACCGCGGACCAGGACTTTTCCGAGGCCCAAGGGGTGGCGGAGCACCTGGGGGAGCCGGGGCACCCGGCCCGGTTCCTCCAGGGCCCCCGGGCGGGGGAAAGGGGAGTGGTGGACCTGGACTACCTGGAGGAGGTGAGGGGATGGTGGAGCACCTGATCGTCTTCAACGCGGAGGCGAGCCCGGAGGAGGTGCGGCGCATGGTGGCCGAGGCCAAGGCGGTCCTCACCCAGATTCCTGGGGTCTTGGGCCTGCGCTACGGGGAGGCCCTGAGCCCGGGGGCCCGGTACCGGTACTGGCTTTCCGTGGTCTTTGCGGGGCCGGAGGTGGTGGAGGTCTACCGGGACCACCCCCTGCACGTGGACTTCGCCAACCGGGTCTTCCGGCCCATGGCCAAGGACCGCATCACCACCGACTACCTGGTCCTGGAGGGGCCATGCGCACCCTGACCTATCGGGAGGCCGAGCCCCAGGCCCTGAAGGTGCTGGTGGACGGGGTAGGGGAGGGCCTGGTCCTCCTGGGGGAGGGGGGTTACTACGCCCTCTACTACTTCTTTGGCCTCTACGGGCGGAAGGCCCCCGACCCCGAGGAAACCCCCGACTGGGTGGAGGGCCCAAGGCCCAGCCCAGAGGGCTTCCGGGAGCCCTACGACCAGGCGAAGTGGTTGGAGGCCAACGGGTATATGCTCTTCATCAACGAGTCCAAGTAGGAGGGGGAAGGATGGAGTACGCGGAGATGCCCTACGAGGAGGCCAGGAAGCGGGCGGTGAGGGTGCTGGAGGACGGCTATGGGGACGCGGTGGTCCTTAAGGACGAGCACGGCTACTGGGCCTTGTACTACTTCTACTGGGCCCAGACCCCGCCCCCTGCGGCCACCCCCCACTGGATGGAGGGCCCCCTGGGGGAGGTGGGGGCCATCCGCTCCCCTTACGAGATGAAGAAGTTCCTGGAAGAGGTGGGAGAGCCCGATTTCCTCAACGATGTAGACTAACCCTGTGAGGCGGGACGCCTACCGCATCCTCCAGGCCACGGAGACGGTCATCTACCTCTTCGCGGGCTTCCTCATCGCCGCCGGGGCGGCCATCCTCCTCCTCACCACCCTGCTGGAGGGGGTGGAGAACCTCCTGGCGGGGCGGTACCACGAGGTGGCCCTCACCCTTCTGGACCGGGTCCTCCTGGCCCTGATGCTGGCGGAGATCCTCTACACCCTGGTGCGCTTCGCCCGGGAGGGGAGCCTCGAGGCCACCCCCTTCCTCATCATCGGCATCATCGCCGCGGTGCGCCGGGTCCTGGTGCTCACCGCGGAGGCGGTGGAGAAGTTTGACCTCAGCGACCCCGCGTTTATGGCCGTCCTGGCGGAGCTCGGCCTCCTGGCCCTTCTGGTGGTGGCCTTCGCCCTGGCCATCCGCCTGGTCAAGAGCCTAGAAGGGCGATGAGGGCCTGGGCCGCGGGGTTGGCCACGTTCCTGGGGTAGACCAGCCAGAAAATGCGCCGGAGCTCCCCCACGGGCTCCTCCAGCCTCAGGGCCCGGAGGTTGCCCACCTTGAGGTTGGGCTGGATCACCACCCGGCTCACGATGCCCACCCCTGCCCCGGCCATGACCAGGCGCTTGGTCACCTCGTTGTTGTCCGTGTAGAAGGTGGGCTTGAGCTCCAGACCCGCCTGCTCAAAAGCCCGCTCCAGGACCCGCCAGGTCATGGAGCCCGGCTTGCGCACCACCAGGCTCTCCTGGGCCAGCCAGGTGGGGGGCACGGTGCTCCGGTTCGCCCAGGGGTGCTCGGGGGGGACGATGAGGACCAGCTCGTCCTCGTAGAAAAGCCGCCGGTCGTGCCCCTCCCAGCCCTCCACGCCCTCGAGGATGGCGAACTCCAGCTCCCCCATCCGGAGCCGCTCCGCCAGGCGCTCGGAGCTTCCGCTTTCCAGGTGCACCCGGATCCCCGGGTGCTCTTGGTGGAAGCGCTTGAGGAAGGTGGGCACCACGTAGGTGGCCATGGTGGTGGAGGCCCCAAAGGTCACCTCCCCCAGCTCCAGGCGGCCCATGGCCTGGGAGACCCGCTGGAACCCCTCCAGGGCCTGGACCACCCGCCGGGCCTCGGGGAGGAGGGCCTCCCCCACCCGGGAGAGGACCAGGTGCCGCCCCTGCCGCTCAAAGAGGGGGTGGCCCACCTGCTCCTCCAGGGTCCTCAGGTACTGGCTCACCGCGGGCTGGGTGATGCCCAAGGCCAAGGCCGCCCGGCCCACCCCTCCTTCCTCCACCACCGTGACGAAGACCCGTAATGCCGCGGGGTTGGGCAGTTTAGCGTTTTTAGATATGAGCATGGGCTTATGGTATAGCCCAAAACATATGATTGCAATAATAAAACCCCCCACCTAAGGTAAGCGCATGGCTATGCCTACGCGCAACCTGGGTCTGGACCTCATGCGGGCCACGGAGGCCGCCGCCTTAGCCTCCGCCCGCTGGGTGGGCCTGGGGAACAAGGAGGAGGGAGACCGGGCCGCGGTGGAGGCCATGCGCCTCATCCTTTCCAGCCTGGACTTCCGGGCCCGGGTGGTCATCGGCGAGGGGGAGAAGGACCGGGCCCCCATGCTCTATAACGGCGAGGAGCTGGGCCAGGGGGAGGGCCCCTTCTGGGACCTGGCGGTGGACCCCGTGGAGGGCACCCGGCTTCTCGCCCTGGGGCGCCCCGGGGCCATCAGCGTCCTGGCCGCGGCCCCCGAGGGCACCCTCTTCAACCCGGGGCCGGGGTTCTACGCTGCCAAGCTGGTGGTGGGCCCGGAGGCCCGGGAGGCCATCGACCTGAAGGCCTCGGCGGCGGACAACCTCAAGGAGATCGCCCGGGCCCTGAAGCGCTCGGTGCGGGAGCTTACGGTCTTCGTCCTGGACAAGCCCCGGCACGCCCGGCTCATAGAGGAGATCCGCTACGCGGGGGCCCGCATCACCCTCCAGACGGACGGGGACGTGGCCGGGGCCCTGGCCGCGGTGCTTCCGGGAACGGGGGTGGACGTCCTCATGGGCACCGGGGGGACCCCGGAGGGGGTCATCGCCGCGGTGGCCGTGCGGGCCCTGGGGGGCGGGATGCAGATGCGCCTGGACCCCCAGAGCGAGGAGGAGCGCTGGAACCTGATCCACGCGGGGTTTGACCTGGAAAAGGTGTACACCCTGGAGGAGCTCTGCCGGGCGGAGGACACCCACTTCGCCGCCACCGGCATCACCGATGGGCCCTTCCTGAGGGGCGTGCGCTACGGGGCGCAGGAGGCCTGGACGGAGAGCCTGGTCATCCGCGGGGCCACCCGCACCCTGCGCAAGGTGGAGGCCCGGCACCGGCTTGAGAAGCTTCGGGGCATCAGCCCCGTGGCCTACTGAAAGGAGGTTAGGAAGATGTCCACCCAGTACGCAGGCAAAGGCAAGTACAGCAAGGCGGGCGTTTTGGAGTACAAGCAGATGGGGTACTTTGACCCCGACTACGAGCCCAAGGACACCGACACCATCGCCCTTTTCCGCATCACCCCCCAGCCCGGGATTGAGCCCGAGGAGGCGGCGGCGGCGGTGGCCGGGGAGTCCTCCACCGCCACCTGGACCGTGGTCTGGACGGACCGGCTTACCTACCTGGATCGCTACCGGGCCAAGGCCTTCCGGGTGGAGCCCGTGCCCGGCAACCCCGAGCAGTACTTCGCCTGGATCGCCTACGACCTCGCCCTCTTTGAGGAAGGCTCCATCGCCAACATGACCTCCAGCATCATCGGGAACGTCTTCGGCTTCAAGGCCCTGAGGGCCCTGAGGCTTGAAGACCTCCGCATCCCCGTGGCCTACCTCAAGACCTTCAAGGGCGCCCCCCACGGCATCCCCGTGGAGCGGGACATGCTGAACAAGTACGGCCGGCCCCTCCTGGGGGCCACGGTGAAGCCCAAGCTGGGCCTTTCCGGGCGGAACTACGGCCGGGTGGTCTACGAGGCCCTGGCGGGGGGGCTGGACTTCACCAAGGACGACGAGAACATCAACTCCCAGCCCTTCATGCGCTGGCGGGACCGCTTCCTCTACGCCCAGGAGGCGGTGATGAAGGCCGAGCAGGTGACGGGGGAGCGCAAGGGGCACTACATGAACGTCACCGCGGCCACCATGGAGGACGTCTACGAGAGGCTGGAGTTCGCCAAGGAGATCGGCTCCATCATCGTCATGGTGGACCTCACCATGGGCTACACCGCCCTCCAGTCCGTCTCCAACTGGTGCCACAAAAACGGCATGATCCTCCACCTCCACCGGGCCAGCCACGCCACCTTCACCCGCCAGAAGAACCACGGCATCAACTTCCGCGTCCTGGCCAAGTGGATGCGCATGCTGGGGGTGGACCACATCCACGCGGGCACCGTGGTGGGTAAACTGGAGGGGGACCCCAACCTGACCCGGGGCTACTACGACATCCTGCGGGAGCAGTACGTGAAGGCCGACCCCGTGAAGGGGATTTACTTTGACCAGGACTGGGCCTACCTGCCCGCGGTCATGCCCGTGGCCTCGGGGGGCATCCACGCGGGGCAGATGCACCTCCTCCTCTCCCTCTTTGGGGACGACGTGGTCTTGCAGTTCGGGGGCGGCACCATCGGCCACCCCATGGGCATCCAGGCGGGGGCCACGGCCAACCGGGTGGCCCTGGAGGCCATGGTTAAGGCCCGCAACGAGGGCCGGGACATCCTGGCCGAGGGCCCCGAGATCCTCAAGAAGGCCGCCCAGCACTCCAAGGCCCTGGCCGCGGCCCTGGAGACCTGGGGGAGCGTGACCTTTGACTTCGCCTCCACCGACACCCCCGATGTCCTGCCCACCCCGAGCTAAAAGGAGGAAGCCATGCGGATCACCCAAGGAACCTTCTCTTACCTGCCCGACCTGACGGACGAGGAAATTCGGCTTCAGATTGAGTACATCATCAAGAACGGCTGGGCGGTCTCCATCGAGTACACCGACGACCCCCACCCCTACAACGTCTACTGGAACATGTGGGGCCTGCCCATGTTTGACCTGGAGGACGCCGCCCCCGCCTTCTACGAGTTCCAGAAGTGCCGGGAGGCCTTCCCCAACCACTACATCAAGATCAACGGCTACGACCCCTCCCCCATGTGGCAGGCCCAGCGGGTGTCCTTCATCGCCCACCGGCCCAAGGTGGAGGAGCCGGGCTTCCGCCTGCACCGGCAGCTTTACTCGGACGGGAGGCGGCTTAAGTACACCCTCGAGGCCTACGCCACCATGAGGCCTGAGGGGCAGCGCTACCAGGAGGAGTAACGGTCCTCTGGGGGAGGCTTTTGGGGCCTCCCCCTACCTTTAAGGAGGCGGCATGGGAGAGGAAAAGGCCCTGGCCCTGGTGAAAAACCCCGAGGTGGAGGCGGTCCTCGAGGCCCTGGACAAGGAGCTGGTGGGCCTGGCCCCGGTGAAGCGGCGCATCCGGGAGATCGCCGCCTACCTCTCCGTGGACAAGCTCCGCCGGGAGCTTAACCTGGTGGCCGACCGCCCCACCCTGCACATGGCCTTCGTGGGGCCGCCGGGCACGGGCAAGACCACGGTGGCCATGCGCATGGCCACCATCCTCCACCGCCTGGGCTACATCCGCCGCGACCACCTGGTGGTGGCCAGCCGGGACGACCTGGTGGGCCAGTACATCGGCCACACCGCCCCCAAGACCAAGGAGGTCTTGAAGCGGGCCATGGGGGGGGTGCTCTTCATTGACGAGGCCTACAGCCTCTACCGGGCGGAGAACGAGCGGGACTACGGCCAGGAGACCATAGAGATCCTCCTCCAGGTGATGGAGAACCAGCGGGAGGACCTGGTGGTCATCCTGGCGGGGTACAAGGACCGCATGGAGGAGTTCTTCGCCCTGAACCCCGGGATGCGTTCCCGCATCGCCCACCACATTGAGTTCCCCCCCTATAACCTGGAAGAACTCTACCAGATTGGCCTGATCATGCTGGAGAAGCAGGGGTACCGCCTCACTCCCGAGGCCGAGGTGGCCTTTAAGGAGTACCTGGAGCGGCGGATGGAACGCCCCAACTTCGCCTACGCCAGGAGCGTGCGCAACGCCATAGATCGCTTCAAGCTCCGCCAGGCCTACCGCCTCTACCAGAAGGCGGGCCCCGTGACCCCCGAGGAGCTGGTGACCATCACCGCGGACGACATCTACGCCAGCTCCCTCTTTAAGGAGGAGGAGCATGCCCCATAGGCCCTTTATGCTCGGCATCGCCGGGGACTCCGGGGCGGGGAAGACCACCCTGTCCAGCGGGGTGGCCCGGCTTCTCGGCGTGGAGCGGACCACCAACATCTGCGTGGACGACTACCACAAGTACGATCGCAAGCAGCGGAAGGAACTGGGCATCACCCCCTTGAACCCGGCCTGCAACTACATGGACATCATGGAGCAGCACGTCCGGCTCCTTTCCGAGGGGGAACCCATCCTGAAGCCCGTCTACAACCACACCACCGGCACCTTTGACCCCCCGGTTTACGTGCCCGCCCCCCGGGCGGTGGAGGAGGGGGGGCGGCTCATCCCCCGGGTGGTGATCCTGGAGGGGCTCCTCACCCTCTTCTCCCCCGAGATGCGGGGCCGCTACCACCTCACGGTCTACCTGGACCCCGAGGAGGAGCTCCGCCGGGAGTGGAAGGTGAAGCGGGACGTGGCCAAGCGGGGCTACACCCCCGAGGAGGTCCTGGCGGACATAGAGCGGCGCATGCCCGACTCCCGGGCCTTCATCTGGCCCCAGAAGGCCCACGCGGACATCATCGTCCGCTTCTACCGCCCCCCGGGGTACGATCCGGAAAACCCCAGCACCCTGAACGTCCGCATCACCCTGAAGCACACCCTTCCCCGGCTGGACCTCTCCGAGGTCCTCCACTCCGCCTACGAGGACGAGGCCCTGATCCGGCTGGAGGCCCGCAAGGAAGCGGACATCCTGGACATCACCGGCAACGTCCGCCCCGAGCAGGCCCAGACCTTTGAGCGCATCATCTGGGAGCACCTAGGCCACCACGCGGAGCACTTTGACCCCAGCCTGGTGGGCACCTTCTGGGACAAAGCGGGGCAGAGCTACCCCCTGGCCCTGACCCAGCTCATCATCGCCTACTACCTGGTTAAGATGCGGGAGCTGGCCATCGAGCGGGGGCACCTGCGGGTGGCCTAGGAGGCAAGGATGCTGAAGTTCGCGCCCTCCATCCTCACGGCGGACCTTTCCCGGCTGGCCGAGGCCATCGGGGAGGCGGAGGCGGCGGGGGTGGACTGGATCCACCTGGACGTGATGGACGGGGTCTTCGTCCCCAACCTCACCTTCGGCCCCCTCCTGGTGGAGGCGGTGCGCCGGGTGACCGCCCTGCCCCTGGATGTCCACCTCATGATCGTGAGCCCGGAGCGCTACCTCGAGGACTTCGCCCGGGCGGGGGCCGACCTCATCACCGTCCACTACGAGGCCACCCCCCACGCCCACCGGGCGGTCCAGAAGATCAAGGAGCTGGGGAAGAAGGCGGGGCTGGCCATCAACCCGGCCACGCCCCTGGAGGCCTTTGAACCCCTTCTCCCCGAGCTGGACCTGGCCCTCCTCATGAGCGTGAACCCGGGGTTTGGAGGGCAGAAGTACATCCCCCGCTCCACCGAGAGGCTCCGCCGGCTCAAGGCCATGCGGGACGCCCTCAACCCCAGGTGCCTCATAGAGGTGGACGGGGGGGTGAACCTGTCCACCGTGGCCGAGGTCTACCGGGCAGGGGCCGACGTGGCGGTGGCGGGGAGCGCGCTTTTCAACGATAGGCCGGTGGCGGAAAACCTTAAGGCGCTAAAGGAGGTTCTCTATGCCCTTGGTGGTCGGTAAGGAAGTGCTGGACAAGGCTCGGCGGGAAGGCTACGCGGTCCCCAGCTTCAACACCAACAACCTGGAGATCACCCAGGCCATCCTGGAGGTGGCCGAGGAGCTTAGGGCCCCGGTCTTCATTCAGGTTTCCGACGGGGCCCGCAAGTACGCGGGCATGGACAACCTGGCCAACCTGGTGAAGGACATGGCAAGCCGCGTCCGGGTGCCCGTGGTCTTGCACCTGGACCACGGGGCGGACTTCAAAATGGTCATGCAGGCCCTGCGGGCGGGCTTCACCAGCGTGATGATCGACGCCAGCCACCACCCCTTCCACGAGAACGTGGCCGAGACCAAGAAGGTGGTGGAGGCGGCCCACGCGGTGGGGGTGAGCGTGGAGGCAGAGCTCGGCCGCCTCCAGGGTATAGAGGACAACATCCAAGTTTCCGAGGCGGAGGCCTTCCTCACCGACCCCGAGGAGGCGGAGCGCTTTGTGGCGGAAACGGGGATTGACTACCTGGCCATCGCCATCGGCACCAGCCACGGGGCCTACAAGGGGAAGGGCCGGCCCTACATTGACCACAAGCGCCTGGAGGAGATCGCCAACCGGGTCTCCATCCCCCTGGTCCTCCACGGGGCCAGCGGGGTGCCCACCTGGCTCAAGGAGAAGCTCCTGGCCACGGGGGCCGAGCTCAAGGAGGCCACGGGCATCCACGACGAGGACATCCGGAAGGCCATCCCCAACGGCATTGCCAAGATCAACATTGACACCGACCTGCGCCTGGCCATGACCCTGGGCATCCGGGAGGTGGTCACGCAGAACCCCAAGGAGTTCGACCCCCGGAAGATCATCGGCAAGGGGCGGGACTACCTCAAGATGGTCATCCGGGAGAAGTTTGAGCTCATGGGGACCGTGGGCCGGGCCTGAGGAGGAAGGCGGCCAGGCCCGCCCCGAGGAGGGGACCGAAGAGGGGCACCAGGGCGTAAGGGGAAGCGGCCCCTTCCGCCCCCAGGAGGGAGGCTAGGAGCCTGGGGCTTAGGTCCCGGGCGGGGTTGAGGGCGAAGCCCCCAGGCCCTCCCAGCCCGTACCCCACCCCGGCCACGGTGAGGCCTAGCCAAAGGGGTAGGAGGTGGGCCGGGCGGGCCTGAAGGACCACCGCCATGAGGGTGAAGGTGCCAAGGCTTCCTTCCAGGGGTAGGCCCCGCCGCCAGGGAGCAGGCTGGGGCCGGTGGAGAAGACGTTGGGCATCCCCTGGAGGAGGAGGCCCTCCCGGTAGGCCAAGTAGGCCCCTAGGGCCCCTAAAAACCCCCCCCAGGAACTGGCCCAGAAGATAGGGGAACACCTTGCCCCAAGGGAAAAGCCCCCTCAGGGCCAGGGCCAGGGTGACCGCGGGGTTAAGGTGGGCCTGGGAAAGGGGCCTCGCGCAGAGTACCCCCACCAGCACCCCCAGCCCCGAGCCCAGGGCCAGGGCGTCGTAGCCGAAGGCCTGGGGTCCGAGCCGTGGGGAAAGGGTGGCGTTGGCGGCGCTCCCCACGGTGAGGAGGACCAGGAGGAACGTGCCCAAGGCCTCCCCCAGGGCTTCCCGTTCTTTGGAACCCATGGGGTCATTTTAGGCAGGCAAGGGTCAGGGCAGGGTCATGGTGAAGCCCCCCGCCAAGAGGCGGGGGGCCTTTGGTCGGGGAGGCCGGATTTGAACCGACGACCACACGCACCCCAAGCGTGTGCGCTACCAGGCTGCGCTACTCCCCGGCGCGCAAAGCCTAGTCTAGCCTGCCCCCGGCCCTTCGTCAAGTAGACTTGGGCTATGGAGATCGCCGACCTGAAGCGCCTGGCCCGCTTTGACCCGGAGAAGCTGGCCAAGATTCCCGTTTTCCAGTCCGAGCGCATGTTCTATGACCTCTACGCCCTCCTTCCCGGGCAGGCCCAGAAGGTCCACGCCCATGAGGGCTCGGACAAGGCCTACTACGTCCTGGAGGGGGAGGTGGTGGTGCGCATTGGAGAGGAAGAGGCCCTCCTGGCCCCCGGGATGGCCGCCCTGGCCCGGGCGGGGGAGCCCCACGGGGTGCGGAACGAGTCCGCAAGCCCCGCCCTCCTCCTGGTGGTCATGGCCCCCCGGCCCTAGGGCTTTCATCCCGTTTGCACAGCCCCCGGCTAAGCTAAAGGGGAAGTGCCGCAGGCCGCGCCCCCTACCGACCTCGCTTTTCTCTCCGAGCTTCTCCGCCGCTACCCCGTGCGGGTGGCCTTCCGGGGAGAGGTCCTGCCCGAGGGGCCCTTAAGGGGGGAGAAGCTTTGGGAGGAGGGGGAGGCGGCCCTTTACTGGGAGGGCCCGCCCCCCAGGCCCGAACTGCGGGAGGCCCTGATCCTTTCCTTCAAGGCCTTCTTGGAGGTCTGGCGCTTAAGGGAGCGGGAGCTTGCCCTCCTTAAGGCCCAGGGGGAGACGGGGCGGCTTTTTCGGCTCCTCCTCCACGAGGTGAAAAACCCCCTCATGAGCGTTCTTGGGGCGCTGGAGCTGGCCCTCGAGGACCCCGCCCTTACCCCCGAGCTCAAGGAACTCCTGGAGATCGCCCGCCGTTCTGCAGAACGCATCCGCACCCTCCTGGAGAAGGCCCAGGACTACCTGCGCCTAGGGGAGGGGGTGCGCCTGAGGAGCGAGCGGGTGGACCTGAAAGAGCTCCTCCTCCAGGGGGTGGAGGAGCTCAGGCCCTTGGCCCGCAGGAAGGGGGTGCGCCTGGAGGTGCGCCTTCCCCGGGAGGAGGCCTGGGTGTATGGGGACCGGGACTGGCTCTACCAGGCCTTTTTGAACGTTCTCAACAACGCGGTGAAGTACACCCCAGAGGGGGGCCGGGTCTTGGTCCGGCTCCTCAAGGGGGTGGACCGGTACGGCGTCGCGGTTTCCGACACCGGCCCCGGCATCCCCGAAGAGGAGCAGGCCAAGGTCTTTGAGCCCTTCTACCGGGCCTCCACCCGGGGGGAGGCGGAGGGGACGGGGCTCGGGCTCGCCTTGGTGAAGCGGGTCCTGGAGGCCCATGGGGGGGAGGTGCGCCTGAAAAGCCGTTTGGGGCGGGGCTCCACCTTCCTCCTCCTCCTTCCCCGGCCCAAGCCCGGCCGCAGGGCCCCCGTGGGGCGGCTTCTCCTCCTGGCCCTGGCCCTTCTCGCCCTGGCCCGGCTTCCCATCTACCCGGCTCCCCTGGGCTCCCGGGCCTTCGGGGAGGTCCCCGCGGGGGAGGTGGTGCGCCTTGGGGGGCTGGAGCTCGCCTTCAGCCCCGAAGCCCAGGGGGAGGCCCGGCGCTGGCGGAGCCTCTGGGGCGGGGGGGAAAGGGTACGGGTGGCCCTGGAGGCCGGGGGGGTGGAGGCGGTGCGCGAGGCCCCCGTGCCCCTCACCCTCTCCACCCCCGAGGGGGAGGTCAGGCCCACGGGTACCCACCTCCGCCTTTACCGGGAAGGGGAGGGGCGGGTCTCCCTCTACCGCGGGCGGGTGGCCTTGGGGAAGGAGCCCTTGCCGCAAGGGGAGGGGGCCCTTCTGGGCCAGGGGGTGAGGCGGAAGCTCCTCCCCGCTCCCCTGGTGCGCCCCGTGCCCGGGGCGGAGGGGGAGGTGGTCTTCCGCCTCCTGGGCCCTGAAGGGGCCAAGGGCTTCCGGGTGGAGGTGGGGAGCGGGGACCGGATCCTCCTTTCCGCCAAGGTGCAGGGGGCGGCCTTCACCTACCGCCCCCAGGCGGACCGGGTGAGCCAGGTGCGGGCCTTCGCCTGGGACGAGGTGGGCCTCGAGGGCTACCCCTCGGACCCCGTTTCCTTCCGGGAGCGGTTTAGCTTTTACGAGGGGAAAAAGCGCCTACCGCAGGACCCTGGGGGGGCCGAGGCCTTCTTGAGGCGGGCGGTGGCCGTCTTCCCCGACGACGCGGAGGCCCTGGGGGAGCTGGCCTTCGCCCTTTACCTCCAGGGCCGCCACGGGGAGGCCAAGCCCCTTTACGAAAGGGCCCTCGCCCTTCTGGACGCCCCCGACATCCGGGTGCGCTACGCCCGCCTCCTCTACCACATGGGGCGGTACGGGGAGGCGGAGGAGAGCTACCGCCAGGTCCTCCTCCAGGACCCCGGCAACCTGGACGCCCGCTGGGGCCTGGCGGAGGTCCTTCTGGCCCTGGGCCGGGCGGGGGAGGCGGAGCTGCTCGCCCGCCAGGTCCTAGCCCTGAAGCCCGACTACCCCCTGGTCCGCTTCACCCTGGCCAAGGCCCTTCTGGAGAAGGGAAAGGCGGAGGAGGCCCGGAGGCTTCTTTTGGAGGAGCTCAAGATAAACCCCGACCCCGAGGTCAGGGCCTTCCTGGAGCGCCTTCCCTAGCCCAGGCCTCCTCCCACCAGAGACGTACCCGGTCTTGGGCCTCGCCGGGATCCTCCCCCAAGGTGGGCCTTCCCCAGGGCGTAGCCTGCTACCCATAGCCCCGGTCAACCGCCCATATAGAGGGTGTTTCTCCCATTTCCACGCGGGGTGGGATAATACCCCATGTGGCGAAGGTGCTGGTGGTAGAGGACGACCCCGTGGTGGCCCGGGTGCTGGAGATCGCCCTCAGGCGGGCGGGGCATGAGGTCCGGCTGGCCCCCGACTTCCTCTCCGCCAAGGGCCTCCTCGGGGGAGACTGGGACGCCGTCATCCTAGACCTCAACCTCCCGGGCGGCTTCGGGCTGGACCTCCTCCGCCACCTGCGGCAGGAGCTGGGCCGGAAGACCCCGGTTTTGGTCCTCTCCGGGCTCAAGCAGGAGCGGACGGTCCTCGAGGCCTTGCGCCTTGGGGCCCAGGACTACCTCACCAAGCCCTTTAGCCCCAACGAGCTCCTCCTCCGCCTGAAGCGGCATGTGGCGCAAGGGTGAACGCCTCTACGCCCTTTTGGTCTTCCTGGTGGTGGCCCTGGAGGCCTACGCCCTGGCGGTCTTGGTGCTAGCCTTTTCCACCCAGCTCTTTCGCCTAAGCGGGGTGCCCCCGGCTTGGAACGCCCTCCTTCAGGCCCTTTCCCTCACCGGGCTCGCCCTTTTGGTCCTTTCCGCTTTCGTCCTGGTCTACCACGCCTACACGGCGGGGAAGGAGGCCCGGGACAAGGAGGCCTACCGCCGCTTTCTGGACCGCTTCACCGAGGCCCTCTTTACCGGGGGGGATCCCCCGCCCCCGCCCTGGCCCCCCGCCGCCTTGGAGGCCCTCCTTCACCTCCGGGAGACCTTGAAGGGGGAG
>FWWM01002708.1_pt1 | contig 46594 bp, 41 predicted proteins | sample 2228351 | NCBI WGS metagenome assembly FWWM01 (sample SAMEA103939774, study PRJEB20133) | metagenome
ACAAGACACCTGCCCCCCGAAAAGACTAGCTCCCCTCTCCCCGGTACCCTGACCTGAAAGAGAGGGGAGTTCCAAGGTTTATATTTAGGTTACGGAGGGAGACACATGGTTGACTTGTTTTTTTTCTTAGGCGGGTCGGGTGGTTTTTGCCCGCCGGTTGCTGATCTGCCCCCGGCGCGCAGCTTTTCCATCACCACACAATTGCCCCGCTCGTTGTATTCCACGCGCGACATGAACGTGCGCATCAGCATGATTCCTCGGCCGGACGGATTCTCAAGGTTTTCGTCGTCCGTCGGGTCGGGGATCGAACTCGGGTCGAAACCGGGCCCCTCGTCGCGGATTTCGACCCACATGCGATCGGCCGAAACCTTGCAATGCACGTACACGCGCTTGGAAGAGTCCGATCGATTGCCGTGCCGGATGGCATTCACCAGCGCCTCTTCCATGGCCAGGTGCACCCCGAAGATGTCATGGTCTCCCCACTGCTGTGCGGCCAGTTGCTCCAATACCTCTTCTAGCAGGCGCTTCCCAGCGCCCGTCTCGCTCGGAATGGTCTGCTGCACCGACCATGCCCAGGCTTCTTCTGACATGAGTCAAGCCAAACTTCAGGGCAAGGGGCGACGCTGGCCGCTGCCGCCGGTTAAAACGCTTCCAACGCCTTGGCCTCATCGTCCACGATTTCGAACAGCTTGTTCAGCTTCGTAATCGCGAATACCTCGTAGATTTCTGGCCTAATGTTCGTCAGCTTGAGCTTGCCCTTGCGGACCCTGATCTTCTTTTCCAGCATCAGCAGCTTGCCCAGTGCGGCGCTGGAAAGAAAGTCTACCTTGGAGAAGTTCAACACCAGCTTGGTGCGCTTCTCGACCTCGACGAGCTGGAAAAGCTCCTGGCCCAGCTCCTGGATGCTAGCCTCGTCCAGGATCTTTCGATCGACAACACGGACCACCGTCACGTCGCCAACTTCTGAAACTTGCAGCCGCCGATGCACTGTCATGACGTGCAGTCCTGAGTGATGGGATGCGTGGCCGCCCTGGTTAGGCGGCACCTCAATGAAGGGCGAGGCCCGCCCAGAGCCAAACGCTTGCCGCTATGATATTTGCGGCCGCACTACTGTCAAGCAACTCTCTTGATTAAGGGCTACCTCTCCTCGGCTCCGCCCGATGCGCCGCCGGTCAGAGGTTGAGCAGGCCCACCGCGGACACCCAGACCGCGTGGGGCAGCCCCATCTGCCTCGGCTTCCGCTGCCGGCCGGCGCGCAGGCGAAGAACGCCTCCGCGCTCGGTTCACCAGCAGGTAATTGGTCCCCTGATATTCCGTAACCAGCCCGCTCACGGTCCACGAGACACGCTGACCGTCGTCTCGAGCCATTTGGGTAACCCGCTCCAGATTCAAGTTCTCCAGCACCGTGAGCTGCCGGCTGCCGTCTGCCAGAACGAACACCACGCGGCTGCCGCTCAGCTTGAAGTGGCCCAGAGTATCGCTGAGCTGCGTGCCCTCTCGCAGAAGTTCGCGCCGCTCGCTATTGCCATTCTGCTCACCCGGCGGCACGGTGCCCTCCTCTTCGGCTGCCGCACCAAACCGATCAGCCGGCTGACCCTGTGATCGGCTTGGCCCAGCGGGTCCATAAAGCACCAGCAGCACACAAACGGCCAGTCCAATCGGCCACAGCCCCCAGCGTCTGACACCAGGCAGCTCGTTGCGCGCGTGCAGGCAGTCGGCCATCGCCGGTGCTGCACCGCTCACGCTTTTCAAGACCGCCGCAGCGGCATCTGCGCTGTTGCTGCAAACAGTGGCCATCTCACTGCTCTCTTCGGCGTTTTGGCCCAGAGGCGTGCAACGTGGCCGTCCGACGCGCCAGAGGCGCCCCAGTTGCCAAACAGCAACATGTTGCTCCTATGCCACACAATCGGCCCCGGCTGCACGCCCGGCCCTGGCGGCGCAAGCCACGTCTGGCTAATATGTTGCGGCGATCGCCCCAGCGCACACGCCGTGGGGGAACGCCCTTTGCCCCCCAGTTTGCCGCACGGGTGTAAGTCGAGCCAGAGGTCGAGTCGCCATGTACGTCTTTTCTACTTCGGGCGCCGCGCAGGCCAGGCCGGTCTTGCTAACCATAGCGGTTGTATTGGGCTGGTGTGTTGCACCCCTGGTACGAACGGCAGCAGGCGCCATAACGGTCGAAACCACAAAGGGCCATCGATACTCGGGCGTTGTGGACTCTGCAACCGACGCAGAGCGCCTCGTGCTGCGCTTGGACGGCAGCCAGTGCTACGCACGTCGCTTTCTGGGCTGGCGTGCCCTCGCCAGGGCATGGGAGGACGACCAAGAGCTGACCATTGAGGAACTCAAAACTCGTGCTGCGGCCTTAGCGACCCCCCCGCAGATTGCGTGGCAGGCCAACGCTGTTGATGATGGGCACGCCGATGGCCAGGTTGCCCAGGCGCCCGAGCCGGCGACTCCGGCCTTTATCGCCATCGATGCCGTCGTGGCGAACTGGAATCGGGACGTTCTGCCGGACGGATTGCTGCTGGAACTCGACGTACACGATGCGTCTGGCCGGCGAATACCGGCAGCGGGTACCCTCACCATCGAGCTGGTTGGGCTCCGCTATGGCTTGGGAGGAGGCAGCCGGCGGTTTCCCCTGCTGGGGCGTTGGGTCCAAAGAGTCGAACCCTCCGACTTTGGCCCTACTGGTGCGAGATACCGTCTGCCATTCTTGGCCCTGCATCCCGAGGAAGCACTCGACCTTTCTGCCATCGGCATGGTGCATGCGGCGCTGGCGGTGCCTGGAGCAGGAACGTTCGCGGCGGCCGACAACCTCGTCACCGTGAGGCGATTCGCCCCGTTGCGCGAGGAACTCTTCGAAGAGCAGGGCACTCGTTACTTCTCATTCGAGGGCACTGGCCGGGGGCGGCGATTCGGCCCGTGACGGTAGAATGCCAACTTGCCCGGCCATTTAGCGCCCTTTGCCGGCTTGTTTGGCCACGTTGCCGGCCTGTACGAGCACGTTGGGAACCGGTGCCGCAGAAGCTGCCCTGCTGGGCCGCCGCGTAGGCGTCTTATGCCGGTTTGGATTCGTATGCGCTGGCTGCGCCCTTTCAGAGGGAGCCTGGGCGGTACGCAGCTTCTGGCGTGTCATCCTTGCTGTGCGCGGCGGATGAGGTCGCGGTCGAAGTAGTTCACCTCCATGCCGGCGTCGACCACGATCCGCTGGGCATTGATGCCACTTGCGCGCGGGCTGAGCAAGAACGCGGCCGCGTGCGCCACCTCTTCGGTACGCACCGCCTGCTTGCGCAGCGTGGCCTGCTCAGCATAGAGGTAAGCGTCGGCGTAGCCTGGTATGCCTGCGGAGGAAGCGGTTTTCAGCAGGCCGGCGGCGACGGCATTGAACCGCACGCGCGAGAACGTGCTGAAAGACTTGGCGAGGAACACCAGCGTCGAGTCGAGTGCGGCCTTCACGGGGGCCATGAAGCCGTAATTCTCGCTGGCCATGCGGGTGGTGGAGATGGAGATGGCCACGACCGCACCATCAGGCTCGAACAGGTCTTTAAGCGCCCGGCAGACGGCAATCAGGGAGTAGCAAGAGACGTCGATCGATTGCAGAAAGGCTTCGCGCGCCGTTTCGTGGAACGGCTGCACGCCGCGGCTGTAATCGGCAAAGGCGATCGAGTGGACAAGGCCGTAGATAGGCTTGCCGCGCGAGCGAAGCTGGTCTGCCAGCGCAGCGACCTCGAGAGGCTGCGAGACATCGCACACATAGAGCCGCTGCGGGTCGGCGAGCTGTGCAAGCTGGCGGCGGCGCTGCTCGGTATGGACGCTGTAGAGCACCTCGGCACCTGCGGCCTGGAGTACCTGGCCCACGTGCCAGGCCACGCTCTTGCGATTGGCCAGCCCCATGACCAGCACAGAACGGCCTTCAAGTTGCAAGAAGTCTTCGGGAGGCATGGAGAGGGCTGGAGAGACGATGAATCAATGGACGCGGATCAGGGTCGCAGAAGGACCCGGTGGGAGCTGCGGTCCCGAGGGAACTTGGGCGTGCAGCGGGGCGGCAGGGGCGGCGTTTGTTGCACCATTTACTCTTGAGCTTGGGCGAGCATGCAGACAAACTCCAAACGCGCTGCGAGCTGGCCCTGGCAGGTGACGCGGGCTTGGAGGGCGTAGGCTGCACCGGCCTGCTCGGCCAGACGCACCTCGATGTCGATGGTCTCGCCAGGGCGCACCATGCGCTTGAACTGCACGTTGTTCATGCGCGTGGCGACGGGTACGCCGCCCTGCACGGCGCTGCGAGCTGCTTGCTCGGTTGCGGCTGCGCTGGTCGGTCTGCTGCCGGCCAGGCGCGCTGCGAGGAGCACGGCGCCGGCCTGCATGGCCGCCTCGCACAGCAGCACGCCCGGCACCAGGGGAAAATGCGGATAATGGCCGCGGAAGAAGTCCTCCCGGCCCGAGAAGTGCTTGCGGCAGACGATCCGCTCGGGATCCTGCTCGACGATCTCGTCGAGCAGCAAGAACGGCTCACGGTGCGGGATAGCGGTTTCGATGGCGGCTCTGCTCATGCCGGTAGGGCCTCGCAGGCATCGTTGGGCGGATTGCTCGCCACAGGCTGCTGCTTGAGCAGATAGGCATCGACGTCGTTGGCCACGATCACCCCGTAGTTTACGGCTCCCAACCACCCGGACATGATGATGCCCACGCTCCCTGCATGATAAAGACCGGCCACCTGCTCCGGCACCGCGCGGCTCACGGCCAGCCCCTCGAACTTGGTGCCGAAACTGGCACCCTCCAGGTGTCGCGTATAGAACTGAAAGGTGCGCGGCGTCGATGCCTCGACGTGCGCTAGCTTGACCCGTATGTCCGGCACATACTTGGCCACGGCGTCCAGCGTGGTCTCGATCAGGTCGCGCTTGCTGGCCTGGTACTCCTCTTCGTTCAGCCCGGCCCAGTCCTGGTAGCGTGCATTAGTGCTGGAGACGATGAGCGTGCGATTGCTCCCAGGCCGCGTGCGGGGGTAGTAGAAAGAATACGTGCGGCTGGTGATCTGCCGGCTCAACAGCAAATCGGTGCGGAACACCGGGGCACTACTGGAGAAAAGCAGGTCTCCGCAAGCAGCCTCGTCGATGGTCTCTCCCGGCCGCAGGGCCATGTACACCTGGCAGCTCGAGTTGTTGAGCCGCACCGCACGCGTCTGCTCGACAAACCCCGGGTCGAAGTGCTCCGGACCCACAAGCTGCAAGATCGTGAGCTTGAGATTCGCGTTGGAGACCACCGCGCGCGCCTTGATGAAACGCCCGTTCACCGTCACGCCTTGCACGCGGCCGCGCTCCACGTGAATCCGCTCCACGCTGGCGCGAATCCGCAGATCTACGCCGTTGCGCAGCAGTTCCTGCTTCATCAAGCCTACCAGCCTGTCGGTCCCCCCCTGGAATGTGTACACGCCCTTGGACATGAAGTTCGAAAACACGATGCCATAGGAGATGGCCGGGTCTTCGAGCGTCGATCCGTTGGCGTACGTGATCGGCTCCATCAGCAGCCGCACCACGTCTTCGCGCCCGGGGAAGAAGCGTGCGAAGAACTCTCCCACGGTGGTGGTCTGGTCGTCGTAGAAGTTCATGCCGCGGGCGGTGTCGAAGAATGCCTGCACCGTGGGGGCAGGCACGCCGAAGCGGCCGGTCAACAGCCTGGTAAAGTCCTCGCGGTCGAAGGTGGTCTCCAGCGAGAACATAGGATTATCGAAGCGAATGTGCTTGAGCTGCACGATCGAGTCCGCGATCTCGCTGGTCCAATAGCGGCGGCAGCTCTTGATCATGCCCACGGGAAAGCCGTGCAGCGAAATATCGAAGATATGCCCACCGCGCCGTTTGAACCAGGTGGCCATGCCGCCGAGCTGGTAGTGCTGCTCCAGCAGCAGCACGGCGTAACCGGCCTTCGCCAGGGTGTTGGCGGCCGTGAGGCCGGCCAGCCCGCTGCCGATGACGATCACGTCGTAGGCATCTCGGGCTCCTTGCAAGAAGTCTTTCATGGAGGGTTGTTGGCAGACGTTCTCAAGGTCGCAAGCAGTAGCGGTTGGCCACGGTAATGCCGCTGAGGATAGCCCCAATGATACCGACCAGGCCCTGATCGGTCCCGCAGAGAAACAGGTTTTCCAGGTGGGTGCGGCCGTCGCGGCGTTTTTGCGGGCTGCCATAGACGGCGCCGTTCTCATGGCCGGTGTAGCGGCGGATGGTCGTGGGCGTGAACATATCGACGGCTACGACGGCATGGCGAAACTCGGGGACGAAGCGTACGGCTGCTGCTGCCGAGCGGTCGTACCAGCGGAGCTTGGCGAGCCGGTACTCAGGGTCGGGCAGGGCCTGCCAGCGCTGGAAGTTGGCCAGGTGCGTGATACGGAGCATGCCTTCTGCGGGCGGTTCGTCGTAGAGAAAGTTGTTGGGGGAGCAGACGACGCCGCTGCGGATGTCGACCAGGTCGTCGGGGCGCTCCCAATGGAACTGCGGGCTGTCGTTGTAGAACACCACGGAGCGGTCGCAGCCCAGCTCGCGGGGCTGGCAATGCAGGACCGAGATCGATTCGACGAACGAGAGCTGTCCGGCCTGGGGCGGCTCGACGCGGCTGCAATCGTCGCACAGCCGCAGCGTCTCCAGCCAGCCGGCGCTGGAGAGGATCCAGCGCGCGGCCAGTTCCTCGCCATTCTCGAGCACGACGCGTGTGGCGCGGTTCGCCTCGACCACGATCCGCGTCACGCCGCTGCGGAGCCGCAGCTCGCCACCAGCCGCTTTGAAGCGGCGCACCAGGGTTTTGAGAATGAGGCGAATACCCGCCGCCGGCCGTGCCAATCCCTCCAGGAAGATGCTGCGAAACAGAATGCTGAACTGCCCAAAGTCCATGTCACGCTCACGCGCGTTGCCGTAGAACATGATGGGGCAGAACAGCATCTCGCGCAGCAATGGGTCGGTGATGATCTGCGCCACCACCTCGCGCGCCGAGGCGGCCGCTGCCAGCCCCTCCAGCTCGTCATAGTCGATGACCTCGCGCATCAAGCGGCGCAAACGGTCTGTTTGCTGCGGAAAGTGCCGGCCGACCTGCTCCAGCAGATACTCGGGATCGTTATTGAACTCCAGGCTCACGCCGGGGAAGGCCACGCGCGATCCCACCTGCGGCGCCAGGTTCAGCTCTTCCCACTTCAGGCGAAGCTGGCGCAGCAGCTTGCCCAGCGGCCCGCGGCGGTCGCCCGGCCCCGCATAGTTGGTCACAGCGTGCAGACCCACGTCGTAATTCCGGCCCCCCAGCCGATAGAACGAGTTCAGCCCCCCGATCGTGGTGTGCCGCTCCAGTACGCACACCCGCTGGTCGTACGTGGCCAGCCTGATGCCTGCGGCCAGCCCCGAAAGGCCGGCACCGATCACGATTGCATCGTACATCGCCCCACACCTCCCCCGCCCCGCCTACGCGCCCGACAGCATCTCACTCCACGCAGCGCTGCTGCCGCAGCAGGCCCCCTCGCCGCCAGCCCGCCGCACACGCTACACCTTCTGCAAGTCGCGCATCTTTGGCTCCAGATATGCCACCGTGCTGGCCATCGATTGCAACGCCGGATAGTCCTCCTCCGGAATGTGAATGCGATAAAGCTTGCGAAGCTGCAACACAATGTCCAGAAAGTCCATGCTGTCCAGCTCAACCTGCTCGCGAAACGGCCGCTCGTCGTCCAGCCCGCTGAAATCCGTATCTGGAGAGATAGTCTTCAGAATGTCGATCACCGATGCCCTGATCTCCGCTGCCGTCATGCTGCGTTCTCCCGGCTGGCTCCTCACACCTTGGTTACAACCACCACCGAATTGATGCCCAGCATGCCAAACGAGTTGTTGAGCACGCACCGCACTCGGCCCAGTTCGCGAGGCTGGTTGATCACCAGCCCGTCCAGAGCGCACTCCGGGTCCAACTCTTCGACGTTGATCGTGGCATGGCAGACTCCGTCTGCAAATGCAGGCAAGTTGCCGCACAGCTCCAATGCCCCCGCCGCGCCCATGGCGTGGCCAATGAAGCTCTTCGTGTTGTTGAAATACGTGGTGGGGCAGTCTGCGAAGACACGCCTCAACGCCGCGCACTCTTGCGCGTCTCCGCTCGTGGTGCCCGTGGCATGCGTGCTGACGATATCCACCTGCTGCGGCGCCAGGCCGGCCCGCCGCAGGGCCTGGCGCATGCACTCCGCCTGCCGCTCGGCATTGGGCATCACAAAGTCCGTCGCGTCGCTGTTGATGGCATAGCCCGCCACCTCCCCGTAAATCCGTGCCCCGCGCGCACGTGCATCGCTGAACCGCTCCAACACGTACATGCAGCCGCCTTCCGCCACCACAATGCCGTTGCGCCGCAAATCAAAGGGCCGCGACGCCTTGGCCGGATCCTCATGCGCGGCCAGCGCCCCCTGGCTCTTGAAACTGGCGAAAATCCCAAATGTGTGAATGCTCTCCGACACGCCGCCCGCCAACGCCAGATCGACCTCCCCCAGCCTGAGCATCTGCACGCCCTGGATCAGCCCCGCATTCCCCGCCGCGCACGCAGCCCCCACCGTATAATGCGGCCCCGTGATCCCCAGATTCAACGAAACCTCCCCCGCAGGATTGTTCGCCACCGTGCGCGGATTGTGATGATGCGACCAAAAACGCGTGTCATAGTCGTATCCCTTGAGCAGGTAGATCTCGTTCTCCGTCTCCACATTGCCGTGCTCCGTGACGCCGATGTACACGCCAACCCGGCTCTTGTCGACGTTCGGCCAGTCCAGCCCAGCATCCGCAATCGCCTCCCGGGCACAGTAGATGCTAATGCTGCCCGCCCGCGTGCCCCGGCGAACCTCCTTGCGCGTCTGGTAGCGCAGGTCGTCAAAACGGCAGACGCCAGCCAGCGTGGCCCCCACATAGCGTATCTCGTAAGCCACCACCCCGCTGCGACCCGCCAACAGCGCATCGCGGAACTCGGCCAGCGAATTGCCGTTCGGCGCAGCCACGCCCACTCCGGTTATGACCACGCGTTGATTGTCCGGAAACACCGCAACCATCAGGCAACGAACGTCGTTTGCAGGGGCAGGCGAACTCTCGAAGGTAATGCTTGAGGCCCCGCTTGACAAGCGGCCCAAAAGGAATGCTTGCAAGCGAAAGCATCGCCACTTTCGCCCAGGCCACTCTCGCTCAAGGCACGCTCGCTCAAGGCACGCTCGCTCAAGCCACGCTCGCCTGAGCCACGCTCGCCTGAGTGCGGGTCGACGTGCTCATCGAGCATACATGCAGCCTCCCCCGCGGTGCGAGAAACGCGGCTTCGACGGCTGCAACGCGTCGGTACGCTGAGGGCGGCGTGGGGCGACTGCATCCAATACGAACGGTTGCATCGCGCCAGGTTGGCGTCGGGCGGGAGCGACCCGACGAACTCATCATCGTGCAGGCTTCGGCGGGCGTTCGAACAGCCCAACGCTGTTCTCGAGCCGCGTACCATTGGCATCGGTGATTGCATAGCGTGCCGGGAGCCACATGCTCACTCCGGCATGCTGCCCGTCTTTGGCCAGCAAGAAGTACTTCAGGTCGAACCGGGGCCGGCCCTGCTCGTCGAGCAGGCGCGGGGGCGTCTGCCTCGCAATCCGCCGCAGCACTTCTAGCCCCGCCTGCTGCGGCGAGGCACCGGCACGCATTAGCTCGACAGCCAAGAACGAGCCAAGCCCAGCCAGGTTGGCCTCCCCGCGGCCCGTGCTGCCGCAACTTCCCACCTCGCCATCTACGTAAAGGCCGGCGCCCACAATGGGAGAATCTCCCACACGCCCGGCAATCTTGAATGCCAGGCCGCTAGTGCTGGTCACGCAAGACACCTCACCCGCCGCATTTAAACACGCCACATGCACCGTACCCGTATGCCGCTCAAAATACTGCCGTACCTCGGGATCCACCTGGTCGAGCGGCGGCGGCAGCCAGTCGTCGCTGGGCCCGCGAATCTGCCGCCAGTAAAGCCAGATCTTGCGTGCCTTCTCCGTGAGCAGATTCTCTTCTTTAAAGCCCTGGGCCAGGGCGAAGCGTAGAGCGCCCTCTCCCACCAAGAGCTGATGATCGGTTTGCTCCATCACCAGGCGTGCGACCTGCGCCGCATGGCGGATGTTGCGCAGGGCGGCCACGGCGCCCGCGCGGTGCGTGGGGCCGTGCATCACAGCCGCATCGAGTTCGACCACGCCATCTTCGTTGGGTAGGCCGCCATAGCCTACCGAGGTATCGTTGGGGTCGTCTTCCACCAGGGTGACGCCGGCAATGGCGGCATCGAGCGTATCGGCGCCTTCAAGCAGCAACTTGTATGCCTGGCGTGTTGCCTCCAGGCCGTTCTCCGAGGCGATCACTTTCACGTGCGAGGGGTCCTGCATGGTTGAAGAATCTGCTGCGGCTGCGGGACGCAGCATACCGGTTCCAGCCCAGTGGAGCGCGGCCAGGCCGCAAGCGCTCTCTTGAAGAAAGGCCCGCCGCGAGGTGGTGTGCCTTTGGTCTGGCATGCTGTTCTCAGGGGTCGTCTGCTTGGCCGCGAACGGCTTGGTCGCCAACCGCTTGGCCGCCAGCGGCTTCGTAGCGGCGGCGGTACCTGTCCCACAGGCGAGTGTGGCGGCTCGTCAAGTCTACCGGCCGGCCCGCAATGTAAGCCAGCGTCACGTGGCTGGTCGTGTCGAGCACATCGGCGTCGGTGACGATCAGTGTGGCATCTTTGCCCGCTTCCAGCGAACCCAGCCGATCGGCTACGCCCAGAATCTCCGCGGCCGATAGCGTAATGGCTCTCACGGCAGCAGACGTGTCTAGCCCATGTGCAACCGCCGTAGCCGCATGGTTGGCCAGATTGCGCACATTCGCGGCCCGCCCGGCCGTCGCCAGGCAGAAGGGGATGCCCGCCTGTTGCAAGCGCGCCGGCAGGGTGTAGGCAGCGTCGTGCGGATCGTCTTCTCGCCGCGGCAGCCGGTGCGTGCCGGCCACGATCACGGCTGCCTTTGCCTGCTTGAGCAGATCTGCACACAGCGGCGCATCATAGCCGCCCACGATCACGAGTCTCAGGCCCTCGGCCATGGCGAAGCGCGCGGCAGACTCGATTTGCTGCCACTCATCAGCCCGCACCAGCAGGGGCACACGGCCCTCAAGCACGGGGATCATGGCCTCCCAGCGAACGTCGGTCTGGGTAGAACGTCCCTCGCAGTTGGCGGCGTGGCGTGCCTGGTGATATGCCCGTGCTGCGTCGAACGCCTGTCGCAGCGGCTCGAGCACATCGGGCGGGGATTGTGGTGCGGGTGCCTGGCCTGCGGGCTGAGCCTGGCCTGCGGGCGGTGGGGGGATTTCTGGCCACTGGACGTGCACCCCGGCCGTTGCGTTGACGGTCATCTGTTCCCAACTCCAACCGTCCAGGTACATGACAGCAGAGGTGCCGGAGACGAGGCCGCCTTCGGGCGCGCTGAGCACGGTGAGAACGCCTGCTGCGCGTGCCACGGGTATCAACTCGCTGTCTGGATTGAATGCTGCCTGCGCACGTACGTTGGGGTTGATGGCACCGGTCTCTGCCGTGTCTCGCGTGGCGCGCACGGCGTCGATCTCCACCAGCCCGAGTTGGGTGTACGCATCGATCAGCCCGGGATAGACGTGGCGGCCGGCAACGTCGATGCGTAGCACGTTTGGCGGGAGCGAAACCTCTTGCCCGACGGCAACGATCTTGCCGTCGGCCAGCAGCACGGTGCCGCCTGGGATGTCTGGACCGCACACGGTATGCACGGTGCCGCCAACGAGCGCTAGGGGGGCAGACGGAGGCTCGCAGGCGCGCGTGCGTGCTGGCTGCGGCAGGCTGGCCGCGGTAAACGCCAATAGAGAGAGGGCCAACGGTAAGCTTGTCTGCCTGAGGTGCATGCGCGGCATGATCGAAGGTGCAGTTTAGGGATGTGCGTGGCAGTGGGGGCAGAACTCATCGCTGCGCGGCCAGCGGCTGGCAGCCGAGGACGGAGCCGGCGTCTCGCCCGAGGCCAACACGCGCTGGACCAATGCGGCACGCATCTCGCGTGCGCGCTCGCGGCGCTGGGCGTCATCTGCAATGTCGTAGTATTTGCGGCCATCGATCCAGGTCTGCTCGCATCGCGCAGCGCCAGACATGGGCGGTGCGCTCCACACGGCCAGGTCTGCGTGCTTGCCTGGCTCGATGGAGCCGACCCAGCGGTCGATGCCCATTTGCCGGGCTGCGTTCAGCGTGACGAACTTCCACGCCTCCTCGGGGGGCACCCCGCCGTACTTGACGGCCTTGGCCGCCTCGAGGTGCAAGCGCCGGCCCAAGTCCGCATCGTCCGAGTTGAATGTGACCACCACCCCCGCCCGATGCATCAGCGCCCCGTTGTACGGTATGGCGTCGTAAACCTCGAACTTGTAGGCCCACCAGTCCGAAAAAGCACTGGCGCCAGCCCCATGCCGGGCAATCACGTCTGCCAGCTTATAGCCTTCGAGTACGTGTTGCAGCGTGGCCACACGCACGCCAAACTGCTCACAAGTGCGCAAGAAGGCCAGAATCTCGTCCTGGCGGTACGAGTGGCAGTGCAGCAGCCTCCGGCCCTCGAGCACCTCGGCCAGGGCCTCGAGTTCGAGATCCACGCGAGGAGGGATGCCGCTGGGCTGCTCGCGCCACGCCTCCCATTCCCGGCGGTACTCTTGCGCGGCCAGGAAGGCATCTTGGATGATCTGCTCCACGCCCATCCGGGTTTGCGGATAGCGCGTGGTGAAGCGGTCTCCCCAATTGCTCTGCTTGACGTTCTCTCCAAGTGCAAACTTGATGCACGGGGGCGCCTCGGCGAATTTCATCTCTTCCGGCCCGGCACCCCAGCGGAACTTGATCACCTGGCACTGGCCGCCGATCGGATTGGCCGAGCCGTGCAAGATGTTCGCACAGGTTACACCGCCGGCCAGTTGGCGGTAGATCGCAATATCTTCAGGGTCGATGAAGTCTCCGATACGCACCTCAGCCGTGATCGCCTGGCCCGTTTCGTTCACACCGCCGTCCGTGGCGATGTGCGAATGGCAGTCGATCACGCCGGCCGTGAGGTGCTTGCCGGCCAAGTCGATAACGAGGGCGCCATCAGGCGCATGCAGATCTTTTCCGACGGCGGCAATCAGCCCACGCTCGACGAGCACGTCGGCCTCTGTGAGGATGCCCTGTTCGCTGCCGGTCCAGACGGTGGCGTTTGCAAACAGCACGGCCGGCGGCTGCTCGGGCACGCCCGCCGAGCCATATGCACCCAGCGGATAGTTCACCTCGAATAGCGCTCTGGCAGCACCGGGCGCCGCTCGTTCTGCTTGCGCAGGCGCGGCCCCCTCTGCGGCCTGCTGCGCAGTCGATAGCCCAATCGTGTGCCGCTCCGGCGGTGGGTTCTGCGTCCCCGGCCCTAGCGTAGCCTGACGCGTTGTGCCCGCCCCAGCATCGATTGCAGACGCAGCATCGGCTGCCGACGCAGTATCAACTGCCGTGCCCGTTGGCACGACAGCCCCGGCGCCCCCGCTAGTACCAAGCTCTGCGGGGCCTGTCTCGGCCGAGACTGTCTGTACGGGGCGAGCCGCCAGGTCCGGCACTTCGGACGACGTGCGTCGAGCTGTGGCCGCCACCAGAACGCCATCCGGCCAGATCAGGTGGCCGGTAAGAACCGGCTCCTCGCGGTTGGCTACGAGCGAAAGGCTCAGCCACCCCTGGCCGGAGGTATGGAGTGCCGCCGCATCAAAGCGGGCACGCAGGCACGCGTCTGTAAACTGCACGTCTGCCAGCGGGACGAGAGTTTCTGCCAGCTTCCATCTGCCCGCCGGCACTGCACGCGTCCCGCCCAACTCCAGCACAAACGTCATCGGCATGCCATCTGGCCCCGTGGCCACCAGCTCCCACGTGCCACGCACGTCGAGCGGCGGCTGCCGCTCTACCACGTACCGGCTGCCGCCTACCCAGGTTTCGACGATTCTTCCGTCGGCCGAGAAAAGGTCTCCCTCGACAACCAGAAAACTCGCCATCTTACCGGGTTCGAGCGAGCCAAGACGCTCGCCTACACCCAGCCAGCCCGCGGGAACCGTGGTCAGGGCGGCCAGGGCCGCGGTCGGGTCAAGCCCCCGCGCCACCGCCTTCCGCACGGCGGCCAAAAACTGCCCAGGGTCCGCAAGACCATGAGAAGTAAGGGCCTGCTCGACGCCCGAGGCCGCCAACCGCGCCGGGTTTTCCGGCGCAAGGTCCCAATGCAACAAATCGGCCAGGCGTGCCTGAAATGCAAGCTCGGCCGTGCGCACGTCGGGAGGGGCGGGGAACGCAACGGGCACCACAAGCCGCAGACCGGCGGCCCGCACCTCCCCCAATCGCTGATACTCCTGGCCCGAAGCGCGCACCAGCACGTTCAACGCGAACTCGCGAGCCAGCTTGTGTGCCCGCAGTACGTACAACTCGTCCGGTGCGTCGATCATCACCAGCCGCCCTTCGGCCACCCATTGAGAGAGAAACTCCAACGCCTGGTTTTGTTCCGGGGGCGGAAGCTGGGGCTGGGCCTTCCAGGCCAGATGGGCGCGGCGGTACCAATCGGCGTCGTAAAACGCCTGGCGGACAAGGGCCACGGCTCCCATCGGAGAGTTGGGGTACCCCTCGTCGCGCCCAGCCCCCGGCGGCGTAAGCTGCACGTGCAGCGCCACCTGCGGCTCGATCACCAGCCGGCCTGCAGGGCCGTCGGCAGTCGAAACCAAGGCGCTCGTTCCTCGGATCACGCCCATCGCAGGCACCAGCAGCCTTGCCACCACCCCCTGGCTGCGCAGCAAGCGATTCTGGTTCGCATCGGGAGAATAATCGGCCGCCGCAGCGTATTGCGGCCGAATGTGAGGATTCCAGTAACCGTAATCGCCTGCCGTTGCAGGCGGGCTGCCAGCGGCCAGGCTGTATGCATCGACGAAACCGGGATACAAGGTCTTGCCCGGCATCTGATGCACGACCGCCCCGGCTGGCGGCTGCTCGTCGGCACCTACGGCCGCGATCACGCCGTCTTGCACGAGCAGCGTGCCCGACTCCAGCACTTGCCCCGGGGCGATCACCAGGCGTGCGCCCACGATCGCGTGCATAGCCGGCGTGTTATCTCTCAGGCCCATCGGCGGCCGCGTACTCGGCTCGACGGCGACGCAAAGCGCAGCCGCGCACAGGGTGAACCAGGTACCGGAGGTAGCAGCGAGCGACTTCATGCGTTGTGCACTTCTGGGCGAAAAAGAGGCACGTTCGAGCATAATCGCCGAAATACGGCTCTGCCAGCGGAGTGTTGCACGACCCACCGGCGGTGACTGCGCCACGCGCCATTGCTGCCCGTTCGCGGCTGCGTTCGCACACGAGGTTGGAGCTTCGCGCCCAAGCCTGCCAGAATCTCCTCCCCACAGCGGTGTTAGCCGTGCCGCACGCTCGCTGCTTCGTCGAGCAAGCACTCGCCCTCGGTGCCGCGGCCGAGCGTGTTGAGCGCAAGCAGATTGTCGCTGCCGGGGCCTACCCAGCGTACGGCGGCACGCATGGCAGGCGTGGCGCGGGTCTCCAAGACCTGGCTCGCCGTAATGCTCACCTGGCTGCTTTCCTGCACATAGACGCCATAGGGCGTACCATCGAGAAACTGACAGCCGCACACCGCCACGCGGCGCGAACGCTCGATCAGCAACAGGCCCTGCCGTACCCAGGGCGGCCCCGCTACCGTGTGCTCTCCGGCGAGGCAGTCTTGAACTACGTTGCCGCTGAGCACGCATTCCGTACAGCCGCTCACCCGCACGCCCGTGCACAACTCACGCTCGCCGTAATCTGGGTTGTGGTCGATGGTGTTGCCGCTCAGCACCACGTTCCGCGAGCCTTCTACTATCACATTCCCGCGCCGAGCGCTGTAGAACACGTTGCCCGTCGCCGTCACGCCTCGGCACGAGGCCAGATGCAGGTTCACCTCCTGGCTGCCGACCAGGTTGCCCGTGATCGCGAACAGCCCCGCGCGGTGGTTCTCTTCCACCCCCCGCCCCTCGAACCGCACATTCGCCCCGCCAGGACTGTAGTTCGCCTGGATCGTGTTGCCCGAGAGCGTGCCCTCGCGCACGCTCGAACCGGGCGCCGTGCAGTCGATCCACACGTCCGCAGCCGCGTCGGCCGCCTCGTTGTGGTTGTACTCGATGTCGTTTCCCGTGATCTGCAAGTTGCGAATCTCAGAGGCCGCTACCTTGATGCCGCCCCCTAGGCAGTAGCTGATGTGCGAGCCGGTCACGATCGCCTGGTGTAGATTCACGGCATCTAGGTAGATGCCCACGCCCGTGAGGTGATACACGTGGCAATGCGAGACCAGCAGATTCCGCGCACGGCCCCGCAGGTGGATGCCGTGCTCCAGCTCGCGCAACAGCACGCCGGCCAGCGTTACCTGCATCGTCCCTTCGCACAAGATGCCGCTGGCCTGGGGGTGGCGGCCCACGATTTCTAGGTTCAGTATGCTGGGCAGCCGCTCGCGCTGCCAAACTCCCGCAGCCACCTCGTGCGGATGAGCCGTGCCGCGATGCGTGCCCGCCAAATGCAGTGCGGGCCCGGCCCCCGCCATGATCAGCCGCGCTGTGCCAGCCGAGCCCACTAGCCCCACGGGCCCGCGCCCAGCTAGGTCGATGCGGATGGTACGGCTGATCACGTACGCTCCCGGCGGGAACTCCAATACGCCGTCACCAGCATCCAGTGCGTGTAGAATGGCAGCGGTGTCGTCCGTCGCACCATCGCCCTTGGCTCCAAACATGCGTACGTTGCTCATGCGCACATCTCGGTGGCTGCGCCCCCTGGTAGGGCTGCTGCTGATTGCGGGAATGATGGGCGCCATGGCAGCGGCGTTGCACTATGGAAACGAGGCGGATTCGCTGCTGGCGCTGCTTCAAACGCCCGGGCCGTGGGGACCGGTGATCGTAGGCGCGTTGTATCTGCCCGCAGCGGTGCTGGCAATCCCTGGCACGCTGCTGACCTGCGCCGGCGGCTTTCTCTTCGGGGCATTGCCCACCGCGGCCGCCGTCTCTGTGGGCAGCACGCTGGGGGCCTGCGCCGCGTTTCTGGTGGGGCGCTATGTGGCGCGCGATTGGGTACAACGCCGCTTGCAAGGTTATCCGCGGCTTGCCGCGGTAGAAGCGGCACTTTCCGAAGGGGGCTGGCAAGCCGTGCTGCTCTTGCGGCTTTCTCCGCTGGTACCGTACACGCTGCTCAATTACGCCTGCGGCCTGTCTCGGCTGCGGTTTCGAGACTTTGCCTGGGCCTCATGGGTGGGAATGATGCCGGGGACCTTGATGTACGCCTATCTTGGCTCGGCCGCTCGCAACCTGGCCGAAGTGGCGGCGGGCAGGCTGCCCACCTCCCCCTGGCGTACGGCAGCATTCTACGCCGGTTTGGCCGCGACGGCCGCCGCCGCCATACTACTGGCGCGGCGTGCAAGACAGCTCTGGCATAATCGTCAGGCCGCTACGTTGGCAAGAGGCAATGCCGACAAGTGAGACCGTCGTGGCAACCGGCCCCATAGGGCGGCCTGGCAGCTTGCGTCGTTGGTTCGTGTCACACGAACCGCCGGCTTTGTGCCGGCAGGGTGTATTGGCGCACATGAGTGCGCATGTTCCGAACGCGCTCGGCGCGCCGTAGCGCAAGCGGCCCGCTTGTGCAGAACTGCCGTGCGCGTTTGGCACGCCGTAGCACAAGCGGCCCCGCTTGTGCTGTCCCGCCAAACACTTTTGGCACGCCTGAGCAAGCGAGGACGCTTGCTCTACGGGCGGCCCGCTTGTGCAGTACTGCCGTGCGCGTTTGGCACGCCGTAGCACAAGCGGCCCGCTTGTGCTGTTCCGCCAAACACTTTTGGCACGCCTGAGCAAGCGAGGACGCTTGCTCTACGGTTTGCGGGTTGCACTTGACGAGCTGCACTGCCAGCCCGTTTGCTGAGAGCAGATGCCTGCACCGCTGGCCGATCATTGGCAGCCAGACATCGCATACCGCACATGGCACGCGATTTGTGACCGAGTTTCTGTTTGCGACCTGTCAGATTGGAGCCGAACGTGCACTCAAGGACGAGGTGGCTCGCCGCTGGCCGGATGCGCGGGCTGCGTACTCGCGGCCGGGCTTTCTCACCTTCAAGGTGCCCGAGTCTCTTCCTCCGGGTTTCGACCTGGCCAGTACGTTCGCGCGGAGCTACGGCTTCTCTCTGGGGTGCGTGCGGGATTCGTCGCGTAGCCCCATCACTAATCACGCGTCAGACGTACCAGAGTCGGCCGCATCCGAGCAGGGCGGCCAAGCGGCGGCGAACGGCTCGCTCGATACGTCCGTCAAGATGGCGCAGCGTGTCTGGGAGCTGGCGGGCAATCGTGCGTATGTCCGGCTGCACGTGTTCGAGCGCGACTGCCGGCCGGCCGGCGAGCACGACTACGATCCCGGTCCCACGCCCGCGGCCCGCGAACTGGACGCCTTACTGCGGCAGCATGGGCCGGCAAGCCTGCATCGTGGGTTGATCGCGCGGCCGGGCGAGTGCGTGTTGGATGTGATACTTGTCGGTCCAAGCGAGTGGTGGGTCGGCTGGCACCAGGCTGCTACGGTACCCAGCCGCTGGCCGGGTGGCATGCTGAACCTGGCCTTGCCTCCCGAGGCCGTCTCGCGAGCATGGTTGAAGACAGAAGAGGCGCTGCGCTGGCTGCGGCTTCGGCTGGAGCCTGGCCAGCGGTGCGTGGAGCTGGGGGCCGCACCGGGAGGGTCGTGCCAGGCGCTCTTGGCCCGCGGTGTGCACGTGATGGGAATAGACCCGGCCGAGATGCATCCGGCAGTGCTGGCTCATCCGCGGTTCGTGCACGTACGTAAGCGAGCGCACCAGGTGCGCCGCCGCGAGTTCCGAGGGGTGGATTGGCTGTTTGCTGATATCAACCTCCCCCCCACCTACACGCTCGATACGGTGGAGGCCATCGTCACCTATCCGGGCGTGGCGCCGCGTGGCCTGGTCTTAACGCTGAAGCTGCCAGACTGGAACCTGGCGGCAGAGGTTCCCGAATGGATAGCCCGCGTGCAGTCTTGGGGCTTCGCCTACGTGCGCACTAGGCAGCTTCAATTCAACCGGCAAGAGATCTGCTTGGCGGCGCTGCGCAGGCGGCCCCGGCCGCCGAGACCAGGCCGCCAGGATGGGCGAAAACAGAGGCAAGCCTGAGGGTTCCGCAAGCGGCTCAGTAGCCAAACCGCGAGGCTCTTGATCGGCCTGCTCGCATTCACCCCAACATGCCCAGCACGCCACGCTTGCAGGCACCTTGTGCTACCCTACTGCACACGCCTTGACACAGAAGCCGGTTTGCTTATCCTAACACGTTCCGTTTCCCTAACTGGGCCAAGAGCCCTATAATTCGCGCATGCCTACGATCAACCAACTCGTTCGCCGGAACCGCAAGGCGCCTCGCAAGTTCAGCAAGAGCCCCGTGCTGGACAAGTGCCCGCAAAAGCGCGGGGTGTGCTTGCAGGTCAAGACCATGACCCCCAAGAAGCCGAACTCGGCCCTGCGCAAGATCGCGCGCGTACGGCTCTCCAACGGCAAGGAGGTCACGGTCTACATTCCCGGCGAGGGGCACACGCTGCAAGAGCACTCGATTGTGCTGGTGCGCGGCGGCCGCGTGCGAGACCTGCCGGGGGTGCGGTATCACATCGTGCGCGGCACGCTGGACTGCACGGGCGTAGAGGGCCGCAAGCAGTCTCGCAGCTTGTATGGCACCAAGAAGTCGTAAGGGGGGAGCCTGTTCATGGGTCGCATCACAGCCAGCCGAGAGACGCTTAAACCCGATCCCAAGTACAACTCGCTGTTGGCCAGCAAGTTCATCAACTGCCTGATGCACAACGGCAAGAAGACGCGTGCCCAGGCGGTGTTTTATGCTGCGCTGGAGCTGGTGCGGAAGAAGAAGCCGGACGTGGATCCGCTGGAACTGTTCACGCAGGCGGTGGAGAACGTGAAGCCGGAGGTGGAGGTGCGTTCCAAGCGGGTGGGCGGGGCCGCCTACCAGGTGCCGATGCAGGTGAACCGCACGCGGCAGCAGTCGCTTGCCATACGCTGGATTCTGCAAGCGGTGCGCGAGAAGAAGGGGCGTGCCACTGAAGAGAAGCTGGCAGAAGAGCTGATCGCCGCCTATAACAGGGAAGGGGCCGCTTATACCAAACGAGAGAACGTCCACCGCATGGCGGAGGCCAACAAGGCGTTTGCGCACTTTGCCTGGTAGCCGATCTTTACAGCCAACGCCGTGTCGGCCGGCGGCCGGCACGGCGTTCTTATGCGCTTATGCCCCGGGAACTGAGCCAACTTCGCAACATCGGCATCATCGCCCACATCGACGCCGGTAAGACGACAGTCACCGAGCGGATGCTCTACTATTCCGGCGCTATCCGCCGCATGGGCGACGTCGACAAGGGAACGACCGAGACCGACTTCGACGTGGAGGAGCAGCAGCGCGGCATCACCATCTATGCGGCCACCGTCACCTTCCAGTGGAAAGATGTGACCGTCAACCTGATCGATACGCCGGGGCACGTCGATTTCACCGCCGAGGTCGAGCGCAGCCTGCGTGTGCTCGACGGAGGCGTAGTCGTATTCAGCGCGCGCGAAGGCGTGGAGGCGCAAAGCGAGACGGTCTGGCGCCAGGCCGATCGCTACCACGTGCCGCGCGTGGCGTTCATCAACAAGATGGACCGCGAAGGGGCAGACTTCTACGGCACGCTAGACGAAATCCGCACCCGGCTCGACGCTCGACCGCTGGCGCTGCAAATCCCCGTCGGCGTGGGACCGCCGCACCAGCCCAACCCGTTCCGCGGCGTCATCGACCTGGTGCACATGAAAATGCTCACCTTCGAGCCCGAAAGCCTGGGCGCCCGCGTGCTGGAAAACCCCATCCCGCCCGAACTGGCCGACGACGCAGAACTGTGGCGAACCCAGCTCCTGGAACAGCTCTACGACTATAGCAACGAATTGGTCGAAAAGGCGCTGGCCGAGGAGCCCGTGCCCGCCGAGCTGATCCGCCGCGTCATCCGCGATGCCACGCTGCACTACCTGGCTGTTCCGGTGCTGTGCGGCTCGGCCCTGCATTACCAGGGAGTGCAGCCGTTGCTCGATGCCGTGGCCTGGTACCTGCCCAGCCCTGCCGACAGGCCAGCCATCGAAGGGACTGAGCCCCAAAAGGCCGACTCCCGCAAACACGCCGCCAAACGCATCACCCGCCGGGCACGCCTCGACGAGCCCTTCTGCGGCCTGGTGTTCAAGGTGCAGGCCGATAGGCACGGAGACTTGTGCTTCGTGCGCGTCTACTCAGGCATCCTCAAAGCCGGTACCCGCGTGCTCAACCCCGGCAAGGACAAGAAAGAGAACGTGAGCCAGCTCTGGCACGTGCAGGCCAGCCGGCGCGAGCAGATCCAGTGCATCGAGGCCGGAGACATCGGCGCCATCATCGGCCTGCGGCACACGGTCACGGGAGATACGCTCTGCGATCCGCACCATCCCATCCTGCTGGAGCCGATACAGTTCCCCCAAACCGTGATCTCGATGGCCATCGAGCCCGAGACGAGCGCAGAACGCAAGAAGCTGGCCGATACGTTGGAGATGCTCAAGCGGCAGGATCCCACCTTCAAGGCCCATGTGGACGAAGAGACCGGCCAGACCATCATCAGCGGCATGGGCGAGTTGCACCTGGAGGTGATCAAGCATCGGCTGCTGCGAGACTTCAACCTGAACGTGCGGGTGCGCGAGCCGCGTGTACGCTACCGAGAAACGGTCGAACGCACGGTGGAGGTGGTGGGAGAATGCCACCAGGTGCTGGCGGGCCAGATGCAGTTTGCCCGCTTGCAAATCCGGCTAGAGCCGCTGCCCGATGCGCAGCCGCCGGTGCAGGTCGAGAGCGAGGCTGGGGAGGACTTTCCGCCGCAGTTCCTCAAGGCGGCGCTAGAGGTGCTGCGGGACGAGGCCGAGGGGGGTGGCTCCCTAGGCTACCCGCTGATCAACGTGCGGTTTACCGTGCTGGGCGGAGAGGTGCGCGAGGGCGAATCGACCGAGGTGGCCTTCCGCCGCGCGGCCGCGGACGCCTTCCAGAAGGCGTTGGGAGCAGCCGGGATTGTGCTGCTGGAGCCGGTGATGAAGCTAGAAATCACCACGCCCGAGGAGCACCTGGGAGACATCGTGAGCGACTTGCAGCAGCGGCGGGCAAGCATTACCGAGACGCTGATCCGCGGCCGGCATACGGTGATCCGCGCCGTGGCACCGCTGGCCACGCTATTTGGGTACTCGAGCGATATTCGCAGCCTCAGCCAGGGGCGTGCAAGCTGCACCATGGAACTCTCGCACTACGGCCCAGCACCGCAAGAGGTGCTGGAGACTTTTCTGTGATGTTGGATTTGCGGTCTTGATCTTGCGGCTGGTCAATGCCATTCCGGCGGGAAGACCGGGCACATGCCGGCGAAACAAACGAGGCAGCCGCCGGGGCAGAACGCAGGCACGTAGCGTGGACGCACCTTGGCGGACTCTGGGAGAGCGTGCCGTCGCGGCGAAGCGGGAGAAACGACACAGGCTCGCTGGCCTTCTGTGCGATTCTGGGGGAAAGGACGCTCGTGCAGGCTTGTTGAGCCGTGGCTACGCGCCGTGCTAGCCAGTTCGTGCGCCAGACACAGACCGCAGCGCTCGATGCCCCGCAGAGCTGACGTTGCAGGAGGTGCTCTGCCTTCCCCCGCTCGTTAGCCTTCGTCGAGAATGGCCAGGTACTTGTCTGGGTCTGAGCGCAATGCGTCTTCACAGCCCTGGCAGCAGAGAAACACCTTGCGCCCCTTGACCTCCACGGCGTACGGTTTGCCCATGGAGCCCAGCTTCTCGTTGCTTACTGGGCAGATGCCCTGTGCCTCTGCCGCCGCCCGATCTTCTGGCGCAAGCTCTGCCAAGGCAGCGGCAACCGGGTCATCAGCAGCATTGACCGGCGGCGCAGGGGCGTCGCCCTTTGAACAGCCCCAGGCCGCGAGCAAGAGCAAGGCGCAGCCTACGAGCATGGCGCGGCAAAACAAGCGGGCTGCCGGCCGTGCTCGGCCCTCGCCACTCGAGCCGGCACAGGCAGATCGAATCGCTCGGCAAGACTCCCTTTCCCTCACTCGCTCGACCTCCCGGCACAAGAAAAAATGCGGCAGCCTGGTTGGGCTTCGCCCAACGTATTGCATCTCGGGTAATCATAGGCAACCGCGGTGCCTGCGGCCAGAGGAGGCGGCGCTGGCAGAACAGCAGCAGCGCGGCTGCGGCACGCTACGGCAAGACGCCGCAGCTACCTAGCCGCCCAAGTACGCCCTGGTTGCTTTGGCGACCAGGTAGCACCTGCTGCAAGATGCCGTTCCTACCTGGGGTATGCGGCTATGCCGCGTGCGGCTCGTATCCGTGGCTCGCCAGAACGCGGATGCTGCTAATCTGCTAACCGAACCAGGCCACGGCGTTTTCGAAGACTCTAAGGCCGTCTCCGGCCGGTTGCAGGCCGCGGCGCGTCCACTGGGGGTGATGCGTACCGTCGATGTGCCGCTCGGGGTGCGGCATCAGGCCGCATACCTGGCCCGTGGCGTCGCACACGGCAGCCACGTCGTCTGCCGAGCCGTTGGGATTGTACGGATAGGGCGCGGGCACCTCGCCGCCGGGAGCGACGTAGCGCAGCACAATGCGTCCTGCGGCTTGGAGCGAGGCAAGCACGTCCGGCGAGCGCGGCACAAATCTCCCTTCTGCGTGGGCCACGGGCAACTCCAGTCGCTCGATCCCTTGGAAGAATGGCGATCGCTGGCTGCACACCTGCAAAGTCACCCAGCGGTCTTCGAATCGGCCGGAGGCATTCCAGGCTAGCGTGGCCCTGGGCAAAGTGGTTCCAGCCTCTTGAGATTCTTCTACGAGCAGACCGGAGCGGAGCAAAACCTGAAACCCGTTGCAGATTCCGAGAATGAGCTTGCCCGCGTCTCGGAAGGCGTGCAGTTCGTCGGCCAGACGGCGGCGAAGGTAGATCGCTGCCACGCGGCCGGCGCCCAGGTCGTCTCCGTAGCTGAAGCCGCCAGGCACGCAGAGAATCTGAAATGCCCGCAAGAGGCCGGGATTCTCGACGAGCCGGAGGAGGTGGAGGCGTTCGGGGATGGCTTCTGCGCGGGCAAAGGCGTGGGCCGTTTCCAGGTCGCAGTTTGTGCCCGGGGCACGCAGAATCAACACGCGGGGCTGGGGCATGAGAGTTTACCAGCGCAAGGGGCGCTGCCAGGCCTCCTTGAGATCGTGCAACGGCTGGCGAAAGATCAACTGGCGTTCATCGGCGGATGCGAATCCCCACACGTCCAGCCATGGGTCGGCAGAGACGGTTCCGAGTCGCGCGTGGGGCACGCCCTGCAACGCGGCTTCGAAGGCTGCGGCATGCTCGGGCCGCACCTCGCAGATGAAGCGGCTGTTCGACTCGGAGAATAACGCGATCAGGTTCGATTGGGAGGGAGAGTACGTCGGGTTCCCCTCGTCCTGGGGTTGCCAGCCATGCCGGGGCACAGCCCGCAGATCCACGCTTGCGCCCAGGCCGCCGGCAAAGGCCATTTCAGCGAGGGCGACAGCCAGGCCGCCTTCGCTCAGGTCGTGGCAGGCGCGCACCAGACCCCGCACCATGGCGGCGTGCACGGCTGCAAAGAGGGCGCGTGCCGCCTGGACATCGACCCTGGGTACCAATCCCCCCTCGAGCTTCGCCACCAGGGCCAGGTGGGAGCCGCCCAGCTCGTCGCCCGTGCTGCCCACGATGTACAGCAGGTTGCCTGCCTCCTTCAAATCCATGCTCACGGCACGCACTACATCTTCGAGCTGGCCCAGGGCGCTCACCAGCAGCGAGGGGGGGATGCAGAGCACATGCTCACCGCGCTCATCAACATAGCGGAATTCGTTGTTCAAGCTGTCCTTGCCGCTAATGAAAGGCGTGCCCAGCGCGACGGCCGTATCGTACAGCCCCAGCGCGGCGCGGACCAACGTGCCCAGGGTTTCGGGGCGTGCCGTGTTGCCCCAGCAGAAATTATCGAGCAGTGCGATGCGCCGCGGATCGGCCCCCACCGCGACGCAGTTGCGCACGGCCTCGTCGATAGCGCTCGCGGCCATGTGGTAGGGATCCAGGTCGCCATAGCGCGGGTTCATGCCGCAGGCCACAGCGATGCCGCGCCGCGAGGTGAGCACCGGCCGCAATACGGCTGCGTCTCCGGGGCCGTCGTTCTCTTTGCCCACCAGCGGCTTGAGCACGCTGGTCCCCTGCACCTCGTGATCGTATTGGCGGACGATCCATTCTTTACTGGCCACGTTCAAGCTGGCCAGAATCTTGTGCAACACCCCCACAGCATCCAGGTCTGGCAGCACCAGCGGCCGCGGGGCCGCCTCGACGTACACCGCCTCGCGCTCCACCCGCGGCCGGCCGCGGTGCAGAAACTCCATCGAAAGATCGGCCACTGTGCGGCCCTCGTACTCCAGCCGTAACCGCCCCTCGTTGCCAAATCTGCCGATGATCGTGGCCTCTACCTCTTCCGCACGGCAGAGTGCCTCCAGCTCCGGCCATCGCTCCGGCGGCACCGCCAGCACCATCCGCTCCTGAGCCTCAGAAATCCAAATCTCCGCGTAAGATAGTCCCTGATACTTCAACGGCGCTCGCTCCAGCCAGACAACCGCCCCCAGCTCGGCGCCCATCTCACCCACGGCGCTCGAAAACCCGCCCGCGCCGCAGTCGGTAATCGCGTGGTACAGACCGCGGTCCCGTGCCGCCAGCAGCACGTCCAACATCTTCTTTTCGGTAATGGCGTTGCCGATCTGCACCGCGCCGCTCGATACCGTCTCGCTGGCACTGGTCAGCTCAGCAGAACTGAACGTCGCCCCGTGAATCCCGTCTCGCCCCGTCCGCCCGCCCACCACTACCACCCAGTCTCCCGCCTGCGGTGCCTTGCAAACTCGGTCGTGCGGCAGCAGACCCACGGTGCCGCAATAAACCAGCGGATTGGCCAGATACCGCTCGTCGAAATACACCGCCCCATTCACCGTGGGTATGCCCATGCGGTTGCCGTAATCCCGCACGCCGGCCACCACGCCCTTGATCACCCGCTTGGGATGCAGCACGCCGGGCGGCAACGCACTATGAGGCACCTCCGGCGGAGCGAAACAGAACACATCCGTATTGCAAATGGGACGGGCTCCCAACCCCGTGCCCAAGGGATCCCGTATCACCCCGCCCACCCCCGTGTTGGCCCCCCCATACGGCTCGATGGCCGACGGGTGATTGTGCGTCTCTACCTTGAATACCAGGTGATGCTCGCTGTCGAATCGCACCACCCCCGCATTGTCTTTGAATACGCTCACACAAAAGTCTTCTTCCCCCAGGCGGCGGCGAACCTCCTCGGTGGCGGCAAACACCGTCTCGCGCAACAGATTCTCGAACCGCCGCTCCCCCCGGCCGTCTCGATAGCGCACCGGACCAGCCAGCGTCTTATGGCTGCAATGCTCGCTCCAGGTCTGTGCAATCGTCTCCAGCTCCGCGTCGGTCGGATCACGCGCCAACCCCAAAAAGTGCGCCTGAATGGCCCGCATCTCCTGCACGCTCAGGTAGAGCGCACGCCCCTGGCTCAACCGCGCCAGCCCCTCATCGTCTAGACCCGAAAGCGGCACCGTCACAAGCTGAAACCTGTAAGGCATCCCCACCGTTAGCCGCGTAAACGCCAATCGGCCGTACACGACGTCCTCGATCGAAGGGTTCGCCAACACCTTCTGGCATAGCAGCGCCAGGCCCGCATCGTCCAAGCCCTGCAACCAGAACTTGCGCAACGTACGCACCGCATGCACGTCCCACCCATAGTCTCTCAGCACAGCAAGCGCCGTCTCGGCCACGGGATCCATGACGCCGGGCTTGGGCACCACATAAACCACGCGTGCATTGGACAGAGCCGACTCCACCAGCCGCGGATCCCCCACAGGCGCCACACGCGCCTGCTCGACGATCGGATCTGCCAGCACTTCGCGTGCAGCCCGGTGCACCTCGGCCTCGGTAAGGGCGCCCTCGATCAGATACCCATGGGCGGCGGCCACGCGCAGCTCGCCCGCCAGCCGCAACTCTTGGGCCTCTTCCGCCACTCGTGCGGCCTGCTGGTCCGGCTCGCCCGGGGCGGCATGAATGTCAACTTCCCACAGCATCACGGCGGCGCTTTCCTTCGCAAAGCAAGCGTTCTAGGGCCGAAGAGTCTGCATCGGCTAGTGCCCGGCGGAAATCCTCGAGGCGTCTGAGATACGCGTCCAACCGCACCAGGACATTCTGGCGATTATCGATGAGAATCTCGCGCCACACGCGAATGTCTCCCGAGGCGACGCGCGTCGTGTCTCTCCAACCCTGGGCGGCCAACGGCATGGCACCCAGCGGCGTGCTGCCGGCCAGTGCCGAGGCCGAAAGATGCGGCAGATGGCTGATCGCCGCCACACAGGCATCGTGCTCCTCTGGAGACATCTCCACCACGCGTGCGCCCAGGCTGCGCCAGAAGCGGCGCACCAGGCGGCCATCTTTCGGCTGTGTATCAGTCGTGGGGGTGATGACGACCACGCGCCCCACCAGCAGGTCTGCCGTGGCAGCCGCGGGCCCATTACGCTCGCTGCCGGCCAGGGGATGGCTGCCCACGTACCGGATGGGCAGCTTCAGCGCGGCAACGCCCTGCACAATCGACGCCTTGGTGCTGCCCACATCGGTCACCAGCGCGTCGGGCCTGCACGCGGCGGCCACTCGCTGCACGTCCGCAACAATCTGGCCCACGGGCGTGCACACTACCACCAGCTCGGCGCGGGCGACTCCCCGCGCAATGTCGAGCGTGCTACGGGTAATGGCACCCATTCTCCGTGCTACTTGCAAGGTGGCCGTGCGGCGGCCGATCCCTACCACCTCGCGTGCCAGCCCGCGGCGGCGCAGCGCCAGGCCAATGGACCCTCCCATCAGGCCCACCCCTACAATCGCCACGGTATCCCACTGCATGTATATGTATAGGGCCGAGCCGCAAGCAAACGCGCCACCGCGGCGGCATTGTAGCAGAACGTGCCGGCACACGTTAGTAGGCGATGGTACGGGGCCGGCGGCAGGTCCGACCAATCAGCCTATTTTTCGCAGCTTGACACCAGCGGTTGGCCTGCCTATGATCGAGGCTGGGCACGGCATGTGCCTGAAGTCTGTAGCCTTGTGACCCGAATTGGCACCGGCGCTTGAGGATCTTGCCTGGGCTGCCGGAGAGAGAACGTGGCGGTCTGCGGCTGGAGCCTGGCCGTATGCATATTGTTGGCAAGATCCTGATTGGGTTCATCCTCTTGGCCGCCATGGGTCTGTTTGTGCTGGCGGGGGCGGTGGCCAACGCGCGGCAGGCGTGGATGCGGCGTGTACGGGTGGAGTACGAGCAGCCGTTGGCGCAGGTACGGCAGCAGGTAGACGAGATGCGAGACGGCGACCCATTGGAGACGCTGCAATCTGCCAAGACCAATCCCCGGCTGTCACTGGCCTTGTTACGCGTGGGGCTGCACGACGTGCTGGTGGATCGCGGCCGCGTGTGGCGGGGTTGCGTACCGCAAGGTTCCGACCAGCAGGGCGTCCGCGTGGCGGTACCGCAACTGCTCGATGCGCAGGGCCAGCCGGTCAGCCCGGGGCTGAAACCGCAGAGCCGCGTGTTCGTGTTCGAAGAGAAGGCGGCAGAGCAGGGCGGGGGCTACGTAGGCGAGTACTTAGTGACGGCCGTAGACGACACGCAGACGAATGTGGTGCTCTTCCCCGTGCTGTCGCTCTCCCCCCGGCAGCAGCAGCGGCTGCTGAATAGCGTAAGTGCGCGCGAGCCGTGGATCTTGTTCGAAATCATGCCGCGCGACTCGCACGCGCATTTTTCGAGGGCCGATCAGCCGTTCCTGCCGGGCATCGACGAGGCCGGCCTGCGAGCCATGATGCCGAACGTCCCGGATGATGTGATCTTGCAGTACGTGCGGCACGGCGCGGCGGCCGAAGACGACGATCCGCCGCACCGCGTGCTGGTAGAGGTGCGCTTCGTTCGCGAAACGGCGATGGCACTTGACGATCAGGGACGTCAGTCCGTGCGGTTCTCCCCTGGCCAGACGTTGCTGTTGGATTTGAACACCGCCACCGAGCAGATCCGGCAGGGCAACGCAGAGGAGGTGGGCCGCCGCTACAACCGCGAGCTGCGGGACTACAACCTGTACTTCCACGACCTGCACCGCCAGATCCTGTGGCTCAACGACCGGATCGTGAAGCTCCAGCAAGACATCGGCTACCTGGAGCAGGCCGCAAGCGCGCTGCAAACGCAGATCGACGCCCGCACCAATGAAATCGAAAATCAACTCAAACCCGAAAAAACGCGCATGGAGGGAGAGCGCGACCTGATGGAAGCCCACCGGTTGGCCCTGGAAACCAAGCTGACCGAAACGCAGGCAGCCGTCGAGGCGTTGCTGGCCGAGAATCGCCGGTTGGCCGCACAGTGGGCGGCAATACAAACGCAGGTGGCAGAGGAGATCGAACGGGCCGTGCAGGCCGCCGTGAAACCCTGAGGCCTGGTCGGCCCGGCTTGGATGCAACATGGGGATCTACGATCGGGACTACGTGCGCCGCGATGCGCCAGCGCTTGGTGCCCGCGACCTTTCGGCCGTGGCCCTGTTGATCGGCGCCAACCTGCTGATCTACGTGGCCGCGATCGCCGTCAAGGAGGGACCGCGCTATCCGCTGGTCGATTGGCTGAAGCTCGAAGTCGGCTCCCTGGAGCGGCCCTGGGAATGGTGGCGGTTCGTAAGCTACGGTTTCGTGCACGACCCCCAGCGCCTGGCCCACGTGGCGCTGAACATGCTGGCACTCTTCTTCTTCGGCCGGCCCGTGGAAGAGCGGTACGGCAAGGGAGAATTCCTCAGGCTGTATTTCCTGCTGCTGGCGGCTTCGGGGCTCGTTTATGTGCTCCTGGAGCGTTTGCGGGGGGCCGGAGAACAGGACGCCTTGTATGGCGCGTCGGGGGCGGTGGCGGGCATTCTGATCCTCTTCGCCCTCAATTACCCGCGGCAGCAGGTGCTGTTGTTCTTCGTGATCCCCACGCCGGCCTGGGTGCTCGCCATCGGCATGGTTGTGCTGGACATGCTGGGGGCCATGAGCGGCCGGGGCGGCATCGCCTATACGGCGCACCTCGCCGGGGCGGCGCTGGGCTTTCTCTACTACCGCAGCAGATGGAACCTCTCCTCGTTGGGCCGCATGCTGCCGCGCGTGCGCCGTCCGCGGCTGCGCACCGTCCGCCCCGAGTCTTTCGAGCCGGAGGAGCCAGCAGACGACCTGGACCGCACAGTCGACCGGATCCTGGCCAAGATGTCTCAGCACGGCATGGACAGTCTCACAGAGGCTGAACGCCGTACGCTCGAAGAGGCCAGCCGCCGCTATCGCGAGAAGCGCCGCTAGCGCCGCCGCGAGGCGCAAGGCTGTTCACAAGCAGGGGCCGCTGCCAGGCTCTGCCGGCCTGTTCTCCGAGCCGTAGCCCTGCCGCATCCGGACAGCTAGTCGCTGTACATGGGCAGGATCGGCAGGCTGGTATCTTCCGGAATAAAGTACGGAAGCACTAGCTCTTTGAGTTTTTCTCGCAGTGCCATGCGAGCGGAATTCACGTCCGGGTATGAATCCTCCGTGTTACCACGCACATTGACAGTGGTGAACTTGTTTGCCCACATCTCCTGGCCGTTAGGGCCGCGCCAGCTCATTTTCAAGCTGAGTTCAATTGCTGGAACTTGCTTCTTCACCAGCAGATGATCCGGGGCACTGCGGTCGCCGAACACCAACGTCTCGGTCGTTTTTCGTTCCTTATAGACAACGTACAACACGGCCGGTTGATTGGCGTCCGTGCGTAGGCCTGCATTCGCCGCCAGGTTTGCCACGTGTTGAAGCAGGACCTGGGCGGTGTTTGCGGGAGAATCGAACACGGCCTCTGTGACTTCCACGGTTACAGTTACGGGGCGGCGCGGCGTTAACAAAGCAGGTGCATTACTTTCTAAGGCTGACAGGCTGCGCCGGATCCGGCCCCAGGGACTGGAAAGCACTTCAAAATCTCCCATGCCCAAATGACTCCTTCGCACCATAAGGTCATCGCCGATGTACAGCACCTTAGATCCACCGAACCTGTGACCAGATTGCCACAAGACGCGTCCTGTGCCCCGCTGTATCAACAAGTGGCCGCTAAGCATGATGGCCTGGCCATCGGCAGTCCAGGCCACTGAGGCGTCCAGCCGCATCGGTGCCCGCGCGCTCATATCCATCTCGAAGGTCGGCTTCAAATTTTTGTCGAACAAAACGAGTCTGCCCTGGTCGCTGAACACGGCCAGTTCTTCGTTGGTCGGCGAAATAGCGAGCGCACCAGGGGGTAGCCGGCCGTTTGGCGGCGAAATCTGCCCAACCTCGCGCCGCTGCCTCAAATCGTAGACGAGGGCGATATCTCCGTTGTGCAACGCCAGCATGCTTCCGGCGGGGTTCAGCACAGCATCCTCCATCCGAACATCGCCGCACGGCATCTCCCAAAGCTTCTGCCGCTGGCGCATATCCCAGCACTCGATCGTGAACTTCCCCGGCTCTTCCCAGCCGATCAACAGCTCGGTGTTCGACGTGAAGGCGACAAACCGCGCCTTATTGGCAAAGAAGTCGACTTTGCGTCGAAACTGCTGCACAGACGTGCCGGCCTGGCAATCGTAGACTTCGACCACCTCTGCAAGGGGCTCGTGGGCCAGCGCCAGCAAGGAGCAATCCGCCGCCAGGGCAGCTATGGGCGCGAAACCAATCGACGCAGCCCTGGGGATAGAAAGCGGATCGTTGGTGAGCGGTGCGCCGGTTTGTACGTCGTAAAACCGGTTGCCGAGGAATACCTTGTTGCCGGACGCTGAGAGCAAGCCGAATTGATTGAATCCAAGTCGCAGGGCGCGAGGCGTCCCCTGGTGGAAATACTGCCTATTGTCACGCTTTGGCCGGAAGGCTTCCAGCGGGTCCGCGCCATCGCCTGGCAAACCTCCGGGAATTGCCGACTGGCCGCCCAAAGGGGTCGATGCCTGGCCCGCAGCCCTGAAGGCCCCGCCGCGCGAGAAGACTATCCACAACACTACCGCCAGCAGCAGCGCGCACACGCCGCCGCCGGCAAGCAAAACCGCCAACAGGGTTCCACGCGGCCTTTTTCGCCTCGGCCGCAGCGGATCGAGCGGGGTGCCGGCTGCAAGCCCGCCGCTCGATTCCTCCGCTTGGGCCGCAAGCCCGCCGCCCAACTCGGCTGCCGGAGCCGCGGCCACGTGGGGCTGGCTGGCCACCGAACGCAGCACGGCGGGCACCACGCTCGGGCTGCTCGCCGGTGCCACAACCCCCGGCACGGCCGCCGGCTGGACCATTCGACCGGCCCCGCCAGACCACGCCTCTTGCAACTTTCTGTCGTATGCGGCGCGCCGCGAGGGGTCAAGCAGAACGGCACGGGCCGTTGCAATCTCTTGTAACACGCGAGCGGCCACCTTGGCATGAGCGCCCGCTGCGAACCCCTGAACCCGCGCTGTCTGCCGAGCCGCTGCCGCCTCGATGGTCTGGGTGTTCCTCTCGGTTGGAGCAATTCCTAACAGTTGATAGAGGGTTACGGGCCTGGCGTGTTGAGGGATGCCAAGCCACTCCAGGTAGGGGTCGACCATCGTGCTGCCTCTTCAAGAGATCGAGTTTCGTTCCTCAACTGGCCGTATTTGTACGGCAGTGCTTGGTACAGCAATGTTTGCTACGGTTCGTCCTGGTGCCTCTGTTGTCGGTGCGGTTGTACCTGAGTGCCGCGTTCACGGGCAAGCTGTCGCGGCCGTAGTTGGCGCCCGCTATTTGCTGCCGCAAGGCGACTGCCGACCTGAGACGCTTTTCCCTACGGGACAATGCAGCGGCCGAGGGAGGGGCCACGGCAGTCGTTACACAATGAGCATACACGCCTTAAGATGGCTCTACAATGCTCGTGGGGCGTGGTACAGACCGGCCTGCGTCGTCTCGAGGGCCGCTGCGATCTGCGGAAGATCCGAGCTGAAGTCAGGCGGCATACAGGAGCGGCCGTGCGTGTGTGGCCCCTCTCGTGGTGCGGGCAAGTTGCTAGAATCGACGTGTTTGCCCTCGGCGCGAGAACCGCCGTAGATGCCTGGAGGCAAGTGAATGCCCCGGCTGCTAAGGTTGTATGGGAAGAAACGCGGCGTTCGGCTAACCGGCTCACGCAAGGTGGGCGCGGCTGCGCTGGGGCTGTATTTTGCCGTGGTGTTTTTGGCCGGTTGTGTGGCCCTGGGCAACATCCTGGTCACGCGGGCTTTGCCCGAGTGGCGTTTGAACCACGCCTACATAGAGACAACGGGCAAGGTGCTGGAGGCGCGCGTCGCTGAGCATCCTGCTGATCCGTCGCGGTTTCGGTCGGAGATCAGGATCGAGTTTACGGTCGCCGGCAGGCTTTGCCGGGCAGTGGCCACGTACGACGTCCATGGGGCGTACACCAACAACCGCCGCAAGGCGGCAGCGGTGGCAGAGCGGTTCCGGCCGGGGCAGCGGTATGCTGTCTGGTACGACCCGGCGAATCCCCAGCGCGCAGCGCTGGCGGGCGGCTATACATGGAGCGCATGGTTGATGCTGCTGGTACCCGTGCCGTTTCTGGCCACAGGGGGCCTGGGGCTGGTGTACATTGTGGCGGGCTGGGACAAATCGACAGAGCGGCGTGCTGCCCTGGCCCAGCGCGTCTCTGAGCTTGCCCCGGCGCGCTCGAGCCAGCGGGCGTTTCCCTTTGTACCGGGTGAGACCGACCTGACGAGCAGCCCTGGGACGACGTTGGCGTTTCGTCTGGCGGCGCAGAGTCCAGCTTGGGGTCTGCTGGCATTTCTGTTGGCCTGCTTGTTTTGGAACGGCATCTTCGCCGTGCTGTTCACCGTGGTGGTGCGCAGCCACGCCGCTGGCAATGCCGAGTGGTTCCTTACGGCATTCACCATACCCTTGGGGCTGGTGGGCGTGCTGTTGGTGTGGGGTTTTTTCAGGCATCTGAGGGAGGTGACGCGGGTAGCGCCGACGATCGTGGAGATCTCGGACCATCCGCTGCGGCCCTCTGAAGAATACGAGCTGTATGTGGCTCAGCCGGGCCCTCTGGACTTGGAGCGGTTTCGCGTGCTGTTGGTGTGTGAAGAAGAGGCCACTTACAGCCAGGGGACCAACAGCCGCACCATGCAGCGCCGCGTGTACCAGGACGAGCTATTCCAGCGCGAAGGCCTTCGTATTCCCGCAGGAACGCTGTTCGAAACGCGGTGCAGGCTGCGGCTGCCGCCGCGGGCGATGCACTCGTTTCAAGCGAGTCACAATCAGATCCGCTGGAAGGTGCTGGTCGAAGGCGCAACGCCGCGGCGCCCCTTTTTCGAACGGGGATTCACCATCCACGTCCATCCGCCGGCCAATGGAGAGCAGCACACGTGATCCCCCCCCGGCTGCACCTGCTGCTCGACGGCGGCCGCAGGCTCTTCCACCCCGGAGAACGCCTGTCCGGAAGCTACTGGCTGGAGTCGGCCGGCCAGGCTGAACCCAGCGCCGTCGAAGTCTCCATCCTCTGGCACACGCTGGGCAAAGGAGACGAGGACCTGGCCGTGCACTACTTCGACCGACGCACGCTTGGCCCCACCGGGCAGCCCTGCCCGCTCGAACAGCCGCAGCGCTTCTCGTCGGTCTTGCCCTACAGCCCGCTCAGCTATGAGGGGGTAATCGTCAAGATCCGCTGGTGCGTCCGCGTCAGAGTTTTCATGCGCAAAGGAAAAGACCTGGCCGCAGAACTCCCGTTTCAGCTCGGAGACATCCCCGCCGCACGTGCCATCCTGCCCGCAGAACGAGGCTGACGTGGCCAGCCACTCCCCCCTTCCAGACAACCCCTTCGCCAGCCGCTTTGTTCGGCCCGGCACCCTGGATTTCATCTACCCCTCCGGCATCTCCGCGCGACAGCTCATCGACCGGCTCGCCCGCCAAGGCTGGCGCGGCGCCATCGTCGGCAGACACGGCAGCGGAAAATCCGCGCTGCTCTCCGACTTGTTTCACGAAGTGCAGCGTGCCGGCCGGCGGCCGTGGCACGTGATCCTGCACGCGGGAGAACGTCGCCTGCCGCTGCCGCTAGCCGCCATCGCTGCCTGCGGGCCGGATGGACTGCTGCTGATCGACGGTTACGAGCAGCTCGGCCGCTGGTATCGCTGGCGGCTGGCGCGGCACTGCCGGCGCGCCGGCGTCGGGCAGCTCGTCACCACACACGCGCCCTGCGAACTCCCTACGCTGATCGTGCTCGAACCCTCGCTGGACTTGGTACGGCAGCTCGTGGGGCAACTGGCACAGGGCCGGGCGCTTCCGATAAGCGACCAGGAGATCGCCGCTGCATTCGCCGCGGCAGGAGGCAATGTGCGCGAGACGTTGTTTGCCCTGTACGACCTGTACGAAGAACGGCAAGCGACAGGGCCCGGGCCGGCGCACGGAGTTGGGCATGGACCGCAAACGTAGCACGCCGGCGCATGCTTGCGGACCAACACGCGCCGCATGCGCGGCCTACGCCGGAACGGGAGCCGCCGGGCACGCCTCCGGCGCGGCGGCCGGCACCGCGGGACTCGTGCCATGGACGGCCAGCGTACCGACAGAGCACTTGGCGTTTTCAGGGCAGTCGCCGAAGCTGATGCCCAGCGCCCGCGCCGCCTGTACAGCCGCACTTGCCGGGTCGACGGTGCGCAGGCGGCTGATGGCCTCGCGTATGGGCACGCTGCCGATGTGGGGCGGCTGAAAGCAGATCATCTGGCCGAATTCGCCGCGGTGCACCAGCCCAACCGCATGGGCGCCATACTGAGTGGCGAGCACGCGGTCGAAAGTGGTCGGCGGGCCGCCGCGTTGCAAGTGTCCCAGCACCACGCACCGGGTTTCGCGATGCAAGCGGGTTTCGATCTCGTGTGCCACCACGTGGCCGATGCCGCCCAGCCGCACTTGGCCCGCCTGCTGTTCGCGGCAGATCAGATGGCCGTCGGGCAAAGAGGCGCCCTCGGCGACCACCACCAGCGTGAACCGCTTCCCCTCGCTTTCACGCTCCAGGATCTTGCGGCAAACGTGCTCGAAGGTCCAGGGGATTTCCGGAATCAGGATCACGTCTCCCCCGCCGGCAATGCCGGCGTGCAAGGCGATCCAGCCCGCGTGGCGTCCCATCACTTCCAGTACCATCACGCGCTCATGGGCCGCGGCCGTGGTGTGCAGCCGATCAAGGGCATCCGTGGCGCAGGCCACGGCACTGTCGAAACCGAAGGTGTACGCCGTGGCAGACAGGTCGTTGTCGATGGTCTTGGGCACGCCCACGATCGGCAAGCCGTACTCATAGAGCTGCTGGGCGATGGCCAGCGAGCCGTCCCCCCCCACGCAGATCAGGCCGCGCAGGCCGAGCTGCCGAACCGTGCGTGCCGCGCCCTCGAGCAGCTCCGGATCCAGCGAGAGCCGCTCGTTGAGCCCTACCGTGGCGGTGAAGCGGCCCTTGTTGCTGGAGCCGAGAATCGTGCCCCCCTGATGCAGGATGCCCGAGGTATTCTGGGGCGTAAGCGGCATGTACGATACGGGCGCCAGCAAGCCTTCATATCCCCGCAAGAAGCCGATGCACTCATAGCCCAGGCGATGTGCGCTTTTGACAGCGCCGCGAATCACGGCGTTGAGTCCCGGGCAATCGCCGCCGCTGGTGAGGATGCCGATGCGCTGCGAGGCGTGCGAGCGGTTGACTTGCATGTGGAACTCGGCTCCTGTGTCTGGCATCGGATGCGAGCGAATTCACTTGGCCTTGGCTCCGCGGAACAGGTCGAGGATCGAGCCGCGGCCGGGCTTGCCTGCATCGGCCTGGGGCGCCGTGCCCGTCTGTTCGGTGAGGGCCTGTGCCAGCTCCATAATGGCCTGGGTAACAGGGGCCTTGGGCGCTTGCTCGATGAGAGGCACGCCGTTGTTGCGGACCTCGACCATGGTCCGGTAGTCGTTGGGAAGCTGGCGGAAGATCTCGCGGCCGATCGTGTCCTGCGCCTTTTTCAGGCTGATGTTGCCGCTGCCCAATCCCACACGGTTGACTATGATCTTTACCTTTTCGGAGACCTGCTTGAGGTTGTTGAACGACATCAACAGCCGCACAATGTTCCGCAGGCAGGGCAAGTCGAGCTGCGTGACCAGTAGCACGTGGTCGGCCGCTTCCAGCGCTACCAGGTCCAGCGGGGTGTAGCTCTTGGAAAGATCCAGCACAAGATGCGTGAACGTCGCCTTGAGCAGGCCGATCACGCGCTGGAGGTCCTCGGCGCTGATCAGGCCGGCATCCTCCAGTTGCACTGGCCTGGGCAACAGGAACAACCCCGAGGAATGCTTGGTCAGCGATCGCTTGAGCAGCGTGAAATCCAGCCGGGAGATGTTCTGTGCCACGTCCACGAGCGTGTAATCGGGGATGGTGTCCAGAAACACGTCGGCATCGCCCAGGCACAGATCCAGGTCGACCAGGGCCACAGAGTTCTTGGCGTCGCGCGCCAGGCAGCAGCCGAGGTTGACGGCCAGGCTGGTCGTGCCCACGCCGCCTGCCGCTCCCGCCACGGCGATTACGCTGCTTCGGCGAGGCCGAGATTTGTCTCGGTCCGGCCGGCGTTCTATGATCCGCTCCAAAGCGTCCAGCAGGTCTTGCAGCCGCACCGGCTGAGAGAGAAACTCCTTGGCCCCGGCGCGCATGGCCCGCAAGATCAACTTGCCGTCGGTCGACGAACTCACCACCAGCACGCTGCACTCGGGGCTAGCCTCGTGCAGTTGAGATACCAGCTCCAGGGCCTTGTCCGGATCGTGATCCAACGCCACGATGCCGATGTTCGGATGCGTTTGTGCAACCACGTCGGCAAAGAACTCGTAGCGCGAACATTCGGCCTCCAGCCACACGCGGTCCAGGCCCAGCAGCATGTTCTTCAGGGCATCGCGCGTGGCGTCGCAGGGATCGACCAGGGCCAGACGCAGAACGTTGCTCATAAGACGGCCAATGCAACCCGCAATCGGAGAGGGCGCTTAGAGGTTGTTCCCGATTCTGAGCAAGTGTAGGCCACCCTTGGGCCACGTGCCGAAACGAGGCCGCATCCGACGGGACATTCGCTGCTGGATCCCCCCTCCCAACCGCTCAACCGGCACAGGCCCAATCAACCACACATTCCGGCAGCCAGCGTCTGTCCCGCGCTTTGACAAACGGCGTGCAGAGATGCCGGCAGAACAGACGACGGCGCTCAGCCTCTCCATTGGTCAGGGGAGCGGCTCATAGCCTACCGGCCCTACCATGCCGGGAGGTGTGGGTGCAGGCTGCCCGCCGGAGCGAGCGCGCCGGCTGGAGCGGCTGTCGCGAGCCGAACCGGGGCGTGCCGCAGCCCGCCGCCGGCTGCTAGTGGCATGGACGCGCAGGCCGTCGGCGTCGCGCTCGGCAGATTCGTCCTTGGGCAGCTCCGGCGGGGGATTGCCTTCGTCCGAGGGCTCCACGTCCGGCAGCGGCTCTACGTTCGGTGCGTCGCTCTGCGGAGGCACGGCTTCGTAGACGTGGCTCGCCGGCGGCATGCCATGCTGGCAGCGCGTGGCCAGGGGCGGGCGGCGCGGCACCTCCAAGTGGCCGCGGCCATAGAGCTGGCCGTCCGTAGGGTTGGCCGTATCCAGCCCCGGCCCGCCTGGCGGCACGTCGCACGGGTCCATGGCCTCTACGAGCTGCGGCGTCACCAGGATCAAAAGTTCAATCTCATTGGTTTGCTCGCGGCGCCGGCCAAAGGCCGCGCCGATCCAAGGCAGGTCGCTGAGCAAGGGCAATCCCCGACTGCTAGCCTCCAGCCGGTTCTGCACCAGGCCGGCGATGGCCAGCGTCTGGCCGGCACGCATCTCTACGCCCGTCTCCACCTCGCGAACCTTCAAGGCCGGCACATTCGTACCGTTGATCACCACGCTCAACGTGCTGTCCGGCTCGCTTACCCGCGGCCGCACCTCCAGGCGGATGATCCCATTCCCCAGCACGATCGGCACAAAGTCCACCTGCGTCCCAAACCGTCGGAACTGAATCGATACGGTCCCCAGGCTCTGCGGCACCAGAATCGGAAACTCCCCCCCCACGTTGAAAAACGCCGGCCGGCCGCTCACCGTCACCAGGTTGGGCTCTGCCAGGATCTTCGCCAGGTTCTTCTGCTGCAACGCCTCGATCACGCCAAAGAACGAGTTCCCCGGCTCAACAATGCCGAACTGAAACGTCTGGCCCCCTGTCGGCCCCGTGGCCGCAGACGGCAGCATGCCGCCGCTGGTCACGTCGAACGTGGCGCCGCTGCTGGCCGCCAGCAAACCGCTCACGCTCTGACCCACAAAATCTCCCGTCCGCGTCAAATCCGCAAAGTCGATCCCCAACGAACGCAGCTTGGTGCGAGAAACCTCCATCACCCGCACTTGCAGCAGCACCTGCTGCACGCCCGCCACCGTAATGTGGTTCTGCACCCGAGGGTAATAGTCCTCGGCAATCGCCACGATCCGCTGCACGTGGTTGGGATCGTCCACCACGCCCGAGATCAGCACGCTGTTGGAAAGCGGAATCACCTTCAGCGAAGCCGTGGGAAACTGGCTCTGCAACAGCAGTGCGAGTTCCTGCGCGTCGCCGTACACGATCACGTCCACGGTGTGGATCTGGTTCTGCTCGTCCCAAAGATTGACCTGCGTCACCCCGGCCCGCTTCGCCAGTATCTGGATCTGGTTGGGCGAGAGCGCGGTGAGTTCTAGGATCTCCGGATTATTCACCTGCGCCACCGGAATCTTCTGGTCCAGCGTGAGGATGCGGCTGGTGTTGACCGTCATCTCCAACCGCTCGCTGGGAGCCGAGATGCGGTGCACCAGCGAAGTCCCCGGCGGCTCCGCCGGCGCACGTGGCACCGTGAAGGCAAGAACGGCCACAGCGGCCGCCAACCACCCTGCCCAAGCGGGACCCCATGCGGCGAGCCCGCGCGAGGCAGGCCCCCGCGGTAGGAATAGCGTCGACATCCTTGAGCTTCCTTGCCTGATCCTGCGAAACACAGCTCTTACCCTTCCGTGACGGCTGCGCCCCTGGAGGCAGCCTGGTTAACGTGCGTGCGGCGATTGCTCCCGAGTTAGGCGATGTTGGATCGTATGCCGTGCGCTGGGGCTTGTGCCGTCTGCCGGCTCATCTGCGGGCGGCTGAGCACCGGTAGACGGCTCGCCTGGCGCAGGCTCGCTCGTTGCAGGCTCGCCTGGCGCAGGCTCGGAATCATCTGTCGGACCCAAAACTCCCCCGCCGCTCGAGTGGTCCGCGGCACCGGAGAACAGGGGCGGCCCATCCTGCTCGTCGAAAGTGACCGTCGTCGGCTGATTGCCGGCAACCAGCACCATGGTAAACACGGGACGCGGCTCCGCTTGCGGTTCAGGCTCGGCAGCCGGCGGATCGGCCGGTGCTGCCGCCTGTGGCGCTGCGGGCGGAAGCTGCGTGAGCAAGCCCAACAAACCGCTCGGGGAGGCAGCGGGGTCGGCCGGCTGCGCAGCGGGCGGAGTGCTCCCCAGCAGTTCGTGCAGCGTAGCCCCCTCGGTTTCGGTAACACTGCTGTCGTCGGCATTGCGGATGGCAAGCTGGATCTCGCCAATCGAGCGGGCCAGCGTCAACAATTCTGCCTGCTTTGGAGTCACCAGCAGAGACACCGTCTTGGCTGCGATCGTGTTCTTGCCGTCCTTCTCTCGGCTGAAGATGTCGTCTACCGCGAACACCTTCACGTTCTGCAAGATGGTGCGCGTGAGCGTCTCGGGTACCGATACGCTCGCATTCGCTGCCAGATGGACCATCACGTCCACGCGATCGCCCGGCAACAGCAAGTAGCCGCCCGAACTCTGGGCGTCCACGCGCACAGCGACCACGCGCATTCCCTTGGGCACGACGTCCGAAGCACTGGACATCTCTTCGCCCTTGGGCAGCAACTTGGCTTCTAAGATGGGCTCGCCGGGAAAAAATCTCACCCGTGCTCGGCGGTCTTCCAGTTGCTGGAGGTTTGTGATGGCGCCCGCGGGAACCTTGTTCTCGGGCCACTCTTCGAGCTTCACCAGTTCGGTCGTCACGGGATCGCCAATGCCAATATCCTTGATCGCCACGAAGATATTCGTCGTACCGCCGCTGCTGTTGGAAGCCGCCCGCCGGCTGGCGAGCACCTGGTTGATGCCGATGGAGGCCACCAGCCCGCAGCCCAGGGCCAGAATGAGCAGCACGATCGATTTTGGACGCATGGTATTCCCGCCGACAGTCTGGGTCTTCCCGCCTACATTGATTGGCCAAGCAAGCGGTTTCTCTTGATCGAAATGAATGGCATCCCTATGCGTGTCAGGTTGGCCAAAGGCGTTACGAATAGGTCAATGCATGCCACCCCTACGCTCAACCAAATCGTGCCCGCCTGGGGAAAGTCGGCTTGCGACTACGGCAGATCCCAGATCCTGCCTTCGATACTTTCGGCACAACCGACAAGGTTTCTCCAACTTGAGCCGTTGCGGACCAGTATGCCTCGCACAGCCCGGTACAGGCGTGCTAGCACCTCCACCCTCCGCACACGCCGCCATGCCAACTCCTCCCGAACATGCCAAGCTGCCCTAAACCACCTCACCCCCCCGAACACCAGCGTCCCTACTGCTCATCTCCACCCCTGCCGAACACGCCAGCCGCCCCAAAAACCGGGGCCGCCTGGAACGCCGCCGGCATTCCTCCGCCTGGCCGCATGCCCATCGACGCTGCGTCGCATGCCCAACTCGCCTAGATCAACAGGTTGTTCAATACAAAGTACAGGATGCTGCCCACGGCGATCGGAATGCCGTAGGGCAAAAGCAGCATCGAACTCTTACGCTCTGCGGCAATGGCGGCCAGCTTGTTGGGATTGCGAATGGTGGCCAGCTCCAGCAAGATCATCCAAAACTGGTCCCGGTGCTTGTGCCAGGCCTTACGGTAGATCACCATCACCAGGGCCATGGCCCCGCCCACCATGGCAGACCATACGAAGGCATTGAGGGTGTGAACGGTCCACAGCCAGGCCCCCACGCCGGCCAGCAGCTTCACATCACCCGCCCCCATCCCCCCAATGGCGTACAAGGGCAACAAGCAGGCCAGGCCTACTGCCGTGCCCAGCAGGCTCCAGCCCAGGCCCGCCCAGCCATACGCCAGGCTGCTGTACACCCAGCCGCTGATTACGAGCGGGAATGTAATCCAGTTGGGTACTTTGAGCTTCCAACCGTCGATCGCAGCGGCCACAACCAGCACGCTAGCAACCAGCCACACGTGCCAGTTCACAGCAACCGCGTGCCATATCGATTCAACTTGGGGCATGTATGCATCCTTCCGCTCGTTCGGCGTGCGGCTGCCGTGCGGCTAACCGCGGGGCAGGAATAGCCATGTCAAGCAGCCGATCGCCGCGGCACACAGCGTTAAGATCAGCTTGGCTGCTGCGGCGAACAGCTCTGCTGGTATGAACGGTACCATGTGAACTCTCTAGCCGTAGGCATTCCACTGGGCTCGCTAGATCTCTCTCTGTAAGCGTAGGTCAAAAAACGGCCTGCTGCGGTGCACGTGACCGCAGCAGGCCCCGTTTTTCTGCCGCGGCGGCTCTCACACTGCTTGGGTGCAGCGTGCCCCCCCCGGCCGCCGTTTGCCTGCGCCGTGCCGGCGAGCCGGAGCCCGCGCGCACGGCTGTCTCGCTTCTACGCGGCTAGCTGCCGCCGCCCGACAGGGCGTTCCCCACGCTCGTAAACGTGTTATTGGCCTGCGTGCCAATGGTCTGGATGGCCGTAAGGCAGACCACGATGATCAGCGCCAGCATCACGGCGTACTCGACCGCCGTGGGACCATCTTCCGACGCCAGGAACCGACGTACCGAGGCAAAACACAACTTCATGGGATGCACTCCCCCCAACTGGGGCCGGCCTCCGCGCGCACCTCTGGCGCAGATGCCGACCGAGACGCAGAACGATCCGAACTCAGACAAGGCGCGTGGCCGGCAAGAACCGGCCGCGGCCTGCAACGACAACCTTGTCTGAGTCCCGACGTAACACGTGCGCTACGACGCAGATGGTCTGCCCTCGATCAGTGCACACTCCGGCACTCGCCCGCTGGGCCCAGTGATGCCCGCTGGCTGCAATCCGGTCTCGGCACCCCTTCGGCAGCCCGGCTGTCCACCCGTTGCGGACGGACCCGTGGCTTTGCGTCCCCGCCTTACGACGGGTTTGCCTTTCTCGAGGGTGTCATAGCGGCAGGCCGCTCATCGACGTTTCATCTCCCCCCCCCGTCTCTCCTAAATGCAGGCCGCGGCCCCCACCGCGACCAGGAACCACGGCCCGGCGTCGGCCGGGGTTCCTGGGCGCGCTGGCAAAAGCAATCCCCTCGCCGGCCGCCACGCAGCCGGCGAGGGGCATCCGACCCTCAGGCCCAAGCTGGCCGTTGCGGGTCCCTGCAAATCGGCCATTACGACCCGCCGCCGCCACCGCCGGGCAGAGCGTTGCCCACGCTGGTGAACGTGCTGTTGGCCCGGGTACCGATGGTCTGAATGGCCGTGAGGCACACCACGATAATCAGGGCCAGCATCACCGCGTACTCGACCGCAGTGGGGCCGTCTTCCGACACCAAGAAGCGACGAACCTTATCGACCATGCGCAACATGTGCGTTCTCCAAGGAAATCACCAACACCAGATCGAATCCTCAAACACGAGTTGAGACGGCACGTAACCGTCCCAAGGGCAGCCTCCCTTTTGGCCTAAGAGCCGCCCCCGCCGCCCGGCAGGGCATTACCCACAGTGGTAAACGTAGTGTTCGCCCGCGTGCCAATGTTCTGAATGGCCGTCAGGCACACAACGACGATCAAGGCCAGCATCACCGCGTACTCGACGGCCGTGGGACCGTCTTCGCACACAAGCAGGCGATGTACCTTGTTCAACAGCCGCTGCATGGATTCTCACGAACCTCCCGGCCCGGCGCTGGTGCGTACCACCACTTGACACGCGGGCCGCGACGAAGCGTCTTACGTTTGTCCGCCCCGATCGGCCGCGTCTTGCGCCTGCCTGCCGCCCCGCTTCTGGCAAGGCGCAGTCTGTCGCATAGAACGAAACCTCTCGAGGGAGCAAGTCAGCCTTAGGCGGTGTGATGGATGAGTCAGGGCTTCCGCCTTCAGGCTGTCCGTCGATCGCTGCCGAATTGGCCGGCAGTCAGCCAACACCAACGAACGTTCGTGTTGCTGCATTTCAAACGTAGGTCAACTTCGCAGCCTGTCAAATGCCGATGGCGAAAAATCCTGTGCGTTTTGCCCTGTGGCGCAGGCGTCGCGCGGCACAACGTGTGCAGGTCCCCTTTGAGCTGGGGCTGAAACGCTCTCGCCGCGCCGGCCTGCTCTCCGAATCTGCTGGCCCTGTTTGCTTGGAGGCCTGCTTTCGCGATGCGCCGGCAGGCGCGCAGCATAAGCACGGCGTCCCAGCGCTCGCTAGCAGGCCCTGGCCCATTTAGCCCATGTTTGACAAACGCGTCGTAAGTCCTTGTGGCGTAAGGTCTCAAATTGAGATTAGTCACTACACGGCTTCGGCCGGCCCGGCGGGCGGGTCAGGCGGGTCAAGTTTTGTGATCCCCAGAGCACTCAGTACCTGGCGGGCCTGAGGGCTGCCCGTGGTCACGCCGCGACGCTTCTGGCCATCCACTTCAAACTCCACCAGCCGTACAGTCTCCAATGCCCGAAGTGCGTCTGCCGCAGAAAGCCCGCACTTGGCCTCGGAAAGCCGCCGCTCCAGCATCCGCTGTACCAGCAACGCCAGGGCCGTCACAAAAATGTGTCCCCGCACCCGTTGTTCGCACTGATGGTAGATCGGACGGATCCCCAACACGTCCTTGAGACTCCGAAAGCTGCGCTCGACCTCCATCAGCTCCTTGTAGTGTGCGACCGCGTCCAGCATGTCCAACTCTCTCTCACTGGTGGCGATCACGTACCGCCCTTCCAAACGCTGCTCCCGAGGCCAATTCACCGGATGCTCAGAGTATGTGAACACGCCGTCTTGCAGGCTCCAGGTGTAATACCGATACCCATGGCTGGCTCGCAACGCACGCTCCGCTGCGGCCGCGATGGCCTCCGGCGTCTGCAGTCTGCCCGCCGCCACACGCTCACGCACCTGCTCCAAGCGCCTGCGTGTCCGCTCGCGCGCCTGCTCGCGTTTGGCTTGCTCGTAGTGGCGTCGCTCTTCCGAATCAATCACGAACACACGCGGCGAGCCCGCTTCCGTGGGCACCTCCTGCACCCGCGTACGCCAGGGCGTTTTACGCTCCCGCGCGCTTGTGCCTAACGGCACGTCGACCCATTTCGACTCGTCCAGCGACTGCAACCAGCCATCCAACTGCGCATTCTGCCGGCGACGTAACCCTACCAGATAACCGTGTCCGTCGGCCTCCAAGGCTCGCAAATTATGCTCGCTCACCATGCCGCGATCGCCCACCAGGATCACACGGCGAAAGCCAAACCGCTGCACAAGATCGCGGAACACCTCGGGCACGGTGGTCACATCGTTGCGGTTCCCTTGCCAGACGTGGTGCGCAATCGGCCAGCCGGCCGCCAGCACCAGCCCCACCACCACTTGTACGTTCTGCGTCTTGCCGTCCCGACTGTAGCCGAACCTGGCCAGTTCATCTGGGCCACGCCCCTCGAAGTATGTGCTGGTGATGTCGAACAACACCAGTTCGGGCTGAAGGCTGAACAGATCTCGCAATCTCGTGTACAAGTCGATCTCCACCAGGCCCTTGGCGGCGATCAAACGGTCGAGCGTGCGGTACCAACGCTGCAGTTGTCTGAAGTCAACCCGCACACGGCGCTGCTGACGCCATTGCGGCACAAAGCGGCGTGCGTGTCGGTCGCAGACAAAATCCGTTTCCAGCCACCATGCCAAGGCATGTTCGCTGCCGGGACGGATCAAGCGATTGGCTACTAGCGCGAACACGCGGTCTGCCAAGCCAGCCGCATGTGGGGCTTCTCGCTTCTTTGGCCTGGGGAGGCGGCGGTCGAGAATGGTCCAGAGTCCAAGTTCATCGAACAGCCGGCGCACGGCCAGAACCGGTCCCCAGTTCCAGGCCTGCAAAGGGAGAACATTGCCTGGGATGCCCCGCGGGAGCGAGGTGCCGCGCAGCACGCGTTCGAGATTCGGGAGCATCTCTTGCAACAGATGCTTGGGCCCGAGATTGGCGATCACGCGCTGTTTGACCTTACCGTGCTCGCGATAGGACTCGACGATGCGTACGTATTCCTTGACCTCGCCGGATCCTGAGGGAACTTTGACGGTTCGCACGAACATGCCATGATTATCAGCACGAACTCGTGACAAGTCAAGAGGAAAAATGGCAACTTACCTATATTAACTGTCACTACGCTTTTTTGGCGCACGAACGCCTGGATCCGCGCAAATCCCGAGAAAAACCGCGATCGAGCCCCCCGTACGGCCCCAAAAACGCCCCGGAAATGTCAAACATGGGCTAGCTTTA
>FWWM01002709.1_pt1 | contig 46563 bp, 43 predicted proteins | sample 2228351 | NCBI WGS metagenome assembly FWWM01 (sample SAMEA103939774, study PRJEB20133) | metagenome
TTCTCATGGGAAGAGACCGCGCGACGCACCCTGGCGGCGTATCGCCCATGGATGCGCCCGGAGGCGCCCCCGAAGGCGGGATGAGCCTTCCCCCGATCATTGAGCACCACTCCGCCCGGAGCATCCGCCACCGGCCCCCCGTCTTGACAAGCGATTGATTCTGATTAAAATTGAAGCCAGACTATTCAAAAGCAATCGAAACCCCATGTTGCGATTCCCCCACGAACGGCGGCAGGCGATCCTGCGGATCCTGGAGGAGGAGGGGCGGGTTTCGGTGGCGGATCTGAGCCGCCGGTTTGCCCTTTCCGAGGTCACGATCCGCAAGGACCTGGCCTGGCTGGAGGCCCAGGGCCTGTTGATCCGCACCCATGGCGGGGCGTTGCCGGCCGACCGGAATCCGGCGGAGCTGGCGTTTGAGGTGCGGGAGCGTCTGAACCGGGAGGAAAAGCTTCGGATCGGCCAAGCGGCGGCCTCCCTGGTTCAGGACGGCGATAGCATCGCGTTGGACGCCAGCACCACGGCGATGTATCTGGCCCGTTGCCTCCGCGATCGTCGGGAGCTCACGGTGGTCACCAACGGCATCCGGGTGGCGATGGAGTTCGCCGGGCGGCCGGGGATCACGGTGCTGATGCCGGGCGGCACCCTGCGCTGGGAGGCTTTCTCCCTGGTCGGCACTTGGGGGGAGGACATCCTGCGGCGGGTGCACATCCAGAAGGCTTTCGTCGGGGCCAAGGGGCTGACGCTGGAGGAGGGCCTGACCGATGTGAACCCGGAGGAGGTCCGCCTGAAGCATGCGATCGTGGAGGCGGCGAAGGAGGTGATCGCCATCGTCGACCACACGAAGTGGGGTCGGGTCGCCTTTGCCACGTTCTGCCCTCTGGAGCGGGTTCGGCTGGTGATCACGGATGATCAGGCCCCACCCGACTTGGTGGAGGCCGTCCGACAGCGCGGCGTGGAGGTGTGGCAGGTCTGAGCGAGCGAACGGGCGGTTCCGATCCGGCGTCCGGCATGCGTTCCCCGCTTCGTTGAGGGACCATTCGGGATCCCTCAGGAGAGGTGCGGGCATTCATCCGATGGGAGGGGCTCCGATGGCGCAGCGACGCGCGCGCAAGGCCCATGGGCAGCGGGTCTGGTATATCCCGGACGGCTATCTCCCTCCGCTCACCCCGGGGCAGTCGGATCTCGTCAGCCATGAGTCTTTGTGCCTCCTCAACCCGTCCACGCGAGAAGCCCACGTCACGCTGACGGTGTATTTCGAAGACCGCGATCCGATCCGCGGGATCTCCCTCACCGTGCCCCCCGAGCGCACGTGGCACGTGCGCCTGGACAAGCCCGAGCATCTGGGCGGTCACGTCCTCCCCCGTGGGGTCCCCTACGCCCTGAAGGTGGAGAGCGACGTGCCGATCATCGTCCAGCTCTCGCGGATGGACGTGACCCAGCCGAACCTGGCCCTGATGACCACCATGGGGTATCCCGCCGCGTGAAGGAGGGGCGATGGCTTCCCCGCTTCTGGTCCTCCGGAATATTTACAAGGCGTTCCCGGGCGTGCAGGCCCTGGCTGGGGTCTCGCTGGACTTGTATCCCGGGGAGGTCCATGCCTTGGTGGGGGAGAACGGGGCGGGGAAGTCCACCCTGATCAAGATCGCCGCGGGCGTCCATCCTCCGGACGCGGGGGAGATCCTCTTCGAGGGCCGGCCGGTGCGGTTGGAGGGGCCACGGCATGCGGCGGCCCTGGGGATCGCGGTGATTCATCAGGAGCCGTATTTGTTCCCCACGCTCTCGGTTTTGGAGAACCTCTTCATGGGCTTCCAGCCCCGCCGCGGCCCGCTGGGCCTGGTGGACTGGCGGGCGATGGCCCGGCGGGCGGAGGCCGTCCTCCGCGAGCTGGGGATCTCGTTGCCGCTGGATGCGCTGGCGGGTGATCTCAGCGCGGCCCAGCAGCAACTCCTCCAGATCGCCCGGGCGCTCCTCCAGGACGCGCGGGTGCTGATCATGGATGAGCCGACCTCCTCCCTCTCCCAGCGGGAGGTTCAGACCCTCTTCGAGATCGTCCGCCGCCTGCGGGATCGGGGGGTGGGGATCCTGTATATCTCCCACCGGCTGGAGGAGGTCTTCGCCCTGGCGGATCGGGTGACGGTGCTGCGGGACGGACAATGGGTGGGCACCTATCCCATCGCCGAGGTCACCCCTGAGACGTTGATCGCCCGCATGGTGGGCCGCGCCCTCACGCAGCTTTTCCCTCATACCCCACATCCTCCGGGTGCCGTCCTGCTACGGGTCCATCGCCTCCGCCGCTCGGGCGTCTTCGAGGAGGTCTCCTTCGAGGTCCGGGCGGGGGAGATCGTGGGGATGGCCGGGCTGGTGGGGGCCGGCCGTTCGGAGGTGGCGCAGGCGATCTTCGGTATCCTCCCCCCCGAGGAGGGCTTCATTGAAGTGGATGGGCGTCGGATGATGCCCCGGGCGCCCTGGGAGGCGATGGCCGCCGGCCTCTTTTACATCCCGGAGGACCGCCACCGGCAGGGGATCGTGGGGCCTCTGTCGGTTCGGGAGAACCTCACCCTGGCGATCCTGCGTCGGCTGATCCGCTTCGGGTTGCTCGATCTCCGGGCCGAGCGGGCGCTGGCCCAGACCTATCAGGAGCGCTTGCGGATCCGGGTGGCGGACCTGGATCAGCCGATCGCTGCCCTTTCGGGGGGCAATCAGCAGAAGGTCGTGGTGGCCCGGGGGTTGGCCACCCGGCCCCGGATCCTGATCCTGGATGAGCCCACGCGGGGGATCGACGTGGGGACCAAGGCGGAGATCCACCGGCTGATGGATGAGCTGGCGGCCCAGGGGATCGGGATCCTGATGATCTCTTCCGAGCTCCCGGAGATCCTGGGGATGTCCGATCGCATCCTGGTGATGCGGGCCGGCCGTCTGGTCGGGGAGCTGCGGCGGGAGGAGGCGACCCAGGAGGGGATCATGGCGCTGGCGATGGGCTTGGCTTCGGGGAACGGATCGGAGGCGATGGACGCGCGGAGGGGAATCCGATGAGGTGGAAAGGGCGGGAGCCGTTTCTCCTGATCGTGGACGCCTTATTGATTGCGATCCTGGCGGCCACTACCCCCTTCCTCCTGCGGCGGGATGCGGGCGGGGCGCTCCTCGTTGATCTGAGCGCCCTTCGGTTGCTGCTGGACAATTACGCGGCGACCTTCATTGGGGCGGTGGGGATGACCCTGGTGATCCTGTCCGGGCAGATCGACCTCTCGGTAGGCTCCGCCCTGGCCCTGTGCGCCGTGATCGCCGCCCAGGTCTCCCAGATGGGGTGGCCGATCCCGCTGGCCTTCCTGGCCGCGATGGGAGCGGGCACGCTGATCGGGCTGATCAACGGGGCGATCGTGGCCTACGGGCGTATCCACGCCATCTTGGTCACCCTGGGGATGATGACGATCCTGCGCGGCCTCGTGGTCCACCTGGTGCCGGCGGGCTGGGTGGCCACCAGCGACGCCTTCAAGGCCGTCGGGCTGGCCCGGCCGCTGGGGGTTTCCACCTCTATCTGGATCGCCGGGGCCTTCGCCCTTCTCGTCGCGCTGCTGGTGCGCTACACCCGTTGGGGCCGGGAGATCTACGCGGTGGGAAGCAACCCCGGCGCGGCGGCCATCATCGGGATCCGGCCCCATCGGATCTGGTTCGCTGTCCTGCTGCTGAACGGGTTCACCATCGGGCTGGCCAGCGCGGTCCACGCCTCCCGGTTCGGGGTGATCCAGAACAACATCGGGCAGGGGTTCGAGTTGTTGTTGATCACGGCGGTGGTCATCGGGGGGACCAGCATCTTCGGCGGTTACGGGAGCGTAGGGGGGACTTTGCTGGGCGTCCTGTTCCTGGCGCTGGTCCGCTCGGCGCTCATCTATTTCCGCATCCCGGCGCTGTGGGAGCAGGCGGTCTACGGGGCGTTCCTGTTGTTCGCCGTCGGCCTCGACATCGCCCGCACGCGGGCCTGGTCCCGGGTGCTGCGAGGAGGGGCGGCATGAGGGGGATCGCCGGAGCGGGGGCTTTGGCCCGCGGGCTCACCCGCGAGCGCATCCTGTTGGTCATCGTGGTGGGGCTGCTGGTGGTCATCGCCCGGCTGACCCCCAAGTTCCTGACGGCCACCAACCTGCAGATCACCTCCCGCTATCTGGTGGAGGTGGGACTGGTGGCCATCCCGATGACCATGATCATCCTGATCCGGGGGATCGACATCTCCGTCGGCTCCATCGTCGCCTTGGCCACGGTCGTCCTGGGGCTCTCGTGGAGCGTTTACCACCTCCCGATGGCCCTGGCCATCCTGCTGGCCCTGGCGGTGGCGACCGCGTGCGGCGTCCTGAACGGCCTGGCCATCACCCGCCTGCGCGTCCCGGACCTCGTGGTCACGCTGTCGACGCTGGCGATCTACCGGGGGATCGCGGAGGGGCTGGGCGGAGGGGGCCGGGTCTATCTCTACGAGGATCCGATCATGCGCTTCCTGGGCGAGGGCCAGATCCTGGGGGTCCCGGTGGGGCTGTTCGTGTTTCTCCCCGCCGTGGTCGTTGCCGGGGTGGCCCTGGACCGAACGGCGTGGGGACGCGCGCTGTATGCCATCGGGCACAACGAGACGGCGGCCCGGTTCGCCGGGATCCGGGTGGATCGGATCCGGTGGATGGCTTACACCCTCTCCGGCCTGGCCAGCGGGTTGAGCGCAGTGTTCCTGGCCGGGCGGCTGGGGACCGCGCGGGCGACGGCGGGGCTGGGCCTGGAGTTCGAGGTGATCACCGCGGTGGTGGTCGGTGGGACGGCCATCTCGGGCGGCGAGGGGAGCATTTGGGGCAGCTTCCTGGGCGTGGTGATGGTCACCGCCCTGCGCAACGGCCTCAACCTGATTGGCGTCCCCTCGCCGATCCAGGCCATGATCATCGGTGCCCTGTTGATCCTCACGGTCCTGGTGAACGAGAACCTGCGGCTGCGGATCCGAGGATGGGTCCGGCCGGCGGTCCCGGCCTCCGCGCTGGAGGCCGCGCCAGGGGCCGAGCCGACGCCCGCGGCCAACCCATCCTCTTCTCAAGAAAGGAGGTGAGGCGGATCGATACGGTCCTGCGGTCGCTTGCCCACTTCCAACCTCAACTCAAATCTCAGGAGGAGGGAGGTTGCCATGAAGCGTCCGTTGCCCGTGCTAATCGTGGGACTTGTGCTGGCCATGATCCTGGCCCAGTGCGCGCCGACCCCGACGCCGTCGCCCACGCCGCCGCCGGCGGCGCAGCCGACGGCCACCGCGCCGGCTCCTGCGCCGTCACCCACGGCCGCCCCGGCGAAGGAGAAGTTCGTCGTCTACCACGTGCCCAAGGCGGTGGGCATCGACTACTTCAAGTCGGCCCACCAGGGCATGGAGGAGGCGGCCAAGGAGTTCGGGGACGTCGAGCTCCATTATGAGGGCTCTATCAACGCCAGCGCCGAGGAGCAGATCAAGGTCTTGGAGGACATCATCACCAAGAAGCCGGACGCCCTCATCGTCTCGGCCAACGACCCCCAGGCCTTGGTCCCGGTGTTGAAGCGGGCGATGGAGGCCGGCATCCAGGTGGTGACCTATGACGCCGACGTGCTCCCCGAGGCCCGTATCTTCTTTGTGAACCAGGCCACCTTCGAGGGGATCGGCAAGGCCCTGATCGATGAGGCAGTCGAGCAGGTCGGGCCGGAGGCGAAGATCGCCATCATCTCCACGTTCCCCACCGCGCCCAACCAAAGCCGCTGGGTGGAGGAGATGAAGAAATACATGGCCCAGGCCTACCCCAAGATGCAACTGGTGGACATCCGGTATGGGGAGGACGATCAGGCCAAGAGCCGCCAGCAGGCCACGGACCTGATCGCCGCTCACCCCGAGGTCCAGTTCCTCATCGTCCCCACCTCGGTGGGCTGCCCGGGCGTGGCGGATGCCCTGGAGGCGGCGGGCAAGGTCGGCCAGATCAAGATGACCTGCCTCGCCACCCCCAACGGGATGCGGGCCTACGTCAAGCGGGGCACCCTGGAGGCCTTCTATCTGTGGAACGTGGTGGACCTGGGCTACCTGGCGATGGTGGTGACCCACGGCCTGCTGACCGGGGAGGTCAAGCCCACCGATAAGGTGGTGAAGGCCGGCCGCCTGGGCGAGCGGGAGGTCGGGCCGGACAACGTGATCCTGCTCGGCCCGCCGTTCCGCTTCGACAAGAACAACATCGATCAGTTCAACTTCTGATCGCGCGGTGGCGGGGGAGGGCCGAAAGGCCCTCCCCCCAAGGCGAGGGAGGAAACGATGGCTGGCGCGCCCGGGTATGAAGCCCTGGCGGAGGCCCTGGCCCGCCGGGGCGTGGATGTGGAGGCCGTCAAGGTGGCTCTGAAGCGGCAGCGGATCGAGACCCCCTCATGGGGGTATGGGAACTCCGGCACCCGGTTCAAGGTCTTCCCATGGCCGGGGGCGGCCCGCAACATCTACGAGAAGCTGGCCGACGCGGCGATGGTGCACCGCCTCACCGGCGTCTGCCCCACCGTGGCCATCCACATCCCTTGGGATAAGGTCGAGGACTGGGAGGGGCTGAAGCAATACGCCACCGATTTGGGGGTGCAGATCGGCGCCGTGAACCCCAACCTCTTCCAGGACGACGCCTACCGGCTCGGGAGCGTCTGCCACCCGGATCCCCGGGTGCGGCGCCAGGCGGTGGAGCATATGCTGGAGTGCATCGAGATCGCCGAGAAGGTGGGCTCCTCCATCTTGAGCCTGTGGTTCGCCGATGGGACCAACTACCCGGGGCAGGATGACTTCCGGGCTCGCAAGCACCGGATGCTGGAGGCCCTGGCCGAGGTCTATCAACGAATGCCGCCGGGGATGCGGATGTTGATCGAGTATAAGTTCTTCGAGCCCGCCTTCTACCATACGGATCTCGCGGACTGGGGGATGGCCTACGTCATCGCTACCCACCTCGGCCCCCAGGCCCAGGTGCTGGTGGACACCGGCCATCATCCCCAGGGGACCAACATCGAGCACATCGTGGCCTTCCTGTTGGACGAGGGGCGGCTGGGCGGTTTCCATTTCAACAACCGGAAATATGCCGACGACGATCTGATCGTCGGCTCGATCAATCCCTTTGAGCTCTTCTTGATCTTCAACGAGCTGGTCGCGGCGGAGCAGGACCCGCGGACCGCGGAGACCGCCCGGGCGGTGGCCTATATGATCGATCAGTCCCATAACATCGAGCCCAAGATCGAGGCGATGATCCAGTCGGTGATCAACATCCAGACCGCCTACGCGAAGGCCCTGCTGGTGGACCGACGTCGGCTGCGGGAGGCCCAGGAGGCCGGCGACGTCCTGGAGGCCCATCGTGTCCTCCTGGAGGCCTACGAGACCGACGTGCGGCCGCTGCTGGCCCAAGTCCGCCTGGAGATGGGCCTGGACCCGGATCCCATCGTGGCCTTCCGGCGCAGCGGCTATGCGGAGAAGGTCGCCCAGGAGCGCGGGACGGCGGCGGCGGCCAGCGGTTACCCCGGCGCCTCTTCGTCCCCCTGAGCGGGGAGGGGGCGGCGGGGCGCTTCCCTGGAACCCACGACATCGCGCGGATGGAGGGATAAAGGATGCCGCGCAACCTGTGGAACGAGGCGGAGGCGGCAGGCCTCAGCGAGCTGGAGTTGCTGGTCTACCGCTCCCGGCTGCTGGGGGCGGACCGGAGTGTCTGCAATATCTTCGGTGGGAACACCTCGGCCAAGCTCATGGAGATCGACTTCCGGGGCCGCCCGGTCCGCGCCCTCTGGGTGAAGGGGTCGGGATCGGACTTGGCGACGATCACGTTGCAGGGGTTTGCCGCCCTGCGCCTGGACGACGTGTTGCCTCTGATGGAGCGGGAGAGCCTCTCGGACGAGGAGATGGTGGATTATCTCTCCCACTGCTACCTGAAGCCCGGCATGCCTCGGCCCTCCATCGAGACGCTGCTCCATGCCTTCATCCCCGCCCCCCACGTGGACCACACCCATCCGGACGCGATCGTGAGCCTGGCCACCTCCGAGAACGGGCCGGAGCACGTGCGGCGGCTTTACGGCGATCGCGCGGTGTGGGTCCCCTATGTGCGGCCCGGGTTTACATTGAGCAAGTGGATCGCCGAGGCGGTGCGGGACAACCCGCGGGCCGAGGGCGTGGTGATGGCCAAGCACGGCCTGGTGACCTGGGGGGAGGACGCCCGCTCCTGTTATGAGAACACGATCCGGATCATCCAGGAGGCCGAGGACTACATCGCCGAGCGGGCGCTGAACCGGCGGATCTTCGGCGGGGTGCGCGTCCACCCTTTGCCGGAGGAGCGGCGCCGGGCGATCGTGGCCGAGCTGCTGCCGATCCTGCGGGGGGCGGTGAGCCGGGGGCGCCGCCACATCCTCCGTTACGATGACAGCCCGGAGGTGCTGGACTTCGTGGGCAGCGAGCGGGCGAAGGAGGTCGCCCAGGTCGGCTCCGCATGCCCCGACCACCTGGTCCACACCAAGCACTGGCCGCTGTTCGTCGAATGGGATGGGGCCGATGTGGAGGGCCTGAAGGCCCGGCTGGGCCAGGAAGTCGAGCGGTATCGAGAGGCGTATGTTCGCTATTTCGAGGCGAACCGTGGCCCCCAGGACACGATAATGGATCCCGCTCCTCGCATCATCCTGATCCCGGGGCTGGGGCTGATCGCCACCGGGAGGGATGCCTTCATGGCCGGGGTGGCCCGGGATCTCTACTATCGGGCGATCGCGGTGATGCGGGGGGCGACCGCCCTCGATCGCTTCGTCTCCCTGACGCCGGCGGAGGCCTTCGCCGTGGAGTATTGGCCGCTGGAGCTTTACAAGCTCACCCTGCGGCCGCCGGAACGGGAACTGGCCGGGCGCGTGGTGGTGATCACCGGGGGGGCCTCGGGGATCGGCCGGGCGACCGCCTACCGGATGGCCCAGGAGGGCGCCCACGTGGTGATCCTGGACATCAACCGGGAGGGCGCGGAGGCGGTGGCCGCGGATCTGACCGCCCGGTATGGGGAGGGCCGGGGGATGGCCGTCCCCTGCGACGTCACGGATGAGGAGCAGGTCGTCGAGGCGTTCCGCCGGGCGGTCCTGGCCTACGGGGGGGTGGACATCGTCGTCAACAACGCGGGGATCGCCCACGCCGCCCCCATCACCGAGACCTCCACCGCCGATTGGGATCGCCTCTACCGGGTGCTGGTGCGGGGCTATTTCCTGGTCGCGCGGGAGGCCTTCCGGATCTGGAAGGCTCAAGGGATCGGGGGCAGCATGGTGATCGTGGCCTCAAAGAACGCCCTGGCGGCCGGGAAGGACGCGGCCGCTTACAGCTCGGCGAAGGCGGCGGAGGTGCATCTCGCCCGGTGCCTGGCCGAGGAGGGCGGCGAGATCGGCGTGCGGGTCAATGTGGTCTGCCCGGATGCCGTGATCCGGGGCTCCAGCATCTGGGATTCGCGCTGGCGGGAGGAGCGGGCCCGCACCTACGGCATCCCCTTGGACCAGCTGGAGGAATATTACCGCCAGCGCACGACGCTGAAGGTCAACGTTTACCCGGAGGATGTGGCGGAGGCCATCCTCTTCTTCGCCTCCGATCGCTCGGCCAAGACCACCGGGGGCATCCTCACGGTGGACGGCGGGGTTTCCACCGCCTATGTGCGCTGAACGCGACCCCGCGCGGAGGTGTCCATGATCCGGATGGTGGCCGTTGACATCGGGGCGGAGAGCGGGCGGGTGGTGCTGGGCACCTTCGATGGCCAGTACCTGTCGGTGCAGGAGGTCCACCGCTTCCCCAACATCCCCGTCCGGGTCCGCGACACTCTCTACTGGGATATCCTCCGCCTCTTCCAGGAGGTGAAGGAAGGGCTGGCCCGGGCGGCTCGGCTCGGGGGCGGGGCGATCGCCTCGGCGGGGGTGGACACATGGGGGGTGGATTTCGCCCTGCTGGACCGCCAAGGGCGGTTGGTGGGGAACCCGGTCCATTACCGCGACCGACGGACCGAGGGGATGATGGAGGCGGTGTTCCGTCGGGTGCCGCCGGAGGAGATCTACGCCCGGACCGGCATCCAGTTCATGCCCATCAACACCCTCTACCAGCTGTTCTCGATGGTGGCGCGGGAGGACCCGCAGCTGGAGATCGCCCAGACGTTCCTCACGATCCCTGACCTCCTCCATTACTGGCTCAGCGGGACGGCGGTCTGTGAGTTCACCAACGCCACCACCACCCAGTGCTACGATCCGATTCAAAAGGACTGGGCATGGGATCTGTTAGAGCGCCTGGGGATCCCCACACACTTCTTCCCCAAGATCCAGCCGCCCGGAACCCCGCTGGGGCGGATCCTGCCGGAGGTGGTGGAAGAGACCGGGCTGGCGCAGGCTCAGATCGTGGCCCCGGCCAGCCATGACACCGGATCCGCTGTGGCGGCCGTGCCCTTTCAGCATCCCGATGCCGCCTACATCAGCTCCGGCACGTGGTCCCTGGTCGGGGTGGAGACACGGGAGCCGGTGATCACCGAGGAGGCGCGCGCCTATAACTTCACCAACGAGGGCGGGGTGGCCGGCACCTTCCGCCTGCTGAAGAACGTGATGGGGCTGTGGCTGCTTCAGGAATGCCGGCGCACCTGGGCCCGACAGGCCGGAGTCTCCTCGACCTCCCCAGCGGCCTGGGAATATGAGGCCCTGGTCCGGCGGGCGGAGGCGACCCCGCCGCTGCGGTCCCTGATCGACCCCGACGATCCCCGCTTTCTGCCTCCGGGGGATATGCCGGCGCGGATCCAGGCGTTCTGCCGGGAGACCGGTCAGCCGGTCCCCGAAGACCCGGGGGAGATCGTCCGCTGCATCCTGGAGAGCCTGGCCCTGAAATATCGCTGGGTCATCGAGCGGCTGGGGCACCTCCGGGGGCGTCCGATCCCGGCGATCCACATCGTGGGGGGTGGCTCCCGCAATGCTCTCCTTTGTCAGTGGACCGCCGACGCGACCGGGTGCCCGGTGCTGGCGGGCCCGGCGGAGGCGACGGCCATCGGCAACTTGATGGTGCAGGCGATGGCGCTGGGGCATGTGGGCGGCCTGGAGGAGGCCCGGGAGGTGATCCGGCGGTCCTTTTCCCCCGCGGTCTACACCCCCCATCCGGGGTCCATGTCACTGTGGGCGGACGCCTACGACCGCTTTGTCTCCCGGATCCTCTCGGCCCCGAAATGAACCCCAAGGGCCGCTCCCACGGAAGGCGCATCCGCGGGCGGCACGGACGGCTGGGATTATCATAGGGAAAGGGCGGCGGGACCGCCCCGCATATGCTGGGCTGCCGGAATCCTCCGGGGAGGCTATGCCCATGACCGTCCCCACCCCCGCCTTTCGAACGCGCATCCGACAGGCCCTGGCCGATGCGACGCTGCGGGAGGCCCTGGACCGGGCCACCGCGGCGTTCCGGGCGAGCCGCGCGCAGGCCTTCGCCCATCTCCCCGACGCGGAGGCGGTCCGGGATCGCGCCCGGGCCATCCGCGCCCACACGATCGCCCACCTGGACCGCTACCTGGAGCAGTTCGCGCGGGAGGTGGAGCGGCGCGGCGGCAAGGTCTTCTGGGCCGCCACCGCCCGCGAGGCGTGCGATTACGTGGTGAACCTGGCCCGCGCCCGCGGGATCTCCATGGTCGCCAAGAGCAAGTCCATGGTGAGCGAGGAGATCGGCCTGAACCACGCCCTGGAGGCCGCCGGGATCCGGGCCGTGGAGACCGATCTGGGGGAGTTCATCATCCAGCTCGCCGGGGAGCGCCCCTCGCATATCATCACCCCGGCCATCCACAAACGGCGGGAGGATATCTCGCGGCTCTTCCAGAAGCACCTGGGGATGCCGCCCACCGACGAGATCCCGGCGCTGGCCGCCGCCGCCCGCCGCGCCCTGCGCCAGGTGTTCCTTGAGGCCCGCATGGGCGTCAGCGGGGTCAACTTCGGCATCGCGGAGACCGGCACCCTGGTGCTGGTGACTAACGAGGGCAACGGGCGCATGGTGACCACCCTGCCGCCGATCCACGTGGCCCTGATGGGCATCGAGCGGGTGGTGCCGACATGGGAGGACGCCGAGATCCTGCTGCGGGTGCTGGCCCGCAGCGCCACCGGCCAGGCCCTCACCGCTTACACCTCTTTCCTCACTGGCCCCCGCCGCCGCGAGGAGCCGGACGGGCCGGAGGAGCTCCACGTGGTGCTGGTGGACAACGGCCGCTCCCGCTGGCTGGGGACGCCCATGGAGGAGGCCCTCTACTGCATCCGCTGCGGGGCATGCCTGAACGCCTGCCCGGTCTACCAGGCCATCGGCGGGCACGCCTACGGCAGCGTGTATCCCGGCCCTATCGGCTCCATCGTCACCCCAATGCTGGGGGATGGGGCCGGGGTGGAGCTCGCTTACGCCAGCAGCCTGTGCGGCGCCTGCCAGGAGATCTGCCCGGTGCGCATCGCGATCCCGGACCTGCTGGTCCGCTGGCGGCAGATGCGGGCGGGAAGCCTGCTCCCGGCCTGGGAGCGCGCCGGGTTATGGCTGTTCGCTTACGCCGCCCGCCATCCCGCGCTGTGGGAGCGGATCGGCCGATGGGCGATGGGCCTCCTGCGCCGTCTGGGGCGGGAGGGCTGGCTGCGCCGTGGGCTGGGGCCGTTGCGGGCCTGGACCGCGGTTCGCGATCTCCCGGTCCCGCAGCGATCCCCGTTCCGGGATTGGTGGGCATCCCGTGGGGGAGGGGGCGCCCCATGACGAACCCCGTTCTGGAGGCCGTGCGCCGTCGGGTGACCCGACGATCGCCCGCGCCGGCGCCGACGCCGGCGTGGCCCCTGGACGCCCCGCCGGGGAGCGAGGCGGCGATCGAGCGGCTGTTCGCCGCCTGGGCCGCGGTCGGGGTGCAGGCCGAGCGGTGCGCGACGGAGGAGGAGGCCGCACAGCGGATCCTTGAGCAGTTGCGGGCGCGTGGGGTCCGGCATGTGCTCATGGACTCGCGCACGATGCGTGCCTATCCGGGGCTGCGGGGGGCGTTGGAGAGGGCCGGCCTCACGACCCTCAGCGGCGTCCTGCCCCGGGAGGAGGGGCCCCGATATCTGGGGATCGCTCGTTGGGCGATCGCCGAAGCCGGGGTCACGGATGCGGTTGCCGCGTTCGCCGACACGGGGACGTTGTGGCTGGCCGGAGGGCGCGGGGGGATGCGGTGTGCTTCTCTCTTGCCCCCGGTGCACATCGCGCTGGTCCGGCGCCCTCAGGTGTATCCGTGCATGGCGGCCTGGCTGGCCGCCGCGTGGGCGTCCGGCGCGCTGTCCGAGTGGCTGGAGGAAAGCAGCGCCCTGATCGCCGTCACCGGCCCCAGCCGGACCTCCGACATCGAGAAGACGCTGACGCTGGGGGTGCACGGGCCGAAGGAGGTGATCGCGCTTCTTATCGAGGAGGCGGAATGAGCACCGCCGTTCAGCTGTTCGTCACGTGCCTGGTGGATTGGCTCCGGCCCGAGATCGGGATCGCCGCGGTGCGCTTGCTGGAGCGGGTGGGGGTGACGGTGCGCTTCCCCGAGGCCCAGACCTGTTGTGGGCAGCCGGCCTTCAACGTCGGCCGGTGGGCGGAGGCGCGGGCGATGGCCGAGCACTGGGTGCGCACCTTCGATCCCGATCTCCCCGTGGTGTCCCCCTCCGGCTCGTGCGTGGCGATGGTCCGCCACGGCTACCGGGCGCTGCTGGAAGGCCATCCGCTTTACGGGCGGTGGGAGGCACTGGCGTCGCGGACGTATGAGCTGAGCCAGTATCTGGTGGATGTATTGGGGGTCACGGATCTGGGGATCCGGCGCGAGGGAACTGTCACCTATCATCCGTCCTGTCATCTCCTTCGGGTGCTGGGGGTGCAGGAGGCGCCGGAACGGCTGATCCAGGCCACCGGGGCCGCCTACGTTCGCCTGCCCGAGGCGGAGGCGTGCTGCGGGTTCGGAGGGCTGTTCGCGGTGCACTTCGAAGAGGTCTCCGGGGCGATGCTGGCCCGGAAGGTGCGGGCCATCCAGACCAGCGGGGCGGAGGTCGTCCTGGGGTGCGACTGGAGCTGCCTGATGCACATCGGCGGAGGGCTGCACCGGCAGGGCCTCCCCGTCCGCGCCGTGCACTTGGCGGAGTGGCTGGCAGGGGATGCCGATCCGACCCGTTGAGCGACCGGCGATGGCCGCTCGATGTTCAGCGGCGCGTCGAAATCCAGATCGCGCTGCACCCTAAAGGGCCAGGGGCCCATCATCACCACCTGAGGGAGGCGGGCATCCGCCTCCGCCATCCAGAATGCCATGGCCAGCCCGGTGGAGCGGCCCCGCGCCATCACCATCCGGGTAGGGGTCTCCCCCGAGCGTTCCGACCGCCCGAGCCGCGTCGCCTCCGTCCCATCCGTGTCTCGGAAATCCGGGGACACAAAGGGAACCGCCCGCATCCGGGTTATCGGCTCCCCGTTTTCCTCGATATATTGAAAGCCCCTGCCTTCGCCGTGGATCCTCCCTGCCCAGCCCTCAACGCTTAGATTTCGGAGCAGTCCCTCCGATCCATAGAGGTTCCCTCAGCCAGGCTCTTTTTCTCAAGGATGGGGTCTGTGGGACTAGCCTGTTGAGGGGCTTCCATCCTCGAAGGAAAGAGTTTGATCTGAAACAAAGTCAGAGGGACACGATTTTACAAAAATCTATGCAAAATGATAAAATCGGTTGTGTTCGCACGGAAGAGGCTGGGGGGCGCTTTCCTTCCTCCCCCTTCAAGGATGTGGAGGTGGGGGGTGTGCCCCAGACCTCCATATCCGTCGCCGGGCCCATCGGGCCCGGGAAGCATTGCGATCTTCTCCCAATCTCAAGAAGGAGGCGCGGGCCGATGCGGGCGCTGTATCTGGCCTCGGTGGGGCTTCATCTCATCGCGGCGGTCTTTTGGATCGGGGGGATGTTGTTCCTGGCCCTGACGGTGGTCCCGGTGATGCGCCGGCCGGCCTTCCGCCCCATCTCCCCGGCGTTCTTCGAGGCCGTTGGCGTGCGGTTCCGGACCCTGGGCTGGATCACCATCGGGGTGCTGGTCCTCACCGGCCTGATCAACCTCTGGGTGCGGGGCGCGACGCCGGATCGCTGGTTCGATCCGGTGTTCTGGCAGGGGCCTTTCGGGCGGGCGCTGGCCGGGAAGCTGATCGCGGTGGTCCTCGTGGTGGGGTTCAACGCGCTGCACGATTTCTGGGCGGGTCCGCGGGCGACCCGGGCGCTCCGAGGGGGCGTGCCGGCGGCCGAGGCCGAGCGCTGGCGGGCTCGGGCCTCGTGGCTGGCCCGCCTGACGCTGCTGGCCAGTTTGCTGGCGTTGGTGTTCGCCATCTTCCTGGTCCGTGGATGGCCGTAGGCGGCCATCGGGGGCATGCTGGTGGATGGAGATCCTCTCTCCATCTGAAGACCGTTCATCTCGGGGGAACCAATGCCGCGATTGACCCGCTGGTTCCTCCGCGCGGCGCTGATCCACTGGATCGTCGCCCTGCTTCTGGGATGGATCCTGGGCCTGGGCCGGGTCGTCACGCTGCCGCCGTGGCTGGCCGCGGCCAACCCGGTGTATTTCCATCTCTTCATGGTGGGCGGGGTCGCCCAGTTCATCATCGGGGTGGCCTGGTGGATGTTCCCGGCCCTCTCGAAGGAGCGCCCCCGAGGCAACGAGGCCCTGGCCTGGGTGGTCTTCTTCCTGCTGAACGGCGGTCTGGTTTTGCGGGTGATCTGCGAGCCGTGGGTGGCGGTGGACCCGCAGCCGATCGCCCGCTGGGGGTTGTTGGGGAGCGCCGTCGCCATGGTGGCGGCCGGGTGGATCGTTGTGGGGTTGCTCTGGCCCCGCGTGAAGGGGAGGTGAAGATGCCGCCCCTGAGCCGCTGGATGATCCGTGCGGCGTTGGCCCACCTGGCCATCGGCTTCCTCATCGGTGGCCTGATGCTGGCCCACAAAGCGTTCCCGTATGCTCCGTGGGTGATGCGCCTGCTCCCCTGGCACATCCATAGCCTCTTCATCGGCTGGACGGTCCAGTTGGCCTTCGGGGTGGCCTACTGGATCTTCCCGCGCTTCGCCCTGGAACGGCCGGGGGATCCGCGCGGGCGGGCCGGATGGGCCTGGGCTTCCTGGGGGTTGCTGAACGCGGGCGTCCTCAGCGCCGGCCTGGCGGGAGCCGCTGGATGGGGCGTCGGGCTGGCCATCGGGGCCGCGCTGGAGGCGCTGGGGGTCTTCGCCTTCGCCGTCCACCTGTGGCCTCGCATCCGCCCCGCTGTGATCCCGTGATCGGCCCCTCGCGCCCTTCCGGTTGCCGGCGGAGCGGTATAGAATGCGTGGGCCTGGGCGGAGCGCCCCCACGCTCCGCTGCGCGTGGGCGCAGCCGACGATCCGGAGGAACGCCATGTGGGACGCGCCCATCGTTTTCCTCGCGGGGTTCGCCGCCGGCGCGATGAACGCCATCGCGGGAGGCGGGACCCTGGTGTCGTTCCCCACGTTGTTGTGGCTGGGCCGTCCGCCCATCCTGGCCAACGCCACCAACACCGTGGCCCTCCTCCCGGGTTCGATCGCCGGGGCCTTCGGGTTCCGCCGTGAGCTGGGCAAGATCCGCCACTGGCTACGGGTCCTCCTCTGGCCCTCCCTCCTCGGCGGGCTGCTCGGCTCCTATGTGTTGCTCCATACGCCCGAGCGGACCTTCCGCGGGATCGTCCCTTATCTCCTGCTGTTCGCCACGCTTCTGCTGACGATCGGCCCACACCTCCAGCGCCGACTGCCGCGCCCGACGGATCCGATCTCCGCCCGGCGGTGGGCCGCCCTGGTCTTCTTCCAGTTCCTGGTGGGGTTCTACGGGGGCTATTTCGGGGCGGGTATCGGCATCCTGATGCTGGCCGCCCTCGAGCTGATGGGCCTGGAGGACATCCATCAGATGAACGGGTTGAAGAACGTGCTGGCCTTCGCCATCAACGGGATCGCCGCGCTCTACTTCATCCGTTCCGGGGCGGTGCTCTGGGGGGATGTGCTCGGGATGGCCCTGGGGGCGATGGCCGGGGGATACGCCTCCTCGGCGATCGCCCGCCGGGTGGACCGCATCTGGGTGCGGCGGACGGTGGTGGCGATCGGCTTCCTGGTGGCTTTCCGCTCCTTCTTCCATTAAACTGGGGACGATTGCACCCCGTTGGCGCTTTGGTTCCGGAAGCGGGATTCCCTCCCTCCAGAAAGGAGCGCGCCGATGCCTCGGATCTTCGATGTGATCGAATGGGCGGACGACACGGGCCGGGAGATCGTCCGACGGTTCCCGGAGGAAGGGGCGGGGGACTTCCGCCTGGGCTCCCAGCTGATCGTGCGCGAGAGCCAGGCCGCCGTCTTCTTCCGGGATGGGCGGGCGCTGGATGGGTTCGGCCCGGGCCGGCATACCCTCACCACCGCCAACATCCCCCTCTTGATCAACCTTCTGGGACCCCTCTTCAGCGGCCGTTCCCCCTTCACCGCCGAGGTCTACTTCGTCTCCACGCGGGAGTTCGTGGACCTCAAGTGGGGAACCCCCGAGCCCATCGTGGTCCGCAACCCCGGCATGGGCCTGGGCGTGGTGCTGCTCCAGGGCCATGGCACCTTCGCCATCCAGGTGCGGGACCCCCAACTGTTCGTGAATAAGATCGTGGGGGTTCAGCGCCTCTACGAGACCGAGCGCATTCAGGATTACCTCCGCAGCATCCTGGTGAGCAAACTGGCCGATGCGGTGGGGAACTTCAACCGGCCGGTGGTGGACCTGGCGGCTTTCTTCGAGGAGTTGGGCGCCGCGGTGCGGGCGAAGGCCCAGGAGGACTTCGGGGCCCTGGGGCTGGATCTCAAGGCGTTCTACGTGCAGTCCCTCCGGCCCTCCTCGCGCACCATTGAGGAGCTGCGGGCGATGGGGTTGCTGGATGTGCAGACGTACGCGCAGCTGCAGGCGGCCGATGCGCTGCGCGAGGCCGCGCAGCAGGAACTCGGCGGGCTGGCGGCTGCTGGTGTAGGGGCGGGGGCCGGGTTCGGGCTGGCCCAGTTCTTCACCCAGCTGTTCCAGGGGATGATGGCCCGGCCGGCCGCCCCTGCCGCGCCGGAGGTGATGACCGTGGAGGAAGCCGCGGCCTACTTGAAGGTGTCCCCCGAGGATGTCCTCCAACTCATCGAATCCGGCCAGCTGAAGGCCCGCAAGATCGGCGCCACCTACCGGATCAGCCGCGCGGCGATCGAGGAGTTCATGAAGGGGGCGTGAGGGTCCTCGTCGAGGCGGGCCTCGATCGGGAGGGACGTGGACGAGCCATGCTGCATCGGCTGGGAGGGTGAGCCGGATGGGGGAGCGCTGGGCCTTGTTCAGCGTGACGGATCGCACAGGGATCGTGGACTTCGCGCGGGGCCTTGTGGATCTGGGCTGGCGGATCCTCGCCACGCGGGGGACGGCCCGGGCGCTGGCCGAGGCGGGGATCCCGGTGGTCCCGCTGGAGGAATGGACGGGCGTCCCAGAGATCCTGGGCGGGCGCGTGAAGACCCTCCACCCGAAGGTGCACGCGGGGATCCTTGCCCGGCCCACCGAGGCGGATCGGGCGGAAGTGGCCGCCATCGGGGGCGAGCCCATTGATCTCGTCGCGGTCAACCTCTACGCCTTCGAGGAGGCGGCCCGACGGGGGGGAATCGAGGAGGCGGTGGAGGCGATGGATATCGGTGGGGTGGCCCTGCTGCGGGCGGCCGCGAAGAACTTCGCCCGCGTGGTGGTGTGCAGCCGCCCCGAGGACTACCCGGTCGTCCTCGAGGCCCTGCGCCGCCACGGGGAGGTCCCCATCGAATTGCGCCGGCGCCTGGCGGCCCGCGCCTTCCGGCTGACGGCGGGGTATGATGCGACGATCGCCCGCTATCTGGAGCCGGAGGAGGCCCAGGGGCTGCCGGACGCGCTGCTCCTTTCCGCCCGTCCCGTTCTCCCCCTGCGCTACGGCGAGAACCCCCACCAGATGGGGGCGTTCTATCAGGAGCCCTTCCGCTCGCTCCCGTTCGAGCAACTTCAAGGCCAACCCCTTTCCTACAACAACCTGCTGGATCTGGAGGCGGCCTGGCGGGCGGTCCAGGACCTCCCGGCACCTGCCGCGGTCATCGTCAAGCACAACAACCCGTGCGGCGCGGCCGTCGCGGACACCCCGGCGGAGGCCTTCCGGCGCGCGCTGGCCTGCGACCCGGAGAGCGCCTATGGTGGCATCGTGGCCTTCAACGTCGAGGTGGATGAGGAAACCGCAGAGGCCCTCCGCCCTCTCTTCCTCGAGGTGATCGCCGCCCCCGCCTACCGGCCGGATGCGATGGGGCCCCTCGCAAAGAAGAAGGCGTGCCGCGTGATCCGGATGCGCCCCGATGAAGCGCCCCGCCTCGAGATCCGAAGCGCCCTGGGCGGGCTCCTGGTCCAGACCCCCGATCGGGCGGACGAAGATCCCGCCGCCTGGCAGGTGGTGACCCGGCGCGCGCCGACCGCCTCCGAGTGGCGCGACCTCCAGTTCGCCTGGCGGGTGGTCCGCCACGTGCGCTCCAACGCCATCGTGCTGGCCCGGGAAGGGCAGACCGTGGGGATCGGCGCGGGGCAGATGAGCCGGGTGGACGCGGTGCGGATTGCGGTGTGGAAAGCCGGGGAGCGCGCCCGGGGGGCCGTGATGGCCTCCGACGCCTTCTTCCCGTTCCCGGACGGCGTGGAGGTGGCCGCGGAGGTGGGGGTGACGGCAGTCATCCAACCGGGGGGCTCCATCCGCGACCCGGCCGTGATCGAGGTGGCCGACCGCGTGGGGATCGCCATGGTCTTCACGGGAAGGCGCCATTTCCGCCACTGAAACGAAGATTCGGGGGCGGGCCTTTCTCCCACTGCCCGCCCTCGGATGCCTTCACTCCGCGTAGATGCGAACGTAGCGGTTGGGCTCCTTCCCGTAACTATGGGAGATCAGGTTGTATTGGCGGGCCAGCAGATGCTGCTGGCGGCGGATGTAGGCGTTCTGCGGGGAGAGGTCCACATAGCGGGCCTCCCCGTTGAGGATCTTCCGGATGGCTGCCTCCGCCTCCTCCAGGGCTTGGGCGAGGCGATCTCCCTCTCCCTCCTCCACCGGCGCCAGGTTCAGGATGTCCGCCAGGCAGCTCTCGATCTGGGTCACGGTGTTCGAACGGACCACGTAGATCGGGATCCCCCGGCCTTCCGCCTCCTGGAGCGCGCGGGGGTGGCGCCGGTAATGGGCCTTGGTGGTGATCACCACGTCGGCCTCCCCGATCTGCTCCACCATTTGGATCGAGGCCCCGAAGAGGCTGGCCGCCCGCTGGAGGCGGTTCCTCGCCAGCCCCAAGGGATACACCCGCAAGGGGCGCCGCGGCCCGTTGCCCGATGGCGGCGAGACCTCCCACGAGCCTTCCGCTTCCAGGATCTCTTCATCGAGGGCGCGCGGCGGGATGTGGGGGGAAGCCGGCAGGGACTCCCCCGAGGCGATCGGCGTGGTGGCGATGATCTCCCCGCGCCAGAAGGGGAGGGGGGACTTCCCGACCATCAGGGCCCGGCGGAACCTGGGCTTCTCGATGTGGATGCGTCCCTCCTCGTCGCGGTAGCGCAGCTCGACGTCCGGCTGCTGCCCCCGCAGGAGGGCGTCCACGCTGGCGGCCACATCATGGTGGACCAGCAGCCGCTGCCGGTCCTGGATCTCGATAAGGACGTCGAAGGTCGGGGGCGCGCGCCGCTCGAGGACGGTCTTCTGAGTGCCGCGCCGCCGCGCCTCCTCGTCGGAGAGGGTCACGCTCTCCACCCCGCCCACCAGGTCCGACAGGGTGGGATTCATCAGGAGGTTCTCCAGGGTGTTCCCGTGGGCGGTGGCGATTAGCTGCACCCCACGCTCGGCGATGGTGCGGGCGGCGATGGCCTCCAGCTCGCGGCCGATCTCATCAATGATGATGACCTCGGGCATGTGGTTCTCCACCGCCTCGATCATCACCTCGTGCTGGAGGCTGGGCTTGGGGACCTGCATGCGGCGCGCGCGGCCCACCGCCGGATGGGGGATGTCCCCGTCGCCCCCGATCTCGTTGGAAGTGTCCACGATGATGACCCGCTTGTGCTCCGCCAGCACGCGCGCAGCTTCCCGGAGCATGGTGGTCTTGCCGACGCCCGGGCGGCCCAGCAGGAGGATGCTCTTCCCGGACAGGATGATGTCCTTGATGATCTCAATCGTGCCGTAGACCGCGCGGCCCACCCGGCAGGTCAGGCCGATGATGTTCCCCCGCCGGTTCCGGATGGCGCTGATGCGATGCAGCGTGCGCTGAATCCCCGCCCGGTTGTCCGCATCGAACTCACCGATGCGGGAGACCACGTATTGCAGGTCGGCTTCCGTCACCTCGCGCTGGCAGAGGGTTGCCTCCCCATCGGTATATCGAGCCTCCGGATATCGGCCCAGGTCCAACACCACCTCAAGCAACGCCTCGTTCCGATTGCGGTCCCGGACCGCGTGGGCGATGTCTGGAGGCAAGACGTTGAGCAACGCTTCCAGGTCGTCGGTGATCTGAAACTGCATCATCCGGACGATCGTGCTCCTCCTTCCAGGATTCGAAGGCGCCCCCTGGGGCCATCCCGCAGGATGACCTGCCCCTCAGGACGTGAGGGGGCGGTCCAGGGGGCGGCTTTTTTCCCTTAATGTCTTAATTATTTTATTGCACCCTCTTCCCGGCGTCGAAATCCCTCGGCGTCCCATTCCCCGCGCAACGCCGCCCGCATCACCTCCAACGGGGCCGCCCGGCCGGTCCACATGGTGAAGGCCAGCGCGCCCTGGTGCAGCAGCATCCCCAGGCCGTTGAACGCGGGGATCCCGGCATCCTCGGCCAGGGCCATCAACCGGGTCCGCGGCGGCTCGTAGATCAGGTCCATCACCCCCTGCAGGCCCCAGGGGAAGGGGCGATCCGGCGGCCACGGAGAGGCCTCGGTCTCCGGGGCCATGCCAACCGGGGTGGCGTTGATCAGCAGGGCCACCCCTTCCGGCGGGGGCTCCTCCGGGCGGAGGAGGTGGACGGGGGGCAGGTGGAGGCCGGCGGCCGGGAGGGCCTCGCCCAGCTCAGCAATCATCTGCCGGGCCCGCTCGAGGTTCCGGTGGATCAGGAAGATCTCCTTCACCCCCTCCTGCGCCAGGGCGGCCAGGACGGCCCGCGCCGCCCCGCCCGCCCCCAGGAGGACAACCGCCTGCCCGCGGACGGAGAGCCCCGTCTCCGCCAGGGCCCGGCGGAACCCCTCCACATCGGTGTTCTCGCCAATCCATCGACCCTCGACCACCCGCAGGGTGTTCACCGCGCCGACCGCCCGGGCGAGCGGGGAGATCTCATCCAGGTAGGGGATCACGGCGGTCTTGTGGGGGACGGTGACGTTGGCGCCGGCGAAGCCCATGACCCGCAACCCCCGGACCGCCGCCTCCAGGTCTGGGGGGGCCACCGGCAACGGCACATAGGCCCAGTCCAGGCCCAGGGCCGCGAAGGCAGCGTTATGCATCTGCGGGCTCCGGCTGTGGGCCACCGGCCATCCCAGGAGGCCGACCAGCCGGGTGGTGCCGCGGATCATCCCCAACCCTCCGCATCGCCTCTTCATCCAGTTTAACGGACCCCCACGGCAGGCTTCAAAATCCGGCCGGGGGATCCGGCGCCGGCCCCGGGGCGGGGGCTCGGGGTGGACATCCCGGGATTCCCGCGCTATGCTGAAAAAGATATCCCGGGCGAAAGCCCCTTCGCAGGGAAGGAGGGATCATCGCCGATGGCGCAGGCGGTTGGGGTGCATACGCCCTCGGTGCGGGAAGCGATTGCGTGGGCGGCCCGTCGGGTGCGGGCCCCCCAGCCCCGGCTGGCCGCCGAGGTCCTGCTGGCCCACGTGCTCGGGGTCTCCCGGGCCTACCTGTTGGCCCACCCCGAGCGCGTCCTCACCGATCCGGAGTGGGAGGCCTTCGCCCAGCGGGTGGCCCGCTCCGCCCAGGGGGAGCCGTTGTTTTACCTGATCGGGGAGCGGGAGTTCTACGGGATGCCCTTCAAGGTCACCCCGGCGGTCCTGATCCCCCGGCCGGAGACCGAGCATCTGGTGGACGCGGCCCTGGAGTGGGCCCGGAGCCGGGCCTACCGGACGTATGCCCCTCTCACCTTCGCCGACATCGGGACCGGGTCCGGGTGCATTGCGGTGGCCCTGGCGGTCTACCTGCCCAACAGCCGGGGTTATGCGACCGACCTTTCCCCCGAGGCCCTGGCGGTCGCGCGGGAGAACGCCCTCCGCCACGGCGTGGCCCATCGCCTCACGTTCCTGCACGGCGATCTGTGCGCCCCGCTGCCCGGGCCGGTGGATCTCCTGGTCGCCAACCTGCCGTATGTCGCCCGATCGGAATGGGAGGATCTGGATCCCGCGATCCGGGAATACGAGCCGATCCTGGCGTTGGATGGGGGGGAGGACGGCCTGGCGGTGATCCGTCGCTTCCTGGCCCAGGCGCCGCGTTACCTCCGGCCGATGGGGGCGGTGTTCCTGGAGATCGGCGCCGGGCAGGGGGAGGCCGTCCTCGACCTGGCCCGGTCCGCCTTCCCCCATGCCGTGGTCCGGCTGCTGAAGGACGCGGCCGGGTTGGATCGGGTGGTGGCGGTCACGCAGTAGCGAACCGGGCGCGGGGGTCGCCGCCCGGCGCATCCGTTGAAAGAAGGGCAGACGGCTCGCTGGGGGAGGAGAACCGTGCGGATCGCGATCGGCGCCGACCATGCCGGTTATGCGTTGAAGGAGGTGTTGATCGCCCACCTGCGGGAGCAGGGGGTGGAGGTGGTGGACTTTGGGACCCATGGGATGGATTCGGTGGATTACCCGGATTACGCGCGGGCGGTGGCGGAGGCGGTGGCCCGCGGGAAGGCGGATTACGGGGTGCTGATCTGCGGCACAGGCGTCGGGATGGCGATCACCGCTAACAAGGTGCCGGGCATTCGCGCCGCCGCGGTCTCCGACGTCTACTCGGCCAAGATGAGCCGCGCTCACAACGATGCCAACATCCTCTGTCTGGGCGGGCGGGTGGTGGGGCCCGGGCTGGCGATCGAGATCCTGGAGGCCTGGCTGCACACGCCGTTCGAAGGGGGGCGCCATGCGCGCCGCCTGGAGAAAATCCGCCGGATGGAAAACGCCTGTGGGGGCTCCTCCTGAACGGGCGGCGCGCCCCGGCCGCGTCCTGGGCGTCGACGCCAGCCGGACCACGGTGGATCATCCCACAGGGGTGGAGCGCTACGCCCAGGCGGTGATCCGTGCGCTGATCCCCCTGGCGGAGGCGGAGGGGGTGCGGCTCCGCCTCTATTTCCGGGATCGTCCCTCCTCGGCGCTTTTCCCCACCTCCCCCTGGGTCGAGCATCGGGTGATCCCCTTCCCCCGCCTATGGACCCACCTCCGCCTCTCGTGGGAGATGATCCGCCACCCCCCGGATGTCCTCTTCGTCCCCTCCCACGTGATCCCGCCCTTCCATCCGCCGAGCGCGGTCACGATCCACGACCTGGGCTACCGTCATTTCCCCTGGGCCCATCCGACGCGGCAGCGGATTTACTTGGACCTCTCCACTCGTTGGAGCGCCGCCGTCGCCCGCGTGGTGTTCGCCGACTCCCGCGCTACGCGGGAGGACCTCCTCCGGTTCTACGGGGTGAACCCTGACAAGGTGATCGTCGCCTATCCGGGCTACGATCCCCCGCCGATCCCCGAGGACGCTGAGCCGATCCTCCGTCGTTTCGGGATCCGGTCGCCTTATGTGGTCTCGGTGGGGACGGTGCATCCGCGGAAGAACTTCAGCCTGCTCTTGCGGGTGGCGGCTCGTCGGATCCGCGAGGGATGGGAAGGCCAGGTGGTGATCATCGGGAAACCGGGATGGCCCGATCCGGCCTTTGAGCGCCTGCGCCGGGATCCGCTGTGGGAAGGCCGGCTGATCCTGACCGGTTACGTGGACGATCCCTGTCGGGGGGCGCTGTTGAGCCGGGCGGAGGCCTTCTTTTTTCCTTCGCTCTACGAGGGGTTCGGCTTCCCGGTCCTGGAGGCCCAGGCCTGCGGGGTGCCGGTGCTCTGCAGCCCCAATGGGAGCCTGTCGGAGGTCGCGGGGGAGGGGGCGCTGTTGCTCCCCCCCGACGATCCGGAGCCGTGGCTGGAGGCCCTGCGCCGGCTGGAGCGGGATCCGGGGCTCCGCGCCGCGCTCATTGCCCGGGGCCACGCGAATCGAAGGCGTTTCTCCTGGGACGCGTGCGCGCGGACGATCTGGGAGGGGCTCCGCCGCATCGAGGAAGCGGGCCGTGGGCGGACGCCATGAGCGTGGCGCGAGCCTCCATCGAAGCGATCACCGCCCTACGGGAGGAGAGGATGTCGGGGTGGAAGGGACGTCTGCTGTGGCTCAGCTTCTTCGCCATCGCGATGGCCTATGTCGAAAGCGCGGTGGTGGTGTATCTGCGACATCTGTATGGGATCACCGACCTGGTGCGGGATGCGCCGACGCGGCCGGACCCGCTCACCCCGATCGAGCTGGGGCGGGAGGTCGCCACCCTGGCGATGCTCTTCGCCGTGGGCGCGCTGGCCGGCCGCACCCCCGCCGCCCGCTGGGGCCTCTTCCTCTACGCTTGGGGGCTCTGGGACATCGCCTACTACCTGTGGCTGCGGGTCTTCATCGGCTGGCCGACCTCCCCCTGGGATTGGGATCTTCTGTTCCTGATCCCGTTGCCGTGGTGGGGCCCGGTCTGGGCCCCGGTGCTGGCCGCCGCGCTCATGATGGTCGTCGGGGCCCGCATGGCCCGCCGGAGTGAAGCGGGGTGGTCCGTTCGGGTAGATGGGCTATCCGCCGGGGCCGGGGCGCTGGGGGCGCTGATCGCCCTCTACACGGTGATGGCCCCCGCGCTGCACGCCCTCCCCGGCGGGCTGGAGGCGATCGGCCGGGCTCGCCCCACGGCGTTCCCGTGGGGGCTGTATCTGATCGGGTGGGGGCTGGTCGCCTTCGCCGGCTGGCGGGTCGCCCGCGGGCGCCCCCCTGACCCCGGTTGCCCCCGATCCGCGGAGCGGGGATAATTCGTTGTGATCAAAATCGTGCTCGCACCGAGGGGCTTCAAAATGGGACGTTTTCCGGGAAGAATGCGTCGGACCGGGGGCGCGTTTTCGGTTTGAACGCCATCATCCTTAGGTGATGGGTGGAGACCGAGTTGATCCGAAAACCGGGCTCCGGGGAGCGGCCCTCGCTGCCCCCCCAGTTGTATGGGGAGGAGTATTTCCTCTCCGCGTGCGAGGGGTATGAGGAATTCCTCCGCACGCAGGGCGAGCATCTCTCCCGGCGGCTTCAGGCCGCCTTCGCCGTGGCGGCGGTGCGGCTGGGCATGCAGGTGCTGGATGTGGGCTGCGGGCGCGGGGAGATCGTCCGCCACTGTGCCCGGCTGGGTGCCTTCGCGTGGGGGATCGACTACGCGGAGGCCGCTGTTCGGCTTTCGGCGAACCTCCTGCAGCGGACGGGGGATCTGCGGGCCCCGGCCGGCCTGGCCCAGGCCGACGCCAAATTTCTCCCCTTCGCCGACGCCGTGTTCGACCGGGTGCTCATGTTTGACATCGTGGAGCATCTCTTCCCATGGGAGCTCCGCCTGGCCCTCCGGGAGGCCTATCGCGTGCTGAAGCCGGGCGGGATGCTGGTCATCCACACCGCCCCGAACCGTTGGTATGACGCCTACGCGTATCCGCTGGTCCGCTTGGTCCGCACCCTTCAGGGCATGGGGCACCTCTATCCGCCGAACCCGCGCGCCCTGAACGTCCCGGTCAACGAGGCGGTGCATGTGAACGAGCAGGGGCCGCTGGGCCTATGGTGGGCGTTGCGGCGGGCCGGGTTCCGCCGGGTGAAGGTCTGGCTGTCCACCCCGCCCCAGCAACGGCAGGAAGGATGGGTCTTCCGGGTGCTGCGGCACATCGCCTTCCGCTGGGTGCCCTTCCGCTGGTTCTTCGAGCGAGAGGTGTTCGCGGTCGCGGTCCGGCCGTAGCGCCCTCGCGGTCTTCTGTTCCCCTCGGGAGGCTTGGGATGGAACCGAAAAGCTTCTGGCTCTTGACCGCCGGGCCTTACACGCCCAATCCCCCGCTGGCCGGCGAGGAGCGCGCCGATGTCGCCATCCTGGGGGCGGGCTTCACAGGCCTCTCCGCGGCGTTGCATCTGAAAGAGGCGGAGCCCGGCCTGAAGGTGGTGGTGCTGGAGCGGGAGTTCGTCGGGTATGGGGCCAGCGGGCGCAACGCCGGGTTCGCCATGACCCTCTTCGGCCTCACCCTCTCTCTCACCGCCTTGCGCTTCGGCCGCCAGGCCGCCGCGGAGGCCCATCATTATATGGAGCGGGCCGTGGACTACGTGGGGGAGCTGGTGGCCCGTTTCCGCATGGATTGCGATTACGAACGGCCGGGGTTCCTGCGGGTGGCCACTTCCCCCGCCTACGTGCGGCGGATCCAGAAGGAAATCGAGCTCGCCCACCGCCTGGGGCTGACCGGGATCCAGTGGCTGGACGCGGCGGCGGTGCGGGAGCAGGTGAACTCCCCTCTGTATCGCGGGGCATGGTGGGAGCCCCGCTGTGCCCTTCTGAACCCCGTGAAATACGTCCGGGGCCTGAAGCGGGCCGCCGAAGCCATGGGAGCCGTGATCTACGAGGGAACCCCTGTTCGATCCGTGGAGCGCAGCCCGCATGGATTCCTCCTGCGCACCCCGCAGGGGACGGTGCGGGCGGGGAAGATCGTGTTCGCGACGAACGCGTATTCCCATCTGCTCCCGCCCCTCCGGCGCAAGCAGGCCCCGGCGTTCACCTATATCGTGGTGACGGAGCCGCTCTCGCCGGATCGGCTGGAGCCCATCGGCTGGCGGAACCGACAGGGGATCGAGGACGCCCGCAACTTGGTGCATTACTACCGCTTGACGCCGGACAACCGGTTGCTGATGGGCGGGGGCGATGTGGGGGTCCCCTTTGGGGACCGCATGGATCGGGATGCGGACGATCGGATCTTCCGGGAGCTGGAGGATTACATCCCCCGGGTCTTCCCCTCCCTCCGCGGGGTGCGGATCGAGCATCGGTGGGGCGGGCCGGTCTCGGTGACCGTGGACATGGCGCCGGCGATCGGCTTCCTCGGCGATCGCCGCGCGGTCTACGCGCTGGGCTGTATCGGCCATGGGGTAGCCCTGACCACGATGAACGGCCAGATCGTGCGGGATCTGATCCTGGAGCGTCGGACGGCGCTCACAGATCTCTTCTTCGTGAACCGGCGGGTGATCCCCTGGCCTCCGGAGCCCATCCGGTTCGCCCTTGGCCATCTGATCCGGGGCTATATGCGGTTGGAAGATCGGGTGCTGGATCGAGGAGCGATCGGAGCCGGCTGACCCATGGCGAAGGAGCCGCGCCTGGAGGATCTGGAGCGGGCCCTGGCCCTCAAACGCCGGGAGGTCCGGCTGAAGCGCTGGATCCGCGAGGGGCGCCTTCCCACCGATGAGGCGCCGCCCCCCGCGTTGGACGCGGCGGCCCCTCCGGCTCTCCCTCCGGATCCTTCCTACCGCGCGGAGGTGGAGTGGGAGGAGCGTCGCCCCCGGATTCGGATCCGCCTTCCCCGCCCGGTGTGGTCCGCCTGGCGGGATCGCTTACTGCTGGGGGTCGAGATCGCGGCGGTCTTCGGGGCGGTGGTCTTGTTGCTGTTCTCCTGGCAGGCGATGCAGGGGATGCGGTCCGAGGCGGTGGCCTTCCGGGGCACTCCTTCCCCAACCCCGCTGATCCAGGCGGTGGTCCTCCCGGGGGGGCATCGCCCGCCCACGGCGCCCGGGGGGCCGGCCCCGAACCCGGAGGAGATCCCGGAGCACCTGCGGGCCCTGGTCGCCGCCCTCCCCACCCCGGTCCCCATCACGCCGGGCCCGCGCAGTCCCACGCGGATCGTGATCCCCGCCATCGGGGTGGATGCCCCCATCGTTCCGGGGACGGATTGGGAGGCGCTGAAGAAGGGGGTCGGACATCATCCCGGCACCGCGAACCCGGGGGAGCGGGGGAACATGGTGCTAGCCGCCCACAACGACATCTATGGGGAGATCTTCCGCGATCTGGAGAAGCTCCGGCCGGGGGATGAGATCTGGGTTTACGCGGGAAGCCAGGCCTATCGCTACGTGGTGGTTCAGAAGCAAATCGTGCTCCCGACCCAGGTCGAGGTGATGGCCCCAACACGGGATCCGGTGGTGACCCTGATCACGTGCTATCCTTACCTGGTGGATACCCATCGGCTGGTGGTGGTGGGCGAGCTGCGATAGGAGGGAAGCAGGCTTTCCCATCCGCGGAGCGGCGCTCCCGCGAAGGGTGGATATCACCTGCGCGAGGTCCCGGCGATGGGGGAGCTGGATGTGGGGGTGATCATCGTCAACTACAACACCCGGGATTTGTTGCGGCGCTGCCTGGAGACCGTGCGCGCCAGCGAGGGGGTGGCTTTTGAAGTCTGCGTGGTGGACAACGCCTCCACCGATGGCAGCGCGGAGATGGTGGCGGAGGAGTTCCCGGATGTGCATGTGATCCGCAGCCCGGTAAACGGGGGCTACGCCTATGCCAACAATTTGGGGCTCCGGTTCTTCGGCTTCGCCCTTCCCCAAGCCGATCCCAGACCGCGATACGTCCTGTTGTTAAATCCCGACACCGAGGTGCCGCCGGATGCCCTGGCCCGCATGGTCGCCTTCATGGACGCCCATCCCGAGGCCGGGGCGGCAGGCCCCAAGATCGTCCGGCCGGACGGCTCCCTGGACCTCGCCTGCCGCCGGAGCTTTCCCACCCCTGAGGTCGCCTTCTATCGGTTCTCGGGCTTGAGTCGGCTGTTCCCGCAGAGCCCCCGTTTCGCCCGGTATAACCTGACGTTCCTGGATCCCGATCAAACATATGAAGTGGACTCCGTGGTGGGGGCCTTCATGATGGTGCGCCGGGAGGCCATCATGCAGGTGGGGTTGCTGGACGAATCGTTCTTCATGTATGGGGAGGATCTGGATTGGGCCTATCGGATCAAGCAGGCGGGGTGGAAGATTTATTATTATCCCGAGGTGGTGGTGCTTCACGTCAAGCGGGCGTCCAGCCGGATGAGCCTGCGGGCCCGATATGAGTTCAACCGGGCGATGTGGATCTTCTACCGCAAGCACTACCGGCCCGTGACCCCCTGGTGGCTGGACCTCCTGGTGCGGGCTGGGTTGGTGTTGAAGGGGGGGTGGCGGCTTTGGGCGGAGATGCGGCGGGATCTCCAGGGAGCGCCGCGGGGTCTCCCCGTTCGGCCTCGGGGGAGGGGCGGGGATCCTCAGGCGGCCAAATCGGAAGCGGAAAGGGGGTAGGGGATGAGCCGGAAGCGCGCGCGCTGGCTGTTGAGCGGCTTGTTGCTCTTGAGCGACACTGGGCTGGCCGCCCTCGCCTTCTATGCGGCTTACCAGATCCGGACTCGCCTGCCGTGGCCTTACCCGCCGCCGAACGTAGGGGGGTTCGAGAAATACCTCCCGATGATGGGGGTCTTATTGGCCTGGACCGCCATCATGTTCTTCCTCTCCCGCCTGTATCATCTGGGGCGGGCGACTTCGCGTCTGGATGAGATCTCCCGGGTTGCGGGCGCTTTCTCCCTGGCCATGGTGTTCACGGTGGCCACCGTTTCCCTCGCGTTCAAAGAGACCCTTCTCGCCTTCGACTATCCGCGGGCCATGGTGTTCTACGCCTGGATCCTGGGCATCTTGGGGATCAGCGCCGGGCGGATGCTCCTGCGCGGCCTGTGGGGGGCGCTGCGGGCCCGGGGTTGGGATCGCAGCCGCATGTTGATCGTGGGCACAGGCGAGGCGGCCGAGGCGGTGATCCGGCGCATCCAAGGCGCCCCCTGGTTCGGCTATGAGGTGATCGGCGTGGTGGCCCTGCACAGCAACAGCGCCACCCAGGTGGCGGGGGTCCCGGTGATCGGGACCGCCGAGGATCTCCCGGATCTGGTTTACGCGCGGGACGTGGACGAGGTGTTGATCGCTGTCCCCGAGGCGCCGCACAGCGAGGTGTTGCGCCTGATCTCCCTCTGCGAGCGCAGCAATCTTTCCATTAAGATCTACCCGGACATCTTTCAGTTGATCGCCACGCAGCCCTCTCTGGACGATCTGGGGGGGCTGCCGCTGCTGACCGTGCGGGATGTGGCGCAGCGGGGCTGGAAGCTGGTCCTCAAGCGGGCGATGGACATCGTGGGGGCCAGCGTGGGGCTCATCCTGCTCTCCCCGTTGATGTTGCTGATCGCGATCCTGATCAAGCTGGACTCCCCGGGCCCGGTCTTTTACGTGCAGGAGCGTATGGGGCTCGACGGCCGACCCTTCTTGATGTTGAAGTTCCGGTCTATGTGGGCGGATGCAGAGAAGGAGGGGCCGGGTTGGACGCGGCCGGATGACCCCCGGCGGACCCGGGTAGGGGCGATCCTGCGGCGGCTCAATCTGGACGAGCTGCCGCAGCTGATCAACGTGCTGCTGGGGGACATGAGCCTGGTGGGCCCGCGGCCGGAGCGTCCGGTGTATGTGGAGCAGTTCCGCCGCGTGATCCCCCGCTACATGGAGCGCCATCGGGAGAAGGCGGGCATCACCGGCTGGGCCCAGATCAACGGCCTGCGGGGGGACACCTCCATCGCCGAGCGGACTAAATACGACCTGTGGTATGTGGAGAACTGGTCGCTGTGGTTGGACATCAAGATCCTTTTGCGCACCTTGGTGCAAACCTTGACCTTCCGCAGCCCGAACGCGTATTAGCAGGCCATGCGTGGTGGGCCAAAGGCCCCTGCGATGGGCGCCCCCGGTCTGAGCGTTCCCCTTGTTGCGGTGGAAGGGATCCTCGGATGGCTGTCCGCTTCGCCCCTGTGGATGTTCCGAGCGTGGGGGTTTGTTGAATCCGAGCGTGCCGATGGGGGAGGCGATGGACGAGCGGATCGAGCGGTTGGTGGGGTGGTTGCGGTCGGTGCTGCGGGCGGATCAGGTCGCCGTGGAGCGGGTGGATCGGCTGGTGTATGGCTATGATGCCACGTGGGTGGGGGGGCTGCCCGACGTGGTGGTCCATGCGGAGTCGGTGGCGGACGTGGCGGCGGTCCTTCGCATAGCCCAAGAACTGGAGGTCCCGGTGGTCCCCCGGGGTGGGGGGACGGGGCTGGCGGGGGGATCCGTTCCGATGGCGGGGGGGATCTGTTTGAATTTGGCGCGGATGAATCGGATTCGGGCGATTGATCCGGCGGATGGGGTGGCGGTGGTGGAGCCGGGGGTGATCACCTTCGCGCTTCAGAAGGCGGTGGAGGCCTATGGGTTATTCTATCCGCCGGATCCGGCATCGCTCTATATGTCCACCATGGGGGGCAATGTGGCCACCAACGCGGGGGGGCCGCGTTGCCTGAAGTATGGGGTGACGCGGGACTACGTGCTGGGGCTAGAGGTGGTGATCCCGGGCGGGGAGGTGTTGCGGTTGGGTGGACGGGTGATGAAGGACGTGTCGGGGTATGATCTCAAGCATCTATTCATTGGGTCCGAGGGGACATTGGGGGTGATCACGGAGGTGACGGTGCGCCTGCTCCCTCGGCCGCCGGCTTTCGGGGCGGTGGCGGTGGCGTTCGATCGCCTGGAGGCGGCAGGGGAGGCGGTGGTCGCGATCCTGAGCGCCGGGGTGCTGCCGTTGATGGTGGAGCTGATGGATCAGTGGGTGGTGCGGGCGGTGGAGGCTTTCCAGCCGCGGGGGCTGCCGGCGGAGGTTGAGGCGGTGTTGTTGCTGGCGGCCGATGGGGAAGCGGAGGCGGTGCGGGCGGATCTGGCGCGGATGGCCGATACGGTGAAGGCCTTTGGCGGCCGTGTGATTCGCATAGCCAATGATGCCGAATCAGCGGAGACCCTATGGGAGATCCGCCGCCAAGCCTCGCCAGCCATCGCCCGGCTGGCCCCCCATAAATTCAGTGAGGATATCACCGTCCCTCGCTCCCAGGTCCCCCAGATGGTCCGCCGGATCCAGCAGATTGCCCGCGAGACCGGCGTGCCCATCGTGCTCTACGGGCATATCGGGGACGGGAATCTGCATCCCACCTTGCTCTGCGACCGCCGGAATCCCGATGAGATGGCCCGGGTGGCCGAGGCCGCCGCCCGGATCTTCCACGCTGCCCTGGAGCTCGGCGGCGTCCTCTCCGGAGAGCACGGCATCGGGCTGCTTAAGCTGGATTTCATTCCTTACGCGTTCCCCCCTTCCATGATCGAGAAATTCTGGGCGATCAAATCCCTCTTCGATCCGAAACACATCATGAACCCCGGCAAGAAGTTGCCGCTCCCCCGCCGCTGGATATAACATCAGCAGAAGACCCTCCCCTCGGCCCTCCAATGGCCCTCGAGAGGGCAGGGGAGAAGGGACATGACCACCATCCCGGAGGGGACATGACCGGACTGCAACGCGGCGACCGCGCCCCGCTTCTGATCGGGTTCACCCTAAACGGGGAGCCTTACCTGGAAAAGCCCCAGGGCGCCTGGTTGATCCTGGCCTTCTTCAAAGCGTCCTGCCCCACCTGCCAGATGATCCTGCCGCGCTTGGAGGCCCTCCACCAGGCCTACCCGCAGCCCGGATGGCGGCTGCTGGGGATCGGGCAGGATCCTCCAGAAACCCTCCGGCAGCTTGCAGAAGAGCTGGGGCTTTCCTTTCCCATCCTCGCCGACCGCGATTTCGCCAGCTCCTCCGCCTACCGACTGACCCACGTGCCCACCCTCTTCCTCATCGAACCCGACGGGCGGATCGCCCACCTCCTGGTCGGGTTCGCCCGGGAGGACCTGGAGGCGCTCTCCCGGGCGATCGCCCAGCGACTGCATGTCCCACCCCACCCCATCACCCAGGACAGCGATCCCGCCTTCCGACCCGGCTGAGTCTCCGCCCACCTGGAGCCTCGGGGAGGCTCCCACACCTAATCCGGAGGGCCAGTGTCCCGATGAAGGCATCCACCCCGGAAACCCGACGGGATCTGTTTCTCCAGCATCTACAAGACCTGCTCGATGCGCCAGTGGGCAGCGCGGTGGTCTTCGAAATCCCCGGCCGCCCGCTGGCTTATGTCCAGTTCGTGCGAACCGCCGAAGGCCTGCGCGGGGAGGTATGCAGCGGGGACTGGGGTCCCCGCAAAAAGGCCCGCCCGCTCTCGCCAGTCATGCTCAACCGCCTGCAGGCGATGGGTTGGCAGATCCCCGCGCGCCTTCGCGAGAACAACCCCAGCAAGATCTTTCCCGGCCGCGATCTGCCCTATATCGCCGAGGAGGTCGAGCAGATCTTCTTAGAGATCTTCTTGTGCCCGCCTGACTACACCGTGCGCACCGAGGGGGTGCTCCGAAACGCATAGGGCCTCGGCGCCTCAGAGAGCCGGAGCAATCGACGACGAACCGCAGCGATCCTGGAAGGGGAGGGAAGCCCGATGCGGATCCTGATCGTAATGGCTCATCCCGACGACCCGGAGTTCGCCGCGGGGGGCACCATCGCCCGCTGGGTCCAAGAGGGCCATGAGGTCTTCTACTGCCTCGCCACGCGGGGGGAGAAGGGGAGTGAGGATCCCACCATGACCCCGGAGCGACTGGCCGCCATCCGGGAGGAGGAGCAGCGCCAAGCCGCCCAGGTGTTGGGGGTCCGGGAGGTGCTCTTCCTGGGCTACATCGACGGCACCTTGGAGCCCAACCTCGCCCTGCGCCGGGACATCGTCCGCGTGATCCGCCGCTACCGGCCGGAGATCGTGGTCACGATGGACCCGCAGACCCTCATCCGGGGGAACCGGTATATCAACCACAACGACCATCGGGCGATCGGCCTGGCCACCGTGGACGCCATCTTCCCTGCCGCGGGGAACCCCATGTATTTCCCGGAGCTGCTGCGCGAGGGGCTGGAACCCCACCGGGTCCGCGAGATCTATCTCTCCACCACCGAGCACGCCAACCACTGGGTGGACATCACCGACGTCTTCCCGCTGAAGATGGCCGCCCTGCGCTGCCACGCCAGCCAGATCGCCGACCCCATCGCCCTCGAGCAACGCCTGCGGGAGCGCCTCCGCCACTCCATAAACGGCCGGGAGATCCTCGCGGAGAGCTTCCGGCGGATCGTCCTGGAAGGGTAGGGGACCCCTCCATGGGGACCGTTCAGTGCGCCCACTGCCATCAGATCGCGCCCTACGACCCCGCCCGCTGGCACTGCGCCTGCGGGGGGCCATGGGAGCCCCTCCACCCGCTCCCGTTCGACCACCGGGCCATTCGCCCCCATCGGCCGGGGATCTGGCGATATGCCGACCTGTGGCCATTTGGCCGGAATCCCCTCACCCTCGGCGAGGGCTGGACCCCCCTGATCCCGCTGGCCGAGGGGGATCCGAGGCTGTGGGCCAAATTGGATTACCTGATGCCGACCGGATCGTATAAGGACCGCGGGACCGCCACCGGATTGAGCGCCCTCCTCGAGCATGGGGTTGAGGAGGTCCTGGACGATTCCTCCGGCAATGCAGGGGCATCCCTGGCGGCCTACGCCGCCCGCGCTGGGATCCAAGCCACCCTCTTCGTCCCTGCGCACGCCTCCCCGGGGAAGAAGGCCCAGATGCGGATCATGGGCGCCCGGCTCGTGGAGGTCCCTGGGCCCCGCCGGCAAGCGACCATCGCCTTGCAACAGGCCCTGGAACAGGGAGGGGTTTATGCCAGCCACGTGTATAACCCGTTCGTGCTGTTAGGGCTGGCCGCCGCCGCATGGGAGATCTGGGAGCAGCTCGGACGGGCCCCCGACGCGGTGATCACTCCGCTGGGCCACGGGATGCTCTTCCTCGGGCTGTTCCTGGGCTTCGAGGCCCTGCACGCGGCGGGCTACATCGAGCGCCTCCCCCGCCTGTACGGGGTCCAGGCTGCCGCCTGCGCGCCCCTGGCCCGGGCCTTCGCCACCGGCCTGGAGTCGCCGATCCCAGTGGAGGAGGGGGAAACCCTCGCCGAAGGGGTGCGCATCGCCGAGCCCCCGCGGGGTCGGGAGATCCTGCGCGCCGCGCGGGCCACCGGTGGCACCATCCTGGCCGTCTCAGACCCTGAGATCCAGGCCGCTCAGGCCGCCCTGGCCCGGCGCGGGCTGTTCGTGGAGCCCACAGGAGCGATGGCGATGGCTGCCTGGTCCGAAGCTGCCCGCCCAACCGACCGCTTCATTGTCCTGATGCTCACCGGGAGCGGGCTGAAGAGCCTCGGTGGATGATTGGCATCTTCCGGGAAATGGCTATCATCTCTAAAAACCGAAGCGATCGCCATGGATCGAAGCACCCCCTGGCTGACCATCAAGGATCTCCCGGAAGCGGAGCGGCCTCGGGAGCGCCTGCTCCGGCATGGGCCAGGAAGCCTCTCGGCGGCTGAGCTTCTGGCCATCCTGTTGCGGACCGGCCGGCGGGGGGAGAACGCGCTCCAGCTGGCCCATCGGGTGCTGCAGGCGTGCGGGGGTCTGGCAGGGCTCACGCGCGCCCCGGCCTACGAGCTGGCCCGTATCCCGGGGGTCGGCCTGGCCAAGGCGGCGCAGATCCAGGCAGCGCTGGAGCTGGGGCGTCGGATCGCCGCAGCCACGCCGGAGGAACGCCCCCAGGTGCGCTCCGCCCACGATGCCTATTTGCTGCTGGCCGACATGGCAGATCTGGAGCAGGAGACATTGCGCGTCCTGCTGCTGGACACGCGGGGGCGGGTGCTGGCCACTCCCACGCTCTACGTCGGGAACGTCAACACCACCCTGGTGCGCCCGGCGGAGATCTTCCGGGAAGCAGTTCGGCGCAACACGGTCTCCCTAATCGTCGCCCACAACCATCCTTCCGGCGATCCCACACCTTCCGCGGAGGACCTGGCGATCACGCGGGACTTGATTGCGGCGGGGCGGCTGCTGGGGATCGAAGTGCTGGACCACCTGATCATCGGGCGGGGGCGCTACGTGAGCCTACGGGAGCATGGCATAGCGTTCTCCACGCCGTGATCCCCCTCGGAGAGATATGGCCAGCATATCCAAGGCCAACTTTTTCCAGAGCGGGAGCGCTTATCATGGCCCATAAATCGGTCAAAAGTTCCCAAGTTATATGGCTAAAACCGAAAGAAGCGGCCAAATTATTGGGAGTAACGGAACGATGTTTGCGATATTGGGCGCAATCAGGCAAGATTGTGGCCACTCGGACGGCGGGCGGTCATTATCGGTACTCGATGGAATCGGTGCTGGAGTGGGTTCGGGCACACCATGCGTCGGCGGAGCAGTCCCGCACGGCCGCACTGTATGCCCGGGGGCTCCATTATCGTCATATCCAGGAGCAGCTGTCCGCCTTAAGGGGGGCGGCGGGGGAGCTGGGGTATCCGGTGGTTTGCGAGGAATACGATCTCCAGGGGGGGCATCGGATGGGCCTGGGATTGCAGCGGCTGCTGGTGCTCGCACAGGGGCAGGCGTTTCGGGTGGTGTTGATCACTTCCTACAGCCGGCTCGGATGGTGGGGGACTGTGGACCCTGGCTTCTTTCATTTTATGTTTGGGCTCTTCGGGGTGCAGCTGATCCCGCTGTCGGCCTTCGAGGAGCGGGCGAGCCCTGGGGAGCTGGTTGAGGATTTCCTGGCGATCCACGAGGGGCTGCAGGAGTATCTCCATCGGGGCGGGAGAGGTGTGAACTGCAAAATCATCCGGGCGCTGGAGAGGATCCGGCGGGGCTATCGGGTGGAGGAGGAGTGGTGATGGGAGGGGTGGATGGGCCGCCCTTTTTGTTTTGCATAATGATCCTTAAACAAATCAAAGTGAAGGGGCCCGCTATAGCCCGCCATGGCGCGCTTCCTTATGCCACCGACCCCGGGTAAACTACCTCCCTGGCCGCAGACCGATCCCGAAGGAGCCGAACGGGATGGACCACACGGTCCTGCCTTCCATGCCACGGACGCATGTAGGAAAACCAAAAGCATGGAAGAAGCGCGGCCTCGTCGTGGTGCTGCTCTTCGGCGCGATCGCCACGCTGCACAGCGCCATCACCCCGCCGTTTGAGTCCCCCGATGAGCTCTGGCACATCGGGATGGCCGTGCACATCGCCCGCACCGGAAGCCTCCCGGTGCAACAGGTCGGGGTGAAGACCATGTGGCGTCAGGAAGGGAGCCAGCCCCCCCTCTATTACGGGCTGCTCGCCGCCCTCACCCATCTGCTCCACCTGGACCTCTCCGACTTCGAGCGGATCTACCTCCCCAATCCGCACGCGTTCCCCGGAGACGCGACCCAAGTCTCCAATCGCAATCAGGCCCTCCACGGCGCGTGGGAGTCCTTCCCATGGAGGGGCAGCATCCGGACCCTCCACCTCTGGCGGGGGGTCTCCGTCGCCCTAGCCATGGCCGGGGTGGCGGCCACCATCGGCTGGGTCCGGCAGTTGTTCCCCCAGCACCCCCGCTGGGCCCTCGGCGCAGGGCTTCTGATGGCAACTATCCCGATGTGGGCCTTCATCGCCGGCTCGGTGAACAACGACGTCCTGGTGAACAGCCTGGCCGCCATCGTGCTCTATCTCCTCGCCCGAATCTGGAGGGAAGGCCCTGACCGAACAAGCCTCATCGCCCTGGGGATCGGCTTAGGGGCCGCCGCGCTGGCCAAGCTCAGCGGGCTGCTGCTCTGGCCCCTGGCCGGGGCGGCCCTGCTGGCCTGCATCCGGGAAAGACGTGGCGCCCCGATGGGATGGCGATCCCTCCCCCTCCCCTTCGGGATCGCCGTATTGCTCAGCGGCTGGTGGTTCCTCCGAAACGAACTGCTCTATGGGGATCCCACGGGGCTCTCAATGATGCTGGCCATCGCAGGCCGACGCTCCGCCACCGTGTCGGATCTGCTCCGGGAGTGGGAGGGCTTCCGGCGCTCCTTCTGGGGGGTGTTTGGATGGATGAACGTGGTGATGCCCTCCTCCCTCTATATCGCTTTGGATCTTTGGGCGCTGGGGGTGGGGCTGGGCCTCGTGGGCTTCATGGTCCTCTCCCCTACCCTCCGGCGGCGGGAGGGCCGGTGGATCTGGGCCGGCCTCATCGGATACACCGGCCTGGTGTTCGCCGGGGTGATCCGCTGGACCAGTATGACGATGGCCTCGCAGGGGCGGCTGATGTTCACCGCCCTGGGGCCGATCGCCCTGATGCTGTGGGTCGGATGGGAATGGTGGAGCGAGAGGATCCCCCTTCGAAGCCTCCGCTGGCTGGCGCAGGCGCTGCCGGCGGCCTTCCTGGGGACGCTGGCGCTGGCAGCGCCCCTGCTCTGGATCGCCCCGGCCTATCGCCCCCTGCCCGCCCCGACGGCGGAGGAAGTGGCCGCGCTCCCCCAGCGCGCGGATGCCACCTTCGGGGGAAAGATCCGCCTAATTGGCCTCGACGCCCGGCCGACCCATCTGCGGCCGGGCCAGACATTAGAGGTTTGGCTTTACTTCGAGGCCCTGGGGCCGACGGATCGGGATTGGAGCCTCTTCGTTCATCTTCTCGACGACCTGGACATCATCATCGCCCAGCATGACGGCTACCCGATGCAAGGCTTGAGCAGCACCCGCTTCCTGCAAAAGGGTCAGCGATGGAAGGAGCACATGCGCCTCCGCATCCCCCGCGCGGCCGTGGCGCCCTCCTCCCTCGCGCTGTCCATCGGCTTTTACGATCTCCCGACCGGGCAGCGGTTCCCCGTCGAGCAAGGGGGCCGGCCGGCCGGGGACCACCTCCGCCTCGCCGTCGGCCGCCTGGAACCGGAACCCGGTGAGGTCCCCAACCCGGTCCGCTACGTTTTCGGCGGGGCCATCGAGCTCGTCGGTTTCGAGCTCCGGAACCGCCAGGCCCGCCCCGGGGAGCCGATCTCTCTGATCCTTCACTGGCGCGCCCTCAAGAAAGTGGGCAGGGACCTCACGGTTTTCACCCACATCCTCCAGCCCCCCCAAACCCTGTGGGGACAGCACGACAAACCGCCGGACCCGCCCACCTCCCGCTGGGAGGCCGGCCGGATTTACACGGAGATCTACACCCTGACCTTGAAGCCGGATACGCCCCCCGGATTCTATGAGATCGAGGTGGGCCTGTATCGGCCGGACACCGGGGAGCGCCTGCGCGGGGAGGACGGGCAGGATCGCGTGCTGCTCAGCCGGATCCGCGTGCGGCCGTGAATCCATGAGGCGGCGATCATGGATTCGAGGGGAACTCGATTTCCACCACACTGATGGGGACGGCGTCCGGGCCGTCGGCATGGAAGCGCGTGCCGTCCGGCGCGAAGGCCGGGAGGCGCTCGCCGGTCTCATAGCGATACAGCCCGGTCGTGAGATGGATCCGAGGGACGTTCAGGTCGGAGGGCAGACGGATCCGATGGACCTCCTCGAAGGGCCGCCCGGGGACCCAGAGCACGGTGGGATAGTGCCCATAGAAGGGGAAGGTATCTTCCTGGGCCAGGATGCGGGGCTGTTGAGGGTCCAGGGCGTGGACGAAGACGGCGTAGTTGCCGGCGATCGTTTGGGTCGCCTCCCATGTGAGGTGGATGGTCACGATGTCCCCTGGCCGCGCGCGGGCGGGCTCGACGCGGGCCCGATGGAGGAGGATCCCCTCGCCGATGCGGGCGATCGGCGGGTCCGCGCGCGCCCCGGGCCGTGGGACGTAAACCGGGAAGATCCCGTGGAGGATGGCCAGGACGCTGACCGCGTAGGCCACCAGCATGGCCCCTGCAACCGCCCGCGAACGCCAGGGACGACCCCCCCACCCTTCCCACCCGGCCGCCCAGAGCCAAAACCATGAGGCCCCGGCAGCCCCAATATATCGAGGGCCGCCGACAATATAGCGCAGGCTGAGGACGCTGGCGGAAATGAGGACCGCAGTGAAATGAAGGGCGAGCATCCCGGCCACAAAGGGGACCTCCCTGCGGACGATGCGGATTGCCCACCCGACCAGCCCCACCATCAGGCTAACTCCCAATATGCTATACAACCACTCCGGAGGAAAGATGAACCCATGTCCCAGGTTGATCAACGTTGCCTTGAGGAAATTGAGAGACTCCATGCGGATCCACTGGGCGGGGGAGAGGACGGAGCCCCGCGCGAACAATCCAGCGCGCGCCAGAGGATCCCCATAAAGGAAGAGGTTACGTAGGGGGATGATGGACATCCCGGCGAAGGCAAGGGCGAACCATGTAGCGATGAATCGGTCCCGGAGCAACGGGATGGATCGGGGGGATCTCATGAGGAGCAGCGCCAGGGGGATCAGCAGCAGGAGGGCCTCCATTCGCGTGTAGTAACCCAAAACCATCCACACCAGTGCTCTGGACCACCGAGCCCGGGAGTGCCCCCTCCGCGCGATCCAGGCCATCTCGCCCAGAGCCAGGGCGTTCAAGGGCGTAAACAAAGCGATGTTGCTGACCCCCGTCTGGTAGAAGAGCAGAGCGGGGAGCGTGGCCCCCAGCAGCGCCGCCAGGGCCGCACCCCCCCGGCTCAGCCAGGCGCGCCCGCCCCGGTAGAGGCCACATACGGTGAGGCAGCCCAACAGCCAGGACCAGATCCGCCCCGCCATCAGCGGAGCCTTCCCCTGCGGCAGGTGTAAGCACGGCGTGGCGTTCCCCCGCGGGGCCCCGACGAGGAAGAACGGGTTCGTCACCACCCAATCCTCCGGCCAGGCCATCGGGCTGGGCCAGAGGACGAGCGCGCTCATCCAGTAGTATAAGGGGGGCTGGAACCGCTCGTCCCCACATGGCGCTTGTGAACGCGGGTCCATCACGGGCCACAGGTGGCCCCGAAGCACATCTGCGATATACACCAGATGGGCGATCTCGTCCGGTTTGGCCGGCACCATGACCAACCGCCAATGGAACCCGCCCAGCAACAGGTAAACCATAAGGATGGCGGAGCATATCCGCACATCGTTCCACAGGCGATGGCGTGGCTTCACCGTCCGCTTCCCTCCCCGAGGAGGATCCACTGCGATCCGGATTATAATATCAAACAGATCGGGTGTTGAATAAACTCCGCCCCCTTCCCCTCAGCAGCGAGGGTTGAGGTTAAAATGGGGCGTGGGAGTCGATCGGGTGATCGGCCTCCTCCGGCGATGCGCCGTAGCGCATCAGGGGACCCGGAAATGGGCGAGGCGATCCGACTGCGCAGCGCTGTGGCGGCGTTCCTGGAGGCCATCGCGGTCCGCTACGGACGGCGCCCCCGCACCGTCCAGACCTACCGAACGGCGCTCCAGCGTTTCCTGGAGTATCTGAGCGCCCTCGATCTGGATCCGGATCGGCGAACGCTGGCGGATCTGGATCCGACGATCGTGGCGGATTTCATTACGTATCTCGAGGGGCGCTATCGGGCGGAGGGCCGGGCGTTGCCGGCGGCCACCCGCCAGACTTACCTCGCGGCCCTGGCCGGCTGGGTGAATTTCCTCCTGGATGAGGGCTTGTGGGCGCTGCCGGCCGAGGCGGCGCGCTGGTTGGTGCGGGCGCTGCGGGCGCAGCGGGGCCGGGCCGCCCCGCCCCTCCCCCGGCTCCCCCGCGCCGAGGCCCTCGAGGCGTTGCTCCAGGCCGCCCGCGCCCGCCCGCCGGCCCGCTCCCGCCGCCGGGAGCTCCTCCGCCTTCGGGATCTGGCGCTGCTGCTCACCCTGCGCAGCAGCGGGATCCGGGTGGGGGAACTGGTGGCGCTGCGGCGGGGGGATTTCGATCCCGTCCAGGGGATCCTCTGGGTGCGCCACGGGAAGGGGGGCCGGGAGCGGCTGGCCTTCCTGGACGCGGAGGCCGTCCGCGCCCTGGAGGTCTACCTCCAGGCCCGGGACGCCGGGGCCCGGGGCAAGGCCATGGACCAGCGCCCCCTGTTCGCGCGGCACGACCGCGGCGCCGGGGATCAGGTCCGCCCCCTGACCCCCGAGGGGGTCCGACGGGCACTGGCCGCCCTGGCCCGGGAGGCCGGGCTGGAGGAGATCCTCACGCCCCATCAGTTCCGCCACGCCTTCGCCACCCGGGTGCTGGAGACGACCGGGGATCTGGCGGCGGTGCAGGATTTGCTCGGGCACGCCTCCCCCACCACCACCCGGCGCTACGCCCGGGTCTCCCCCAAGCGCCTCCGCGCCGTCCACCGCCAGGCCTTCGAGGCGCCCCGCCCGCCCTCCGAATAACTCCGAACCTCCCCATGTCGGCGGCGTTCCAGTCCTTCGGAATAGAGATCTCCTGCCACAGCCGCCTTGGGCGGAAGAAGGTAAGATCAAGAGCAGACCGCGAGGAGGACCATTGATCCCGATGGCGAAGGGTCCAACCCCTCGGCCCCGGCTCTACCTGAAGCCGGGCCATGACCGGCCGGTCCGTCGGCACCACCCATGGGTGTTCTCCGGGGCCCTGGGCCGCCTGGAGGGGCCGGTGGAGGACGGCGGCCTGGTGGAGGTGTTCACCCTGGACGGGGAATGGCTGGCCCGGGGCTACCTCAACCGCCGCTCCCAGATCCTGGCCCGCCTGCTCACCTGGGATCCGGAGGAGGAGGTGGATGAGGCCTTCTGGGGGCGTCGACTGGAGCGGGCCTGGCAGGCCCGGTGCGCCCTGCGCCTGGAGGCGCACACGACCGCCTACCGGCTGGTCTTCGCGGAGAGCGATGGCCTGCCCGGCCTCATCGTGGATCGCTACGACCGCTTCCTGGTCGTCCAATCCCTGACCCTGGGGATCGAGCGGTGGAAGCCGACCCTGGTTCGGCTCCTGCAGGAACGCTTCCAGCCCCGCGGGATCTACGAGCGCAGCGATGTGGACGTCCGGGAGAAGGAGGGGCTTCCCCCTCGCTGCGGCGTCCTGGCCGGCGAGGCGCCGCCGGAGCGCATGGTCATCCTCGAACACGGGCATCGGTTCGTCGTGGATCTCCGGCGCGGCCACAAGACCGGGTTCTACCTGGACCAGCGGGAGAACCGCCGGCAGGCGGCCGCATACCTGCAGGGCGCCGGGGAGGTCCTGAACGCCTTCGCCTACACGGGGGCCTTCGCCGTCTACGCCCTGGCCGCGGGGGCGCGCGCGGTGGTCAACGTGGATACCTCCGCCGAGGCCCTGGCCATGGCGGCGGAGAACCTGCGGCTGAACGGCTTTGGGGAGGACCGCTTCGAGAACATCGTGGGCGATGCCTTCGAGGTGCTGCGGGGGTTTTACGCCCAGGGCCGCCGCTTCGACGCGGTGATCCTGGACCCGCCCAAGTTCGCCTCCTCCCAGGCCCATCTCGCCCGGGCCGCCCGCGGCTACAAGGACATCAACCTTCAGGCCCTGCGCCTGATCCGCCCCGGCGGGGTGTTGATCACCTTCTCCTGCTCCGGCCTGGTCTCGCCAGACCTCTTCCAGAAGATCGTGTTCGCCGCTGCCGAGGACGCCGGCCGGGAGGTCCAGATCCTGGAGAAGCTCTCCCAGGCCCCCGATCACCCGATCCGCCTGACGTTCCCCGAATCCGAATACCTCAAAGGCCTGATCTGCCGGGTGTGGTGAGCGATCCGCCCTCTTCTAGAACTTAGGGGTGAGCGCAAGGACCTGGCTCGGCGCGCTGCTGTCCGGCACCGCCGCCCGGGCACTGGAGGTGACCGCGAGCCTCGCTATCGGCGGCGGCCTCGGGCTGGCGTTGGAGCTGGTGCTCTTGCGCCAGCTGGACCTGCCCGCCTGAGCGGATGGGTTACTGGTTCCGCGCGCCGTCGAATAAAGTCGAATAAAATGAAACCGACCGTCCCGCCGGCCCGGGGAGCCGGCCGCCCCCTCCCCGGCGGATCGGGTCTCTTGCAGGGGGGAGGAGACATCCCATGGCCCTGTCGGTGACGACGCGGAAGTTTACGGTGGAGGAATACCATCGGATGGCGGAGAGCGGCATCCTCACAGAGGACGACCGCGTGGAGCTCATCGAGGGGGAGATCATCGAGATGCCGCCCATCAGCAGCGCGCACGCGGGATGTGTGGATCGGCTGGCCATGCGCCTGATGGAGGGCCTGGGCCGTCGGGCGATCGTGCGGGTTCAGAGCCCCATCCGTTTGGGCGAGCGCTCCGAGCCGCAGCCGGATGTGGCGTTGCTGCGGCCGCGGGCGGATTTCTACGCTGCCGCCCATCCCGGCCCGGCGGACGTGCTGTTGGTGATCGAGGTGGCGGAGCATTCGGGGGCCTACGATCGGGAGCGCAAGCTCCCCCTCTACGCCCGCTCGGGCATCCCCGAGGCCTGGGGGGTGGACCTGGGGCAAGGGGAGGTGGTGGTGGGGCGGGACCCCTCCCCCGAGGGCTACCGGACGGTCCGCATCCTGCACCGGGGCGAGGCCCTCTCCCCCCTCGCCTTCCCCGACCTCACCCTCTCCGTAGACGAGATCCTGGGGTGAACCTCAGCGCGCCGTCAGGAGGCGGCGCGTCAGGAGGCGGCGCAAGGCCTCCAGGAACCGATCGATCTCCTCCACTGTGTTGTAGTGTAAGGCGCCCACGCGGACCATCCCCCCCTGCCTCTCCAGGCCCAGGCGCTCAGTGACCCCCAGGGCGTAGAAATTCCCATCCCACACGTAGATGCCCTCCCGCCCCAGCGCCTCCGCGATCGCCCGCGGGGGCCGTTCCCTCACCCGGAAGGAGACCGTAGGCACCCGCTCCGCCCACCGGTCCATCGTCGGGATCCCGTAGATCGTCACCCCCGGGATCTCCGCCAGCCCTTCCAGCAGCCGGGCGCAGAGGGCCCGCTCGTGCTCCCGGATCCGGGCCATCGCCGCTTGGATGGCCGCCCGCCGCGAGGGATCCGTCGGGCGCCCGAACCGCCGCCCCAGGTCCGCCAGATACTCCACCGCGGCCGCCAGCCCCGCCAGCCCCTCGTGGTTCTGGGTCCCCGTCTCGAAGGACTCCGGCGGCCGATCCGGCGCCGGACGCACCTTGTCCGGCCGAAGGGCGGTCAGCCGATCCCACCGGCCGTAGAGGACGCCCACATGGGGCCCGAAGAACTTGTAGGCGGAGCAGACCAGGAAATCGCACCCCAGTTCCTTCACGTCCACGAACAGGTGGGGGACGGCGTGCACGGCGTCCACGTAGACCCAGGCGCCGACGGCGTGGGCCATCGCCACGATCCGGCGCACCGGGTTCACCGTGCCCAGGGCGTTGGAGGCGTAGCCGACGGCCACCACGCGGGTGCGCTCGGAGAGCACCCGCGCCAGCCCCTCCAGATCCAGCGTGCCGTCCTCCGGGTGGAAATCCACCCAGCGGATAACCGCCCCGCGTTCCGCCAGGGCCAGCCACGGCGCCACGTTGGCGTCGTGGTCCAGCCGGGTGACCACCACCTCGTCGCCCGGCCGCAGGGTCCGCCCGATGGCCCGGCGGATGTGGAAGGTCAGCGTGGTCATGTTCGGGCCGAAGACGATCTCCGAGGGCGCGGCGCCGAGCAGGTCGGCGGCCGCCTGCCGGGCCGCGGCGATGAGGGCCTCCACCCGCCGGCTGGTGGGAAAGGCGCCGTGGGTGTTGGCGTTGGCCTCGACCATCGCCGCGGCCATGGCCTCCACCACCCGGCGGGGCACCTGGGAGCCCCCCGGTCCGTCTAAGAACACCGGCGTCCACCCCTCGATCTCCCGCCCCAGGGCGGGGAACTCCGCTCGGATCTCCCAGACCCACTCCGCCGTGCGCATCGCTCCTCCTGGGTT